>Ga0210057_1002438_pt1 | contig 26597 bp, 47 predicted proteins | sample CryGeyCG2114_010_2_FD_183968 | JGI IMG/M metagenome (GOLD analysis project Ga0210057, IMG submission 183968) | Groundwater microbial communities from aquifer - Crystal Geyser CG10_big_fil_rev_8/21/14_0.10 (SPAdes) (version 2) | ecosystem: Environmental > Aquatic > Deep subsurface > Groundwater ...
AATTTTTAGCTTGTAGAATTCTTTCCTTATTTGTTCTTTCTCCATTGAATAAGCATCAAATTATCATCAAAGTTTATTTAGGTAGTTCAGAACATATGTCTTACGACATATGTCTATGGCTTATACACTAATTAAGGGGATAGCCTTTGCGGAAAGAGGATTTCAAGATAGTTTGTTATATTGCTATGTTGGGAAATTTCCGAGAGTTTATGGGGAATTTTAAAATGGGCGGCTTCTAATTTTTCCAGAGAACTACTGTTTGAGCTGGTTTTTGATTTTTTGAATATCTTCTTTGACATTATGCTTCTTCTTAGAATGGCCGTTGCGGAGAAAAAACATTGTTAGAACTAAGAGTGCGATTATTAGGAAAGATTCCGTACCGATTAGAAAAATTATTAGATTCATAGACCTCTTACATAAAGTTGGTTTAAAATATTTATTGTTTTACATTTCTTCTAAGGGCGTGATTTGTAGTAAAAGGAGGGCGTTTTTCAGGACCTGCGAGAAAGCGTCAACTAGAGAGAGGCGGAAGGTTTCGTTTTTTGATTTGATAACTTTATGGGAATGGTAAAACTCAGAGAATTTTTTTGATAACGAAAAAGCATAGTTCGCAATTAGGTTTGGGGCCGAAGAGGAATATGCTTTTTCTACAACATCCGGGAAATTTGCAAGTTGTAAGAGTAGGTTTTTTTCCTGTTCGTCTATTTCTTTAATTGCGAAAGTTGTTCTTTTATATTCTGCTTTTCTTAAGATGCTTTTTGCCCTAGCGTATGTGTAAAGCAAGTAAGGACCTGTATCGCCTTCGAAAGACAAGAATTTATTAATGTCAAAGACAACGTTGTTTGCTCTGTGGTTTTTTAGGTCTCCATAGAGAATTGCTGCTCTTGCGATTGCGAGAGCACGAGAGCTGAGCTCTTTTTCAGGCAAGTTTTCTCTTTTCTTTAATTCCTTTTTTGCAAGTTCTAATGTTTCGTTCAAAATGTCTTCCATGAAAACTGTTTTGCCTTTTCTTGTTGCGAGCTTCTTTCCATCTTTGTCAAGATAAAGACCATGATTAACGTGCTCGCAGTTTTTTGCCCAGTCGTATCCCATTAAACTAAGAGTTTTGAAGAGTTGTTTGAAATGGAGGGCTTGCTCCGAGCCGACTTCGTAGAACATTTTATGAAATTTGTATTTTTCATAACGCTCTTTCGCCGCGGCAAGGTCTCTTGTTAGATACAAAGTTGTGCCGTCGGTTTTTTGGATTAAGCCGATTCCTAAGCCGTATTTCGATAAGTCCACAATCAGAGCGTTTTCGCTTCTTTCTAACAATCTCTTTTTTTCCAATTCTTGAATTATTGGCCCTATTTTTTTTCTGTAGAAAGATTCTCCCGAAAGGACTTCAAATTCAACTCCGAGAAGTTCATAGATTTTCTTAAAATCTTCAACACTTAGCTTTCTGAATTTTTTCCACATAACCAGAAGTTTTTTGTCTTCGTTTTCCATTCTTCTAAAATATTCTTGTCCTATCTTGTCGAATTTGGGGTCTGCGTTTGCCTTGACATAAATTTCATAGAGATATTTTACGGGGCTCTTGTTTAGCCCTTTTTCGTTTCCCCATTTTTCGTAGCCGGCGAGAATTTTTCCGAAAGGTGTTCCCCAGTCTCCCAGGTAGTTTATTCTTACCGTTTTATATCCCAGAAAAGAGGCTAAGTTTGATAAGGAGTTGCCTATAATTGTTGATCTTAAATGACCGATGCCGTAGGGTTTGGCGATGTTGGGCGAGGAAAATTCAATTAGGATTGTTTTATTTGTTTTTTTTCGGGAGCCGTATTTATCTTTTTGATTTAATATTTCTTTAAGAGTTTTTTCTGCTAGGGCTTTTTTGCCTAGGAAAAAGTTAATGTAGGGGCCCCTTACTTCTACTTTTTCAAAGTCTTTTTTTGGTATTTTTTTCGCGATGTCTTTTGCTATTTCGTTTGGGTTTTTCTTTAAAGATCTTGCAAGAGTGAAAGTCGGGAAAGCGAAGTCGCCGAGTTCTCTTGAGGGAGGGATTTCAATTAGGTTTTCTATTTCCTTAGCGGAGAGCTTTGTCCTTTTTGCGAGGGTTTTTATTACGATGTCTTTCATACTTGTAGACTGGCGGAATTGTTAATAAATTTATGGAAAGCCTCTAGATGTCTTTCGGAGAAAGACCTTGCGATGCTTTCACTTTGCGAAAGCCTCTAGAGGGATTTGAACCCTCGACTTCCAGTTCTTCCGATTGCTAACAATCGTTAGCATTAAGGTCTTGCTCTTAATTTTACGAAACTGGCGCTCTACCCCTGAGCTATAGAGGCACAGGAATCTGAGAAAAAGAAGTTTTATAAAATCTCTTACCCTATTCTTTTTATGAAGGGCGTTGATTATCTGGCGGTGATTTCCGGAGTTGTTCTGTTGGTAGGCGGAGCAGGGCTCTTGATTCTGGCTTTTCTTTTTCTGCCTCTGGCGATTTACGGGGTTATTGCGTTAGTTCTGGGAATTGTTATTCTTGTTACCTTGAAACAGCAGGAGCATATTGAGCCGATAAGAATAAAAAGAAAGGGCGCTAGGTAGGAGAATGATAGTTACAACGAGTGAAAATGTTCCAGACAAGAAAGTAAAAAAGATTCTTGGGATTGCACGAGGGAATACTGTTCGTGCGAAGAATATAGGAAGAGATATTGCTGCGGGGTTTAAGAATATTGTGGGTGGTGAGATAAAAAGCTATACGGATTTAATGTCTCAGGCGAGAGATGAGAGTTATAACAGGATGGTTAACGAAGCTATTGGAATGGGTGCGGACGCGATTGTGAGTTTTAGATTTATGACTTCAATGGTTGTCGGAGGGGCGGCAGAAATTTTAGCTTACGGCACAGCTGTTAAGCTTGGTTGAAAGGATTTATTTCGGACATTTAAACGAGAATTTGAATTCTGTGAGGGTGACTCGGAATTGTGGAAGATGAGATATAATCATTTTAGACCCCATAAAAGTCTAAGCGGAAAAACTCCTGATGAAATTTATTTTGATTTTACTAAATTATTTTAGGGGCGACATATGTCTATGGATTGCACACCCGCTCTGAAGATAGTAAAGTTTAAATAAAAGAAATGATTGTTTAAATTATGAAGAGAGAGAGAGAGTTAGAACGTTTTCTTGGCTTGCTTTGATTATTGTAGCGATTTTATTTTTTGTTGGAGGAATGTTTAGCACTGTGTTGCTTCAAACTGCCATCCTTAAGAGTTACTTAAACGGCGATGGTGTTGGGTTAAGCCCGTCGATGGCAATAGCGGCGTCACATAATTTACCACGACCACCAGAAGAACCTGATTTCTGTATTCCATTACGTGTGATTGGGCTTCTTGGAGATGTTTTATTTATTTGCTCGTTTTTATAGGAATAGGGAGGGGTTCTGCTTCGATAATAAAAGTTAGAAAGACTTCTAAATTTATTTCGGAGGAACAAGAGTGTCCCAGTTTTCTACCCATTCAGAAATTGGAGGAACATCAACTTTCAACTTGCGTTTTTCAATGTACATTTTCGCCAGAAGATAGAAGATAAATCCCAAAGATTTTGAGGATTTGTTATTTCCGGGAAGAACCTTGTCGACTTTTAGTGTGTAGTTGTTTGTATCACAGATTGCCAAGACGGGCATTTTGATTCGCTTTGCGTCTTCCAGAGCAGATTTGTCGGTCCATGGGTCGCAGATAAACATTAATTCGCGTTCAATGAAGTTATCAAGATTTGGATTTGTCAAAATTCCAGCCGGATAGTTCTTTGTAAATGCTTTTATTCCAGTTAGTTCCGAAAAAAGGCGAACCGGTTTTTCTCCCGCCTCTCTTTTGCATACAATTAAAACTTCTTCCGGAGCAAATTGCGATAGGTATTCTCCTGCCTCTCTGACTCTCTCATCTAAAAGAGTTGTGTTGAAAACGGCAAGAGAGTCGGCTCTTCTTTTGTAAACAAAGGGTTTCATGTCCGGCGTGATTGCTCTTGTTCCAAGGTGCATCGAAGATTTTAGATAGTCTTCAATTGGAGCCAGTGTGTTAGTTGGTTCTTCGTCCGTCTTAACTTTCGACTTTAAGTCGGAGGTGTCTTCTTTTATCCCCTTCGCGAGTTTTTCCGCCTTTGCTTTCAGCTTTGTGAGCTTGTCTTCCTTTTCGGAAGTTTCTTTTTTTGCGGTTTTCTTTTCTTTAGCAAGAGATTTCTTTTTTCCGGAAAGTTCATCAGCCACTTCTGCCATGGTTTCTTCAACTTTCTCGATTCCCCTTGATATTTTTTCTTTGACTCCTTCCACTATTTCTTCTGCTTTTTCTATTAAGGATTCTTTTTTCTCTGCCGGCATTTTAATTCATGAAGAATGGGGTTTTTAAGACTTACTGTCTCAGTGCGTGTTAGAAAGTCGGGAGTTTTTCTCTTACCAAGATTTTCATAACAAACATCAAAATATTTGGAAATTTGTCCTCGACAAATTTCCCGACATTATCACAATAACTATAAATCTGCCTTATACAATATCAACTCCCGAAAACTTAACACCTCCACTGTCTCAGGTGTGTCGCATTTGCGGGAAGAGGGTTTCAAGACAATTTGTTATATCGTTATGAGGAGAATTTCTCGCGCGAATTTTCGAGAGTGGTTTAAGGAAATCCGGTGTTTCAAATATCGTGAATCAGAAACACCAGATTTCCTTACAGAATCGCTATGTCAAAAGCCGAGTAAATCTTTTTCTATTCGGAATTTTTTTAAGAGATTCCTCAATCTCAACCAATCTTTTTAGTTTGGCTTCGCGCCATTTTGTTGAAATACCGGCTTTTATGAAATCCGCCCGGAAGCCGAAGGCGAGGTCGGCCAAAGCGGAATCAAGAGTTTCTCCGGAGCGGTGGGAGATAATTGTTTTGATATTGTGTTTTTTGCAGAGCTTGAATATTTCTGCCACTTCTAACAGTGAGCCGTTTTGGTTTGGCTTGATTATCATTGCGTTGATTGATTTCTTTGAAATGGCTTTTTTTAATCTGGAAATCTGAGTTGCCGTTAAGTCGTCTCCTACGACTAAATGAGAAGGCGAACGATTTATTTTCGAAAAACCGGAGAAATCTTCCTCCTGCAGAGGGTCTTCAATGTAAAACAGATTGAACTCCTTAATCAACTCATTGACATAGCTGATTTGCGCTTCTCTTGGCAACGATTTTTTTTTGTAAGCATAAAAAGATTTTTTGTGGAATTCTGAAGCAGCCATGTCTGTTCCAAATTTTATTTTTACAAACTTTGATAGAAGAAGAAAAACCCGCTCATCGCTTAATTTAGTTTCCCACGCACCCTCATCATTCTTTCTCTTTGCTCTGACGACTGATTTTATTTTTTCATAAGTCTTTCTCATTATTGCATAATTTTTTTTAGGCGATTTTGTTTTTGAAATTATCAGAAACTCCTGAAAGACCGGTTTTGTTTTGTTATGAGAGTGAATGCCGCCGCCGATGGCATTTCCCACCGGAACAGGAAACTTTCCTGCTTTTGGGTTTATTATTTGCCAGAGTTGTTTATTTTTTTCTTTTGCGAGTGCTTTCAGAGCGGAGAGTTCTAAGGCAACGAGGGCGTTAGCTCCGAATTTTTTTATGTCTTTTAGTTTTAATTTCTTTTTTATTGAAGATTCTAGTTTTTTTAAGTCGGTGAAAGAGTTAATTTCCAAGTTGAAATTTATATTGTTCAGGAAATTTATGTTCCAGTCGAGAGATTTATAGTACGGGGGAGTTTCGTATTTTCCAGTGGACTTGCCGGAGGGTGCGGAAGCCCTGCATTTATTTATTTCTACTTCTATCGTTTGTTCTTTTCTGGAATCTTTTATTTTTCTAGCGTGCACTTCTTTTAGAAGCATGTTATAGAAAAGGAAGAGGGAGTTAAATAGCTTATTGTTTGAATTACTCACTTAGTTTGCTTATTACAGAAGAAACAAAGATTGTGTTTAGCTCTCTGTTAAGATTATTCTTCTCCATTTTCGCCTTCAGACTCGGAAGGCTCTTCATCCGCGTCTGCCTCATTGACAAACCCCATTTCTTTTGCTTCCTGAACGATTTCTTTTTCTACTTCCTGTGCGCGGGCGATGAGCTCTTCATCAGACAACTCTTCCTGCTTAATTGTTCTCAGTTTTTCCCTGCTTTTCAAAGGAGCTGGGCGGCGGATTGCGATTGGTAAAACTCCTTCTTTGAGTTCTTTTTCGGCAATTCTCAAGGAATCAAATTTTATTTCTTTCAATTCCTCGCCTGAGATTTTGAGAAGAAGAGGTGCGTCCATGGCTATTTGCAGAGCTCTAGCTCCTATAATCCTTGCCGTTTCATATTTCGTGAATGTTTGTTCCATGTTAAGAATTATTTAATCATGCTTTTAAGTTTTGCGTCCAGCTCGTCAAACTTTTGAGTGATTATTTTCATCATCTCGTCGATTTCGGAGGAAGATAAGGAAACAGCACCTTTCTTTTGGCAGGAGTTTAACATGTATTGTCCGTTCCATTTTGATATTCCGAAAGAGATTCTCGTGTCAGACGCTTCTTCTTCTTCGCGGGTTGGGTCGAGAAAGAGAGAATCTCCGAGTTTGTAGAAACTTAAAGAGATGGGAACTATGTCCTTAGCAAGCGGCAAGAGTGTGCCTTTTTTCTTGTAGTTGATTTTTCCGTCTTTGCCTAACTCAGGAAATTTTGCTTTTCTCAGAGCTACAAGCGCCGCTATCGTAGCCGCGTCAATTAAATTTCCGTCGTCGTTTATCGGGTAAACATCCACGATAACTGTCCAGACTTTCTCTCCGCTTTTTATTACGAGTTTAGAGAAGTCGAGTATTTCTGAAGAACGGATTGCTCTATCGACTAATCTTGGAAGCTCTATTGCTTCAAAGCCCGGAGGGCCGGCTTCAAATCTTGGAGAGGCAATTGGGAGCAAGTCTCCTGAAACCATCAGGTTTCCTTTGTCAGGAGAATCTGAGTAAGGCTCTCCAATTTCCAGTTTTACGCCCGCGATTACTTCTGTTTTGCCGAGGCGGACACGCGCAGAGCCTTCCGCTTTGTTTGAGACGTCTAATTCAATTTCCAAATCCCTAAAGTCAAACAAGCCACGGGAATCAAATCTTTTTCCCTCTGCGAACATATTTCTTAGTTTTTCTTTCGTTAAATTTGAGGTTTCCATCGTGCTCATTTTTTGTTATTCTCCGTGCCGTTGTTTTCGACAACTTTTTTTAATGCGCTTTTCTGAGCTTCGTAGATTTCATCGCATGCGGCTATTGACATTTTTTTTAGCTCTATAAACGATTCGGGCTGAATTTTTCCGTCCATTTGCAATAACGTGAATTCGTCGTGGTTTGCCAATTTTGCGAAAGCAAAGTCGGTTGCACCTTCGCCTTCTTCATAGTCTTCTTCTGTTTTTGTTAAGTCTAAGATTAGTTCTTTGTCGTTCTTTCCTGCTGCCAGAGAGCAGACGAGGTCTTTCATCGGAATTCCGGCGTGGGCAAGAGCCATTGAAGCTGCGTTGATTCCTGCTGTTCTTGTTCCAGCATCGGCTTGAAGGATGTAAATTTCAATATCCACCACCGTATTTGGGAAGGCTTTCAAGTCAAGAGCCGGGGCAAGTGCCCATTCAGTTACTTTCGAGATTTCCTTCGCTCTTCTGTTGGGTCCGGGGCGTATTCTTTCTGAGACAGAAAAGGACAGCAAGGCATAGTTGCACCTTAGAATGCCTGTCGCGGGATTTTGCATGTGCTGTGGGTGGAGTTTTTTCGGACCGTAAACTGCGGCGATTGCGAGCGTGTCGCCGAATGCAAATAGAGCAGAGCCGTCCGCGTTTGGAATTATTCCGACTTCTGCTTTTATTGGGCGAAGTTCATCATTTTTTCTTCCGTCTGGTCTTTTGCTTGTCATTATTCATTCTTTTCGAACCAGTTTTCTACTAATTCGGTTAGACCTCCTAAGTGAACTTTTTCTGAGACTAACTCTATCGCTTTTCTTGCCTTGATTTCCTCGTCGATTGAGGAACCTCTTATCCAGATCCAACCGTTTTGACCGACTGTGATGTTGCAACCTGTTCTTTCTTTGATTAGATTTACCATTGAGCCTTCACGACCGATTACTCGCGGGACGCGACTCGGGATTATGTTGAAGATAAAACCGTTTTCGAGTTTGCCGAGACCTTTTCCCTTTAGAGTTAAGTCTATGCCTCTGCTTTTGACTGACCAAATTTTTGCTGATATTACATCTCCAATTGCAAGATATTGGTCCATCTCGTTTCTGTTGATGAATCTTGGGGATTCTTCTATTGGAAGAAAACCGGAGGTTGCGGAATCTATATCAACGAGCCAGCCAGCGTGGGTGATGTCAGTAACACGCCCTATGACAACGTTTCCTCTTCGCGGAACGAATGCTCCGAAGATTGAGATTAATTTTATAACGCGACCCTGTTCTTCCGCCAAGCCGAATTTATTGGCGACGATGTTTTCGCCTTCTCTTCGTGTGCCCTCGCCCGGAAGAAAGTCCTCTCCGCAGACTATAATCTCTCCCGGAACAACGACTTTTCTTTTTTTTGAAGAGTCAAAACTAGAATCATTTTCATGGGCTTCGGGTGCCTCGTTAATTTCTTCTTTCATTGTAATTGTAATAATCTAAACAGCAGAGTAATTGTAATTTGATTCTGTTGTCCTGTTATTTTGTGGTTATCCTGGGGATTTCGGGTTTTTAAATTTTTCGGGGTGCGGCAGTGCCGCATTTTACTAGGGGCAAGGTCTCGAAATAATTTATAAAATTATTACGTGATAATGTCGAGAAATTTGTCCTCGACAAATTTCCGAAAACTTACAGTAACTATCTTCTGGAATTTTAGAAATTGGGCAACTCCCGATTTTGCGACAGATCTTCTGGAGAAAAATTAAGGTCTCTCTTCTTTCCGGTAATTAGAATATTATCTTTGGGTAGGTTCCTTCGCCTTAACTTTAGCTCGACCATTTATTTTTAGAACAGAGAAGATACTTATTCTTTTTCCTGAAGCTCTTCGCTTTGAACTGCTCCGTGAGTGATGCCGTTAATCCTGTCGTAGAAGTCCATGAGGAGGCCTGCCGGGATTTTCATTATAACTTGGAGATTGCCGTTGGGTAGCCATTCCTCGCTTTCCTTTTTTTCCTGTAGAAGACCGTAGACCTGACCGGTGAATTGTGCCGGGATTATCAATTTTATCCTCTTAGTCTGAATTTTTATCGGTATTATTGTTTTTAGTTTGTGAACTAACTCTATCATTTGCTTTTCCGCCGGACGATTGTCAAAATTAAAATGCACTTCGTGAACTGCGGACTTTATTCTTTCTTCTGTATAGGGGAGGTCGTTCTGGTCTGTGGCGTTTTGCAGAATTAAATTTATGACCTGTTTAATTTTCTTTCCCTTTTCTTCGTCGCGATATTCCTGCGTTTTCTGGACTTCTCCTCTTTTGATTATTTGTTTTGCAACTTCATAGATGTCGGTTGTACCGAAAGCAGATTTCAAGTCATCCTGAGAAGCAACCGTGCCTTTTTTCAAATCGTAGAAAATCTGAGGAGACTGCAAAGCGGAGTGGATGTCGCCCTCGTCTTTTTTTATTTTCAGAGCTTCGTCTAAGTCCACGTTTATTTCGTAGTGTTTTTCTTTTACCCTGATTCTTGCTTCAACGTTTGGCATGATTAGTGGAATTTGAGAAGGTTAATAAGTTTTGCTGTTCAGAAAAACTTAAATACGGTGCGTTCTAAATTCGTATGAGGAGTTTCTCGGAAATGGATATACCAACAGAAATGCAGCATCAGGCAATGGGCTACGACCGAGCGGCGACGATGTTTTCCCCGGACGGACATCTTTTGCAAGTTGAATACGCGGAGAAGATTGTCAAGATAAGCAACACAAGTATTGGGCTTGTCTGCAAGGACGGAGTTGTTATCGTCGCTGATAAAAGAATAAGAGATAAGCTCCTGACTCCGGAGTCTGCTGTTAAGATTTTTGAGATTGACAGTCACATAATGGCAACTTCGGCGGGAATCAGAGCGGACGCGCGCGTCTTGGTTGACCAAGCGCAAGTTTTAGCGCAACAAAACAGGATTACTTACGGCTCGCCGATTGAACCGATTTCTGTAATGAAGATGGTTGCTGACAAAAAGCAGATGTTCACGCAGTATGGCGGAGCAAGACCTTTTGGTATTTCAATGATGCTGGCGGGCGTTGATAAGGGAAAGCCACATTTATACGCTTCGGAAGTTTACGGAAACTTTTCAGCCTACAAAGCAAATACAATCGGCGAAAACGATGAGAAAATTAAAGAAATTTTGAGGAGAGATTATAAAGAAGGAATGTCTTTAGACGAGGGGATTAAATTCTGTTTGAAAATTTTCAAAGGTGTTTTGGAGAAGAATTTTGATTTGAACAGGTTTGAGGTTGGGATTGTTAAGAGTAATGGAGAGAAGTTGGAAAGATTTGAGGGCGACGAGCTGAAGAGATTCTCTAAGTAAAATGAAAGTTCTCTTTGTTTGCAAGGCAAATATTTTTAGGAGCCAGATGGCAACGACTTTTTTTAGAGAGTTTTGTGATAAACAAAAAGCGGAAAGTGCCGGGACGGAAGTCGTTGGTGCTGGAGAGAGATTGAGTGATAGGGAAGAAAAACAAGTTAAGTGGATTATTGAAATTTTGAAGAGAGAAGGAGTTGATGTGAGTGAGAATAAAAGACGCCTGCTGACAAAGAAAATGGTTGACCGTGCGGATAGAGTTATTTGCATGGCGCAACGAGAGAGCATTCCTGATTTTTTGCTGAAAAGCGGGAAGATGGAATATTGGGAAGTTGAGGACGCTACTCCTGAGAGCGATTATGACTTTTTCCTTATGTCTGCTAAAAAAATAAAAAAGAAAGTTAAGAAGTTAGTTGAGGCAATTTGCTAATGAAAATAAAAAAGAAAGCCTGGCCGGAATTGTTTGAAGCTGTTCTTGCCGGCAGAAAAAATTTTGATTTGAGGTTGAACGATTTTAAGGTTAAAGAGAGAGATATTTTGGTACTTGAAGAATGGAATCCTGCCAAGAAGGAATATACTGGTAGGAAGATTGAGAAGAAAGTTAGATTTGTTTTGAAAAGCAAGGATTTGAATTTCTGGAATAAAGAAGAAATTGAAAGGAAAGGATTTCAAGTTATTGGATTTTAAGGCAGCTTAAACAACTTTCTGAAAATCAAAGACGAAATCATTGCAATTATGAAGTAAGCTAGGAGCCAATTGAGTTGGAAGACTCTTGCCTGAGTTGCCGTGAAATAGTCGCTGAACCATCTGAAGGTTAGAATAACCGGAATAATAGTAAAGAAAATAGGGCGCATTGTTTTCTCCATAAGCTTTGGGGTAAGTTCGGTAAATTGTTTTGTTGTCAGCTCGGCTAATTTTTCAGGAGAGTCCTTAAATCTTTTCATTTCTTCCTGTAGTTCTTTCTGTTCCTTTTTCAAAGCCCTCATTTCATCTGCGTCAATGAGAAATTTCTGAAGAAGAGTTGTGATGAGGGTTATTCCTCCGGCAACTATGAGCATCCCATAAGAAATGTTCCAAGAAAAAAGAGCACCGATTGTTGGGTTAAGGGCAAAACTTATCGCGTCTTTTACTATGGAGAAATGATTCCAAAGGTAATTTATTCCTAAGCCGATAATCGCAATTATAATCAAAGGTTTAAACATCTTTAACATTTTATCAGAAGTCAGGAGGGCTTTTTAATTGTTGCTGAATCAACCCATGAACTTTCTTAGTGCTGGGTGCATGTCTAAGGCGTGTTCCTGTGCGACTCCCTGATAGAAATTGTACATAATCATCACAGCAAGCAAGATGGATGTTCCCCCTGTTAAAGCACCTATCAGATTTGCAGAAGAAGCTAACAGCCCGATTGCCAGACCCCCCATGATTGTTAAGGGCATGATGTAACGCCTTAAGATTGATTCTAAGACACGAGGGTCTTTTCTGAAACCTGGAAGTTGCAAACCGGAAGACAAAATGTTTTTTGCCTGAGATGATTCGTCCATTCCGGAAGTCTTGACCCAGAAGAGTGCAAAAATTGCGGAGAAGACCATGTAAAATGAAACGTGCGCTATTGACTGCAAGATCATTGACCTTTGCAAACTGCCACGAATTACTGCCTGAACTATATCTGTGGCGGAAACCCAGAAGGAAAGCCCGGAGATTGGCTGTCCGTTTGAAAAACTACCAAGGAAAGTCGCGTGACCGAGCCATCCTTCAAGTAAACCGCCGAACAACTGCAAGTTAGCAGCTAAGGCAGATACAAGTATGACCGGAATAACCGAGGAGTAGAAAAAAGCGAGAGGCCATTTGACCCCATAACCGCGCACCTTCTCATAAGAGAGAGGAATTTCTATTTTTAACGCCTGAGCCCAGACAACTATCAGGAAAATTAAAGCCGTTGAGAGAATTGCTGCGGCTGCGGCAAGAGCTTCCGTTGGTGCGCCGTTTATTACTGATTGAAGAATGACAAGAATGTTGCCGGAGCAAGGCGTGTTGGAGAAATTAGTCAGGCAGTTTTCGCCGGCAGTCCCGATAAATTGGAAAAGCTCCGTGAACAGACTCCATGAAACTCCGGCTACGATGAACAAAGAAACGCCTCCCCCGTTTTTGAATCCGTATTTTTGCAGAACCTCATCCATATAAAGAATTGCCAAGCCTCCTAAGACTAACTGGGCTATTACTACTCCGCCAAATCCGGGATTTGCCTGAATTCCTCCCATGACAACAAAAACTATCGCTTCAAAAAGTATGAAAAAAATTACTCCGATTTTTTGCAAACCCTGAAAGTACCTTCTGCCCTCATCTGTTTTAGTGTCGATGTTAAGGATTCCCGCACCCGCCAGAAGCTGGAGAATAATTGAAGACGTGACTATCGGACCGATTCCGAGAGAAATGATTGTTCCGAACTGCGAGGCGAGAATCGTCTGAAGGAATTCAAATCTTTGCAAAAATCCGGGAGAGGTTCCGTAAAGTGAAATGTTTCCCAAGATGAAAAAAGCTACGAGCACGATTATAGTCCATTTTAGCTTCGCGTTGAAGTCTAGCTTTTTCTCTACCGGTCGTTTAACTTCCGGAAGATTATACAGTATACTTCTTATGTCGAAAGCCATGAGTATTAAATTATGATAATGCCGCCGCCCGTTTTCTTAACCTTGTCTATCGCGGATTTTGAAGCAGCCGATGCTGTAATTTTAATTGGGAAAGAAACAAGACCTTCACCGAGAATTTTGAAACCTTTCAAAGTGATTTCTTCTCGTCCTTTGAATTTGCTTTCTATATCTCTTAGATTTATCGAGGTTAACTTTTTTTTGGCAGGATTTCTGAGAGTTTTGCTTTTTCCGAAATATTTTCCTTTGAAATTGTTAATGAAAAGAGTTTTCTTTTGGTCTGCGCGTTTTCCGGAGCCCGCCTTGCCGACTCCTCCCCGATGCCCTTTGCCTCTCGCTTTCTTTTTCGCTCCCCTTTGTGCAGTGTGCAAGCCTCTGAAACGCGTGCTTTTTTTTCTTTTCTTAGATTTCATCATATTCTTCTTCTCCCTCATCCTCTGAATTTGAAGCCAAGATTGCTCCTGCCATTTTCTCTTCTATTAAATCATCAGGAACGCGGTCAAATTTTCCGACTGCCAAACATTTCGGGCAGTCCTCGGGCATCTCGCTACTGTGCTCAATCTGACCACATCCACATTCCCAGACAAATTCTTTTTTCATAGCATTCTCCTGACTAAGTCATTTATTTTTTCTTTATTGTTTCCTAAAACTCCTTTTGCAACTCCGAAATGTTTTTTGGAGTCTATTCCTTTTCTTGGAGGGTGAAGTTTGAAAACCGATCTTATTCCTGTCTCTGCAAGGGACTTACTTTCAAGAGTGGAAACAATTCTGTCTGCTTCTATTTTATTTCCTTTCTTCAGGGGTTTTGCTCTTTTTTCTATTAGCTCTTTTAGAGTTTCCCTATCTATTTTTCCGAACGCAACGAAATCTCTTATTTTTCTTAGGAGTTTTTCGTTCTGAGAAGTTTCTTCAAGCAAAGTTGAGGAGTATTTTGTTTTTAGTCTCAATCTGAGAAGTGATTCTTTGATTTCTCCGGAGAGACCGACCTGACCTGAAATTCTGATTACGATAAACATTTAAACCTCCATCTCCCTCGTCTTTTGAAGGGCAGAAACGCAGGCTCTTGCAAGATTGAAGGTCGTTTTGGTTTTCCCGCGCGTTTTGGTGTAAATGTCTTTTACTCCTGCGAGTTTCAGGATTTTTTTACATTCGTCTCCCGCGACCAAACCGGTTCCACGAGGGGCAGGCATCATTGTTATAAAAATACTTCCGCATTTTCCCACAACTTTGAATGGGATTGTGTGGGGAGTCGCGCCTTCAGGCTCTGCTTCAGGAGATTCAAAACCAAGAGTAATTTTGCTTATTGATAATTTTGCTTTTCTTGTTGCTTTTTCTCTTGCGGGTAAAGTCTCTCTGGATTTTCCGAAGCCCAACCCGATGTGCCCTTTTTTATCTCCCACGACAGACATTGCTGAAAATGACAGGACATTTCCTTCTTTTGTTTTTTTCTGCGTTTGCCTCCAAGCTCTTCGCTTTCCGCCTCCGAATTTTCCTTTTGCCTGACCAATTAAAATCAAGTCTGATTCAATAGGAAGAAGAAAGTCAACTATCTCGGACTCGAGAATCTTTTTTCCGCACTTCAGTATTTTGTCTATGTCCTTTTCTTTTCCTGCCTTAACTTCTTTGCCGAGCTTTGTTTTCGGAGTCCAAGATTTCAGAGTTTCAGTAGTTCTTTCTTTTTCCGTCATTTTTGAAGGTCTTGTCTTCTGAATAGCTTCTTCTCTTGTCAGAATTTCTTTTTCTTCTTCTGTCGTGACTGCTTCTTTTTCCAGCTTCTTCATTTCTTCCGGAGTTGCCTCTACAAGGTCTTTCGGTTCGTTTTTTGTTTCTTTTTCCGACATTATAATTTCTCCTTAATTTTTAGTAAGTCTTTAAGCTTTTCGTTTGCCTTAAGGCGCTCTTCTGTTGGCAAGACAGAAGAATCGTGGTGGATTTTAATTCCAGCGTCGATAGCTCCTTTGAGAACAGCGAAAATTCTTGAGCCCCTGACATTTCTGTTTAAACCGATATCGAGAATTAGTTCTTTTTGTTTTGCCTTTTTTCCCAAAAGGAAGCCGGTTAGGTAAGCCGCCTGCAAACTTTTTAAAGAACCGAATTTCTCTTTTGGCCAGCCTTTTTCAAGAAGGTCTTTTGAAGAAACTTTTACGAGCACTTTGTCCTGTGCGATTTCTGTTTCTACAATTTGAGCCAGAATGTAGCGGTTTGTTTTTCTCACGACCAGTCTGGGCTTTCCTGATTTTAGGAGATTAAATCTTGCTTTGTAATCCGTTTTCGCTTCTTTTCTTCTTCGCCTCAATGTTTTCATTTTCCCGCCTCCGTTTGTTTAATATGGTCTTTCATGTTAGCTAAAGAACGGAAATCTCTTGCTCTGATTTGTTTCCTTAGTTCTGTGAAAGCCACGTTGGAGATTTTGTCTCTTGATTTAAGATGAGAAAGATGAGCTCTTAGTTTTCTCGTCATCGTCATGTAATCCCTTTTTTTTGTTTTTACCTTCTGCTTTATGCTTCCTGTTCTTCTTCTTGTTTTTCTTTTCTTCAGTTTTCTTCTTCCTTTTGCTTCTTTTACAGAAATTGCTCCGGATTCTTTCAAATCTCTGACGTCTTGTTTTGTTATCGCTTCCTTGATGTCTGAAAGACGGGAATTGTTGAATGCTATTCTTTTAATTCCTACGTTGAGCGATCTTGCTGCCAGCGCTTTTTTATTTTCCAGTTTCATTTTTTTTCTCCTTCAGATTTAGTATCTTTATTTTGTTTTCCTGCGCGTATTTTATTAGTTTCATTTTTTTCTTTGCTCCCACTCCGGCAAGGATTATTTGTGCCTTGCTGTTAGCTTTTATGTCCGTGAGATTGTAAACTAAAACTGGTTTTTCTTGTTGCGGTTTTTTGTAGCCGATAGAAACTGTTTTCGGATATCCTTTTCTTTTTAATCTCATTTTGTTGTCTCTTCCTTTCGGCTTTCTCCATTTCTGAAGTTTTCTTCTGTTTTTTCCAATCTTGGAGTGTCTGACCATGTTTCTCCTAATAAATTTTTTAGCCACTCTTGCCTCCGTGCGGTTTTTCCACTATATATATTCCGTCCTGATAAATCCTTTTATCTCTCCTTCGGACTCTTGTTACTTTTTCAAAATTTGCTGCTGTTTGTCCTGCCGCTTCTTTGTTTGCGGAGGATATTTTTATTTTCTGACCTGTTATCTCTACTTCCACATTGGGAAGAATTTTCGCTGAACGGGGTTTTTTCTCTCCGAAAAAGTTATTGACAGTTAATCTGCCTCCTTCTATCTTAAGAGAAATTGGAAAGTGAATGTAGACGACTTCAAGATTATAGACGAATTGTTCTTGTAAACCTGCGAAGGAGTTTTTGATATGCGCGATGCTCGAAACGATTTTTTTATAACTGTTTTTGTTTCCTTTTTCGGCAGTTAGAAGAATGTCGTTTTTCTCAATTTTGACTTCTACTCCGGGAATTGAGATTTTTCTTTGCAGAGAAGAAGAATCTTTTGTGCAAGTCAGGACAAAGTCTTTGTAGGAGCATTTTATCCCTTCAGGAATTTCTATTTTCTTTTCTATGTTCTTTCTCATTAGAATAGATAAGCGATTAGGCTTCCTCCGATTTTTTTGTCGAGGGCAGTTTGGTGAGTCATTAAACCTTGAGAAGTTGAAATTATAATAACGCCAATATTTTTTGATGGAAGGTAGCGTTTTACATATTTTTCTATTTCGTTTATCTGAACCGCGAACCTTGGTTTTATTGCTTTGCAACCATGCAATTTCCCCAACTCGATTTTCATTTTTGTTCCCTCGGCTTTGTAGTTTTTTACGTATCCTTTTAGTTTTGCTATTGCTAAGACTGATGAAAGGAACCTGGAGTGCCTTGTTAGCTCGAGCTCTGTCCGACCTGCCCTTTTGGTGTTCATCATGTTGTTTAATGCGTCAGCTACGATATCTTGTGACATTTTAACTATATTTTTTGAAGCCGATTTCGAGGGCGATTTCCCTGAAGCAATGCCGGCAAAAGTTTAGATTATATTGTTTGATATGCCCCCCAAAGCGTCCGCAGCGCTCGCATTTTCTGGCTGCTACGCCCATTTTTCTGTCTTTTGGTTTTGAGTGTTTTATGAACTTTTTCATTACCACCGGTTTTTTCCTCAACTGCTTTAGTATTTTTCTCCAATCGCTTGCTGTCATTTTATTCTATTTCTGTATTGAAATTTTCCTCCATGTAAGTTATTATTTCTTCCGGTGTGATGTTCTGCCTGCGTGGAACTTTCCCTGTCTTGATTTTTCTTTTTTTAACTCTCATTCCGGCGCGTGTGAAAACTGCAGTTACGTTTAAACCTCGGATTCCGATTTCTCTTTGATATTCGACTCCCGGAATCTCAATGTATTCGTGTATTCCGAAAGAAAAAGCGTTTTCTGCGATTTGGCTTTCATCCAACTCGTTTCCTATTGCTCCCAGCAACTTGGCGAGAATTTCGCTCGCCTGTTCATCGCGCAAGGTTACCATCACGCCTAAAGCCATTCCGGGCTTCACACTGAAGGCGGGGATTCTTCTCTTCGGTCCGGCTTTCATAATCTGTGCTTTCTTATTTGTTAAAAATTCAAGAAGCTTTTGAGCTTTTTCCAAATCCGAACCGGTTGCCCCGCAACTTAGGACTACTTTTTCTAAACGGATAAGCCGCATAACGTTTTCTTTTTGAGGTGTTTCAGTTTGCTGGCTCATAGTGCGATTATCCTCCTTTTCTCAAGAAAGTGAGAGACGGAGATATCTTCAATTTTTACCTTTACATTTGCATTCTCCAGAGATTCTACTTTGCCTTTTCTCCCGATATACTTGCCGGAAATTATTATGCATGCCTCCCCTTTTTCTATCGGGACTTGCTTTGTTACTTTTCCTGATAAATCTAAATAAACTGTATCTTGAATTGGTATTTTTTTATCAGTTAATATGTTGGAGCCGTCGTGGAGATTCAGCTGAACGCGTTTTCCCTTTAGGATTTTTTCCCCAATTATTTTGCAAGGTCTTTCTTTTTCTTTATACTCTTCCAAAACAAAACGCCCTGTCGGCAGAAGAGTTAATATGCAAGGTTTGTCTGCCTGAAAAATGCTCAGAAGATTTATGCTTTCTCTGTGGTCTTTCACTTCCCGACCATTAATTTTTAGTTTTTTGTCGTGAATCAACTTCTTCACTTCCTTAGTTGTCCTTGCCAACTTGAGCATGTCTCTGACAGCGACGACTACAGGAACAGAGTTTTTCAGACTGCCCAGAGCCCTCGCTACATATTTCGTTCCTTTTCTCGCGATTGGAACTTTCATCGAAACTTCCGCCCTATTCTGATGCATCGTTATCTCCTAAGAAAAAGGTTATGTCATTAGACCTGCTCCTCTGACTGTCTCTTTTTACTATTAACTGGTGCCCATAACCGCAAGTACATATTCCATCTTCCGGTCGTTTATTACTTAGGACTGCGTAAATTGAACAGTCTCCATCGTGCCGTGTTTTCATTTTTTCTTTTCCTCCTTAGTCTGTGGAAGAGGTTTTGCCTGTATCTTTTTAACTTCTTGTATTGGTTTTGCTTTTTTGAATCTTCTGCTGTCTTCGAGGTTCAAAGAATGGATTTGGAGTGAGCTTGGATGGAAGAAAACAGGAACTTTCGTTCCGTCTTTTTTTGACCTCTGTATGTTTTCTAAAGAAACGCGGGTTCTCTTGGGCTCGACGTTTGTTACTTTTGCCTTTTTCTTTTTGAAAGAGCCACGCATTATGAGAACTTCATCACCTTTTCTTATAGGCAATGAGCGGGTTTTACGTTCGATTCTTAGAGTTTTTGAAAGGTTTGCTGATAAGAATTCATGTTTTACATGCAAAGGAGCGTTAGCCCTGAATTTTCTTTGCTTTCGCGGTTGTTTGCTACTTGACCATGACGTTGAGAACTTTTGTTTCATTTTAGTTAGGATCTCCCAGTGCTCGTGGATATTCTTTCTCGAAGTTACGAATTTTTTCTACTGCTTCTCCTAAAATTGTCGGAAGAAAGGGTTCTTTTCTTTTTAGGCAGTATTTAATTAGTATAGAAAGTCCGTTATTTGCGACTCTATAAAACATCCTTGCTTTTTCAAAAGAAAACGTGTTTGCGTGAGTTGTGGCACGTTCTAGATTATAAGAAATGGCTTCTCCTAATCTAACGGGGTCTAATTCTTGAGGTTCTCTTGTAAGAGGACCTGCTCTTGCCTTCTCATATCTTCTACTTATCTCTTCTAAGGACATCATAAAACAAACTGAGCAATCTTGGCTACTGACGGCCATCGCTCCTGAACCTCCCTTGCAACTGCTCCTTTAATTTGGGTTCCTTTTGGATTTCCTTTTTCATCTTTCATAATTGCTACCGCGTTGTCTTCAAAAGCAACGCGCTCTCCTGTTAATCTTCTATACGGGCGTCTTTGTCTTATCACGACAGCGTCGAAAACCTGACCTTTCATGTCTGGCTTTCCTGCACGGACTGAGACTTTCACCCAGTCCGAGATTTTTGCATATTGCTGTCTTTTCTTTGTTGATTTTCCACCTTTGACTCCGGTTATTCTTACGATTCTTGCTCCTGAGTTGTCGGAGGATATGACCATTGAACCGATGTTAAGGCCACGGGTTGCTTTAGCGCTTATTGCCTTTCCGCTGATTAGCGTGCTTTTCGCCATTTTACGTCGGTAATGCCTCCATTAAACAACCTACTCTAACTTCATTTTCTTTTTGAAATCTCATTGTTTTTTCTCTCCGGAAACCTTCTCAGTAAATATGAAATGAATTATTTTGCTCAAGGGTCGGCATTCCTGAACGCGAACGATGTCGCCTATTTCTACTTTGTCCTGAAATTCATCCGGGAGGCGAGCGTGAATTTTAGAATTTTTCTTTAAGAAACGCTCGTATTTCGGAATGAAGATTGTTCTCTCTAACTGGATTGTGATTCTTTTGTTGAACTTACGGATTACTTCTCCCTTGAAGATTCTCCCCCTCGTTGATGGAGTTTTAGCTACTTTTTTACTGGCGTGGCTAGGGGTTTTCTCTAACTTTTTCTTTCCTTTCGTTTTTTTCTTTTCCATTTATTTACTCCTGTTTTGAGACTAACCGCTGATGCTCTCTTCAGAAAAGCCGAGCTTCACAAGGATTACCTTTACCCTTGTCTTGTGGTCGCCCTGCAGTTCGATGGCGCCGTTTTTTACGGTGCCTCCGCATGCCAACTCAGCCTTAAGACTTTTGGCGATTGCCTTTATGTCCTGGCGTTTGTCAAAACCCTCGACAAGTGTTATTTTTTTGCCGTATCTCCTTGTGAGGATGCTCACTTTTATCTGCTGTTCGCTTTTTGCGATTTCCTCAAACACGTCGGTGCTTGATGGTATTTGGAATTCGTCTGAATCCATTATTTCCTTTTCAACTCCTCTGTTCTTGGATGGACAGGTTTGTTGATTTTCATTTCTGTTAAGAGGCGCGAAACCGCCCTTTTTATTTCTTTTGCTTTTGAGTTTGTCTTGTTTGCAGATACATTTGCCTTAACCAGCTCAAATTTTAAATCTTTTAATTTATCTTTTCTTTCTTTATCATTCATTTTCCGTATGTCCTTTGTTCTTAGTATTGCCATTTTATGCTACTAAATCTCCGTTGTGTCTATCTGAAATAAGGCGCCTAGAAGAGATTATAATTCTTCTTAGTTTGTAAACCGCGGTTTCGTATGAACTAAACTGCCTTGACAAAGCGTGATTTCTTGTAAATGAATTGACTTTGTTTAAAGCTTCCGTTAATTCGTTATCTGCCAGAGTGTAACTTGACAGGGCTGTTGCTGAAGATGTGTGGTTAATAACATCTCTCTCCAGTTTTCCATATTCAAAAAATGTTTTTATCCGCCCTATTAAATTTTTCATTTCTTAACCTCTTTCTTTGCAGAACTTTTCTTAATAGTTTTCTTAACTTTTAGTTCTTCATCTTTCTTCGGGGCGTTTAGTTCCTGTAAATTAATCTTTATTTTTTGTCTCATCTCCTCATTTACTGTTATTTTGTCTTTCAAGTCTGCGTCCGGATGTAGAATACTGATTTGAACTCCGACTACGCCTTGTTTTGTTACCGCCTGCGACTGCGCGTAGTCCACGACTTTTGCGGGGTCGCCCGTTTTTTTCAAATAGCCGTGAGAGAATCGCCAACGACGAGCCCTGTCGCTTGGCAACTTTCCGGACAGAACGATTTCAGTTCCTAACGCACCGGCCCTGATTATATTCTGCAAAGTCTTGTATGCGATTACTTTGAACTTTAATGAGCCGCGTCTTTCCAGCATTACTGCTATGTCGTCGGCAACTAACTGTGCATCCAGCATTGGTTCTCTGATTTCAAGAATTTCAATGTGAGGATTGTCCAAGCGGAAACGTTTTTTTAGAACACGAGTTAGCTCCGCAATTTTTTCTCCTTTTCTTCCTATCACCAACCCCGGGCGAGATGTTGCGACAAGAATTTTTTCTCCGATTGGAGTATATTCAATTGTGACTTCGCTGATTCTGCCCTTTCCCAGTTGTCTTTTTATGTATTCTCTTACTCTTAATTCGTCTTTCTTGAATGCTACAAATTTTTTCTCTTCCATTACTTCTGCTCCCCCTTTGTTTCCTTAGCTTTTAATATTACGTGGGTTCTTTTTGCCGAGCGACCACCAGAACGCATTGGTCTGGCTGCTTGAGAAGCTGAAGCTATTGCGATTCTTGTTCTGTCAATTTCCAAACCATTAACGATTGCGTTTCCTTTCAAAGCCTTAAGCAAGTTAATGAAAAGTTTTGATGCTTTTAATGGGTAACGTCCGGACATCATGCCTTTTCCTTTTCGGTGAGGAATTTCTCCCTTGAAGGGAACTGCTTTTTTGAATGAGAGAACTAGATTTAAATCTGCAATTGCGGAGTCGATTTCTTTTCCCTTGATGAACGAGCAGATGTAAGAAGCTTGTTTCGTTGAGACTGGCATTGAACTGCCGTTGGCGACCGCTTCGTATTTCTTAACTTTTGGTTTTTCGTCTTTCTTTTTTCCTGTTTTTTCTTTTTTATCTTCTTTAGTTTGCTCCAGAGATTCTTTTTTCTTCTCTACATCAAGTTTTTTATCGGGAGAGGATACTTTTGGTTCGGAGGAGGTGTTTGGTTTTTCCGAGGGATAAGAGGTTTTTTCTACTTTTAGCATGCTTTTTGTTTTTGGTGAGGGGGGCTTCGCCTGCGTTTTCGGAACTTCCTTTTCTTCTTCTTCTTCTTTTTGTTGTTGTTTTTTTTCAGCCATTATTTCTTTTTAGACCTCGTGGATTTACTTCCGCCAATTCCCATGCTTGTGTGTTTTGCGATTGTTCTCGTCGGAGCGAATTCTCCAAGACGATGCCCAATCATTTCTAGAGTTATAGGAACTTCCTGAAAATTTTGCCCGTTGTGGACTTGAATTGTCAGCCCGACTAGTTTTGGAACAATTACTATCTCTCTTAGATGAGTTTTTATTTTTTTATTTCTCCCCTGCTTCTTTGAACAGACTTTCAGGAATTTTTCTATGGTATCAAAGTTTCTTAAAACGGAGCGCCTTGGACGAGCTTTCAGGAATTTAGCAGACTCTCTCACGTCCAGCATCTGCAATTCTTCAATTGATTTGCCTCTAAACAAAAGGTCTTTTTTTTGCACGTGTTCTTTTTTCTTTTTTGTTTTCTTTGCCATTATCTCTTGTATCCTGTTCTCCTCGGGCGAATATGACCGACTCTTCTTCCGGGAGGAGCGTTTCTCTTTGCTATCTTGGACTTAATTCTTTTTCCCCTACCGGAGCCGAATGGATGGTCAACAGCGTTCACAGCAACTGCGGAAATTCTTGGATAGAGCTTTGACTTCGCCTTCATTTTGTGGTATTTTTTCCCTGCCGTCATGAAAGGTTTAATTGTTTGTCCATCGCCGGCGATTCTGCCTAAAGTTGCGCGACAATTTTCATGAAGAACTATCTCTTTTTTGCTCGGAAAAGAAACACTAATTTTTCCATTTTCCAGCTTTTTTGAAACAATCGCCGCGGAACCGGCCGAACGCATGAACTTTCCCCCGTCGCCGGGATTTCTTTCAATGTTGTAAACTTCTTTTCCAACCTTTATATTCTTCAGCAGAAGAATGTTTCCCGTTTTGTTTTCCGTTCCTCCAACTTTTATTTTTTGTTCTTCAAAAGCAAGATTGAAAGCTGGGAGGAAGAAAGATTCTTTATTCAACGAAATTTTTATCAAGGGTGCTGAATGGGCGGGTGAGTGAACAAGCTTGATTATTTGGGCTTCGCCTTCTGTTCTTGGGTAGCCGATTTTTCTAGTGAACGCTTTTTTCTTGACTCTGTAAGTTAGAGAGCCTTTTCCTCTTGCCTGAGAGATTATTCTTTTTCCCATTTATGCCCGGCCTCCCTCACTGAGAAAATAATCTATTGCTGGACCATGTCTTCCTGGGTCAAAAGAGACTGTTCTTGTCTTTGATTTTCCCCGTATTGAATAATTGTTGTCTCCATCTTTTAACAAGGATGCTGAAGGCCTTAGTGTAACTTCCCGAATTTCCTGATTTTTAGAGTCATAGCCAAAGGCAAAAGTGTCTTTTCCTTCAATCTCTCCGACATAAACAGCCATTCCAATCCTCAATAAAGAAACAGGGTTTCCGGGGGGAGCAAGGTCTAAATCAACTGCAGGGGCGCTATTAGATTGAGCAAGTCTTGCTTCATACCTTTTTCTTGCTCCTCTTCTTTCTGCTGGCGTTTTTTTTCTTGACATTTTATCTATTTGCCTCCTCAATTAAAGAAACGAACCTTCCTACAACCCTTATTTCTTCCACAGGCAAAGCAATGACGGTGCCCTCTAAAAAAGATGGACCTTGATAACATAGAAATTTTTCTACCAGGCATTCGTTCTGGGTTCCTTTGCCCTGATAAACTGTCCTCAAACAGCGGCCGGCTAATCCTCTAATAAAATATTTTTTTTCTTTAACCAGTGCTTGAGATATTCTCTTTGACATTATATCATTCCCAGCTTTGTTGCGATGTCAATTGCCGGGTTCTCCTTTTTGAGTCTTACGTATGCCCATTTTTTGTTGTTTCTTAATAAAGTTCTGACTTTTTCTACCTTGACCTTGAAAACAGATTCGACTTCTTTCTTGATTTGTTCTTTTTTGAATTTTCTTTCTACCTGAAACAAAAGCGTGTTATCAAGGTCTATTAGCTTTACCGCTTTTTCTGAGGTTACGGGCTTTAGAATCATTTCTTATCCTCCAATTCCTTCAAGGATTTTTGAGTGTAAAGAGTCAGTCTGCCCAGAGGATAAAGGTCAGCGATTACTACTTCTCCCGACGGTTTGATGTCAAAACCTTTCATTTTTTTTTCTTCCTGCTTTCCTGTTATGATTAAAACTCCTGCGTTAGATTTGTATTTTCTTCCCCTTGTTTTTCCTTTTCCTGCCCTCACTGTCTTATTTTTGAAGACTAGTTTATCGTTTTTGAAAATTTCTTTTAAGACTTTTGTCAAGAGTTTCGTTTTTGCAGGCAAGGATTCAATTACAGAAGGCGCTTCTATTTTTTCAAGAGAAGAGTAACGTGATAAGATAATTTTGGAGTTTGCCGTCGCTGCGAACGCGGAGTTAAAAGCAAGATGCATTTCTTTTTTGTTTATCTTTTTTTCTTTTCCGATTCCCTTCGGAGGATGAGCTCTGCGACCGCCTCTTGTTCCGGGAACATTTGCTCCTACCCAATTAAACTGAGTTCCTCTTCGGGACATTGTTTTTCTCGGGACTCTGGATATTCCTCTTCCGTAATGTCCTTTCCAGTCGTGTCTCTTGTGAGAAATTGTTCCGGAGGCAGATTGTCTCTTTCCAGCTTCAGGGTCTGAAGCGTAAGGCTGAATTAGTTTATCAGCTTCAAAATATTTTTTAACCAAGTCTTCCCTTATTGCTGTTTCAAATATTTTAGGGAGCTCAATTTGAGATTTCTTTTTTCCGTCTGGAGAGTAAAGTGTAGCTTTCATGCTAAAAGGCCTGTGTAGTTTATTATTTTTGCACTTGTTGTATCAATCTTTGTTCTCAAAAAATCTATTTTTTGCTCATTGGCCATTATGTATCTGGGAGGAGAGTCTTCTATAAGCTTTAGCAATTGTCTTCTCGCTTCTCTAACAAAACCAAAACCTCCCACTATATCTCTGGAATCAATTGCTTTAGATAATGCCGAACTTATTGCATGTTCAAAAGTTTCATACCTTCCTTTTTGCGATGAATAAGTTATTGTCATGTAAGTATCTCCTGAAACTCAAGTTTCTTTTTAGTTTGTTTTTTTGATGGTCGGAAAGAAGGAGTGAGAAGGATTTGCCGTTTTGAAGGTCCCTGAACAGAACCTTTCAGGACAAGGTAGGAAGTCTTAATATTGCCATAATTTTTGAAACCTTTTTTTGGGTTTATGTCTTTTTCTTTTATGAGAGCAGAGTTCAAAAGAATGAGGTTGTAGATAACTCTGGAGAACAATCCTAATTGACCAGCCATCGGGACTCTGAAAGTGACGTGAGCGGGATGCCAAGGTCCTATCGAACCGACTTTTCTCAATCCTTTTTCGGATTTGTGAAATCTTAAAGCTATTCCGAATCTTTTTACAGGACCTTGCGTGCCTTTTCCTTTTGTCAAACCTCTGGCGTCAAGCAGATTATCGTGGGCAAAGTCCGACAAAGTTATTTCTTTTCCTATCAAAGGCTCTATAAATTTTAGCTTGGCTTCCGTATTTTCTGCCTGAATAGCCAGTTCAATTATGTCGGGAGTTTTTTTAATTGTTGTTTGCTTTGGCAGAGAGTAGGCTATAACTCTCACGTCGTCGTAGTTTTCTGGAATAGTTAGTTTTTTGGCTTCTTTTGGGACTTTTAGTTTTCTTTTCAGTTCTTTATCTGTTGAGACTAAGACGTCCCTGAGAACTTTGCCGTTTTTGTAAAATCTTACAGAAAGAATTTTCATGTTCGGAGCTTCCAGGATTGTTACGGGCGTTGCGACTGTTTTTTTGCTTGTCTGGACTTTGTCTGTGTTGTCTTTAACGAGGGCTGTGGCCATTCCAACTTTGTATGCTATGAAACCTAAAAATCCCTGTCTGGAAGCAGAGAGGGTTTTAGAGTTTGCACTAGGCAGAACTTTGTTTGCCCGAACTCGCGGGTAAAACTGCAAGCTTCCACGTCTTGGTCTTTTTGCTGTTGGCATTTACCATTTTTTAAGGTTCAACTCTACCTTTTTTATTTAACACTTGGGAGTGAATAGTCCTTTGTGTTTTTCAATTGGTTACGATTAGAGTTTGCGTTTTTGGGTATTTAAGGTTTTCGGAGGGGGCAGTATCTCCGCATACAACTCTTTCAGAGCCGTATGATTAATCCAATTTCAAACAAACAATAGCCAAAACAAATCAAACAGCTCAAAAAATATTAAATAAAAATCAAAAATTCTTACAAAA
>Ga0210057_1002442_pt1 | contig 26570 bp, 34 predicted proteins | sample CryGeyCG2114_010_2_FD_183968 | JGI IMG/M metagenome (GOLD analysis project Ga0210057, IMG submission 183968) | Groundwater microbial communities from aquifer - Crystal Geyser CG10_big_fil_rev_8/21/14_0.10 (SPAdes) (version 2) | ecosystem: Environmental > Aquatic > Deep subsurface > Groundwater ...
GTTTTCAATTCAGAAACAAAATTCTCACTGCTCTTATGCTTAGGAGCTTTCTTTACCATCTCCTCCAACCAATGTATCTTCTCATCTACATCTTGCGCTTCTAAGTATTTTTTCTCAACTTCATAATATTCGTGGCTTGCGTTTATCGGCATTTTTGTCTCCTTCTCTTAAAAATGACAATCAGCGGACTTCCTGTCTGGTTTATCGGCATTTTTATTCCAATAAAATATCTTAACTTGTTTGTTTTAAAAAACCTATGCTCTTCAGATTTTTCTATCAAAAAAATGTCAAACCAATTAAAAAGCTAATTAAATTAGCAACAAAACTAATCAACAAACTCTTCTTAGAATCGATCTTAAAAAGCTCCATTATTAAAAACCCTTCAACAATCACGACACCAATTTCAATCAAGTAAACATTCCAATTAAATCCATAAAGCAAATTTGCAATTGGCCATGTAAATAAATTAATTAATAGAACAAAACCTAAAACTTTCAAAAAATCTTTCTTAAGGAACAAATAAACAACAACAAACTCCAAAATAAAACCTATTAGAAAAAAGTAGATAATTTCAAGCATTCCTATTTCTTCTCCTATAAAAGATGAAAACTATAATCAACAAAGCAATAACATAAACTCCTACAAGCAAATAGAGCAATAAAGACCACCCTATCTCTTGGTTATTCGGATCTTTCTTTACTTCAGATAAACTAACATTGAAATGATTGATTACGTCTCCTTTCGGATCTGTAATTTTCACATAGTCGCTTGTCCTCAAGCCCTCTAAAACTTTAATACCTTCGCTTTCAAAATATTCTCTAGCAGCCAAATTATTTTCCCTTTCATCATTTGAGAACAATTCTAAAACTTTCAATTCATCATACTTTCCCTTTTCAAATGCATAAACCTCTACACTACAAAATTTATAGTAACGCTGAACTAAACCATCTTCTCCAATTTCTTGAGGAGGACACATTTGTCCAAGAAAACCAACACTGACAAACTCATAATCTTCAAACTCTCCAATATTATCAATATAATTATTAACACTTATATATTTCATTCCAGGATCAATAATATCTGCCCTTACAATCCCTATTTGAATCACGACTAAAACCAACACCAATCCAAGAATTAACATCAGGTTTGCCTTATTCTCCATGTTAGATATTTGGAATAGATATTTATAAATCTCTTGTTGACTTCGAATTCTTTTGGAATAACTCAAATGATACTCCAAATCATCCTTGCCATCGCACTCGGCCTCCTAGCAGGAACTTTCACAGGCCTATTCCCTGGAATACATATTAATCTCATCGCGGCAATTCTTCTCTCTTCTCTTTCACTTCCTTTCTTCACTTCTTTATCTCCAATAGTTTTAGTAATCTTCATAGTCTCTATGGCAATAACACATACTTTTCTTGATTTCATCCCAGCCATCTTCTTAGGAGCTCCAGAAGAAGATTCTTTCCTATCTGTTCTTCCAGGACATGATCTTCTTCTCAAAGGAGAAGGACACAAAGCAGTTTTACTAACCCTTTACGGCTCTCTAATCTCCCTCATTCCAATCATTGTTTTCATTCCAATTTTCATCTTCCTCTTGCCAAAATTTCAATCTCTTATCTCTCCAATTCTTCCCTTCGTTTTAATCTTCGCATCATTATATCTAATTTTCCGAGAATCAGAGTTCCTAACAGCTCTTTCTATTTTTCTCCTCTCAGGATTTTTAGGAATCCTCTCCCTAAACTATCTTCCAATACGTTCTCCCCTCTTACCTTTACTAACTGGTCTCTTTGGTCTCTCTACTTTATTTATCTCCTTAAAATCAACAATCTCTCTTCCCGAACAATCTCTTTCTTCTAAAATCTCTCTAACAAAAATCCAAATGATAAAATCAATCCTTTCCGCAGCACTAATAGCTCCCATCGCTTCTTTTCTTCCCGGCTTCGGTTCCGGACAAGCGGCAGTTATCTCTTCAGAGCTTTCAAACTCTACTGAAGACAAATCACCAGAACAATTCCTTTTCCTAGTTGGAATGATAAACACAATAGTAATGGCCCTCTCATTCGTAACAATCTACTCTATTCAAAAAACAAGAACTGGTGCGACTGCAACAGTCTTAGAAATACTAAAAACAGTTTCTCCATCTCAACTCTCCTTAATAATTTCAACCATATTCATCTCATCTTTCCTTGCCTTCTTCTTAGGAATAAAGATTTCTAAAATAACTGCAAAAAACATAACAAAAATTCCTTATAAATTTCTTTCACTAACAATCATATCAATATTAATCCTTCTTAATCTATTTCTTTCAAATCCTCTTGGCCTTCTTGTCTTAGCAACATCAACATCGTTAGGAATTTTCTGTATCTCCTCAAATGTAAAGAGAATTAACTTAATGGGCGTCCTCATTATTCCAACAATTCTTTTCTACTTAACTTAGGCGGCTTTCTTCAAAACACTATCTGAATTTATTTTTCTATCAATCTTCGTCTCGGGCCCTTTCTTCCCCGGTTTCTTCTTCAAAACTATCTTTGACCTTTGGTACTCTTCCTTTGCGCCCTTACTCTGCCCAATTTTTCCAGAAACAATAATAATATCAACAACACTATCTCTCAGCCCAACTTTTCTTTTGACAGCACTAATAGGAACAAGTGAGTAATCTACTTTCCCAACAGAAGCATTAGCAATTGCACCAGCTTTTCCTTCCAATCCCCCAATCGCTGTCTGTGCTCCAACAGAAGAAATGGGTCGCAAACTAACGCTCATAGAATCTCCACTATTCACAACGGATTGAACAGCAACAATCTTTAAAGTTGGACGTGCATCCAACTCATAATTCCCTAAATCTTCTCCACTTTCTCCGCCGATTCTCTTAGCATAATAATTCTGATCGGCATTAAAATTTAAACCATAACTCATAAAAACCTTAGAAAAAAATGCCTTTTAAAGACTACTAAAAGCTTTTATACCCTTAAAAAAAGCCCGAAAAAACAGCACTATATAAACCAAACGAAACTCTTTTATACCTTGAATATGTCCCTCAAAAACCTATTTTTAACCCCTTTTCATACCTCTGCTATTTCCTAACTAAACCACTTATCCACACTTTCCTGCTTCTCTTTTTCCCTTCCAAAAATACTCTGGATATACATCTCAGTCAACTCCAAACTCTCTTTCAAATAAGCGCTGACTTCATACTTCCTTGCCAAATCAAGGGCTGGCTGCATATACTTCAAGATACTCCCTTCTGAGATTGTAAAAATGATCCTCCCCCCACATTTCTTACATTTTCCAGCCAATGGCGGCCTCCGGTATTTGCTGTTACATCCAACACATCTAAATCCTTGTTGTGAAAACTTCCTTAAATTTCCCCTTGTGTCTCTAATGAAATGCTTTTCAATAATTAACCTTGCAACATCCATTGTATCAACACTCCTCAAAGATTCAGCAATTTTCATCTGTCCTTCTACTTTTTCAGCCATGCTTGGTAATAACTTATAAGCACTACACAAAACAGCATCATTTATGTCCTTAACTGTGTGGGTAAATCCAAAATCATAATATGCTTTATCCGTTCCAAGTCTATTTGCCAACCTTTCAATCTTAACTTCCCAAGGTTCTTTCTTTTGCTCTGCTGCTTGATAAAGTTCTAATGGATACCTCCAGATAACATCCATATCAAAAGCCATATCATCTATTTCAGATGCACTTAAAGTACTACTTGCGACTAAAGGCGCATCTTGCGTCCCTCCTCTGTGTGCTGGTAAAAAATGCTTAGAAAAATTAATCAAGGCATCTAAAAAGAACATAATACACGTTTCATCGCCTTCACAATCTCTTCTCTGTGCAGCATGCCACATCGGATGAGCCATACATGCTTGAGTTTTATTAAACCCTATAATTCTCCCAACTATAGCTGCGGATGTGTGTGGCGCAAGACCCAAAACATACTGTCCAATCAAATCTTCTCTCTTCTTTATGTTATAATATCTTTCAAGCCCATAAAACCTCTCCAACAAATCATCTAAATAATTTGCAATTCTCATAAAGACATCATCAGCCTTTTCATCCATGCTGTCCGGACAAGCTGGCAAGATAATATCTTGAGGAAATATCTCTAATAATTGATCTTCATCTTTCAATTGATTTCCCAAATAATCTTTTTCATATCCTAACTCTTTTAATTTCTCAACCTTCGCCCCAACCTCTCGAGGCCTAAAATGCGTTAAAGGCATCTCAGTCAAATCATATCTAACAGTTCCATCTTTGTTAACATTCAACCCATGTTTTGCCCTTAATAACCCTTTAGCCAAGTGCTCACAACTATTGTCTTTATTACTAACCCCCCTAACTCCTTTAACTATCTGTATCTCATCAAGATTAACTTTAGAAATTTTTCTCGCATTATCAAAATAATCTCTAATGTCTATCTTTCTCCCAGATTTCCCAAACCCTCTTTCTACCTCTCCAACCCTACATTCTTTCCCACAATCTTTACATTTGAAATAAACACTTTCTTTATCACAAGAAAGACAATGAAAATTTGGAAAATCTGCATTCACATATCCCTTTTCCAAAGCTGCCTGAAAACTTCTTAGTCTTCCGCCCTCCTCTCCAACTGGGAACAAAACATGGGGGCTTCCAGTCAATTTTCTTAACTTCGCCTTCTCCGGTCTTCCCATTCTATTTCCGATATAGGTTCCAGCTTTATCTTTTATCTCGACTTCGCAAAGAGAATTCACAATATCAAAAACCTTTTTTTCACCAATCTCCTTAACTTTTAAAGAAACTGTCTCTTTATCACTCTCAAATTTTTCCAAATCTATCCCAAGATTAAAAAGAAAACTCTCTGCCCTTTTCTTCCCGATAACTACGTTCTCAACTGTAACTTCATGTTCAACCCCTAAGAACTCTAAACCTTTCTTTCCCCTAACAAATCTCTCTTTATCACTCTCAGCATAAGGTAAAACCAACTTTCCTTCGCTAATTTCTCCATGCGCAACCCAATCCAGCAACCCTAAGAATTGAACATAATCAATCCCAGTCCAATAATAAATATATTCTGGATGCAAGGGTACTTTAAACTTCTTACTTATCTCAATAGCTTTATCAAAATCAACTTGAAATCTCCAATTCTCTACAATTCTCTCAACAACTTCTTTTAACTCTCCCAAGTCCTTTCCATTAGTGGCTCTTTCCAATTCAACAGAATACCATTCTTCCACATATCCTGGCTTTTCAAAATGTTTACCTCTATTAAGAAACTCTCCATGATTCACAAGAAAATCTCCCAAAAACAAAACTTCTTCCATATTTTTAATATATCTTTCCGCCCTTTCTTTTGTGTCTATCTTAACAACACTTCCATTCTTTAGTCTTATAATTGGACCTTCTATATCATCACATAAACTCATCGCACTACTTTTCCCAGGACCCTCATACTTCAACTGAGTTCCGACAGCAATATAATCTCTTAAAACCTTCATTGATAAGGGATTCATTGCCATTGAGCTTAATCCTGCAGTTCTACATTTCCCATATCTCAATCTAAATCCCCCAACTCTCCCAGGATGTCCTAATACTGGTCTTCCTGCAACAAGATCTGAAATATATGTCGCGCTACCTTTCGTAGACTTCTTATTCTCTTGTTCTTTGTTTTTAAGATCTACAAAACCTTCAAGCCAATCCCAATCACTTAACTTAAACCCTTTTTTCCTAACGTTATTCAAGATTTTCAAAATCTTGTGCGCTTTCTGAGCCAAGCCCTCTCCTAAAATCAAAGCCACACCATTTCTAATAAAATTCGTTTCAATTCTTGGCAAATCCTTATAATTATAAACTTCTTTAGTTTCTGACGGAAGACCGTTAATTTGCACAGGTAAATTTCTTGCGATGCATTCTACTTCCTTCTCGCTGGGAACATATTGTAAATTAGTAATTCTTTCGTGATAATCTGCAATCTCTGCAATCGTTCTTTTAACTTCGTCCTCTGTCGGATCATATGTTGGATATCCTAAAACTTCTCTAATGTGATCTGCAATTAAAATAGAAAATGTCCCGTTCGTTCCCCCAGCACTTCTAATTGGACCAGAATAATATAAACACATATAATCTTTCCCATCTCTCCTTTTCTTTTTTTCCCAATGTGTATATCCTTCTAAAGGACTTGTAACAACCCCAACAGTGATATATGAAAATCCAACTCTTATTCCTGCATCAATCGCCTCTTCTTGTGTTTTAAATTTGCAATATTTTTCTCTTGCTATCTCTTCTGCAATTTTTAAACTTACACAAAAATCCAACAAACCGTATTCTTTTTCCAATTCAATTATTCTTTTAACAATTCTTGAATCATCAATTTGTGGATAAAGAATAGAAATAAGCCCTACAACTTTCTCAGCCAGCGTCTCTGTTAAAGGAATTTCTACCTTCGAATCTGGATCCAATCCCTTTGCTCTTGCTTTCTCAGCTACTTTGTATTCTTCTCTTACTCCCTTTCTCAAAGTCTCAAAGTATTGTTTTGCGTTCATTCTCACCCCCCGCAATTACTTTTTCAACATTTTCCTCATCAGAAAAATCAAAAACCTTTATCTCTCTCGTTTTCAAATTTAAAATAGGAACCTTAGAAGGATCTGGAATGTGTCCTACTTTCTCCTCAAAATCTGTTGTAGACTGCCAACAACTAGAACAAATAATCAAAACACCATTGTAATTATCAATATCTAAATGGTGCATGTCTCCCGTTGCCAACACATCTGGAACTTCCTCAATAACTAAGGGGTCGTTCTCTGCATTTGGAATATAGACTACATCTCCATGACTTGGAGCTAAATGTCTTCTCTTCAAACAATGTCTAAAAATCTTCGCGGGACACTGATACGCTTTCATTTCTCGAAGCTCTGTAATTTCACTAACAAAACTATGAACTCCTGCTCCATGATACATCAAAACCTTAAACTCTTTCCCTTTCTCATAAAATTTTACTAAACTTGGATTCGTAACTAAAACCAGATTTTCAATCTCATAAAGTCCAGGAGCATATTTTTTACTTATCACTGGTTGCGGTTCTGCAACTCTTGTAGCATCGTGCTGTCCCGCGCACATAAACATAGTAATCCTTTTAGGAACTCTCCTCAAATAACTTTCCAATAAACCATACTGCTCCTCCATACTTTTCAAATCCAGTCTATCTTCTTGTCCGGGAAAAATACCCACACCATCAACATTATCCCCTACAAAAAATAAATACTTTACTTTCTTCGCATCTTCGTCCTCTGAATTAATCCATTCTAAAAATCTCTCAAACTCTTTTCCCAAATGTTTATCACTCCCACAGTGAACATCACTCAAAAAAGCAATATTAAAATCTTCTTCAAACCTCACCTTCTCCAGTTTAATAGAATCGGGAAAAATAATATCATGAATAAACAACAAATCTCTGTTCCCGCTAGCTCTAACACCCACAACATCATCTAACATTAACTCGTCTGCTTTTGAAAACAATTCGACATTGTCATGTTTAACAACCCCACTAATTTCTCCAGTCATATCTTCAAATTTTATAATCAAATTCTTATTTTTAGTAATTCTCTTCTCTGTAACTATTCCAATAATACTCAGACCTTGTCTTTCGTTGCCTATCTTACTTATCCCTATTAGATTACTTCTTAACTCAGTATGGTCCATCAAAATTCTCTGTAAACTTCTATATCTTGCTCTAAAATTTCCAACAAAATCTTTAACCTCCAATTTTTTATCTGGAATTGTCTCCGCATAAAAAACCTTGTATGCTTCCTCCCAGCTTCTGATAGCGTTCTTCCCTAAATCTTTCCCTTCACTTTCTTTCCTCATCTCCCTCTTAACTTCCAAACTAATCCCCAACTTAACAGAAATCTTTTCAACTCCTTCTCTTCCTTCTTGGCTTAATCCCTCGATAACTCCTTTAATAAATCCAATGTTGCCATTCAAAACATTTTTTGTGATAATCTTCTGTCCAAGCTCGCTTTCTAAATTATCAAGAAAATAAAGAGCGTCTTCTTTCTTTTCAAACCCCTCAACAATTTGAAATGTTTCCCTATCTAATAAGAGCCCCTTCTCCCGAATCTTGTTTAATATCTCCCTTTCCATTTTTCATACATCAAGATTTGTTTTCAACCTCTTCATCCGTTCAAACTTTTTTGTAATATCTCCTTTGCCTTCCCTCTAATTTTATCAGAAAGCATGAGCTTAATCTCTCTAGTCCTCCCTTGCCTCCCCTTACTAATAACTCTTGCATTAATTATCCCAAGCATGTCAAACTCTCCTAAAATATCACTAACTCTTCTCTGTGTCAGTATTTCGTTCTTGGTTTTATCACAAATTTCTTGATACTCATTATAAACATCTCCAGTGTAAATGCTTTCTCCTTTTGAAGAATTGTCTAATTTCATAATACTCCATAAAACCAACTGAAACTGTCTTGGTTCGCTTTCAATAATATCTAACATTTTATCTTTCTCTATCTTTTCGTTTGCCGCATCTATATGTTTTAATTGGATTTTTTTACTCTTGTCTCTTTCAGCCAATTCTCCAGCAACTCTTAACAAATCTAACGCCCTCCTTGCGTCTCCATGTTCTCTAGCAGCAAAGGCTGCACACTTAGCAATAACTCCATCTTCGACAACTCCTTCTTTAAAAGCCATTGTGGCTCTTTCTTTCAATATATCTTGTAATTGCAAAGCATTATACGGGGAAAACACCAACTCTTCTTCTCCTAAACTGCTTCTAACTCTCGGATCTAAATTATCCATAAACGTTAAACTATTACTTATCCCAACAATGCTTATTTGTGCATTCTTAAGTTCGGAATTCATTCTTGTTAAAGTATAAATAAAACTATCATCTATCTTCTTCACAGCCTGATCGATTTCATCTAAAACAATTATTACAATCTGCTTCTTATTATCTATTAATTCTATAAATTTTTTATAAACATGCTCCGTAGGTAATCCTGTTGAAGGAATTTTCTCCCCAAGAATATTAATCAATTCAGCAATAATTCTATATTCCGTATCTGCAACTTTTCTTAGTTTACAATTTATAAATAAAAATTTAAGATTGTCTTTCCCTCCTTGCTTAACTCTCTGTAAAATTCTATTTCCTACATGTTGCACACTTAAAGTTTTTCCAGTTCCTGTTTTTCCATAAACAAACAAATTACTTACTTTCTCTCCCTTCAAAGCAGGAGCCAAAACACTTGCCACACTTTCTATCTGTTCTCCTCTGTGTGGGATTGTTTCAGGATCGTAATTGGCTTGTAAAACTCCTTTATCTAAAAAAACACTATTATCTACATAACTATCAAACAATTGATCTAATTTATCTACCATTTTTATTTTTTTATTCCCCCTCTTTTTTAAACATCTTTCTGAAGCGATTCTTTTAAAACACTCCTTCCAAAGTTAACTTCTTTTTATAAATCTATTCATTCCAATACCTTTATTTCCTTTGGAATCGTCGCTGTCGTCGTATGAAAAAGAAAATCTTAACTTTAAAATAACAAAAATCTCTCTGTCCCCTATTTCCTATGGAAAATCAAAATTTCTTCTATCTTAACTGATAAAATTAACAAAAATCCCCAACCACATCTTCCACACAATAAACACATTTTAAATAAAATCTTAAATAAAATCTTTAACAATAATTAAAACGAATGTATATATTGATTACAATATATATAATCAAATATATATTATAATGAATGATATTTCTGTTTTTCTTCTTTTTTCTCCAATAATCTTTATCTTTGGATATATATAATATATAATATAAATATTTATAAATAAAAATTATAAAAACAACACACTCTCGTCAGTATTTAAATCTTTTCAAAAACTTACAAAATTTCCATACGAAATCAAGGTGTCGGGGTACTTTCCATGTAAAAATATTTTTTGATTTCTTCTTATTAATTTTCTTTTCTTTTTCAAAAATCCATTAATACACAAATTAAAAGTTCGTTTTATAAAATATTTTTTCCCCATTTCTTTTTTTTCCAAACACATTCTATTTTTAACTACTCTATAAATTAATCCCTAAAAATCAATAGCAAAAACACACAAAAATTTATATATCTCTCTTTTCTCTATCTCTTATGGCATTAGACAAAAAACCCTTAAGAGAAATTATCGGAAAACACGTCGTAACAAAAGAAGGTAAAAAACTCGGTCTTGTTAAAGACATAACTTTCGAAACAAGAACAGGAGAACTTATCCAAATCCTCTTAAAAGATACGACACCATACTCTAAAAATTTAAACTTAGAGTTATCTGAAAGAAAAGAGGCTCTTGTTCCCTACAATTCAATAATAGCAATAGGTGATTTTGTAGTAGTTTCCGAAGAAGATTTAATGTAACTTTTCCCATCACAACAACATTTAAAAAACCCTCTTTCTAAATCACAATATGAAAGTAATAGGATTTAACTTCACAAAAATTTCCGCAAGTAAATCTCCAGAGTTTAAACGTCCAGAGATTTCTACAAATATTGAATTTACAAATCTTGAAAAAGAAAAGTTAGAAATGCTCAAAGACGACGAAGCAATAAAAATAAATTTCAAATTTTCTGTAAATTATGACAAACCAAAAGACAAAGAAAAGAAAGAGGCTAAAGATTCTAAAGGAGATCTTGGTTCAATCCAATTTGAAGGCCTTATTGTCCTCACAGCCTCAAAAGAGGAGTCAAAATCTTTAACAAAATCTTGGAAAAAGAAACAAATAGCTCCCTCTGTTCAAATCCCTCTTTATAATTTCATTCTAAACAAATGCTCTCCTAAAGCTGTTTCCCTCGAAGACGAACTTTCCCTCCCAATTCACCTTCCAATTCCCCAGATAAAACCAAAACAACAAGAATAAAAAACCTCCCCAATCTTTAGACGATTAATCATTTGACGAACTACTTCCCAGACCATTAAATAAAATTCATAGAGAAGCAGGAATATGTATGTGACACAACTCAAGCACAAGCAGTTACTTCTCAAAATCAACCATATAAAACATTTAGGAAAACATTTAGGAATTAATCTTTTATTTCAGTTTTTCTAACTTCCACAATACTCCAAAATCTAAAACTTCCAAATCATCACCAACAATTTTAACATCAAATTTCTCCAAATCAAAATCCCAACCTAAACACAAATTACTCTCTCTCGGATCCGTTCCCTCAGAAAAATCAAAAAAACTCGGAACAATTATAACTTTCTTAACGTTTCCAACCCCCTTTCCTTTCACATTATATTTTCCAACTAAAAAACATTTATATTTCTCTTCCTTTCTTTCTTTATCTCTTATTCTAACAGCAGGATGCCCGTGCCCCATTACCCACACCCTAACGTCTTCTTTTTCAATCTCTTCAACTTTTTTATTCCCATGACAAAATCCTATTCCTCCAACAATATAACTTTTCAAAACAGTAACATCTCTCTTTCCAGCAAGATTAGCGAGATAATTATCATGATTTCCCTTGACAATAATAACCTTTCCTTTCCCCACCCCATTAATCTCTTCCATCTTCCCAATAAAATAATCAAAAAGTTCCAACACATCTTTCCATTCTTGTCTTTCAGGCCTTGCAAAACCATGTTTAACATCTCCCAATAAAATAATTTCATTAACTTTCTTCCCTTTACTATCTAATCTATCAAAAACAGAATTAAAATACAAAATCATTTCCGAAAACATTTCCCTAGTCACAAACACCCCCGACTTATTCAAACTCTCCTCAAATCCAAGGTGCAAATCTCCAACCACAAGCATTCCTTTACCACTTTCTTCAATAAACAAACATTTCCCCAAATACTCAATTTCCATAACTTTCTTCAAGAAAAACACTAATTAAATTTTTGTATTAAACTATAGAATTTTTTGTTTATTGCTAAATTAGGTTTAATACCCTGCAGCTCTGCCGCGTCGCCCAATTTGGCAACTTCAAAGTTCGTTGAACTTTGAGGCCCCAAGAACCTTGTTCTTGAAGTTAGAGATTTTCCGTTTAGAAATTCACGTAATACCCCACAGCTTGCTGTGAAGTGAGCGAAGCGAACGAGAGGATAGTGAATTTAAGGAAAATGCTCTTTATGTCAAGGGCTTTTTGAAAACCACACCCCCTCAAAAATCCTTTAAGGATTTCTCCTGCATCAAAAAGCCAAAGACAAACCACAGCTTTCAAGCCAAGGTATACGAAAAGGCTTTTTGATATACGCTTGGTGGAATTTATGAAGTAAATTCTAACTTGAACTAAATTTTATTTTTGTAGTCTCTTTCAAGCTTTCCTCTTTTAATCTCTAACCCCAACACTATTTCTGGAATTGCCTCAACAGCTTCTAAAAACAAATTATACCTAACACACACCCCAAGATCAACCCTTCTTCTCTCAACACCAGCTAACCTCACTTCATCTTCTAACGCTTTCCAGCTTTCAATACTCTTTCCATCCAACCAATTATAAATAAAATTCAAATCATCTATCTGACAATCAAATACATCTCTTTCCCTTAAGAATCTATCAAGATCTGCATGAACTCTTTCCGTGTATCTTTCTCCCATAGAATTTAAAAAATCAACAACCCCATTTAATTTCTCTTGCACTCAAAAATATTCTTTCCAAACCACAATCATTATTAACACACACAATCTTTCAAATCATAATCCCCACACTTACTTTTCAATATTCCCAATCGCTTTCAGATGTAACTCATGCATTCTCTTCAAAAAACTTAATCTATCCTCCATCTTAATCAAGTCACTCCTACCTTGCATTAACAAACTAAGTCCAAACGGACTAACAATAGTTGTTTTCTTGATCTTTATCTTAACTTTTCCAGATTCAATCCATCTCAAAACCATACACGCACTTTTCAAATCCATCAAATCCTCAAAAACCTCCCTCCGAGCCTCTCTCAAAATTGGGAATTCATTACTTATCTTCTTAACTGCAGTGTATAAAAATCCAGAATGCATCTGCTGTTTTCCCACACTTTTGCTTCTTCCCTTATAACTTCTAAGTATCATTAAACTTCTAGCAGCACAATGTCTAAATCTTCTTTTCAAAATCTCTGTCTTCTCTATGGCTTCTTTCAATATCTTATCCAAATTCTTAGAAGTAACATAATCTAATATTTTCTTTTCATCCAACTTCTCTCCAGCAATATAAAACCCATTATCATTTATCCCAATTTCCACATCTCTCATTCTAAGTCTTGCAGCGGCAAAAGCATAGGCTCTTGCCAACGCATCGTTAACTCTTCTCCCATATAAACTATGAAACACTAAATACTCTTTCTCTTCCTTAAATTTCTCAATAACTAAATTTTTATCGCTCGGAATATCTAAAAATTTATCCTGTTCATTAAAATAGTCATAAATCTCTCTAGCAATATCTTCCCCACAATAAATATAATTCTTAATAAAATCAACACATTCTTTCTTCTTTCCTATCCTCTCCTTCACAAGCCCCCTAAATCTATTTATTTCTAAAGCAAGATCAAAACTCAAAGGCAACATCTCAGAAAACCAACTAGGAATCGTAACCTTTTTGCTTACATTAGAAATAACATATGCTTTCATTCCTTTTGAAAAACTAAATTGATATTTTACTCCTCCCAAAACAAAAACATCCCCCTTCTTTAGCTTCTCCAAAAAAGCCTCATCAATCTTTCCAACTTCTTGTCCTCTCCCATCTCCAGATCCTATAATAACACTAATAAAACCCTCTTCAGGAATCGTTCCTATGTTTGTCATATACACAACTCTAGCCATCTTCCCCCGCTTCCCTATCTTTTTCTCTACAGCATCATACCATATTTTCCCATAAACAAACCTATGTTCCAAAGCATAATCTCCCGCAAGATAAGAAACAACATCAAAAAAATCATTTTTGCTCAAATCTCTATAACAATAACTTCTCCTTATAGTTCTTAACATATCATCAACATCCCAAATTCTGGAAATTGCCATTCCATAAATTTGTTGAGCCAAAACATCAAGCGCATTTTTCGGAATCTCCACCCTATCAATCTTTTTCTCTATCATGAGCTTCATCATAACTCCACACTCAACAAGATCGTCTCTATCCAACACAATAAACTCCCCCCTAGGATTGTCATGAAGCTTATGTCCTGCCCTTCCACAATTATGAACAACAACATTTCCAACAATAAAATTATTTGGTTCATTCAATGTTAAATTATAAACTCTTTCCCTTCCACAGGAAACAATACTCTTTATTGTGGTATAATCTATCAGATGATTGTATTCTTCTTTAGCCGATAGATAAGGATTATAATCTTTTGTCATCTCCTTACCTCTAATAGCTTTTTCTCCATATCCCACAATATTTTCAAAGAATCTTCTCAAATCTTCTTTCCTATAAATTCCCAAACAATACATCCACCTATTACTCGCCTTAGGAATTAGCTTAGAGGCTTTTATTTTGCTTCTTGAAATTTTATTATTTATTCCCAATCTTAAAAGAAGTGTGTGCAAACCAATTATAAAACTTTTACTTGCACTAAATAGCCTCACCATTCCACGGTTTTCGTCTTTAGAAATATTCAAGTTTCCATCACCTTCAAAAACTCCCTCCAAGAAAGTATAAATTAATTCTTCAGATAAAGAATAAATTTTGTTACCCACACAAATATCAAAACTTTTATTTTTACAAGGAATCCCCAAACCCATAAAAAGATAAGCAAGCAAGTTAGAACCAAACTCAAGATTATAAAATCCATCTTTAATTGCCACATACGGTTCAATTCCAAATCCCGCAACAATTTCTTTGATTTTATCAATCATTATTTTAGACTTATTCCCTATTTTTATTTTATAATATTCTGCTTCACCTTCCTTCCTGCTTTTAACAATACATCCGTCTGTTGCAACAATTCCTGCAAGCCACATTATTTCCCTTGTCAATTTCAAGGGCCAGAATGGCCATTTTGTTCCCCTTGTTTTAAGAAATTGAAGGTGTTCCAGATAATCTTTTTCAGGGATTTCACAAATTTCACAAGCTTTTAGGAAATAATCAATCCTGATGCTTTTTTTCCTTCCCTTTAGTCTTCTTATGTCTATAAATTTAGGATAATCAAATCCAAATTTATCAGCAAATTCTTTCACATTCAGCTTATTGTTTTTTCTGTATTCGTCAACTATTTTTTGGAAGAAATTATTTCTATTTTGAACAAAGATTTTATCATTAGGCAATAATTCATATAAATAAGGCTCCCTTCTTTCAAACTTTATATTATTTCTTATTTCAGCAACAAAATCTCCCTCTTTCAAGTCCCCCGCCTCTTTCCATCCCTTATCAGTTAAAATAGGATGTTCTTTAGTGCATTTAATCTCTTCCCCACACCCAAGTTCAATTTTTAATAATTTATCATTTCCATTATCTAACCACCTTTCAATTTTATTTTTAATAAAACCTCTATTTTTATCATAAGAAAATACTCCAATATTCATTCTTTTATCAACAATCTCTTTAATACTCCTATAAGCTCCATCAGCACATAATACCATAGAATCACCAGATAAACATCGTTGTAATGCTCTTGATACACTCTTTGGACTCTTCAATAAAACAACAAGATCAATACTTCCAATATCAATTCCCAATTCCAAACTCGTACTTGAAACAACAACCTTCAATTCTCCCTTTCTTAGCTTGTCCTCAATCTCAAATCTCTTATCCTTACTCATACTACTATGGTGTGCCCCAATCCTATCAACATATTTTCCAGGAAAATGTAAATCAAGATAATGTATTATCCGCTCAGTGGCTGCTCTGGTATTAGTAAATATCAAAGTAGTCTTATGTTTCTGTATTAAATCATCTAAAACCCTATACAACTCTTCCTGACTCTTCAGACTATCAACTTCTAAAATATTCTCTCCAGGATAATCTAAACCAATCTCGATCTTCTTATTCAACTTAACATCAGCAATCAAACAATCTCTTCCAGTTCCAACTAAAAACTTAGCAATCTCATCAAGAGGCGAAATAGTGGCACTTAGTCCTATTCTAACAGGCTCTATCAAACTAACATCACACAACCTTTCCAATGTTAAACTCAAATAAACACCCCTCTTATTAGTCAGCGCATGTATTTCATCAACAACAACGAACTCAAGCGCACTCAACTGTTCAACAGTCTTCTTAGTAGTTAAAACAATAGCCAAACTCTCTGGCGTTGTAACAAAGATGTGTGGAGCCTTCCTAGCCATCTTTGCTCGTTCATTAACAGTAGTATCTCCCGTCCTAAGCCCCACACGAATCTCTTGCATTTTCAATCCTTTCTTTTCAGCTAACACTCCTATCTCTTCAAGAGGAGTAACCAAATTAACAAAAATATCATTACTAAGGGCTTTCAAAGGCGAGCAATAAACAGCATAAATCTTCTCTTCAAGTTCATCCTTCAAAGCCAAATCCACAATGTAATTCAATATTCCAAGAAATGCAGTTAATGTCTTTGTTCCTCCAGTTGGAGCGCTTACAAGAATATTTCTTCTCGCGTATATCCTCCCAACACCATATCTTTGCGTTAAACTGAAGTCTTTAAACTTTCCAAAAAACCATTCTTTAACAAGAGGATTCAAAACACTCTCAACTTTCTCCTTGCTTTCAGGCTCTATAAATTCAATCTTTCCTTCACTATCTCCAACAAACTCCAGAGTACCTTCTTTAGTTTCCATTAACTCTTTCCAAAAAACCAACTTATAAAATTATGCTTTAACTACTAAATTAATCTTAAAAACTAAAATGTAGAAACTCTTCCTTTCCCCACCCCATTCTTCATTTCACCTATCCTTGCTTGAATATAATTCAAAGTAGCTCTCTGCTGAGCATCATAACCCAACTCCATCTTCCCATCAACAACATTAACCAAATCTGGAGAAGAAAGAATTCTCCCCTGTTCAGCTCTAAGTTGATCCAAACTAAATCCTCCATAAGCTCCTTCCAAAATCTCTTTAATATCTTTTCCCATAAATCTTTTCAAAATCCACAATTTTTAAGTTTATCTATACTTAAATACATTTATAAAAACCGAATAACTCAAATACAGATGCCCAAAATCTCACCAAAAAAAAAGGAAAAAATTCAAGAGCAAATCCTCCATCACTTGTTCTCCATCTCTCCAGAATCTCGTTTTACAAACAAGATAGCGGAAGAAATAGCAAGAGATGAAGAATTCACAAAATTTCTTCTTGAAGATCTAAAATCTAAATCTCTGATTACAGAAATCAACAAAAACTCTTCTGGAAAAGAATACACAAAAAGACAACGCTGGACCCTATCTTCAAAAGCCTTTGATGTCTATTCCAAACACCAATAAAAAATCAGCAAAACTTAACAATAATTCTCAAAACCCAAAACCCAAAACCCAAAACAACAATATATTTAATCTCGAACTCATCTAAACTAACATGACAAATCCAGAAGACCAAGTCAAATCCGCATTCTCTAAAGTCAAACAAGATATTCTCAATATCCAATCCCAACTTTTCGAACTAAAACAAGAGATTAAAGAGTTAAAGGAATTAAAACGAACTCTAGACACTTCGACACATCTATCAGACAGACAGACAGACAGACAACAGATCTCAGACACTTCGACACATATTCACCATTCTCAGAGCTTAAAAGTCCCAAATTCAAATAGTTCCATAGGAAATGGGGGGGTTTCGACAGACAGACAGACAGACAGACAGACAGACAACATACCCCAAAAGTTCGTACAAATATACTCTAATCCACCACAAGAAACTCATGAATCCTTTATAAAAAACACCAGAGACACGCAAGAAATAGCACAAGAATTAAACCAAAAACAAAAACAAGAAACAGACATGTCCATCGTTCTGAATTCCATAAACACACTACGTTCTTCACTATCAGAAAATTTCAAATCATTAACAAAACAAGAATTTCTCATCTTTTCAACCCTGTATATTCAAGAAAAACAAGGCAATACTGTAACATATCAGTCTATTGCATCCAAACTTTCCCTAACAGAATCATCAATTAGGGATTATATACTAAGAATAATAAAGAAAGGCATCCCCGTCGATAAAAGAAAGATTAACAATAAAAAGATAATATTATCAATCCCCCAAGATTTTAAAAGACTAGCCTCTCTGGACACAATAACAGAAATCCGAGAGGCCAGCAAGAGTTGAGGTATCCCCACATAAGGAGAACATAATCTATGATATTGAATTTTAATTTTTCTGTTAAACGAATAACTTCTTTCAATCTAAAACCCACTAATCATACCAATTTTCCAAATGCCCAAATTTAGGCACCAAAAGCTCTATAAACCAACTCTGGCTTTTTCCAACATCAGAAAAACTGTTTGGTTTTCAAACTTTTTTTACCAGTTTTCCCTCATTCCATACTGAATAGTTCGTTTAAAAAACATCATTAAATTTCCACCCTCACTTTCATTCTTTTTCATATTTTATTATTTCCTCTCTTTTATCTTTTTTATGTCTTTCCTTAATTTCTTATCCTTTTTCCACCGAACTTTCATTAATTCTCTTACTTTCTAACTCTCACTTTTGCGAATTTTCCCATCTTTTGCTTCACATCATCTGGAATATACACTCTCTTTTTCCCATTTTTCTCACTTATCTCTCTTAACAAGCTATCACTTTTCTGTTTTATGCTATTTATTTGCCCCCTAATCGTAGATCTCTCTTTTCCTAAAAGCAATGCCAAATCTTCATAACTCAGCTTCATATCACTATTCAAAAGAGTGTAAACAACTAATTTTTCATTTCCACTTAAGTCTTTGTAAATATCATAATAATTGCCTGTTTGGACAGCTGTTTGGACAGCTTCTTGAACATCTTCAACACCTGTTTGTTTGCCTAAAACAGGCAATTTTTTAAACATCTGTTTGCCTGCTCGCTCCTCAGAAATCAATTCAACACCGTTTCCCAATCCTTCTACCTCTCCCCTTATCGACGCTATTTCAGATTTAAGGCTGTTTAAAACATCAAACAGCTGTTTGTCTTGAGAATCAAGGTGTTTAAGCCACTTTCCAACCTTATCAATGTCACACTTAACATCAAAGAAACCACGTTTAGTGTTTTCTTCTAATTCGTTTATCCTCTTTTTCAAACCAAACCAAAAAACCATACAATATATTAAACACCGCTCTTTATAAATTTTACTACTACAAGCCTAGAAAACACCAAATAAAAAATAACAAACACCACAGAATAAATACACACAAACACCCAACAAACAAACTTTAAAATATTTCAAACACCCCAAAACAAAAAACAAACACCCAAACAAACAGCAAAAACACCCCCACAGCGTCGATAACAAAAACCAAGCAAGAACAACAAGCAAGAACAACAAATAAAAACAACTCAAAACCTTTAGCAAAGCCAACATCTCCCAAAAGACAGACAAACACCCAAAACAAACAGCATTAACACGAACTTCAACAAAATAACAAAATTCCTCTCCTGTTAGAATTTCCCCCCAACTCAAAAAATTTGCTTCCAACTCAAAAAAATAAGCCACGATAGATGTGAGGCGCGAAGCGCCGAACGCACCCGGCACCAGCAGTATTCTCTACTTCTTTCACGAGACTTTCTCCATTCTCGAAATCTTAAACTCTTCCCAAAAAACAAAAAAAACATTTTCCATTTAACATACTTTTCTCTTACAATTCTTTTAAGAAACGCTTATAAATCTAAATCTCTTAAAGACAGAACTTTCAGAATTCAAAAAGAGGTAAAATGAGAAAAATAACAAGTAGCGCACACCGTTTCTTCATTGGAGGCTCAAACTTTAAAGCAGAATTCCGTCGACAAATGCGTTTTCTAATCATCGTAACTCTTGCCTTCACAATAGCATTCACCTGGCGTCAAACAGTATTCGACGCATCACAGGCACTCGTTTTACTCGTAACACACGTTCAATCTTCAACTTATGCGTCTATTCTCACATCCATATTCATTACCTTAGTTTCTATAATCATCATCTACGGAACATCCAAACTCTTAAAAGATCGCCCAGACTACTATTAACATGGCATTAACTATCCCCCTCCCAGAATTCTTCGACATTTTTGGAGCAATAGCCTTCGTTTACATAACTATTTATTCAATTTATCTACTAAAAACTATTAAAAAACCAACAAAAACCCAAAGAAATTTGACAACGCCCTTATCAATCTTTATCAATAATTGGAGTCTTAGGCCTTATAGTAGACACATATTTTGTCTCGATCATATTTAGCTGAAACTTCCTAGCAAAACCAATAAAAAAATGCCAGAAGAAAAACCAACACCTAAGCAAGTTCAACAACAAGTTAAGCAAGAAGTGAAGAAAGAAGTTGACAAGCAAGTCCAACAAGTAGAAAAGCAAGCAGAAAAGCAAGTAAAAGCCGAAGTAAAACAAGAAGTAAAAGCAAAAGTAGAAGAGCAAACACAAAAAATAGAACAAAAACTCGAAGAAAAATACCACAAAAAACTTCTTCAAGCATCAAAACAAACAGCTTCTTTCTTCGGCTCTGAATTCAAAAAGCAAACAGCCACAGCATTAATGGCTGCATTCGGTTTTCTAGTCGCCCTGGCCTGGCGTGATCTAATAACTCAATTAGTAAATAACACAATCCCAACCCATATACTAGACTCCTACCCTTATCTAGACCTTCTTTACACAGCATTAGTAATCACAATAATCTCCGCAATCGCAATCGCCCTCATTTCTCGTTGGGCCCAAGGCAAGGAAAACAAAGAAGAAAAGAAATAGCGTAATAGCTTAGCTTTCTGAAGCTCCGACGATAAAAATAAGCCTATTTTACTAATTTTCTTGCTTATCGACGATAACTACTTCATAAAGCTAAGTAGATACGAAATAGCTAAATCTTTAAATATCTCTTAAAACAAAATAAACTATGGATGTTTGTAGATCAGTAGAAGAATACATCGGAAGAATTGAATTAGCTGCACTGGATTCATATCTCTCCGATAGGCACAGAATATATCAAGGTGCAATAGACGAACAATCCTTACAAGACAGTTTAGTAGACGTTAGACAGAGAGAGACAGCAAGAGAATATTTTAAGAAAAAAATAAGACAAACAGGTGCAGAATTAACTATTTTATATTCAACAATGCCTTAGTTCCCACACGCTCAAACTTCCTATCATCTCCAGCAATTTCAAGCAGTTCGTTTAAATCCAAAGATTTAAATATCTAATAAAAATTGAAATATTATGTCGACAGAATCAGAACTACAAGGAAAGATATTAAATAGATTAGCAAAGATAAAAGAGGAATATAGAGATAGAAGATACCTTGATGAAAGGATATTAGCAGAAACATTTATTGGAGATTCATCAGATCAAAATCAAAAGAGAATTGCAATAGCCATGGAAGAACCACTAAGAAGAAGAGCGGTCCAGGTAGCAGTCATAGAAACAAGAGAATCCTCTACAATAAGAGGATATAGAATTAGCCGTTAATTATCTCCCCAACAATAAGGGTGTAATGTCTATTTTTTTCTATCACTCCACTTTCCCAAAAATCTCTTCTCACAGAGCTTTAAAACACCCCTTCAGAAAAGAAATAATTATTTATACCCTGTTCAATTTTATCTTTCATGCACATAGAGTTTACTAAACACGCAAGAGATAGAATGAAAAAAAGAAATATCTCCGAAGAGGAGGTAATAAATACAATAAAATTTCCAGAAAAAACCGAGAAGGACGGCAACATCTATCATGTGCAAAAACATCTCGATAGATTTGTTCTCAAGGTAATTTATATAAGAGAAAACTATATAAAAGTCCTCTCACTTCATCCACTATGAAAATAACTTATGATAAAGACGCAGATGCAATGTATGTAGAACTCACCAATAAAAAGTTTAGCAAGTGCAGGGAAATAGATAAAAACACCATTCTTGATTTAGATGAAGAAGACAATGTAATAGGCATAGAATTGCTATTCGTCTCCAAACGCTTTCCAAACAAAATTCCAACAAACATAATTATAGAAAACCTCTCAAAAAGTCAAAACTAATCAATTAATTTATTAATTTCCCACACGCTCAAACCTTCTAGCAAAACCTAAAATCTCTTCTCACAGAGCTTTAAAATGTAATAGCTTAGCTTTCTGAAGCTCCGACGATAAAAATAAGTCCATTTTTTACTAATTTTCTTGCTTATCGACGATAACTACTTCATAAAGCTAAGTAGATACCTTAAAACGATAGCTTTAAAAGCAATTCCAAATCCTAATTCTTATGTCTACAATAAATTATAGAAGAACAGGCCAACGCCTTATATTCTCGCCAACAAGATTATCTAAACACATAAGAAACCTTACTGGACAAATAGTGACCTTTGAAGTGGGCAAGGATGTCGGTTCTAAGGATCCTTGTTCAGATAGGGCGAGAGGCACATGGCTTTCAAATGACACAACAACAAGAGGTGAAAACTTAGGAGTATTCACAATACATTATCTTCAGGATGAAGTCAGTTATCGTGGTAAAATTCCTGGACAAGAAGGTCAAGCGGAGTTAAGATATTCCTTCAAGCAAAAAAAAAGATTAGATGACCACGCAGACATACCATTCCCATAAATTCACAGGACTTCGCTTAACAGCCATAATACACCCCTTTATCCAAAATTCACTCATAAAACCTCAAAAGTACTGTTAATGCATCTTATGAGAACTTTTGAAAAATGCCATTTCCAGCCATTCTAAGAAGACTTTTTTCTTATTCCTGGCTTGGGGGAGATCTTGTTTTCATTTCACTTCTCTTAACAGGCAACCCGTAAAAATCAACTTCAATTCTACCAGGACGATGTTTAGATGACCACCCAGATGAAGCATTAACTTGATGCATTCACAATTGCTTCAACACCCTTATTAAGAAGAGACTCGGCAACAACCCCTATTTTTCTATCTTGTCCGATTAATTCACTATAAGATATTCATTTGTTAATAGAACCAGTGTCCATAATTTCAACTTGGTATCCTACAAATTCCTCGTATTCTCTAACATTCCCAGGAAAGATAACTATTTTCTTTCTCTCAGGTTTTGTTTCACCAGCCATAAAAAACCAAATTTATCCAAACTTTTAAACCTTTCCCCAAACCAAAAATTATACGAAGTAAGAAACTCCTTACATTCCATGGTAGCAATAGATGTAACAAAAGTAAGCTCAAAAGGACAAGTAGTAATACCTAGAAAATTCAGAGATAAATTCAAAGAAGGAGATAACATCATAGTGATAGAATCAGGAAATAATTTAATTATAAAAAGGGAGAGTGAAGCGGATAAACAATTCCAAGAAGATTTAGTATCTACAGAAAGAATAATTAGGATTTGGAATCAATATAAAAAAAGAGCATACAAGGATATTGATTTTCAAGAGTTTTATGATAAAACCAAAAACAATCAAAACCCAAAATGAAAAAGAGTTACTATTTTGATACCTCTATTTGGCTTGATTTTCTTGAAGACAGAAATGAGCCAAATCTTCCAAAAAGCGACTGGGTAATGAAATTAATCCAAAAAACAATCAAAGAAAATGACACAATCCTCTTTTCAAATCTCAACATGTTAGAATTAGTAAATTTAGATTACACAAGATACGAAATAACAGAAATTCTCAGATCTCTAAAACCAATAATTAAAATGGTTTTCACAACACCAAAAGAAGTGAAACGAGCCAAAGATTTATCATCTAAAAGAAGTGTACCGAAGGCAGATGCACTCCATTCTCTTATAGCAAGAAATTATAAATCAATTCTTGTAACTTTAGATCACGACTTTAATCAACTTCAAGATATTTCTAAGCCTTACAGGACAAATGAACTCATTTAAACTCTCTTTCTAATTCATCAAAAGCTTTTTCTCCCGCCATTTTCAGTGCTTCTTTACTTGTCCTCTTTTTAGAAGACTTAAATAACTTTTCAACTCTCTCCAACAATTCTTTCTTCTCAATTTCGTTTATTTTATCTCTTATAGCTTCTCTAATAAACTCTGTTTTGGTAGAATATCTATACTTTTTGATAAATTTTTCCAAATCTTTTGAAAATCCATCTTCTAATCTTAAGCTTATTGATTCCATTGTAATACTATGTAGCACATAGTATTTAAACCTTTTCTTCAAACCAAACCACACACAATAAATTTGAGAGATAACTATATTGTCTGGGCCACAGGAATAGTCTCCTTACCGTATTCCAATGTCGATGCCCTAAATTTTTCATGAAACATACTCAATTCTTCATCACTAACTTGGGTATGGAGAGAATGACTTCTGGTGTAACTCCAAGGTATTGTTCTGATTACGTCGACTCTAGGATCAAATAAACAAACATCATCTTCTCTTGAAGGGTGTAAAAGCGAGTCCACTAAATCCTGGAGTTTTTTATAACCTCCAAGAACCCCTCCTTGTTTGCCCCTATCTGGCTCCCAGACATTACTCCCCACAACTTGAGTATAAACTTCTAAATAATAATTGTGACATACCAGGTTGCTTTCAGCATCACCAAATTTACTTAGGATATAAACTCTCGGGCTCGCTATCATCTAATTCTTCAGTATGGGTCCCCTTTATTAATTTCTATACTCAAACCTCCAAAAACTTCCCAAAACCAAAAACCCTTAAATACCCCTTACGTATATCTATATGTATGAAAATACGTAAGGAAGACCTCATAAGAATAAACAAGGGCTTCAGAGGGCATCTCAGAAATGATGCTAGTCTTGACTTTGCTATTCATCAGCAGGAAAACAATAAACTAGGAGAATACAAGAAGTTAGCATATCTTTGGAGAGTCATTCTTGTTGATCATCCTTTCAGCGACGGAAATAAAAGAACTGCAATGTTTGTCGCTTTCGCATTTACTAGTGAATATGGAAAGAAAGTAGATGAAGACCTCATTAAACATCACATTTTATCCATAGCCTCCAAAAATATCAACGAAATAAGAGCAATCGAGGAGAGACTGAAAAATGCAATTAACTAAATCAAAAATAAACGAAATAATGAAGAAGTATAAGAAACATTTTGATGAGCTGGAGCACTATGACAAAACAAGAGAAAAACTCTGGAAAAAGAAGCGCATAGACATAACTCTCAATCAAAGAGTTATCAACGAACTCAAAAAACTAAGAAAAAAGACAGGAAAACCAATCTCCCACATAATTGAGGATGCCGTAGAGAAGACGTTTAATCGTTCATAATAAGAATAAGGGTGTTTTAAAGTATCTTTTATAGAATAACTGTTCTTCTTTTTCTGACTCCAACAACAAGTTCAAAATCTTACTGCCAAAAAGGTGCGGAAATTATCAGTTTTTACTGCCCAAACGGTATAGAATTATAAACTTATATTCGACATAATTTAAATATCTTACTGCCAAAAAGGTAAGATTTATAAACTATATCTTTCTGTATAGTTTATGAGTTATATAGAAAAGAAAATCTTGGGAAGAAAGGTTCACACCTATTTTGTGAAAAAAGTCTCTTTTATGGGAAAACTGCAAGTAATCAAGAAATATATTGGAGCAAGCCCCCTAAAAATAAACAAAGAAAAATACATCTTAGACCATATAGAAGAATTATCTAATGAAGAACTTAAATTTAAATCTAAATTCTTAGAAGAAGTTGAAGATATAATCTCCCACAGCAAAAATTTACCTAAAAAAATTGAACTAAAATCAATAAAACTAAATAATTCCATTGAAGGAAAAAAATGTGAAGAAGTAATTAACACAGAATTTGCGAAAGAATTTATTTTTAATTCAAATAATATTGAGGGCTCAAAGATACCTCCAGAAAGAGTAAGAGAAATAATAGACACTGGAGATACCAAATATAATAATAGAAATGAAGTTAAAGAAGTAAAAAATTCAATTCTCGCTTTCAATTATTTGCAAAAATCTTTTAAATTTAATCTAAACTCCATAAAAAGATTATACCATATACTAACTAAGGATTTATTTATGGAGGGAAATCTCCCCTATCCAAGAGGATTCAAGACTGAGAATGTCATTGTAGGTAATTCTCGAACAACACCTCCGGAGAGAGTTAAAGAAGAATTAACAAATCTAACTAATTGGTATAGAAATAACAAAAACAAATTACACCCAATAATTCTGGCGTTTGAATTTCATAAAAGATACGAATTTATTCACCCATTCAGAGATGGAAACGGAAGAACCGGCCGTCTAATCATGAATAAAATTTTAATCAGCGCAGGATACCCTCCAATAATTGTTTACAAAGGAAACAAAACCACCTACTTTAATCTCCTAGAAAAATCAAAAAGTTACTATCATTTTATGTTAGAACAAACAGATAAAAGTTATGATTATTTGTTAAAAGTAATAGACAAATACTAATCTTTTTTTGTTTAGTTTCATACGATATCCATTTATTTTGTCGTTATGAACTATTTTTCGGATACTCCACATTAAAGATTCCCAGCGTGCATTGTTGCATCTACGGGACTTAGGTAAGTGAAAAAATTAAGTTTTCCTTCTTGGTGGTTTA
>Ga0210057_1002446_pt1 | contig 26544 bp, 25 predicted proteins | sample CryGeyCG2114_010_2_FD_183968 | JGI IMG/M metagenome (GOLD analysis project Ga0210057, IMG submission 183968) | Groundwater microbial communities from aquifer - Crystal Geyser CG10_big_fil_rev_8/21/14_0.10 (SPAdes) (version 2) | ecosystem: Environmental > Aquatic > Deep subsurface > Groundwater ...
TTTCTGCTGCTGACAGATGGATGTTTTGGGCGATATGCCCCGCCTCCAACGGTACATACAGCATGGATCGGTTACCGTATTTTTCACCAGACAACTCGAACGAGCCGCTGACGACTATGACTCCTTGGGCTTCGTTGCAGACAGTTTGATCAGCGAAAGAACGAAGAATTTGAACTATCTTGACTTTCGTCGGCGAGAGCTCAACCACTCCGTGCTTCCTGAAATATACATCGTAGACGCCTGCTTTGTACTCTTTGGTTGGGCGCAGGAGGACCAATGACAGCCTGATGGGATAAAGGGCTCCCGCCGACGGCACTGTGTGCCTAGAGAACCCTTGGCCCTGCCAGACCTTCTTTCTCTGTGGGTCGCTTTCGTCAAGCAAATGAGGACTTTCGACGATGCCGTATCCGGCCCACAACATGAGTGCTATTTTTTCCATGCTTATTACTTCGGAAGTGAAAGTACGGATCGAAATACGCTGCTCAATGATGCGAGACAGATTTGTTGGCCCGACAGGAATTTCTATTCCCACTGGACCGGACAAATTCCTCCGGTTAGCCTTATCGACCAGTCGAAGGATCGCCTGATCGCTTAGTTCACGACCGAACATTGTCGGATTTCCTACAAATGGCCAAAAGTGTTTACCGATTGAGGCCGCTTCGCAGATGACCCCGTTTAATCTCAGGGATTCGAGTAATTCCATCACTGACGTTTTGTCCCAGTTTGTACTGAGTTCGTCGATGATTTCTCTTATCGTCCTTTGGCCATCGCAGAGCTTCACCAATTGGTTGATCAACGCTCTTGGCGCTCTTACTTCCACGACCTTGTCATGACAGTAAAAAACGCTTAGCCCCCCTTGTTGCCAATAAGGACCAGTTACGACAGGTCTCATTTTGTTTGTTTCCATTTCCTATGTCCTCCTTACTGGTTGTCAAAGAACCTATTTTCAACACTCCTTGGGATGGTCTCAAGGAGTGTTGAAAATAGGTTCGAGCTTCGTTCAGCACTTGCATTATAATCTTCGTTATGGTATAATAAGAGAAGAGGGGTTGTTTGATATTTTTGGTGGAAGACAAAAGAAAGGAGGAAGATTTGAGATCTCAATTTTTCTACCGGGTGTATTTTTACTACCCGGTCAACAGTCGGACTTTCCGGGCTGGAGAGACGATGGCTGTTTCCGAAGAGAAAGCCATCAATAACGTTCGCTGGAATGTCTTCGGCGAACTCTCGGTGGAACGGTTGATGAAGGAGAAGGGGATCGTTTTCGTGGCGGCTCGGGCTGGCACCAAGAAAGATCGCAAGTTCCGTGGCCTGCCAACCGAAGCGGATGCCGATTTGATTGATCGGCCGTCTCGCCGTCGGCGGGAATGTCAAACCTACTTTTCCGGTCCCGGGTTCGCGGCCACCGAACCGTCTCGCCGCCGCTAGTTTGTCTTCTCTTTTTCTCGCCCCGGGCGCTGACTAGTCAGCGCCCTTTATTTTTGCTCCATTTTATGACACAATCTTTCTATGCTTTACACGGGCAAGGGCGATAATGGTCGGACCGGTCTCTTTGGTTGCGATCAGCGGATGTCCAAGAGTTCGGCCATTGTCGAAGCGCTTGGATCCCTTGACGAGATCAATTCGCTCTTGGGTTGGTGTAAGGTTAAAGCTGAGAGTGGTCGGGCAATATTGGTCGGCCGAAAGAAGTTATCGGCCGTACTCGCCGAAGTGCAAGACAGCCTCTTTTCAATTCAGGCCGAATTGGCCGGCGCGCCCAAGCGCTTATCGGCGAGCGTTTTGCGCCGAACGGAGAAGCTGATTGAAGCGATCGAGGCCGAGTTGCCCCCGATTAAGAGCTTCATTGTCGCCGGCGGGACGGAGTTGGCCGCTATCTTGGACGTGGCGCGCACCGTCTCGCGCCGCGCCGAACGTCGGGCGGTGTTGGCCTGCCTACCGGACCGGCAGACCACCGAATCGTCGGCCGAGAATTTGCGAGTTAAGTTGGCGCCTTCGACGCTGGCTTATCTCAATCGCTTGTCGTCGCTCTTGTATGCCTTGGCGCGCTTGGTTAACCATCGCGCCAAAGTGATGGAGCGCGGTCCGGAATACAAGTAATTTAGATGGTGCCTATGGTGTAATGGTTAGCACTGACCCCTGTGGAGGGTCCAGTGAGAGTTCGAATCTCTCTAGGCACCCCCAAAAAATCTTGGGCGGGACGAAGAGATATGATAAAATAAAAGGCAAGATGCCTTTGAACAAGAAAATCGCCGTTTTTGACCTCGACGGCACGCTGACCGAGAGCAAACAATTGATTACGGCCGAAATGGCCGCGCTTTTGGATCGCTTGGCCGAACGAGTGATCGTGGGGGTGATCTCCGGCGCGTCGTTCAAACAATTCGAAAAGCAGCTGCTTCCCCGTCTCGTTTCCCCGAGGACCGTCCTCGGGGCGAAACCGGCGGGGAGGTTGGTGTTGTTGCCGACCAGCGGCAGTCAGCGTTACGAATCCAAAAATAATCAGTGGGAGCTTGTCAGCGAAACGCCTTTTGACCCGAGCCTTCGAGCCAAAGTGATGTCGGCTTTAAGGGAAATTGTCGTTGATCCGGCTTTCGGTCTGGCGATTTTGCCGGAGCGGTTGGCCGACTACGCCGAGGATCGGCGCACCCAAATCACTTTCAGTGCTCTGGGCCAAACCGCGCCGATCGAGATCAAGCGCCTCTGGGATCCTGACCAGCAGAAACGACTGAAGATTAAAGCCAGGTTGGAAGCATTGGTTCCGGAAGCGGAGATTAATCTGGGTGGCACCACTTCGATTGACATCTTGCCCAAGGGGTTCAACAAGGCGGTCGGGCTCAAACTCTGGTTGGCTGACCAAAATATTTCTCCGGCCGAGCTGGTTTTCGTCGGCGACGCGGTCTACCCGGGAGGCAACGATTACTCGGTTTTGGCCGCCGGCATGGAGACGATTAAAGTGGCTGGTCCGGCGGAAACTGCTCCGGTTATTAAAAATTGGCTGACAGATTAAAATGAAAACAAGCGATTTGGTCTTTAAGGCTAGCGACAAGTATCAGAAATTAGCTTCGACTCCGGTGGCCTTTTTCTGTTTGGAGTACGGTCTCGATGACGATTCCTCGATGTATGCCGGCGGTCTGGGGGTCTTGGCTGGCGATTATTTGATGGAGGCGGCTGATCAAGGTTTGCCGATCGTGGCTTTGGGTTTGAAATATGGCGCTCATGATGAGAGCTCTAAACATTTCTGTGAACGTTATCAATTACTCGAGACTGAAACTAGTCCGCTTTTGGTGGAGGTGCCAATTGCCCACGAAATAGTCAAAGCCAGGGTTTGGGTTCGTTCTTTTGGGACCAGTGTTTCCTTGCTTTTATTGGATACCAACATTCCGGAAAATGAATCAAGTCGCATTCAAGATATTACCAGTCATCTTTATGATCCGGATTTTTATACTCGGCTGAAACAGCAAATCTTGCTTGGTGTGGGCGGAATTCGTCTCTTGCGTCAACTTGAACTAAAACCTTCGGTTTATCATCTAAACGAAGGTCATACTTCGATGGCCGTTCTTGGTTTGATGGGGGAGGCCGGTTCGAATGAGTCGGTCGGGGCGGCGTCGACAGAGTTGGCCAAAGCGGTGGCCACCAAACACACGATTTTCTCCGCCGCTGGACTGCTGGTCACGCTTAAAGATTTTACCGAATTTTTGGGACCATATTGCCAAAGTCGAGGTTTGGATTTGCTGGCGGTTTTTGAGCAAGGGCGATTTGAATTGGCGGCCGACACTTTCTCCACCACCCGTTTCTTGATGACGACAGTGGAGAGGCAAAACGGGGTCAGTGTTTTGCACACCGTCTTTGAGAAGAAGCGTCATTCGGATAGTCGGCTCCAGCCGATCACCAATGGTGTTTACGCGCCACGCTGGCAAGCTGCCACGATCAAGAATGTTTCTAATGTGGCCGACCTGGGGGCTGTGAAGCGCAAATTACGCGGCGCCCTTATTGATTTTGTTAGACTGGAGACCGGAGTTAGTCTTAACCCGGAAATTTGTACCATTGTCTGGGCGAGACGGTTCGCTTCTTACAAGCGCCCTTTGTTGATTTTTTCCGACCTGGATCGTTTGTCTAAAATTGTTAACGACCCAACTCGACCGGTTCAGATTATTGTTTCTGGTAAAGCCCATGAGGCCGATGACCAAGGGCAGGAGATAATCCGTCGCATTAAAGATTATGTCGGTCGGCCCGATCTGCGCGATCGGGTGGTCTATTTGCCGAAGTACTCGCTTTCTTCGGCCAAATTTTTGGTGCAAGGAGCTGATATTTGGCTTAACACGCCCGAACGGGGGAAGGAGGCTTGCGGCACCAGCGGGATGAAGGCGGCTCTGAATGGCGCCCTGCAAGCCAGCGTCTCCGATGGTTGGGTTGACGAAGTTGATTGGTCGGAACGGGGTTGGATTTTGCCTGAAGCCGAGCTCGAACATCGAATCTACGATATTTTGACGGATGAGATCCTGCCTCTTTTCTATGCTTCGTCCGGAGCAGGAGAGAGTGTTATCGGCTGGGCCGAACGGATGCGCCGGACCGTTGATCTGGTGCAAAATAATTATTTGGCCGGTCGAATGCTTGAAGATTACGTGGTAAAGTTGTATAACTTAAATTAGCAATGTCAGTCTTTCGCACGCCAAAAAAACTGAAGATCCTTTTTATTGCCACCGAAGCGGCTCCTTTTGCCAGAGTTGGCGGCTTGGGGTCGGTGATGTATTCTTTGCCTAAAGCGCTTAAAGATTTGGGTTACGACGCGCGCGTGATGATTCCTCGCTATTTGTCGATCAACGGCAATCATCATCTCAAGATGGAGTATGAAGACCTGGAAGTGCCGACCGGTAACGAAGAAGGTCCGGAACACTTGATCTGCAACGTTAAGCGCTGCGATCCCGGTCCCGATTCCGAAGCGACCGTAACCACTTATTTCTTGGAGAATCAAGAGTATTACGAACAACGCGCCAACGTTTACGGTTACGCCGACGACGTGGTGCGTTGGGCGGTGCTTTCTCGGGGCACCTTGGAATTTATCCGGCGCAATCACAATTGGACTCCCGACATCATTGTGTCATCCGATTGGCAGACGGCCTTGGTGCCGAATTATCTCAAAACGATTTACGCCAAAGATCCGGTTTTGTCGAAGATCGCGAGCGTCTTAACCATTCATAATCTCTATTATCAGGCGATGTTTGATCACCGTTACGTTTCGGAGATGGATTTCGATGACGGCCACTCCGCCATTCCCGGTTTCAATAATTTCAGACTGGAGAAGCTTAATTTCTTGCGTCGAGGCATTATGTTTGCGGATGTCTTCAACACCGTTTCGCCCAATTACGCGCGCGAAATTATGACCGAAGATTACGGCGAAATGCTCGATGACCTTTTGCGCGAACGGCGAGTTTTTCTCTCGGGCATCTTAAACGGCATCAATTACGAAGTTTGGGATCCGCGAACCAATCCCCATATCTCGTTTCCGTTTGATGTCGACCATCTCGACGACCGGTTGAAGAATAAAGCGATCCTGCAAGAACGGTTCGGCCTGCCGGTGAAGCCGGAAGCCTTCGTGGTGGCCATTGTCAGTCGGCTCAACCCCCAGAAGGGGCTCAACCTGCTTTTCTCGATTGCCGACACTTTGCTTCAAGAATTGCCGATGCAGTTGGTGGTGGTGGGGGAGGGGGATTCCGACTTTATGAGTTTCTTCCACAATCTGGAAGTGCGTCACCCTGATCAAGTGGCCACCAATTTGAAGTTCGATACCGCGCTGCCTTTCTTGGTTTTCTCCGGCGCCGACATTGCGCTGGTGCCATCCAAGTTTGAACCTTGCGGTTTGACTCAGATGGAGGCGATGCGGATGGGTTGCATCCCGATTGCCCGCAAGACCGGCGGCCTAACCGACAGCGTGGAGGATTACGATCCCGATCACGGTACCGGTACGGGTTTTGTGTTTGAACGTTTCGATCATAATTCCTTAATGATTACGATGGTGCGAGCGTTCGAGAACTTTCGCGATAAAAAGAAGTGGCGTGCCCTGCAACATCGGGCGATGAAACAGGATTTTTCTTGGCACAATTCGGCCAAGAAGTATGTGGACCTGTTTTCTCGGGCGGTTGAAATTCACCACAGCAAATAAATATATGAAATGGGCCAACTTCTTGCATCTCTATCAGCCGGTCGACCAGCAGGCCGACATTTTAGAAGCGATTATCGCCCAGAGTTATCGGCCGATTCTCACTAATCTGTTGCAAGCGCCGTCGGTCAAGGTGACCCTTAATATTAATGGCGCTTTGTTGGAGTTGTTTGATAAGCATGGCCATCGCGACCTGATCGACATTTTGCGCCAGTTGGGCGAGTCCGGTCGGGCCGAGTTCACCAGTTCGGCCAAATATCACGCCTTTCTGCCTTTTATGGAAGCGGACGACATTATTCGTCAGGTTAAGATCAATAACGAAAGCAACACCTTCTTTCTGGGGCAAGCTTACCGGCCGCGAGGTTTCTTCCCGCCGGAAATGGCTTATCAGACCAATCTGGCGCCGATTATCGAATCGCTTGGTTTTGATTGGTTGATTTTGGACGAGATCGCCCTTACCGGCGAGCCGGGTCAGGTGGATTACACCAAGATTTATCAGGTCAAAAATTCCAAAATCAAAGTCTTTTTCCGCGAGCGGCGTTTGAGCAATCTCATTATGAGCGCGGTGGTGCGTTCGCCCGCCACTTTGCGTGAAGCGATGAAGGACGATTTGACCAGTTCCCGTTACGTGGTCACCGCGATGGACGGGGAGACCTTCGGTCATCATCGGCCCGGCTTGGAGAAATTGCTGGCTGACGTCTTGACGACTACCGATTTTGATCTCGTGACAATCTCGGAGTTGTTGGATCATTACCCTGATACGGCCGAAGCCGACCCGGTGCCTTCCACTTGGGCTTCCAGTAAAGAAGATATTGATCGCGGGGTCCAATTCTTGTCGTGGCGGGATCCAGAAAACGAAATTCATGCTTGGCAATGGGAATTGTTTGAATTGGTGCGTGGTCAAGTGCGCGCCTACGACCAATCCTGTCCGGACTGGCCGGAGATCCAGCACCGAATGGATGTGGCCACTGCCAGCGATCACTTCTGGTGGGCCTCAGCCAAGCCGTGGTGGAGTCTGGAGATGATTGAGGATGGCGCCTACCGTCTCCTCGATGCCATTCGGCACATCCCCGAGGCCGATCCGGCGGCGGTGAAGCATGCTGGTGAATTGTATGAGAAGATCATTTCCACCGCCTTCACTTGGCAACGCACCGGCCGCATTCGGCGGATGATGAGCGAGCAAGGCTCGATTTTGCGCATCCCGTTCAAAGACCGCACGATCGGCAAAGGCGGGGCAGAGGCCGGAGTCTATGATGCTTTTATGACGATGATGAAGCGGCTGGAGCAAGAGGCGACCGAGAAGAGGGAATACGAAAAGGCGATTCTTTGGCGCGACGCGATGTACAAAATGGAGAATAAACTCGATATCTACGACACGATCAACGCCATCGATCTCTTGCGAGTAGAAATTCCGAATGAAGAGGTGGAGAAAACGATTGAAGAATACAAAGACAAGTATCGCGCCATCCGCGGCGGCCAACCCGAACAACGGGGGTCTTAAGCTAAAATTTTTTATTCAATTTCGGCCAGAGGAACTTTCTTATAGTTAGGGTTCTTAATCAGAGCGGGGGAGCCGTTTTGTTCGATAACGTAATAGGCGGCACCATGTAACTTCTTGAACGGTTCGTAATCGGCGTGGCCGGGCAGATCCACCGCGTTTTTTTCGGCAAAATTGACCGGACTGTCGTCGGTGGTGACGAGCCAGATCGGTCCGATGTTGACGAAGAGGTGTCCGACATTGGGCAGAATGTCCACTAAATCGCCGGCGCGCACGCGCTGGGCGCTGAATTTCTCAATCACCTCATCGATCGGTTGGCCGGCTTGGTCCAGGGCGCGCGTCTGGCTGATGAAGATTCCTTCGCCTTGAAGGATCAGTGTTTTCTCCCGCAAGTCGCCAACGTGATAGTGGCCGTAGGTTTTAATGTATTCGCCGCCGACGGTGCCTGTTTCCCAAACGGTGAGGTTGGTCTTATCCACTCCGCCGCGGATCATATAATAATGGAGCGCCGGCCCCGGCGTCTCAGGGGTCATCAACACTTCCTTCATTTTCTCGTGCGGCCGGGCCGCGTAAGCTTCGGTCATATGATTTTATTTTAGCAAATTGTCAGTTTAGTCTCAAACACTTGCGTTTTAGAAATTTGCGATTATAATTAAATTATGTCAAGTATCATCCAATTTACCATCAAGAAAGATGAAGACGGTATTTATTGCGCCAAGGCCGTTGATTTTCCTATTTTTACTTCGGCTAAAACGTTGCCGGAGCTTGAAAATAATATAAGGGAAGCCACTGATCTTTATCTGAAAGGAGAAGATTTAGCCACAGTTGGTATCTCGTCTGAACCGTCGTTGTTAGTTAATTTTGAAATTCCTCGTTCCGCTTACGCCTAACAAGTTGCGAATTCTCTCTGGGCGGGAAATTATAAAATTTTTAGAAAGACACGATTTTGTCACCCATGCCATTCATGGTAGCCACGCGAAATTGAAACGAATTATTGATGAACGGACTCAAACCCTGGTCATTCCTCTGCATGATGAAATCGCCAAAGGGACCCTGCGGGACATTTATAACCAGATTCTAGAATATTTACCGGAATCTGCCAGAGTAAAAAATTTGTTTTTTACGGACTAAAAATCGAGTTGGTTAATTAATTGATCCGATAAATCACGTCTTTGCGCTCCACCACCACTGGCCAGCCGTTAATTTTGGCGTAGCGGTAGAGCTTTTCGTTAGGGTTGAAGCAAATTGGTTTGGTGACCGCCTCCAACATCGGAATGTCGCTCTCGGTGTCGCCGACGGCAATGGAATCTTTGATCGCCAGATTCTCTTTGGTGATTACCCGTTTGATAATGTTGGCTTTGTTGGCAATCAGATGTTCTTCAACCACCGCGCCGGTGAAGCGGTCGCCCGGCCCGAGCTCAAGGAGGCGACCATAAACTTTGTCAAAACCCAGCTCAGCGCAGAAGCCGTCCAAGACGCCCTTGGGGGAGTGAGAAATGGCGACCAAGAAATACCCCTTCCGTTTCAAGGTCTGAACCAATTGCCGGGTGTAGCGGTAGGTGCGATATTTTTGCTGGGCGGTAATCTTTTTAACCACTTCGGCGAAATCGGCGTAAGCGATCCCTTTGATATTATGGTTGAAGGCGCGGACCACGGCGTCGATATATTTCTCGTAACCGTCTTGGCGATCGAGCCAGAGGCGGTAGGGTTCTTGGTATTCGGCGCGGGCGGTCTCGGGAAAGAGTTCGGCCTCAATCATCGCTTCCGTCAGCTCGATCAAGAGGCTGGACCGGAAAATGGTGCCGTCCACGTCGAACGCGGCGAATTTCTTGGGCTGGTCAGTCATTGTGTTTATCATAACATATTCACGACGTCCCGCGGGGTTGACTATTTCGTAAGGAAAAGGTAAGATAGAAGAGTAAGCCCGTGGGGGCTTTTTTTAAAAACCGACGGTTAAGAGCACTTAATGCTATAAAAATATGAGTTTAATCGACTATTTCAAAGACACCAAGAGCGAACTGAAACATGTCAGTTGGCCCAACAAACAGCAAACGATCAACTTCACGATTATCGTGGTGCTGATTTCGCTTTTGACCGGACTCCTGCTTGGTTTCTTTGATTTGATTTATCAGTTTGTCTTGAAGACTTTCGTCTTGCAATAATCATCGCTTATGGCCAAACAAGAACTGGAACAAGGGCGCAACTGGTACGCCATTCATACCTACTCGGGTTACGAGAATGCCGTGGCCCGCAATCTGAAACAGCGCATCGAGTCGCTCGGGATGGAAGACAAAATTTTCAACGTCTTGGTGCCGACCGAGAAGAAGGTGCGGATCAAGGGTGGCAAGCGCGTGACGGTGGAAGAAAAAATCTATCAAGGCTACGTTTTGGTGGACATGATTGTGACCGACGATTCTTGGTATGTGGTGCGCAATACCCCCCGAGTCACTGGCTTTATCGGCGCGGGCGTCACCCCGGTGCCGCTGGAGAAGCAAGAAGTGGAGGAACTCTTCCGGTTGATGAATAACGACGAGGTCAAGCACAATATTGATTTGGTGAAGGGGGAGCTTGTCACTATTGCTGACGGGCCGTTTAAGGACTTCGAAGGCAAGGTGGGCGAAATCGATGAAGCCCGCGGCAAGGTTAAAGTGTTGGTCTCGATGTTTGGCCGCGAAACGCCGGTCGAGCTCGATTTCTTGCAAATTAAGAAGATTTAAGGTAAATTAACCAAGTTATGGCTGCTAAAAAAGTAGAAAAGAAAATCAAGTTGCAGATTCCGGCTGGTAAAGCGACTCCCGCGCCGCCGGTGGGTACGGCTTTGGGGCCGGCCGGGGTCAATATTGGCGACTTCGTGCAGAAGTTCAACGCCGCCACGGCCCAAATGATCGGTGATGTGATCCCGGTGGAGATTTCGGTTTACGCCGATCGCAGTTTCGACTTTATCTTGAAGACGCCGCCGGCGGCCAACTTGCTCTTGAAGGCGGCCGGGATCGAAAAAGGTTCCAGCAAAAGTTTGATCAGCAAGGCCGGTGTCGTGACCCGCGCTCAAGTGCGGGCCGTGGCCGAGCAAAAATTGCCCGATCTCAACACTACCGATTTGGCGGCTGCCGACCGAATGATTACCGGCACCGCCCGCTCGATGGGTTTGGAGGTCAAATAGTTCGACAAGCTCACTACAAGCTAGTTCGACTTTTGTTTTTTCCCGACCTGTGCTAGAAATGGCGCAGGTTTTGTTGTTTTGACACAGACTAAAACGAAAGGATAAGGTTATGACTCTAGTGCAATTAGGTAAGATTCTCCGCAAGGAGGACGTCGAATGGGGTGATCGGGTCATCAATAATCTCGAAGAGTTGGCTGAAGTGGCCAAGTATTTGCGAGCCTCCGGTTTCTTGATCGCTTCAACGACGGGCGTCTGGGATCTACTTCATGTTGGCCATTGTCGATACCTCGGGATGACTCGAGCTACGGGACATATCAGTATCGTCGAGGTCGATACTGACGAAGTGGTTCGTCAACGCAAGCCGGATAATATCCTGCGGCCAATCGTGCCTATGGACGAGAGGCTGGAGATGTTGGCGTGGTCTCGGCCCGTGGATCTGATCTATCAACTTGTTCAAGGGGAAGATCCGATTGAGTTTATTCGGGTCATGCGCCCCGATGTCTTTGTGGTTTCAGAAACCTCGCAAGATTCCAAGGAGGAATACTTGTCGTTGGTGCGAGAGTATTGTGGCAGGATCGAAATTTTGCCCGCCCAAGCCAATGTCTCGACGACGGAACGCGTACGACAGATGATGATGGCCGGGGGAGTCGAAAAATTGATTGCGGTTCGGGACTTGCTTGATCGAATGCTTGAAGCGGCCAGATCACCTGAAGCTCAATTGAAGGAGGAATTCAATCATGACTAAAACCAAGTCAATGGTGTTGCTGTCTTACGTACCAGTCGTTCACGCGGGGATCATTCAGTGGGTCAAACAGTCTGGGATGTTACCGTTGTATGTGTTGGATGAATCATTCATTGCGGAATTTCCCCAGCTCAAACATGATCTACGGGCGGTTAAGCCCGATCAGGCGACGAAGATGTTGCGAAGTCTTGGTTGTCTGTCAGAAGTGTTAAACCGCGACTGGCTGAAGCAACTCCAGAAAGAGGAGGTTACTTTCATCCTGCCTCATGATGAGGTGATGATCCAATTCGCCTGCAAATATTTGGCCGATTGCCGACTCGAATACCGCAGGGTTTTTATTCGCTGGGACAAAATCAATACTACCAGTGAAGAAGATCCTTCGGTTGATCGAATGGTACTCCGAGATCAATTGTCTCGCGAGATTATGGACCGCTGTCGAGTAGAAGCTCAGTTGTCTTCCGATTGGTGGCGCCAAGTTGGCGCCATGGCGATATTCGACGGTCAAGTGCCATTGATGGGTGTTAATCGTTTGAAGCCGACTGATTATTCGGCCGACATCGATGGTGACATCCGGGGCTGTTTCGGATTCGGCGAGCGGGTAGAGATTTGTGGTCCTATCCACGCCGAGGCGATGGTGGTGGCTAAAGCGGCCGCGAAAGGGATTGCCTTAGCCGGAGCAGATTTCTACACCACTACCTTCCCATGCCCGATGTGCGCTCGCTTGCTGGTGCAAGCCGGGGTCAAGCGCGTCATCTATGAGACTGGTTACTCCGTCTGCGATGCTAACGAGATCCTGAATGGAGCGGGAGTCGAGATCGTTAAACTGCTCCCTTAGTAGTCTGAGTATTTTTTTGTAGTGATAAACTGCGGCTCTTCTGAGTTGCGGTTTTATTTTGCTTGTTCGTAACCGAGCGGAACATTGAGAATCTTTTGCGTCCCTTTGTTTTTTCTCCTGTCGCCGAGAATGACATGAGCGTGGAGGTGGAGCGCGGTCGCTCCGGTGTAAGCCGAATCGCCAAAGCGCATGAAAAAGCCGCCGCCCGGAAGCTTAGATGTTCGTTTTAACCATTTAAAATGGTCTGCCAGCTCAGCCCAAGCCTGGCCGGAGATCTTCGAAATATGCTCAATGTGTCGGCGATGAATGATCATGTAATGCAAGGCGGTGCCGGCGTATGGATAGTCGTTTTTGGTCACCGCCCAGTATTTACCTTCTCGTTCAATCGCGGCGTCATGATAAGTTTTCAAATATTTCGGGCACAGATGACAAATACCGCGTTTTTCAATCTCTTTCATTTTACGTAATTGATCGGCGCGGCGGACGTGATGGAAATCTTGCAGCTTTTTTTCTTTGACCATAAAAATATGCTAACATTTTTTTTAAAAAACAAAAGCCGTCCCAGGGGCGGACGGCTTGAACGGAATCCTTTTTGCTTTACAGAGCCACCGGAATATTCTTAATCGCCGGATGAGGCTCGTAATCATGTAACTCGAAATCGTCGGGACGAAAGTGGAACAAATTATTGAGCTCACTGTTCTTGATCGTGAGCGTCGGTAAACAATGGGGCTTACGTCTAATCATCTCTTCCACGGCTGGGCGCTGGTTGTCATAGATATGAGCATTCTTGATCGTGTGGATGTAGCGGCCAGGTTTTAAACCGGTTACTTGCGCCAGAGCTAAAAGCAGGGCCGCATACTGAATCAAGTTGGCCGGCAAGCCGATCGGCACGTCGCAAGATCTTTGATCCATACATAGATCTAAGCGGCCGTTCGCGACGTAGCAGGTGATCCAACCGTGACACGGCGCGACGAAGACTTGTCGCTTGCCCCATTCTGAAGCGTAATAGGGAATCCAAGGGCTAACGATGTTGGTTCGGGACCAAGGTTGAGACTTCAAACCTCTCACCAGAGCCTCAAATTGATTGAAGCCATGGGGCAGACCCGGAGTGGGGAAGTTGTGGAAGGCCACTCCGTACGAACCTTCACCGAGATCACCTTCAGGTAGGTTAAGGTGATCGCAAATTTCTTTAGTGGCCCATTGATCCCACCAGTCGCAACCAAACGCCCGGAATTCTGTCGCGGTGCGAGCACCGTTGATCATGGCGAAAATTTCTCCCACCGCTTTGCGCCAAAAATTAATGGCGCGTTCGGTGATCAAGGGAGCGCCGTTGGTCAGATCATAGATGAGATCTGGTGGTTTGAAGTAGGAGAGGCAAGGCACTTTTTGATTGTTGGCTTCTTGTCTTTCTCCTCCCTCTAATATCAAACGTAACAAGTTCTGATATTGGGCGTCCGGATAACGCCTGGTGGCAGATTTTTTTTCAAGCATCAAGTGGTCCTCCTTCGTCTTTAGGACGATTGTTGAACTGAATCTGTCTTGATCCTAGCAATTACCTGGTGATCAAGTCAACGGAGACAAAAAAACCGGCTCCCCGAAGCAGGGAGACGGTTTAACAATTAACGATAGCGAACCTCGTAACGGGAGAGATATTCGTCCCCGGCGCTTTTTTGGGGTGGTTCGCTATATTCCAATGACCAGAGCCGACGGTCGATCGGGAGTAAGAAAGTATCTCCTTGGCACTCGACCATCACGACGGTTAAGTGAATTTTCTTCACTTCGGGGTCGGCCAGCGCGAGAGCGTAGATTTCCACGCCGCCCATAACAAAGACTTTTTCGTCACCATCAACGAGATGTTTGGCTTCATCCCAACTGGCGCAGGCGACAACCTCGTCATTGTCTGGTTGCCAGAGCGTAGATCGCGTCAAAACAATATTGAGACGATCGGGGAGGGGCCGGAATCTCGGCGGCAGAGATTCGTAGGTCTTACGACCCATAATGACAGTGCCGCCCGTGGTTAATTCTTTAAATCTTTTGATGTCACTGGGTAGACGCCAGGGGGTTTTCCCTTGGTGACCAATGACCCAATTAAGGCTGGTGGCCACGACGATTGAAATCATAGAGCCTCCTTTCCGATTTTCTTGTTGATTTTAAGAACATCACCGCTATGACAGTAGCACGAAAAATATATCAGTCAACTTCTTTGGCTTGTGTCTCGGCTCGTTCTTTAGTTTAATGAAGCTTGAGCGATGGTAGATAAAGAAATAAATAATTTAATCAAACAAGAGACCAAACGCCAAAAACGGGTCGTTAATTTAATTGCCTCGGAAAATTATGTGTCTAAAGACGTGACCGCCGCTTTGGGCTCGGTCTTAACCAACAAATACGCCGAAGGTTATCCCGGGGCGCGTTACTATGGTGGCAATGAAATTATTGATCAAGTGGAAGTCTTGTGTCAAAAGCGGGCGCTAGAACTTTTTTTGCCACGGCCGGTTGAGCGGGCTAAATGGCGGGTTAACGTTCAACCGCTCTCCGGGTCCCCGGCCAACTTGGCGGTTTACTTAGCCTTAGTGCCTTTCGGAGGCAAAATTATGGGGATGACGCTGGCTCATGGTGGTCACCTGACTCATGGTCATAAGGTTTCGGCCAGTGGCAAGTTCTGGCAACAAATTTCTTATGGGGTGGACGAACAGACCGAACGGTTGAATTATGACGAATTGAAGAAATTGGCCCTGAAGGAAAAACCGGCCTTAATTGTGGCGGGGTTTACGGCTTATCCCCGAAAAATTGATTGGCAAAAATTTCGCGCCATTGCCGATGCCGCCGGAGCACGATTAATGGTGGATCTGTCTCATTTGGCCGGTTTGGTGGCTGGCGGTGTTTATCCGTCACCGTTTTCCAACGCCGACGTGGTGACAACTACAACCCATAAGACTTTGCGCGGACCTCGCGGAGCGCTGATTTTCTCGCGAGCGGAATTAAGCGCCAAAATCGATAAAGCGGTTTTTCCTGGTTTGCAGGGCGGGCCGCACGAAAATCAGATTGCGGCGATTGCCGTGGCTTTGGCGGAAGCCAAAACTCCGGCGTTTAGAACTTACGCCAAGCAAATCGTGAAAAACGCCAAGGCTTTGGCCGGCGAATTGAAGCGGCGAGGTTGGCGGTTGGTCTCGGGTGGCACCGATACCCACTTGATTTTAGTTGACACTTGGCAAGAGGGCCGAGGTCTCTCCGGCGGGGAAGCGAGCGATCGCTTGGAGCGAGTAGGCATTATCGTCAACAAAAATACGATTCCTTTTGATTCGCGTCGTCCCACCGACCCGTCTGGAATTCGTTTGGGGACGGCCGCCGAAACCACTCGCGGCGGGAAGGAAAAAGAGATGGTCAAACTGGCGGAAAGAATTGACCGCGCCTTGAGAGCTTGATAAAATTTAATTGGCGATGTTCTTTGGTTGAAGTAAAAAACTCTTGAAAGGGGGGCACCATGGCTAAATGTTTTCATTGCGACAGTACGGTCGGAGAGTCCGACACGATGTGTCAATCATGCGGGTATCTTTGGCCGGGTAATCCAAATTTTGCCCATCCGCCCTTAACTTGGTCGTTGAAGTTTCTGGTGTTGACCGGGAGCAAGAAGGATTTAGGTTATGATCAAGATTATTTGGTCGAGATGTAATTCTCTCGCGACAGAGAAAGGATGGAAGATTACAATTCCATCCTTTTTAGCGTCTATTTTAAGTTTTGGTCAAGAATGCTAAGATGACAACGTCTTATGTTGGAAGATTATTTGACCGGTTTAATCAAACAGGCTCTGGCAGAATTAGATCTGGACGCGGAAGAAGGGGAAATTGAGTTGTCCCGACCGGCTTTGGCTTGGGGCGATTACTCTACTAATGTCGCGATGGGTCTCGCCAGGAGGCTTAATCGCCAACCGCTTGATTTGGCCGAGTTGTTGCGGGCAAAATTGTTGGAGTTGAAAGATGACCGGGTCGCCGAAGTGACCGTGGCCGGTCCGGGGTTCGTCAATTTTCGGCTGGCAACCGGATTTTTAACCGAAAGTTTGAAGGAGATTCTGGTCGGCGGCGAAGCGTTCGGTCGGACCAAAGTTTTGACCGGAAAGAAAGTGTTGATTGAGTATACCGATCCCAATCCCTTCAAGGAATTTCATATCGGCCATTTGATGAGCAATAGTATCGGCGAGGCGATTTCGCGCCTGATTGAAGCCAATGGCGCCGAAACCAAGCGGGTTTGTTATTCGGGCGATATTGGTTTGCACGTGGCTAAAGCGTTGTGGGGAATTTTCAAAAGAGAAGACGCTTGGCCGGCAGACAGCGCTCCGCTCTCGGAGAAGGTAAAATTTTTGGGTCAAGCTTACGCGTTGGGCGCCGCCGAATACGAGACTGGCACCCCGGAAGCCAAAGAGGGGATTATTATCATCAATAAAAAACTTTATAAGCGCAACGATCCCAAATTGAATCACCTGTACGATCTGGGTCGGCGCTGGAGTTTGGATTATTTTGAGTTGATTTACGCCAGACTCGGAACCAAGTTTGATCATTATTTTTTTGAGAGCGAAGCTTGGACGATTGGTCAGAAGTTGGTGGAACTCGGACTGACTCAAGGTGTCTTCCGGAAGAGTGACGGCGCGATTATCTTTCCGGGGGCCGATTATGATCCATCTCTCCACACCAGAGTGTTTATCAACTCGGCGGGGGTTACCACGTACGAGGCCAAGGATCTGGGGTTGGCCAAATTGAAGGAGGATTTTTATCCGGCCGATTTATCATTGACGATTACCAGTAACGAGCAAACCGACTACTTCAAAGTGGTCCATAAAGCGTTGGAGCAAATTTTGCCGGAGGCGGCGCGGAAGACGCGTCATTTGCCCCACGGTTTCTTGCGCCTGCCTAGCGGCAAGATGTCTTCGCGGACGGGACAAGTGATTCCGGCTGAGTCGTTGCTTGCCGAAGCGGAGCGGAAAGTCTTGGTTAAACTTGCCGACCGCGACTTGACCGAGGAGGTCAAGGCGGAGATTGCCACCGGAGTGGCTATCGGCGCAATCAAATATTCGATTCTCAAACAAACTCCGGGCAAGGATATTGTCTTTGATTTCGAAAAGTCATTATCGTTTGAGGGCGACTCCGGACCGTACTTGCAATACACTTACGCCCGAGCTCGTTCGGTGTTGAAGAAGGCCGGCCCTGACCATCGTTACGCGGCAGCTCTCCTTCATGACGAGTTGACCCAAACCGAGACCGACTTGTTGCGTTTGTTGACGCGTTTGCCGGAGGTGGTGGAAAGCGCTTATCGCGAATTGGCGCCGCAACAAATAGTGTCTTATTTGCTTACCGTCGCCGGCGGGTTCAATCGTTTCTACGTCGAAACCAAAATCATTGGCGCCGACAACGAGGCTTATTATCTGGCCCTCACCGAGGCGACGGCCGTCGTTCTTGATAACGGTTTACGTTTATTGGCGATTCCCGTCTTGGAAAAAATGTAATTTTGCGTTAAATTGAATAGATGAATAAACAGGTCAACCCCTCGGTCGAACCGGAAGGAAAAGAAAATAAATCAGATATCGCCAAACGAGAAGAGGCCATTCTTGAGTTTTGGCAAACCAATCACATTTTCCAGAAAACTCTGGAGCAAGTTGCGCCGCAAGGAGACTTTGCTTTTTATGACGGGCCGCCTTTTGCCACCGGCACGCCTCACTACGGCCACCTCTTGGCCGGCACGATTAAAGATGTCATTCCTCGTTATCGGACAATGCGAGGCTTCCGAGTTCGTCGGCGTTGGGGCTGGGATTGCCATGGTCTGCCGCTGGAAAACATTATTGAGAAAGAATTGAACTTGGAAACCAAGAAGGATATCGAGACTTACGGTTTGGAAAACTTCAACGAACACGCTCGGGTAGCGGTGTTGCGTTATGTTGATGAGTGGAAGAAGATTGTGCCTCGTTTGGGGCGCTTCGTTGACCTGGAGGATGCTTACCGCACGATGGACCCGGCTTACTCGGAGACCATCTGGTGGATTTTTAAGAAGCTCTACGACCGCGACTTGATCTATGAAGGATTCAAGTCGATGCACCTTTGTCCGCGTTGCGAGACGACGCTGTCCAATTTTGAGGTCAATCAAGGTTATCAAGATATCACCGACTTGTCGGTGACCGTCAAATTTGAATTGGTTGACGAACCGGGCACCTTCCTCTTGGCTTGGACGACGACCCCTTGGACGTTGCCGGGCAACGTTGCCTTGGCGGTTAATCCCGACCTTGATTATGTTAAAGTGAGAATCGCCGAAGAGAACTTCATTTTAGCCAAGGCCCGCCTGACCATTCTTGACGGCCGGGATTTCGAATTGGTCGAAACTTTTTCCGGCGCCAAATTAGCCGGCCAAAAATATCATCCGGTTTTCGATTATTACCTTGAGGCCGAGTTGAAAGATTTTCGCGGCCGAATCTTGGATCGAACCGTAACGCCGGTTTGGCAAGTGTTGCCGGCCGATTTCGTTACCCTTGCCGAGGGCACGGGGGTCGTTCACGTGGCGCCGGCCTTCGGCGAAGACGATTATCGTCTGGCGTTGGAAGCGGGCTTGCCCTTCGTTCAACATGTTTCGATTGACGGTCGTTTTAAGCCGGAGATTATCGATTTTGCCGGTCAAGCCGTCAAACCGAAAGGCAATCACCAACAAGCCGACATTGAGATCGTTAAGCACTTGGTGGCCAAGCAGCGACTGTTCGACAAGAAAAAAATTGTTCACTCTTATCCCCATTGTTGGCGTTGCCAAACACCGCTTTTGAATTATGCCGCCTCGTCTTGGTTTGTGAAGGTGACGGCTCTCCGTGATCGGTTGATCGTTCTCAATCAAGCTGTCGGTTGGGTGCCGGAGCATGTTCGCGACGGCCGTTTCGGCAAGTGGCTGGAAGGCGCTCGTGATTGGGCGATCAGTCGATCGCGATTTTGGGGCGCGCCCTTGCCGGTTTGGCGGTGTGAGGCTTGCCGCCAGATCAAGGTGTTCGGCTCCTATGACGATTTAGCCAAGAGCTTGAACGATTCTGGCAACCAATATTGGGTGATGCGTCACGGTGAAGCGGAAGCCAACCTCGAGGATCGCATCAGCGCCGACCCGCTTGAGCCGAACCATCTGACCAAGCAAGGACGGGAAAAGGTTAAGGCGGCGGCCAAACAGCTGAAGGCCGAAGGTCTTGATTTGATTATTTCGTCCGACTTCGTTCGAACGCGCGAGACGGCGGCGATTGTGGCCGACGAGCTTGGTCTCTCGAGCGAACAAATTATCTTCGATCCGGACTTGCGCGAGATTGATCCGGGTGAGTTTAACGGCAAAACCTGGGATGACTTCAATCAGGCGTTCGGTCCGCGCGCGCGCCGTCTGGTCGAGCATTTGCCGTCCGGTGGCGAGAACTACAATGACGTTCGACGGCGAGTGGTTTCGGCGGTTTATCGTTACGATCGTGACTATCGAGGAAAGAAAATTTTAATCATCAGCCACGGTTTGCCGTTGTTTATGTTGCAAGCCACGGTGAAGCGCTGGCTCGATCAGGATCTGATTAAGGCGCCGCGGTCCGGTGGCGAATTTTCCCCCGCCGAAATTCGACCCTTGCCGTTTGTTTATCTGCCTCATAATCGACACTACGAATTGGATGTTCATCGACCCTATATCGACGAAGCGGAATTCCCTTGCGCTTGCGGCGGCCGCTTCCGGCGCGTGAGCGAAGTGTTCGATTGTTGGTTTGAATCGGGGGCGATGCCTTACGCCCAGAATCATTATCCTTTTGCCACAGACCAGACCTTTGACCCGAAACAAGAAAAAGGTTTTCCGGCTGATTTTATCGCGGAAGGTTTGGATCAGACCCGAGGTTGGTTCTATAGCTTGTTGGTGTTGGGGACGGCGCTGTTTGATCGCAGTCCTTATCGTAACGTTGTCACCAACGGTTTGGTTTTGGCCGAAGACGGACAGAAGATGTCTAAGAGCTTGAAAAATTATCCCGATCCGATGATTTTGGTGGAACGCTACGGCGCCGATGCCTTACGGCTTTATCTAATGAGTTCGCCGGCTGTGCGAGGCGAGAACCTTAATTTCTCCGAAACCGGCGTGGTCGAATGGCAACGACGCTTAGTCGGTCGACTGATGAACACTCTGGCTTTTTACCGCACTTACGAAGACCCGAGGACCGTCCTTGAGAGGCTGCTCAAAGGACTGACCTTGGAGTCACCAAAACATTTGCTTGATCGTTGGATTTTGGCTCGCCTGACCCAAGCGGAGGCCGGGGTTAGTCGCGCTCTGAATGATTATGAAATTGATCGAGCCGTCAGAGAACTTGATGATTTTGTCGACGATTGGTCCACTTGGTATGTGCGTCGGTCGCGCGACCGCTTTAAGGAGGAGGGGGCCGACAAACAAGCCGCCCTTACGGTCAGTCGTTTCGTGCTGTCAACCGTGGCCAAACTTCTGGCTCCGCTGGCGCCGTTCTCGGCCGAGATGATTTATCGTCAAACCCGCGGCGACTCTGACCCCGAAAGCGTTCATTTGTCATCGTGGCCGGTCTTCCCCGTGACGGCCGACCTTAGTCTTCTGGCAACGATGAGAGAAGTCAGGCAGTTGGTGTCGTTTGGTTTGGAAGCGCGCCAAACGCTCGGGGTGAAGGTGCGTCAGCCTCTGGCGGAAGTTAAAATCAAAAACGAGAAAATCTTTGCCGCTGTCGAATATCATCAATTGATTCTCGAGGAACTTAATGTCAAGAAGCTTAATCTGGAAGCGTCTCTGGCGGAAGAGGTCTGGCTCGATCCGGTCATTACGGCCGATTTGCGCGACGAGGGCCTCAGTCGCGAACTGATCAGATTGATTCAAGAAGAACGCAAACGGCAAAATCTCAATCAAGTCGAACCGGTGGATTTGTCGGTGGCTTCCGATTCTTCCAATTTGGAAATTTTGCGTCGTTTTGAGACGGAGATCAAGTTGGGGACGAATAGTCGAAGCCTCAATCTTTTGCCCGAACTCGCCGCTGGCGTGGAACTCAAGGCCAATAATCTGACGTTTCGGGTCAAGATTGCCAAATCATAGCCTATGGCTTATCGTCATTACGAAACTCGCGGTCTGGTCTTGGGTTGGCGCAATTTCGGCGAAGCCAATCGTTTTTATCAAATTTTGACTCCGGATTTCGGTTTGGTGCGCGTGGCGGCCCAAGGAGTCAGACAGGAGAAGTCCAAATTTCGTTATCAACTGAACGGGTTCCTGATCGAGCTGGTTTTGATTCGGGGACGCGAATATTGGCGTTTGGTCGGCGCCAAAACGATTGGCGCCACGGCCAATCGGGCGCAAATCAATTTTAATCGTCGAATGGGTTTGGTTTTGTCGCGATTGCTCCAAGGGGAAGAGGCCGGTCATCGGATTTTCGACGATTTGTGTTTGGCTTGGGATTGGTTGGGGCCCGGTCGGGGATCGTTGGCGGTGGCCGAGATTTTCTGTTTGGTGAGATTGTTGTCGGAATTGGGCTATTTGGCGGCTTCCGACCGGACCGCCCTCATTTTAGCGACCCCTGATTTTAACCGGGCTTTAGTTGATAAAATTGAAGCTGATCGCTCCAATTTGATTTCGATCATCAACGATTCTTTGGCGGCCAGCGGACTGTGAGCCCGAGCCGATTTATGTTATTATTTTAAGATGAAACCGCGAGAAGCAAACAGCGAAGAAGGCAGTTTGGAACGTTTTGCCAAAAATCTCAATCGCTCCGGTAGATCGGAATCAGGGTTGCGTTCGACGCGTTTGTCACGCGCGGGCGATCCGGCTAAAACCGTTGCTCGCGACTGGTCGGAACTCGAAGCTGCTCCCAAGGCCGCGCCGGCAAAACCCGGCCGAAATTGGTTGGTCAGAATCTTTCTCTGGTCGCTGACTTTTTTCTTAGCCACGGCCGCCGTCACGGTTTATGTTTTGTTTTTCAGCTCCAGTTTGGTTTCGAGCGATAATATTGATTTATCGATTACGGGACCAACCCTGCTTCGCTCTGGCGATGAACTGACACTGGAGATATCGACGCGTAATCGCAACAAGGTGATGTTGCGCGATGTCAGTTTGGCGGTTACTTATCCGCCCGGCACCACCGACTCCCTAGCTTCGGGGCGGGAACTGACTTTATGGAGAGAAAACTTGCCAGACTTGCGGATTGGACAAACGGCCACGGTGGTCAGTCGGGCGATTGTCTTCGGCGCTCAAAACAGCAAACAAACCATTAACGTGGTTTTGGAGTATCAAATCCCGGATTCCAACGCGGTTTTTACCAAAGAGGTGTCTTACGTGGTTGAGATCGGTTCCTCGCCGCTTGAATTGTCGCTTCAGGTGCCGGGTCAAATTAATGCCGGGAAATCTTTTACGGCCAACCTCAAGGTGGTTTCCAACGCGCAGACTCTGTTGCGTCAGGTGACGGTTCGGATTGAATATCCCGAGGGTTTCCTTTGGCGATCCTCCGACCCGGCGCCGATCCGAGACGACAACGCTTGGTTCTTGGGTGATCTCTCGCCCGGGTCGACAAGGGAAATCAATTTGACCGGAGTCTTGTCCGGCCAGAGCGAAGAGTTCAAATCTTTCAAAGTTAGCGCCGGCCTGGATCGGGCGGAGTCCGGTCGATCAATCGACGTTGAATATGGCAACTTGTTTAAAACGGTCAGCTTGAAACGAGATTTTGTCAGTGCCGTTATCGACTTGGGCGGGGTCACGACGGTGGCTGCCGCCGGCAATCTCTCCGGTTGGATAAATTGGCGGAACAATCTGTCTGATCGGGTGATCAACGCGACTTTGCGACTCTACCTGGACGGCGCGGTGATTGATAAACGTTCAGTCAAGGCCTCGGCCGGATTCTATGATTCGCTAACCAATTCCATTTATTGGGATAAGAATCTGTTGCCCGAATTGGGCTTGCTTAATCCCGAGGCGACAGGCCGAACGGGGTTTAATTTTTCGGTTTTGCCGGCGGGTTCATGGTCCGATAACACTTCAACCGATATTCGCTTGCGTTTGGTTTTGGAGGGGGTGAGAATTACGGCGGAGGATGCGGGGGAAGAAATTTTTACCGAGGCCGAGCAACTGGTAAAGGTGGGCACCGAGGTTGAGTTGGCGGCTAAGGGCGAACATACGGTCGGACCTTTCAGCAATACTGGGCCGTTGCCTCCCGAAGTGGGGGAGGAAACGACTTATACGATCACTTGGTCGGTTGCCAACTCCCTCAATCCGGTTAACGGGGCAACCGTGCGAACCGTCTTGCCCCCCTATGTTAAATGGCTTTCAGTGGTCTCGCCTCTTGACGAGAAAGTCATTTACCATAACACTGACCAAGAGGTGGTTTGGGCTTTGGGCGCCGTGTCGCCAGCCACCGGTTCGGGGCGCCAAGTTTCTTTTCAGGTGGCGCTGGTGCCCAGCTTGAGTCAGGTGGGCCAGGCCGTCAATTTAACCGGTCCGCTTGTTTTCGAAGGGGTTGATACGGTTACCGGCCAAAAAATCAATTTGACTCGTCCGGCGGTGACCACCAATCTTGCCACCGATCCGGGTTTTAGTTTTGGTCAGAGCGAGGTGGTGGAATAACAGATAAAATGAAAGAGATATCTAAAAACAACACGATGGAAAAAATTATTTCGCTGGCCAAACGCCGGGGTTTTGTTTATCCCGGTTCGGAAATATATGGTGGGCTGGCCGGAACTTGGGATTACGGGCCCTTGGGAGTGACTTTGAAAAAAAATATCGAGCGACTCTGGTGGCATCATTTTGTCGAGGTGCGAGATGATATGTATGGTCTTGATTCGGCAATCTTAATGAATCCGCGGGTCTGGGAGGCGAGTGGCCACGTGGCCGGTTTCAATGATCCATTGGTGGAAGATCAAAAAACCAAACGCCGTTATCGTGCCGACCATCTTCTTGAAGAAGCGGGTCTTGATCCGTCTGGTCTCACTTTGGGCGAGATGGGGGAGCTGATCACCAAACATAAATTGAAAAGTCCGGAAGGCAATCCGCTCTCGTTACCGAAGCAATTCAATATGATGTTTAAGACGACGGTTGGCTCGGTTGACGGTTCAGATCTGCCGGTTTACTTGCGACCGGAAACGGCTCAAGGAATGTTTGTCAATTTCAAAAACGTTATCGATTCTTTTCATCCGAAATTACCTTTTGGTTTGGCGCAGATCGGTCGAAATTTCCGCAATGAAATTGCGCCGCGCGATTTTATTTTTCGCGTGCGCGAACTGGAGATTATGGAATTTGAATATTTTATTCGTGAATCCGACTGGAAGACGCAGTTCGATTACTGGCTCGAACAGACTCGAGAGTGGTTCCGATTGTTGGGTTTTGCGGCCACTGACATAAAAGAGGTGGAAATTCCGGACGGAGAACGAGCTCATTATTCCAAACGAACCGTTGATTTTCATTTTAAATATCCGCATAAGTTTGACGAGATTGGCGGTCTGGCTTATCGCACCGATTTCGATCTGAAGAATCATCTTCGAGAGAGTGGCGCTGATCTCGCTTATACCGACCCTTATTCGAATGAAAAATTGGTGCCCCATGTCCTGGAACCGACGTTTGGTTTGGGCCGTCACCTTTTGGCCGTGTTGTGCAAAGCCTACACGGAAGATGAGTTGGGCGGCGAATCGCGAGTGGTGCTTAAATTTCCGCCTCAGTTGGCGCCGGTGCGACTGGCGGTCTTCCCGTTGTTAAAAAACAAACCTGACTTGGTGGCGAAAGCACAAACAGTTTATCAGGCGCTCAAACGAGAGTTTGTTTTTGCGGTTTTCGATGATAATGGCAACATTGGCAAACGTTACCGCCGGCAAGACGAGATCGGCACGCCTTATTGCGTGACGATTGATTTTGAGACTCTGACCGACGACACCGTCACCGTGCGCGATCGCGATACCGGCGCCCAAGAACGGATTAACCTGGCCGAACTGTCTACTTTTTTCAGCTCAAAATTTTAGTCTGCGGTCTATTGACGGCATTTATTGTCGGATATTTAATGTCAGAAAGAGTTCTTTATTTCCCTTTTGATCGGGACGATTAGTCATTAGGGGTGTTTTCTGTCGTCATAAGTTGTAACAAGGGAGAGGATTTTTTAAGTCTCGCCTTTTTTTGTCATCTTGACAATATCCCCAGATATGCTATACTAAACAATAGAGAGTTGTTTGACGTTATTGGGCTACTACCGGACCAGTTCCCGAGGAACTTATCCACGAAAGGATGACGCCTTGACAAAGATCATGACCCTATCGAAGATGACTACCGCCGGTCAAGTCGATAAAGCAATCGCGCTCTACCGCGCTCTCTTGGAGAAGCACTCTGGAGAGTTCAGCGCCGAAGCCGTGCAAATGGTTCTCGGTCAATCTGAACTTGCCGGCGAACAGTTTTCGATTTTTCGCCGGCGTGTCGAAATGGTTTCGAACTTCATCACCCGCCAAGTCAACGTGGATAGGAGCCGCTCTCCGCAAGAGGCGCTCAAAGCCACCGGCCGCGTGCAGTACACGAACGGCGAGGTCGTGGACGCGATGCCGAGAGGCGATGAAAATTGCCAGAGCGATGAAGGAGAGGTTGTGTTCTTCAAACCCGACCTCTCCGAACGAAGCGGTTACCTTTCCGATGATGAGCTCGAACAGGAGTTCGAATGGCGTGGCTTGAAGCCTTGCGACCCGATCTCTCTTTCCGCTATCAACGAAGCCGATCCCGCCTTCGCTGATGAGAAGCCTCATGGCACTCATTGGAAAGATGCCAAAGACAACTGGTGCTTCGCCATGTTTGACCGCTGGAGCGACGGACGCAGGGTGAGTGTCAATCGCGATGGCTTCGGCTGGCGCGGCCACTGGTGGTTCGCTGGTGTCCGCAAGTAGTTCTCAACACTAAGTCGCTTTGGACTGTGGTCCTTAGAAACTTAGTCCTTCCGCCAAAGGCGGATAAATAGCCCTGTTCCGATTCGTCGGAGTCGGGCTATTTTTAGGTTAAAATAATTCTGGTAGGAGGCTAATTGGGTCGGGCTCATTTTCCCGATCATCTTTGACCGTAATTTTAAAATATGTCTTAATTTGGCCACTCTTCCGTTAAGGTCTAAATTGTGGTAGAGTTGGCGACGATGAGTTATCGCCAAACCAAGTTCGAAAACGGAGTCAAACTC
>Ga0210057_1002447_pt1 | contig 26542 bp, 19 predicted proteins | sample CryGeyCG2114_010_2_FD_183968 | JGI IMG/M metagenome (GOLD analysis project Ga0210057, IMG submission 183968) | Groundwater microbial communities from aquifer - Crystal Geyser CG10_big_fil_rev_8/21/14_0.10 (SPAdes) (version 2) | ecosystem: Environmental > Aquatic > Deep subsurface > Groundwater ...
TAGATGATGATGTCGGTAATGGCGCGCCGGGTAATTTTATTACTATTTGGGGGCGTAATTTTGGCGATGAACCGGGCGAGATCACCTTTACTAATAATAATGGCGACATTAGTATTGTGTCTTTGGATTTGCCAGCGGTTTGCGCCAGTACTGATAATTGGCAAACTTATCAAATTGTCATTCAAATTCCGGAATTGGGCCAAGGTGATTACCAAATCAATGTTTATTCGACCAGTGGCTTAGGTAGCAATAATAGAGCTTTTGTAATCAATAATATTGAAAGACCGGGTATTTGTGAGGTAAACCCTAATAGAGGAGTGTATGATGATACGACCAATATTTTTGGTAATAATTTTCCGTTGAGCGGTGTTCAAAATGTGGTTTGGTATTTTAGGCCAACCAATGTAGTTTCCACCGCTGCTAATTGGACGGCCACTCAAACCACTGATACTTTTCCCGAAAATAAAAAAGGCCAAAGCAGTATTCGAGTTTACAACGGCGCTGAATATAGTAATTATTTTAAAGTTCTAATTAGTGCCGGTGGTTTGGGCGATCCTTGTGGTTATGATAGTTACTCTTGCGCCACCGATACTGTTAGTTGTCAAACCGGTTTGAGTTGTGAAGCTGATAGTTGTACTTGTCAGGTATCCACCGCCCAAGTTTGTCAGCCAAATACCATTAAAGCTTGTGATAATGGTGGTTGTCTTGGCAACCAGACTTGTGCTGTTGATGGCTCCGCTTGGGGAACTTGCGTTTTAAATGATCCGGCGTGTGTGCCCGGGATTGGCACCAATCCGGCGACTCAATCAGTTTATACTTGGGCCTTTAGCACTTTTTTTGGCGGACTTTGGCCGGAACCAGAAGTAGTTGAAGATTGTAGCCGGTCTTTTAGTTGTAATCAGGGTGACAGGTTGCCAAGTCCTACGCCTTGGAGTGAGGGCTGGACCACAGCTCATCCGGGTGTCACCAATGCTAAGTCCTGTATTAATACAATTATTTCGGCTCGGTTTACCACTCAAATGGATCCAAATACTTTAAACACCACTAATATTAAAGTTTTTGAATGTAGTGGTCGAAATTCTGGTTGTACCACTCCAGTTTCTGGCACTGTTAATACTAAAAGTGATAACAGTAATAAAGAAAATGATTATTTTGAATTTACCCCCACTGCAGAATTAACTGCTGATAAATGGTATAAAGTTACTTTAAGTAAAGATATTAGAAGTTATGTTAATGTGCCAATCAGACCGGCTGCTCCTGAATTATTAACTGAGCGTGGTTGTAATAGTGCTACTGATGCTTATTGTTGGAATTTTCAAACTCGTTTATCAACTGACCCTCATTTGCGATGTCCTGATGGTTGTGTGGAATGTTCACCGGATCCTAACCCGGGTAACACTATGCGATGGTATGGCGCCACCTTAGATTATTCCGCTAATTTGGATAGTGCGGATAATGTTTGCTTAACTTTAAGATCAGATAATAATTGGACTTGGAGTCGTGATAAGACGGCTAATTTATCATTAATTGATCCAGCCGTTTCTACCGCTACTAATATCGGCACGGCTTGGGGCGAAACTATTTACGACACACCCAATCCGTATGTTTCTGTTTTTGCTACTCGTCCGGCTGGTCAAAATGATTTTTGTAGCACCACTATTGATTTTACCAATCCCATTGTGATAGAAAATAGTTCTTGTAATAATGGCACCACCCAAAGTCCCAGCCCTTGGATTTTATCAGAGGATGCTTGTCTAAACGCGGTGGTTTCGGCGCGTTTTAGTCGGACGATGGTAGATAGCACGGTGAAAAATAAAGATAATATTATTTTACAAAGATGTGATTCCAAAGAAGATGCTGAAAATCCTGATGGTGATTGTGAAGATGATTTAATTACCAATAGTGATAATATTTACGTTTTTGATTATAGTCATGAAATTTCCAATAATGATTTAGCCGCTATAATTAGCGGTGGTACTGGTGGAAATACTCAAGGGCCATTACCCGAAGGTTTTGTGGTTAACAATAGCCAGTTAGACGCCAATAGCTGGTATCGGGTAATCATTATGGGTGGTCAAACTGGCGTGCGCGGTTCGATAGTGGAAACTAGTGTTACTAGAGATACTAGTGGCAGGGATGTCATAACTCAAACTGAACAAGATGACAAACCCCAAGGTATTTTGTTAACGCCAAGTCTCAATCCGATTTTTGATTATAATAGTGATACTTATGCTGATTATATTTGGGTCTTTAAGACCAGCAGTCAGATTTGTGATATTAATAGTGTTAATGTTTCTCCGGCTCAAAAATTTATGCGCTTTACCGGTGAAACCCAAAGATATACGGCTTTGGCTCAAGCCTCAAATTGTAATATTTTAAATTCTTGTTTATTTGATTGGACATGGCAATCGTTAATTGAACTTCGTGATACCACTAATAGTGGAAACTCAATTGCCAGTATTAATAATTTAAAAAGGCAAGCCGGTGTTTGCGATGGTGGTAATTTTGGAATCAATATGCTGGTTTTAAGTAATGTTGATCCGGTGCAAACGGCTACCGCGGTCGCTGATGGTGAAACTAATATTGTGGCTCAAGAGCCCGGTGGTAAGTGGGGATCCGGCCATTTGCAAGTGGGTTATGGTGGTTTGGCGGTAATTAAATATAGTCCGCAAAAAACTGTCCATTTTGAAAATCTAAATATCGGTGTTGGTTTTAATATTGAAGCTAATAAGTCTTCTGTTATATTAAATACTAATGCTAATTTATATAAATGTACTCAGGCCCTGGCTTATTATAAATTTGATGGCAATGAAGTTGATAATTCTGGAAATAACCGTGAAATGGTAAATAGAGGAATTTCATTTTCTAGCGGTTATTTTAATCAGGCGGCTAATTTCCGAGGTCAAGCCGGTAATTATTTACAAATTAATGATCCAGCTTTGAAACCAACCGGTTCTTTTACTATATCAGCTTGGGTCAAGCCGACGGCTGGACCAAGTCCGTTGGGCCGGGTAATATTTTCTAATTTCAAATGGGATAATGATGATTCAAAATGGCGAGGTGTGATGTTGGGTGATGAATGGGGTGGTTGTGAAGGAGCTAGCTGTTTACCATTAGATCAATTAGACTTTAAAGTTTATGGCTCCGGTGGTTCAGCTTCAGGTCAGGATATTGTTTGGAAAGCTAAGTCTAATTTTTTCAGTGAAAATTTAAATAAATGGACTCATGTTGTGGGTGTTTATCAGGCTGGTACTGGTGGCTTTGCTAAATTGTATATTAATGGTGTGCCAGTAACCAATCCGGATACCACCATTCCTACTGCAGTTGCTTATGATCCCAATACCCCTACTAGAATTGGCCATCGAGCGGATAATTTAACTCAAGGCATGTGGAATGGGTTAATTGATGAAGTTAGACTTTATAATAGAGCTCTGTCGGAGGCGGAGATTAAAAGTTTATATTTTAGTGATAATGAATGCCCCGTCTTTGATTGGCAGGATAAAACTCTCACTGATGTTTCAGAATCATTAGCGTTTATTAAAGATTTAAAATTTAGACCATCATCTAATTATCTAATCGGGGCGGAATATAGGATGGTTTTAAAAGGCGGTCCTAATGGCTTAAAAGCTTGGAATGGCAATGAATTAAGTAAATTAAATTATAACAGCACGGGCCGAAGCGGTGGCGAAGAATGTGAGAGTGGTCTTTATCCTTGGAGTGAGCAATCTGGGGTGTGTAGTAGTACTTGTCTTTTGACCGGCAATTTATGTCAAACCAGATTTGCCGAATGTCAAAATACTGCATCTGATTCAGATTCAGATTATTGTGATAATACTTGTCATAATGTCGGCAATAATAATACGGCATCCTGTGGTGATAGGGTAGTTAAAGAAAATATAGAAGAATGTGATGATGGCAATAGTGTTTCTAGTGATGGTTGTTCTAGTCGTTGTTTACTGGAAGGTTCCAGTGATCGTTGGGGTTCTATTTGTGGCAATGGCCGAATTGAAAATGGCGAGCAATGCGATGATGGCAATACCAATCCTATAAGTGATGGTGATACTTGTAGCAGTAATTGTTTACTGGGCACTCATCTAAGTGGTTCTAGCGCTAATGTCCCGGTTTGTGGCAATGGATTTAAAGAAAAGGGTGAAGATTGTGATGACGGCAATACTAATTCCAGTGATGGTTGTAGCGCTAGTTGTCTTAATGAGGGTTCCACGACCGCGACTACCTGTAATAACGGTCTAGTAGAATCCGGTCAAGCGGACAGCTTCTCCTGGACTTATCAAGCGGTGGATGATCCGGATGTTAATATTAATATGAATAATTGTACTAATGGCATTTGGCAGGTAGAGGTGAAACGAGGAGATATTGAAGCTGATGATATTTATATTTGTGAAAAAGATCCTCTCTCAGTAGCTTTACTGGAAACCAATATCTGGGGCAAAATTATCGCCAAACTGAAATTAATTATCACTAATTTCTGGGGCGGTAATGTTTTAGCTGAAGCCAGTGATGGTTGTGGCGCGGGTTATACCATAGTGCCCCAAAATAACAATTATTTTTCTGATCGCTTGGAATATATGAGTCAAAATAGCCGTATTTTTACTTATATTAAAAACAGTAATTGGACTCAAAATAAAAAATATAAGATTAATGTTTATGATGGCGGCTTTAGTAACGCTAATAGTATTCCCACCGCTTCCAGCGAAGTGACTATTAGACAAGTTTGCGTTTTAGCTGATGTGAAAGTGGAAATCTGGCCACGAGGCGAAGAAAAATATACGGATAACTTTTTCTGCGTGGGTGATGAATGCGGTCGCAATACCGCTAGTAAATATGATAATGATATTTCGGCCGGTTGGAACATTGATGCTAGGGTTGATGGTGATAATGTTCCGAGTTTGGATTATGATTTTCCTTATTTAAAAGTTGATGGTGCGGCAGTTGATGATGGAAATAATAATGGTAATAATCATTTGTATATGGCTTGGGCGATTAATAGCGCTGGTTATTTAATTAAAGCCGATAGTTTTAATTGGGGTTTGGCGGGTTTGCCTAAATTTGATTTTTCCACTTCTACATTTGCTAATACATCCTATCAGGGTGATATCTGGCTTGATTTAAACAGCACTATAATGACCGGAGTGGCTGATGGTACAGAAATTTTAACGGTTGGAGCTAGAGTGGGCTCAGTTTCCAAATCCAGGGATGTTAATATTAATGTTTTTTTGTGTAATAATCCTTGGCCAACGCCGAAAAATTTTCCTTATCGCGATGCTAAAGATAATTGCGGAACTACTCCATGTCCCAATACTAATTTTGAAGTTTATTATTGTCGAGATGCCGGCGCTGTTGGTGAAGCTGGTGATTTACCATTATTAACTACTAACACTATAGTTTATAGTGGAACTCCATTTAAAAAAGAATTCCTCTTACAAAGAGATGATAAAAGCGATGCGGTGGGAATTAGAGTGGTCGCTAATGATAACCACTATTCTCCGCTAGTTTGGTATCGAGAAAATTTTGACCCCAATAGACAGGGTAATCCGCAAAGCATCACTGTAGATGGTTATGATGCTATTTTAGAAGGCCGAACGGTTTATGCTAACGCGGTCAATATAGAAATACCGGCTAGCGATTCTGCCCCTATTTTCTATCCAAATATTTATTTAATTTCTTATAGTGAGGGCGCTGACAGTAATACCCAAAATATTTATAGTCAGATGGCTCGGTATATGAGCTTTAATGTTGGTAATCAATCTAGTGGCGGTTTAATATATCCTCTGGCTATGGGTACCTGTGAAATCAAAGATAGCCAGGGTGAAAATTACAATTGTTTGGATAACAGTGATTGCGCCGCAGTTAATGCCGGCAATTGTTCTTCGGCTAAGGCCAAACTAACTCGTGATACCAGGCGTTTGGGTGATATCCAGGATATTAATTGGCTTTTAGCTGATTATTACAATCAAAAACGATGCAGTAATGACAAAGCGACTGTTTGTTATAATAATGCCCAATGTTCTGGTGGTGGCACTTGCGCTAATTTTTATCCGGATTTGTCCGCCGGCACTTATATTGCTGGTCGTAGTTTTAGTGTTTGGCCGTCTTGGCAGGCGACCTTGGGTAATATTTTGGGCTCGGCTTTGCCGGTGGATCCATTAAATAGAAGTGTCGGTTTTAGGGGTTGTAACTCAGCTGGTTATAATCCAATTACTTGTTGGAATGAGACGATTAAAAAAATAAAATGTCCGACCGAAGCCAAAGCTTACGCTTATTTTGCTCATAGTAATGGAGCTAATATAAATATTTATGCTTTTAAGGAATATGATGAATATGGGGGTAATTGGTATCCGGATTGGGGGAGTGTTAGATTTATAAATGCCAATCCTTTTAGTTTGTCGGTTGGAAGTGTTTGTCAACCGGTTAGTGGTGATTGTGGTAATATGATACCAGATTTAGATGGGCCAGATAACGACCTTAGTACACTAGAAGATAATGAGGATTGTAATAATTGTCCATTTGATGTTACTTGTAACTCTGGTAATTCTTGTCGTTATATAGACTCAGGAACCGGAGAATTTTGGCAATGTACACCTGATTCGGTGGATATTGATTCTGATAGTGACGATAATTTAAATAGAAATGACAACTGTCCTTTTATTGCCAATTCAGATCAAGCCGATAGTGATGGTGATAATGTAGGAAATGTATGTGATAATTGTCCAACCACTCCTAACCGGAACCAAGCGGACCAAGACGGCGATTTATTCGGCGATGCTTGTGATACTTGCCCCAATGATTATAATCCGCCACCAGCTGGTGGAACAGAGCAAAATTCTAATGCTTGTGTTTTAACGACTTGTGGTGATGGTGTGCTATCGGCTAGTGAAGCTTGTGATGATGGCTTATCAGAAACTCCACCAAGCAACGCCGGCAATTGTAATGCCACTTGTAGTGCTGTCACTTTTTGTGGTGATGGTTATATTCAGGCGACTAAAGGTGAAGCTTGTGATGATGGTAATAGTCTTTCTGGTGATGGTTGTTCTAGGACATGTGTAAGTGAAATCAATACCCCCGTTGCTAGTTGTGGTAATGCTATTATTGATCCTGGTGAGACTTGTGATTGTGGTAATGGTCTTGGGCCGTTGCCAGCTAGTTCAAATTGTGGTTTAGTTGGGACCACTTTTACCACTTATAATATTCAACCAAACTTTAATATAAACCTTTATTTCCAACCTTATTGGAGATTGCTACCAGTCGTACTTCCTTATTGTAGAGGTAGTGAGTGGACCTCAGCTAATCCATGCACCCCACAACTTAGCAATCAGCTACCGTATTGTGGCGACGGTGAATATAACACCTTCCCTGGCACCGAACAATGTGAAGGCAAATATGTAAACGGTTTTTTTACATCTAATAATGGCTCTTTTGGTTGGGGCCAAGGAGTTGATGCTACCAATCAATGGGCTTGCAGTTCTACTTGTAATGATACTGGCGGTTGGTGTGGCGATGGTAGTGTGAACACAGTTTATGGAGAACAATGTGACCCCAATGACAATACCTCTAGTAATTCACAATTCAAGAGTTTATGTGAAGTGAGTGGCACCAATAAATGTCAGTGGAAAGCTTGTCCACCGGCTTATTTTCCTGGTAGCAATATTAGTTTTACAGCGTTATCTGGGGGGGCTGCTGTTTTATCTGGTGGGGCTAGCGCCAAATTTACAGCTAACAATCAGTCTGTTAATTTGATGTTCCCTCAATGTGCATCTATAGAAAATAACCAAATTGATACTAGTATCAAAATCACAACTTCTGATGGTGTGACTCCGGCTGGTCCGCCTAGTACGGCTGTGGTTTTTGTGACGGATTTGTCAATGAATATGAATCCCAGGACGGTGGCACCATATGATTTAACTGGGCAAAGGTGGGTTGATTATGGCTGGTGGTCGGCTTGTAATGGTGCGGGGCCAGATGGCCCGTTTACTGATACCTGTCGGGATAAGGGTAATGGTATAGGACCAGTATATTACACTGAATGTTATATTAACCCACCCACCGAAGGATCTTATTGTGCCTGTACTAATGTTCGTGACTGGAATAGCTGTTCTGCTGCGCCTCCCGCTGATATCATAAAGACTGGCTTAACAGGGGCTATTGGTCAATTATTTACTGATATCCTTAGTTCCTTGCAGGTTGCTTTGGTTGGATTTAATTCTACAGTTTCTCCATCTAATTTTTCTGGATCAAATAATTTTACTAGTATAATTAATGGCTATCAGACTGGTTCAGGACAAGATACTTCCGCTGGTGTCCAAAATGCCATTGATTTACTTGCTTCTCAGTCCGCTGATAATAAAATTATAGTTTTAATGAGTAATGGTAAGACAACTTCTGATCCATCAGCTGTTATTGCTACAGCCAAAGCGGCTGGCATCGAGGTGTATTCCGCGGTTTATGGTAGCGATCCCACAAATCCGGCTATTGATATTGTTAGTATGAATAGTTGGTCATCCAATCCTACTGGTAGCAGTTGTGACAGTGGCTATTGTTATTACTCTAATAATGATTTAAGTCAAAGTTATTCAACTATCGTTCAAAAGATTGTAGATAATATTTCTTATAAAGTTAAATTTCAAGTTGGTACCACTGATACTACCCTGAAGTTACCATATAATCTTGGGGCTTCGGCAATTTACAATAATCAATTGATTAATGTTCCATTCGATATTTGTTCAGCATCCTCTAAAACTTTGAAAATTACAGCCCTAGATTCAGGGAAAAATGTTATAGTGTCTTCGTCCAAAATTGGTAATTACTGCCCAGCTTTTAATACTGCCCCCCTTAGTTATGAACCGGGTGTCGCCAATAGTAATGTGGCTGGAGCTTCAGCTAGTAATAGTTTATTAAATTTTGTCCAAAATATCAAAAATTTATTTTTTAATTTATTGAGCCAAATAATTAGGATGTAAATTAAGCAAAAATATTGTATAATATAATTAGTTTATATTTATACCCTACACCCATCTAATAATATTTTATTTTAGGAGGTTAGAAATTTATCTTAAAATTATGTTTGATCAAAATCCCAATCCAATTCAACCATTAGGCCCAGGGTCCAGCGAACCCCGAAAACAAAACCCACCACCCGCTGATTTACCGGGAGTGCCCAAACCTCCAGCTGTGGAAGATATTTTTTTGGAAACTGAAGCGCCTTCGGCTTCTAGAATTTCTCGGCCCATCCAACCCGGTCAGGCCTCACAAATGTCGGTGAGCGGTGATATTTATGGTGGCCGGTCAATTTGGGATAATAAATTTTTAGGGGTATTGTTGGTGGTGGTTGGTTTGGCGGTGCTAGGGGGCGTGGTCTGGGCGGCGATTAAACTCTGGCCTAGTCGAGGTGATGATGTTAATATTAATTCAAATACTAATACCGAAGCTAATTTAAATACCAATATGGAAGCTAGTATTAATACGAACACTGTAATTAATACTAATATAAACGAAAATCTTAATAATAATACAAACTCCAATACCAACAATAATGACAATATTCCGGTTATTATTGATAGTGATAGTGATGGTTTGAGTGATGAAGAAGAACAACAACTTGGCACTGATCCCAATAATTTTGACACCGATGGCGATGGTTTGATTGATCGAGTGGAAGTGCGCATTTATCATTCTGATCCGCTCAAAAAAGATACTGATGGTGATGGTTATAATGATGGTGATGAAGTTATCAATGGTTATGATCCGGCTCAAGGTGGCGGTAAAAGGTTGTATGATGTGCCGTAATTAAGAAATTAATAAAATAATAAATTAGAAATTCCAAACGTCATTGCGACCTGCCCGCCATTGACTGCGTCTTCAGGCACTGGCAGGCGGGTGGAGCGAAGCGGAAGAAGCAATCCTACGTTTATTTCACATGGGATTGCGGAGTTTATCCAGAGCGAAGCGAAGGATCTTCTCGCAATGACATAATCAAGAAAGTAATAAGATATTAATTTTTAGAAATTAGAAATTAGAAATTTATTTAAAATATGTTTAGTTCCAAGAACAAAAATAATATTATACCACCAGTTAATACTTCAGTATCTTCAGAGGATGTTTATGTCATGCCCGAAAAGTTTCACCCTCACAGCTCACCACCGTCTAGCAATAAAACCTTAGCGATAGTGTCAGTGATTTTATTTTTAATCTTAATTTCCACTGGGACTTATTTTATATATGGAGCGTGGCAGAAAAATCAAGCTCAGACCACTAAATCGGACGATCAAAATATTGTAACCATCAACCAAAACGCCAATCAAAATCTTAATACTACTAGAAATATTAATGTTAACACCAATACTAATACTAATGACAATTCTAATATTAATGACAATATCAATAACAATAGTAATGAAAATATCAATACCAACACCAGTCCTAGTATTGATCAATTAGTCCCGCCACCAGCCAGTGGTGATGCGGATCGCGATGGTTTGACTGATTTAGAAGAAGCTTTGATTGGTACTTCAGCTAGCTCACCAGATTCTGATGTTGACGGTTATTTGGATAGTGAAGAAATTATCAATGGCTATAATCCGGCCGTGAGTTCAAGCAGTAATAATCCTTATCGGTTATCAGAGGCGTCTTTTATTACCGAATTAATAACTAATTTTTCCAATAATAATTTTAAGACGTTCTATATTAAAGGTTGGTCTATCAGTTTGATTGAGTCTTTATATGAAGTTCGTATAATTACTGGTACCGGAGAAATGATCAAGATTTCTATTATTGACAACCCCGATCAGGTGTCAGCGGCCAATTGGTATTTAATTAACCACCCGCAAATTACTTTAAGTCAGTTAGGCAATGTGGAATTTGGTAATTTTAAAGGCGTGCGAGCGCCTAATAGTTTAATGGTTTATTTAACTGATCAAACCAGGAATAAGATTTACGCCTTTGAATATGATTTAGATACTAGTTTAGAGTTTAGATATCCATCAATGTTTGAAATGATTATTAGAAATTTTAAGTTAGTTGATTTAGCGATTAATAATTCTCCGACGGCTACTTCCACTACTCCTTAAATTTGACTATGTTATTATTTGAAGTTAGTCAGCAAACCAAAATCTCTATTTCTTATAAATGGATTCAGCAAATAGCTGAATCCTTTAACGCCGTTCAAAAATTAAAGGGGGACTGGTATTTTTCTTTAGCTTTCGTTGATCAAAAAACCATTAAACAGTTAAATAAAACATATCGTGGTAAAAATACAGTGACTGATGTTTTGAGTTTTGAAAATAATCAAAAAGATTTTGTAGCTATGCCCGCTGATAAAAATTATTTGGGAGAGATTGTTATTTGCGTATCTCAGGCTAGAGTTCAAGCTCAAGATCTCAAATGTAATTTATCGCAAGAAGTAGCTAGATTATTAGTTCATGGTCTAGCGCACTTATCCGGCTACGATCATGAAAATTGCAGTGCCCACAAAGCGTTACAAATGTTACAATTTGAAAAAAAAATATTGCTTAAACTGGGGATTTGGGATATATTTAAGTTTGAGGCTGATCCCCAAAACTACTAAAATAATTCTTGAACACATTTTTTATTCAATTATTATTTTATTAACATTTGAGGTTAATGGTTTTTTTTACTATAATAAAGATAGCTAGAAGTAGACACCTGGAAATCAGTATAATATAAACCATATTATCTGATTTTAAAAAGGTTTAAGCTTAATTTCTAGTTCTAAGATAACTCCATGTCCAGGGATAATTTAATAACCGGTTTAGATATAGGCTCAACTTCGATTCGGGTAGTGGTGGGTCAAAAATCTAAAGGTGAAGAAAAATTGAAAATTATTGGTGCGGTTGAGGTAGCCGCTCAAGGTATTAGCAAAGGTGTCGTGACCAGTGTGGAAGATGCGGTGTCTTCGATTTCTTCGGCTTTAGAAAAAGTCGAAAGAATGATTGGTCAGCCGATTGAGCATGCTTGGGTGGGAATTTCCGGTAGTCATATTATCGATCAAGCCAGCAAAGGCGTAGTCGCCGTTTCCAAAGCTGATGGCGAAATTCGTGAAGAAGATGTCGAACGGGTAATAGAGGCGGCCAAAGCTATTGCGACTCCGCCCAATTATGAAATCCTTCACGTTATTCCCAAAAGTTTTACAGTGGATTCTCAAACTGGCATTAAAGATCCAATTGGTATGAATGGCATTAGATTGGAAGTGGAAACTCAGATTATTCAAGGCCTAATTTCTCAAATTAAAAATTTAACCAAATGTATTTATCGCACCGGCATTGATATTGATGATTTGGTGTTGTCGATTTTGGCGACCTCCGAAAGCGTGTTAACTAATCGTCAAAAAGAATTAGGCGTGGTCGTAGTCAATTTAGGTGGCGCCACATCTAGCATGGCTGTTTTTGAAGAAAATGATGTCTTACATATCGCGGTCTTGCCCATTGGTTCTGATTACGTGACTAATGATATTGCTTTGGGATTAAAAATTTCTATTGATGCGGCTGAAAAAATTAAAATTAGAGAAGGCAGTTGTGCGTCAAAAGAATTTAAAAAGAATAATTATATTAAATATTCTGAGTTGGGGGCGATTGAAGACGGTGAATTTAGTCAAAAAGAAGTTGCCGAAATAATTGAAGCTCGCATTGAAGAAATTATGGAAAGTGTTGACAAGGAATTGAAAAAAATCGGCAAATCGGGTATGTTACCAGCCGGCGTGGTATTAACCGGTGGTGGCGCTAAATTGGATGGCATTGCGGAAGTGGCCAAGAATGTTTTACGTTTGCCATCATCTTTAGGGCAACCTCAAGAATTAGTTTCTAATATTGGTAAAGTCAGTGATATGTCGTTTACGACGGCCATTGGTTTGGTTTTATGGGGCAGTCAATTACAAGATCGAGGTCGACGAGGTGGTAAAATTCCACTTCAAATCAGTGGCAGTATTGGCGAAGCGACGAAACAAGTCAAAAAATGGTTTAAGAATATACTACCATAAGTTAATAATTTAAAAATTTAAGAATTTCTAATTTAATAAACAATTTAAGAATTTAGGAATTAATTAATTATTTAGAAATTAAAAATTAAAAATTAAAAATTATAATTATATGCCAGAAGTTAGATTGGAAGTAGAACCATTTGCGAAAATTAAAGTTATCGGAGTTGGCGGCTCAGGCGGATCCGCGGTTAATCGAATGATTGCCTCAAAAATAAAGGGGGTGGAGTTTATAGCGATTAACACCGATGTTCAAGCTTTACACCATAATGATGCTAAGCACAAACTTCATATTGGTGAAGCGACAACCAAAGGTTTGGGGGCTGGCATGGATCCAAATGTTGGTCTTCAGGCGGCTCAGGAAAGCGTTAATGAACTTCGCGATATACTTAAAGGCGCGGATATGGTTTTTATTACTTGTGGCTTGGGTGGCGGGACTGGTACCGGGGCTTCACCGGTAGTGGCTCAAATTGCCAAAGAAATTGGGGCTTTAGTGGTGGCGGTGGTGACCAAACCATTTGCCTTTGAGGGGGCTCAAAGAAAAGAGATTGCTGAAAGGGGTTATAAAGAATTGGAATCTAGGGTTGATACCATTATTACTATTCCTAACGATAAAATTTTACAAATTATTGACAAAAAAACTTCGCTTTTAGATGCTTTTAAAACCGTTGATGATGTCCTGCGACAAGGAATCCAGGGAATTTCTGAGGCTATCACTATTCCTGGTATTATTAATGTGGATTTTGCCGATGTTAAAGCGATTATGAATAATGCCGGTTCGGCTTTGATGGGTATTGGCGAGGCTACCGGTGAAAACCGAGCGGTGAGTGCAGCTAAAAAAGCGATTTCTTCACCACTACTAGATATTTCCATTGATGGTGCCAGAGGCGTGATGTTTATTTTGACCGGCGGTTCTAATTTAACCATGAATGAAGTTAATGAAGTGGGTAGTATTATCGCCGAGAGTGTGGATACTAATGCTAAAATAATTTTCGGTACGGTAATTGATGATAATATGAAGGATAAGGTGCGAGTAACAGTGGTAGCCACTGGCTTTGACGATGATCGACCCATGCCCGCTCGAGCGACATCTTTGGAAGAACCTAAATATCATGTTAATCGACTTTTTTCTAAGAAAAATATTGATGATAGAATTGATGATGCTAAAAAAAATATGAACCAGCAAAAAAAATCCGTTGAATTACCCAAAGAGGACGACTTCAAACAATTTACACCAGAACTCAAAGCTAATAAGCGAGTCGTAGTCGAAGAAGATGATTTAGAAATACCGGCTTTTATTAGACGAAAAATGAAATAATATTTTTTTACTGTTTAGTGTCTATCTAACTTAATTTTATATCGTTATAATTAATATTTTATAAAAAACAGTCGTTCCCTTACTTAGGTCAGGGGACGGTTTTTTGTGATAACAATTATTATCAACTACCAGAGTGGTTGGTTTTATGTTATAATTGAGATAAATAATAACAATAATCTACAATATGTATAACACTAATTTGGACCACGAATATCAAGATGAAAAATTGGGTTTAGAAGAGCTTTTAAAAGAAAATCTTAGATACAGCCGAACCATTCTAGTTGATATGCAAAAAATTAAACGTCATATGATGTGGCGGACAATTTTTAATCTTATTTGGCTGGTTTTATTTGTAGCGCCGGTAATCATCGCTATTTTTTGGCTCCCTTCATTTATTGGTGATTTTATTCAACAGTTTCAAGGATTAACCGGCGACGGTTCAAATACTGTTGATTTGCTAAAACAATTGCAACAATTAAAATAAACTTCCATATTTAAAATGAAAGAAGAAATTTTAAAACTTAAGGAACTAGCTGTCACTGTTTCTAGAATGTGGCGGTTACTTAATCTAGACAAACAAAGTGAAGAGTTAATTGACCTGGAGGTGAAAATTTCCGCTCCGGGCATTTGGGATGATATAGAAAATGCTAAAATTTTATCTAAAAAATACGAAGATATAAAATCCGAAATTAAAGCTTGGACTGATTTTAAAAAAGAGGTTAATGATCTTTTGGCTTTAGCCGAAATCACTAAAAATGATTCAGAATTAGAACATGAAATCACTGCTAAATTAGAAAAATTATTAGAAAATTTTAAAAAATTGGAATTTGCGATTTTATTTACCGGCGAACATAGCCATGGTAATGCCATTGTTTCCATTCATGCCGGCACCGGTGGAGTGGATGCTCAAGATTGGGCTGAAATTTTGCTGCGAATGTATTTGCGTTTTTGTGAAAAACATAATTTTGTGGTTAAAGTTATTGATCGAATTGATGGCGCTGAAGCCGGGATTAAGAGCGTGGTCTTAGAAGTTGTGGGGCGGTATGCTTATGGCTGGCTTAAAAGTGAAAATGGTGTTCACAGGTTGGTGCGAATTTCACCTTTTGATGGTGAGGGTATGCGCCACACCTCCTTTGCTTTGGTGGAAGTTTTGCCGGAAATGGAGGATAGCTTGACTATTGAATTAAAAGATGAAGATTTGCGGATTGATGTGATGCGAGCCGGTGGTCATGGCGGTCAATCGGTCAATACTACTGATAGTGCAGTTCGAATTACTCATTTGCCGACTAATATTGTCGTCAGGTGCCAAACCGAAAGATCCCAACTCCAAAATAAAAACAATGCTTTTAAACTCCTGAAAGCCAAATTATTAAAACATTATGAAATAGAGGAAGCCGAAAAATTACAGCGGATTAAAGGTGAATATCAAAAAGCGCAGTGGGGCAATCAAGCTCGTTCTTATGTTATGCAACCATATAAGCTAGTCAAAGATCATCGCACCGGCTATGAAACTCAGGATATTGATAAAGTCTTAGACGGCGATCTTAATGATTTTGTCGAAGAGTATCTCCGTCGTCAAGTCCCACTGATTTAAATAAAGTAATGGTTTACAGATCATTATCTCATTCCAAAATTTTTTGTTTAATCATACTTAGTTTTATCGCTGGTATCGCTATGGCTGATTTTTTTAAATTAAGCCATTTTTTTGTTTTTTGTTTTTTATTATTTTTTATTTTATTATTGATTATTAGATGGTCTAGTTCTAATAGTAAGGTAATTATTTTACTGTTAATATTTTTTTTAGTCGGCTTTTGGCGTTTTCAATTAGCTTTGCCTGATTTTAGAAATCCCCAAAATATTTATTATTATAATAATCAGCAAGTATTTTTTAGTGGTGTTGTGGTTAAGATTAACTCTAAAATCGATTATCAAGAGATAATTTTAAAAGTTCAATCATTAGCTGGCACATTTAGCTATGGACAGGTGATGTTAAATTTGCCACTTTATCCGGAATATCATTACGGAGAAATTCTAAAAGTGAATTGTAAATTAAAACCCCCCAATAATTATCCGGATTTTGATTATGGTCGTTATTTATCTAAGTTTAATGTTTATTCAATTTGCGCTTACCCCAATATTACAATCACCGGTCAAACCCAAAATAATTTTGAATTTAAATTATTTTCGGTCGTCTATTTTATTAAATCTCAACTTAGTCAAAGTTTGGATTCTTTTGTGCCAGAGCCGGAGTCATCATTACTACAAGCCATGATTTTAGGGATTAAAGGAGAATTGCCGGATAATTTAAAAACTATTTTTTCTAATGTGGGCTTGAGTCATATTATAGCGATTTCGGGCATGCATATTGTAATTTTGACCTTGATAATTTCACAGTTAACTATCGGTTTGGGGGTGATTAGGACCAAAGCTTTTTGGGTAACTTTGATAGTGATTATTTTTTATGTCGCCATGATTGGTTTTCCGCCATCTGCTGTGCGAGGCGCTAGTATGGCTTTATTGTTTTTGTATGCTCAGAAAATTGGCCGCATAAGTTATTCGATTAATGCTCTACTTTTGTCAGCTGGAGTTATGCTTTTGATTAATCCCAAACTGTTGTTATATGATGTGGGTTTTCAATTGTCTTTTACCGCGGTTTTAGGTTTATTGTATTTAATGCCAATTTTAAAATCAAAGTTAAAACACTGGCCAGAGTTTGGGCAGATAAAAAATATATTAATTACGACCTTATCAGCTCAAATAATGACCCAGCCACTAATAATTTTTTATTTTCATAAAGTGTCTCTAATTTCTGTCTTAGCTAATATATTGGTTTTACCATTTTTACCATTTTTGATGATAGGGGTTTTTATTAATTTATTGCTGGGCCTAGTTTATCCGGTTTTGGGTTATTATTTTGGGTATGTTAGTTATTTTTTGACTCACTATATAATTTTAGTGGCCAGTTATTTGGATCAGTGGTCATTAGCCTCTTTAAAATTAGCTGTCACCAGTTTGCCGTTGACGATAATATTTTATCTGGCTATGGTATTTTTCATTTTAAAACAGCGGCGATATTTGAATTAATGTTTTTATAATCATTGACAAAATAATTATTTAGGAGTATATTATTTTAAGTTTTTGGCACTTTATAATTTAAAATTGAAAAATTCAAAATGAAAGGCGGTTATTATGGAATTTTCAGCCGATACTATGATGCAAAAGAAAGTTTTTTATATAATTGTGACTTTGGTGATAGTGGCTATCATAATTATGGTATGGAGTCTGGTTTATGATCGAGTTAGTTTTTTGTCAGTGTTTTTGTTCATCATCTGTATTATTGTCAGTTGGAGATTGATGTGTGCGGTGGTTCGCGATTCTATGACTCATATTTTTATTCATAACCATAAGGTTCTAATAACCGTGGATTATGATGAAAATTATGTTCATCAATTGGGCTGTGAATACATAGATTTTATTATTAGCTTAGAACATAGTATCTTTAGAATTCCCGGAGTATTTTTTGTGGCTAAAGCCAACAGAGATTTAAGTATTTTTTTCAGTACTTATCTGCTTTCTTCTGAAGATAGAAAAAATTTACTCTTTTATATCAAAGAATTTGCTGATCATAATTCCATTCCGATTAATTATACCATTGAATTTGAAGAATAAAATTAATATGGTAAATAACCACACGGGAGTTGCATCATGGGATCAGAGATAACACCAGAGATAATATTTGAATATTGCCCAAGAGTTGGGATTTGTGTTGTGAGAGTAGATTATGCATCCAGCTTAGAGCATTTAATTAATCTTTTCAATAAAGCTCAAGAAGATTTTCCCGGCTTGGAATTTAGTGATGCGCGGGTCAAATTTTATGCCGGTGATTATATTGCGCGTACTTTTGGGATTGAGTTTAAGGCTTCGCCTGAATCTGTTCCTAAGCATTATCAAATTATTGAAGGCTTGGAGCCTACCTATTAATATAATTCAAAGATGTTGATAAAATTGTCAACATCTTTTTTATTTCTAGTTAATTATTAATTGAGTTATAATAAACCTATGAACAAAAAATTTCTGATTATAATTATTTTGTTGTTTTTAGGTTTTAGCGGCTTGGTGTTTAACCACAGCGGTCGTGTTCAGGGTGTAGCCGAAGGCCAGATGGTGGTTTATTTTCTAGACATCGGCCAAGGTGACGCCACTTTAATTAGAACGCCCAGTGGCAATGATATTTTAATTGATGGTGGACCAAGTAATGTTCTGATTCAGAAGTTGGGTAAATATTTGCCATTCCATGATCGGGATATTGAAATTATGATTTTAACTCACCCCGATAGTGATCATGTGACCGGTTTGGTAGAAGTTTTAAGAAGGTATAAAGTTGATAGAGTTTTAATGACAGGAGTTTTAGCAGAGACAATTAGTTATAAATCTTTTTTAGCTGAAATAGAAAAAAATAATATTGAAGTTGAGATCATTGATCACCCAGAACAAGTTGATTTGGGCGGTGGAGTTACTTTTGATATTTTATATCCCACGGAAAGTTTTTCGGGGCAGGCAGTTAAAAGTACCAATAATACTTCTATTACCGGTCAATTAATTTATGGTCGGACGACAGTGATGTTAACGGGTGATTTGGAAAACGAAGAGGATTTAGTGACTCGAGATTTAAATTTAAAATCTGACATTTACCATGTAGGACATCATGGTTCTAATAATGCCAATGATTTAAATTTTATTTTGGCGGTTAATCCTCAATACGCGGTGATCTCGGTGGGAGCTGATAATCGTTATGGTCATCCCAATTTTCGGACTTTGAAAAATTTAGAATCAACTGAGGCCGAAACACTGAGAACCGATCAAGTGGGAGATTTAATTTTTTATAGTGATGGCTTGTCGTTTACACCGATCAAGTAACCTTGATTTTAATAGTCTATTTTGGTATGATTACTATAAATTAGAAATTAATAAATCTATGTCAGATAAAAAAATCAAAGTCCTCTTGGTTGAAGATGATTCTATGATTGTCCAAATGTATAAAACTAGAATGGAAAATGAAGGTTGGGAAATCTTGACCACCGATCGTGGGTCAGAGGCGATTAAACTAGCTAAAACCGAAAAACCAAACATAGTTTTGTTGGATATTATTTTGCCGGAAATCGATGGCTTTACGATATTAAAAGAATTGAAAGTGGAAGCGACTACTAAAAAAATTCCGGTTTTAATGTTAACTAATTTAGGTCAGGCATCAGATCAAAATAAGGGTCAGGAGATTGGCGCGGATGGTTATTTTATTAAATCACAACATACCCCCGCTGATGTGATTGTTAAAATTAAAAGTTTAACCAAATAAATTTGTAAAAATATGAGTTTAAAATTAGAAAAGACTTTAGTGATTATCAAACCAGATGCGATGCAACGCAATTTACTGGGAGAGATTATTACTCGTTTTGAAAAAAAAGGTTTAAAAATTGTGGGTCTAAAAATGATCCAACTCCAAGATATTATTTTAGATGAACATTACGCTCATCATAAAGACAAACCATTTTTTGCCGGCTTAAAAAATTATATGACCAGCTCGCCGGTGATTGTTTTGGCTTTAGAAGGTATCGAAGTGGTGGAGGCCGTAAGATTGTTGGTGGGTCCAACCAAAAGTCGCATCGCGGATGCCGGCAGTATCAGGGGGGATTATTCTATGAGTGGTCAAACCAATATTATTCATGCTTCTGATTCAGCCGAAAATGCCGAAGTTGAAGTTAAAAGATTTTTTTCGGTTGATGAATTATTTAATTATAAAAAAATTGATTTTGAATTTTTGTATGGGGATGAAGAAAGAAGTGAATTAGCTTAAAACTGGCTACAAAAAACACCCCGGTTTTTGACCAGGGTGTTTTTTTATTTACTGTTCTTTTTATAAGTCTTCAAACAACTGGTACAAATCTTCATTTTTTTACCGTCAATTTTTTTACTTTGGAGATTGACCTGCATTGTTCTTTTGGTTTTGACCTGCGAGTGGCTGACATTATTGCCAACAGTTGTGCCTCTTTTGCATACCTCACATACTTGAGCCATAGGATTATATTTTTAAGTGAATTATGTATTGACTAAAATAGTGTAACATAATTGCGAAAATTGGTCAATCGTGGTATTCTTAAGAGTATAAAGTTAAAAGTCTATAAAGTTTATAAAATTATTATTAATAAATACTTTACAAACTTTTAACTTGATAAATTTTAACTTATTTTTTATGCCTATTGAACGCTTTTTTTCCGAACCCATATTATTTCTTTCTTGGATAGTGGCTATTGTTATTACTTTAACCATTCACGAATTTTCTCATGCTATTGTGGCTAAATATTTTGGCGACAATACCGCTGAAGCTATGGGTCGGGTGAGTCTTAATCCACTAGTTCATATTGATCCCTTGGGGTTTGCGATGTTGTTGTTTATTGGTTTTGGTTGGGCTAAGCCAGTACCAGTTAATATTTATAATCTTAGAAATGTCAGAGTTTCCAGCGCTTTGGTGTCACTAGCTGGGCCAGTTTCCAATTTAGTAATGGCTATTATTTTTAGTTTTTTGCTAAATTTTTTGACACCAATTTTAGGACCCCAGAATATGTTGGTTAATTTCTTATTTTTGCTTATTTTAGTCAATGTTATTTTAATGGTTTTTAATCTTATCCCGATTCCGCCACTTGATGGATCAAAAGTGCTTTTTAGCATTTTGCCGGATAAATATAACAATTTTAAAGAAAAATTATCAATAAATGGCCCATTTATTTTAATTGGCTTGGTTTTGTTGGATGGTTTGCTGGATTTGAAAATTTTTTCTAGGATTTTTACTTTTGTTTTGAATATTGTATATAAATTCTTGTAATGGTTATTAATTTTTTATCAGACTTGACTTATTAGCCGTAATTGTTTAAAATATTCTCATTGAATCTGGTGCTGTAAAGATCAATAACTTCTGCAATTTACATGTCGTCTAAGATTATTGGTAATGTTATTTAATAGTAAAAATTAAGACATACCAGAATTCCCTGAAGCTGGGGAATTTTTTAGTCAAAACCTGATTATAATTTTGGACAGATATTTTTAATTTTATAAATTTCTATCATTACTCAAATTATGCCAACCATCAATCAATTATTAAAAAACAGTAGATCTAGCAAAAAAGCTAAATCTAAAACTCCAGATTTACAAATTACCTTAGACAGTTTGCATCGTAAGAGAAAAACTATGTCCAAGGGTAACCAGTTTAAAAGAGGCGTGTGTTTACAAGTTAGAACCACTACCCCCAAAAAACCAAACTCAGCGCTTCGAAAAATCGCCAGAGTTCGTCTGTCTAATGGTCAAGAAGTGACGGCTTATATTCCTGGGGTTGGCCATAATCTACAAGAACACTCTATTGTCTTGGTTCGTGGTGGTCGAGTTAAAGATTTACCAGGAGTTAGATACCATGTGGTTCGTGGGGTTTATGATTCTGCCGGCGTGACAGCTAGAAAACGCGGTCGCAGCAAATATGGCGCGAAGAAAGAAAAGTCCGCCAAATCTAAATAAAAAAATAAGAAAATAAAAAAATATAATTTTATAAAATTATTTTCTTAATTTCTTAATTTATTAAAATATATGAGAGGAAAACAAGCGCTCAAAAGATCCATTGCTCCTGATACTAAGTTTAGTCGTACTGACTTGGCTAAGTTTATTAATTATATAATGGAACGAGGCAAAAAAACTGTTGCCGAGGATATTGTTTATGAAATGATGACCATTATTTCTGATAAAACCAAATTAGATCCATTAGAAGTTTTTGAAACTGCCATTCGAAATGTTTCTCCGACCGTAGAAATTAAGGGTCGTCGAGTGGGAGGCGCCAATTATCAGGTGCCAATTGCTGTCAGATCAGAAAGAAGTTTAACTCTGGCTTGTCGTTGGTTGATTACCGCGGCCAAAGTGAAAAAAGGCAAGAAAATGTCAGCCAAGTTAGCCGAGGAATTTATCGCGGCTTATAATAATGAAGGCGCGGCTATCAAGAAAAAAACTGATACTTATAAAATGGCGGAAGCCAATCGCGCCTTTGCTCATTTTGGTAGAAGTTAATTAGGTTTTTAATATTTATAATTTACACCAAAACTTTAAAAGTTTAATATTTGTTTAATTAAAAATTATAAAATTGAAAATTGTTTGAACCTGCCTATCGGCAGGCAGGCCTGCCTACCATGCCTCCGGCAGACGGGCCTGCAGGCAGGAATTAGAAATTAGAAATTAAAAATTAAAAATTATTTAATTTATGCCTAGAAAACACTCTTTAGAAAAAATTCGTAATATTGGAATTATTGCTCACATTGATGCCGGAAAAACTACCGTTTCCGAGCGTATTTTGTTTTATACCGGAAAAAAACATAAAATCGGTGAAGTTCATGAAGGGGAAGCGACTATGGATTGGATGGAACAAGAGCAAGAGAGAGGCATTACTATCACTTCGGCGGCAACCACTTGCTTTTGGCCAAATGCGGCTTGGTTGGGTGGCGGCGAAATTCAAATCAATATTATTGATACTCCGGGTCATGTGGATTTTACTGCGGAAGTTGAAAGATCCCTTCGAGTTTTAGATGGCGGGGTAATTGTTTTTGATGGGGTAGCCGGCGTGGAACCGCAATCCGAAACTGTTTGGCGACAATCCGAAAAATATCATGTGCCTAAAATTGGTTTTATCAACAAAATGGACAGAATGGGAGCGGACTTTTATTATGATTTGAAAACTATCTATGACCGCTTAACACCCCATGCTCATCCCATCCAATTGCCAGTTGGGACGGCTGATACCTTTAAAGGTATTATTGATCTGTTTGATATGAAAGCTCGCATCTATTTAGATGATATGGGCACGAAATGGGAGGATACTGATGTCCCGGAAGATGAAAAAGTTAGAGCGGCTGAATTTAGAGCTAAACTAATAGAAGCGATTGTGGAAAATGATGAAGCTTTGATGGGAAAGTATTTAGCCGGTGAAGAAATTCCCGTGGCTGATTTAAAAAAGACTTTGAGACATGCGGTGATTGCCAATAAATTAGTGCCAATTATGTGTGGTTCGGCTCTCAAGAATAAGGGCGTTCAATTTTTACTAGATGCAGTAGCGGAATATTTGCCTTCCCCAATTGATATTAATCCACCGATGGCTCATGATCCAGATGATATAACTAAAGAAGTTAAAATTGAAGTTAAAGATGAAGCGCCACTAATGGGCTTGGCTTTTAAAATTGCTACTGATCCTTTTGTGGGTAAATTAGTTTTTTATCGTGTTTATAGTGGGGTTTTAAAATCTGGTTCTTATGTTGTTAATCAAACGACCGGCGATAAAGAAAGAATTGGTCGAATCCTACGTATGCATGCTAATTCTCGTGAAGAAGTTCAAGAAGTTTATTCTGGTGAAATTGCGGCCATTGTGGGACTGCGAAGCACGACTACCGGTGATACCATTTCTGATCCCAGTGTGAAGGTGCTATTAGAAAATATTACTTTTCCCGAACCGGTAATTGATATCGCCGTTGAACCTAAAACCAAAGCTGATCAAGAAAAGATGGGCATGGCTTTGTCCAAATTAGCCGAAGAAGATCCGACTTTTAGAGTGCGAACCGACGAAGAAACTATGCAGACAATTATTTCTGGAATGGGCGAACTTCATTTGGATATTATTGTAGATAGAATGAGACGAGAATTTAAAGTAGAAGCCAATATTGGTAAACCCCAAGTGGCCTATCGGGAAACTATTAAATCATCTGCTCAAGCCGAAGGTAAATATATTAAACAATCAGGTGGCCGTGGTCAATACGGACATTGTTGGATTAAGATTGAACCAACTGAGAAAGAGGAAGAAGGGGTTCAAAAAGAATTTGTGTTTGTGGATCAAATTAAAGGTGGCGCTGTGCCTAAAGAATTTATCAAGCCGATTGAAAAGGGTATCAAAGAAGCGATGCAAAGAGGAATTATTGCCGGCTATCCTTTGATTAATGTTAAGGCGACATTATATGATGGATCATATCACGATGTTGACTCCTCTGAGGGGGCGTTTAAAATTGCCGGGTCTATGGCTTTTCAAGATGCGGCCAAGCGCGCTCAGCCAATTTTACTGGAGCCAATTATGAAAGTTGAAGTGATTACCCCAGAACAGTTTATGGGTGATGCGATTGGCGATTTAAATTCTCGACGCGCGATGATTGGTAATATGGAAGATAGAGGAGTGGGAGCATCAGCGGTCAAGGTGATTAGTGCTGAAGTGCCATTATCAGAAATGTTTGGTTATATGACAACGCTTCGATCTCTGACCCAAGGCCGAGCTTCTTATACGATGGAATTTTTAAAGTATAATGAAGTGCCCAAGAATGTGGAAGAAAAAATTAAAGAGGTAAGAGGCACCGCCAAAACTAGAATCTAAACTTTATATAATAAAAAACACTCCGAGTTTTACGGGGTGTTTTTTGGTAGATTTATTTGTGATTTAAATTTTTTCTATAATTTTTTCAACTGTTTCATCTATAGTTAGATCGGTATTGTCAATTTCATGACCGGCTTGGATTTTTGTAGTTATCATATGAATGAATCTAGCAGAATCTTCGCCATAAACTTTCGGTCTTTTTGAATCTCTCTCAATGCACTTATCTACGTGACTAATAAGAGTGAAAATTTCAACATCATTTTTAAACTTTTTTATTAAATCATCAATTTGTTCTTGGTAATAAAAACAGCCGTCAATAATAAAAGAATTTTTACTTTTATTTGAAAGATCAATTATTATTTGGTTGGCTTTTAGATAACTCTCAAGAGGGATGCCATCCGCATTGGCAGGCACTAAGTGATTGTCATCTACAATTTTATCTAATGATAAATACTCTAGTTGAAGATTCTGCGCCAAAAGTTTAGAAACAGTTGTTTTACCAACACCCAGTGGACCTCTGATTATTATTAGTTTTTTCATATATATAATTTAAAAAGTTTATTATTTAGTCCACCGGTTATTATATGAAATATTATTAGATTAATAATGTAATTATACTTAAATTATTAGGAATGGACAATAATGTTTTCATTATTCTAATATAAATAACATATAAATAAATCCTCCCCTTTCGAAGCCTGCCTGCCGGTAGGCAGGGGGAGGTTGGAGGGGTTTTATGGAGATACTTACTAACCACCCCTAACCCCTCCTTCAAAAGGATGGGAATTACTAACCACCCCTAACCCCTCCTTCAAAAGGAGGGGAATTACTAACCACCCATAGACCTTCCCTGCCTACCGGCTTGTCTGCCGGAGGCATGGCAGGCAGGGGCAGGCCGGATCGCAATAACTGGCAAACAAAAAATAAAAAATACAAATAAAAAAGAGACTTTTTTCAAGTCTCAATTAATTTAAGTATTATGCCACACCAGGTGGTCGGCCATTACCGTTATAAATCCTATCTTTAATTTCGGCTAAGCGTGGGAAACCATAGCCAAATGCCCACCAAAGTACAACTGTATTAAATAACCATTCACTAACCAATTCTATAATCTTCATCTTTTTCTCCTTGTTGTTGAAATAATTTAACTAATCAAAAACTGTCTCAACGATTTTTGATGGCAGCTTCCTAAATGAAATCCTAATTCATAACCAGAAGCAATTTTTTCCCTTGATCGATCAAAACGGGAAATAGCAGTATTAGTTTCTGGAGCTATGACATAACTATTACCAGTCATTAAGCCAGTAGTTATAAATCTTATTGATTCATTATATAAAAGATTTCTTTGACTTAGCCCCTTCCAAGCTTTAGGATAACGAGGCAATACTATTTGGGCTATTGGTGGGCCATAGTTTTTCATTTTAGATTCTAATGGTCTATTTAAGATAAAAATAAACTTTGTGCCTGTCGGATATTTTTTTAAATCTTCGGTTGGCAAAATATCTTTAGTACCACCATCAGCCAGTCTTTCATCACCAATAAAAACTGGTCTAGTTAGTAAGGGGATAGCTACCGTGGCCTTTAGTAAATTTCGGATATTTTCTGGAGTAGCTTTTACATATCTAGTTTGACCGGATTTAGGATGAAAAACACTAATAATTAAATCAGTTTTTACTTTAAAAATTTTTCCCAAATCAAGCTCCTTACAAGCCACATCAACTAAATGATCAATATCAGCTGGTGGCCAACGCTTAGGATTAAATATTTCTGGTTTAATTAGATTAAG
>Ga0210057_1002448_pt1 | contig 26536 bp, 25 predicted proteins | sample CryGeyCG2114_010_2_FD_183968 | JGI IMG/M metagenome (GOLD analysis project Ga0210057, IMG submission 183968) | Groundwater microbial communities from aquifer - Crystal Geyser CG10_big_fil_rev_8/21/14_0.10 (SPAdes) (version 2) | ecosystem: Environmental > Aquatic > Deep subsurface > Groundwater ...
TCAAGCTAAAAGCAAAGAGCGAAAAGCTAAAAACGATTAAGAGAAAAAGAAAAAAAGCGGCTGTGAATTTCTTATTGTGATTTAACACGTTTTTAAATTTTTAACTTTGGACTTTTAACTTTTAACTGTATTATTCGTCATTCTGGCTTGCTCTAGCCCTGTATCGAATGGTACAGGGACCAGGATCATCTTCTCTTCGTCCTATCCGTCTTATTTGTCTTATTCGTCCTATCTTTCCCCATCCGTCCTATCAGAATTAGAAATTTAAATAAGGATTCTGGATGCTCCGCCAGCTGGCGGATTACCAGAATGACGACTTTAGCAATTTAACAATGTAACAATGTAACAATGTTTCTTTCTTTTTGTTTTTTAACTTTTAACTTTTAACTTTTAACTTGTCTTAGTATCTCCCCGTGCAAAGATAGGAAATAGTATTAGAGTAAACTCCTGCTTCCTGAAATCCGGAAATCTGCGTTCGATAAACAACATATCCTTGGCCGTTGGTATCACTGCCGGTGCCGTCACAGGAACTGCCGTGGGATAGTACTGCTTCGTAGGTAGTGGAAAGCCCGGCGAATTTGGCACCGGTGAAACGGTCAACTGCTCCAGCGCCATTTAAGTCATCTAAGGTCATATCGGTAGCGCCGTAACCTAAATGACCATAAGTATCAACCGATCCGGCTGTTCCTGCTGGTGCAGACCAAATGGCCGGGGTGGTATTATCCTGCAGGACGCCATCGTCAAAAGTATTGATGGTGTCGCCACCGGAAGAAGTAAGATCAGCATATTGTTTAACGGCAAAATAAAAGCCGTTGGCACCGTTAGTGGATGCTTTTAGGAGTTGCCCTGATTGGGAAGAACTGCCGGAGTTGAGGATGCCAAAGGGTATCGTTGTGGCACTGGTAGCAAAACCGGCTGTGCCATAAGTATTACCACCCGGCGAGGTATTAAAATTGGTTGCCGCGGCAACGCCGGCGACGGAACAACTAAGGGTGGCTTGGACTTCGGCGGTAATAGTAACCGCATCAATAATAGCCGCTCGGACGGTAGCGGTATCCAAAGTTGTGGAAGAAGCGTTTTGTGTTTCGTAAGAAATAAGATAGGTGTCCGCTGTCCCCGCGGCGGCAACTTTGGCTGGATTAACAACATCATCTGATCCGCCACTGGCGCCGTCGCCTAAAGTTGCCTCAACATAAGCAGTACTGCCTATACCGGCACAAGTACCGGAGGGGGCCAAAGTAAAAGTAATCGTTTCGTCGCTATCATTAACAGAAACACCCACCTGACCGGCAGATGATGCTGCTCCTAAACTACAGGTAGTTGCCCCGCTCATATCAGCGCTCGAGCTGTATTTAAGGGTCATATCAGCATAAGTATGAGTGGCGCCAATATCAAATGGCGCACTTGTGGCTTTTAAATCAATAATAATTTTCCCTGAAAGGGGAATAGCGGTGGTAGTTTGGAAGTAATAGGTGTGCTGGGTATAGGTATTATCCGGCCGGGAATCGGACAAGGTAATTTTGGCGTTTTGTAAGTTAGCTACCGATTGGGCGGAATTAGGTAATAAAAGGAGAACAGCAACAACTGAAAAAACCAAAGCAACTATTAATAAAGATAGCCTAAGAGACAGTTTCATTATATTTTTATAATTTTGTCAAGTTTTTTTTAGTTTGTCAAGCTTTTTTGCCTCGTCATCCTGAGGGCTTTGCCGAAGGATCGTCTTCTATTTGTCCTATTTGTCCTATCTTTCCCCATCTGTCCTATCTTTCCCTTTTACCTTTTTTTCGCAATGACAAGATACTATATAACAACAGAATAGCAACAATAATTCCTGTTGTCAACTTAATCGGTAAAACCCAAAAACTAACATTTTTTTCGTAACTTTGGCCACCTTCGTCTAAAGTAAATTTCAACTGGGCTTGATAATGGCCAAAAATGGGGGGTGATTCTGTTTGGCAGGGACCATCTTCGCATTGAATTTGGCGGGTGGTGTTTGCCAAAATGTTATCGGGGCGAAGAGATAAGCCCTTGTTCTTTCCCACGACAATCTCTCCTCTTGGTTTAAAGAAGGTGGTGCCAGTATTTTTAATCCGCAAAGTAAATTCTGGTTTGCTAAAAGAGTCAAAAAACCTTCCTAACAAGGCATTTTTTGGTGTAAATTCAATAATTTCTGCTTTTTTTTCCGGTCGGCCGGATTCGGAAATGGTGAGAAGAATATTACCGCCAATCATTCCTAAAGTTTGGGCGATAGTATTTTGGTTGTTAATATTAGGTGATACCTGCTCTAAAAACAGGGTTTGGTAATAATCGCCTTCGGGAGCATTTTGGGGAAGAGAAATTTTTAAAACTAATTGTAAATCTTGATTGGAATCAAGAGTGAGGGGTTGGCCTAAGGCAATATCGGCGTTCAGAAAAGAAAACCAATTTTCATAATTTTGAACTTTTTCCGCCAGCTGGCGGATTGAACTTTCAATTATTTTTGTTTGGCCTTGTTCACCGATTGGTTCAAAAGGGAGAATACGGGTGATAAAGGTAATAGGGGAGGGGGAATTATTTTTAATCTGATAGGCGTAGGTAATCTTCTTGCCCGGTTGGATCATTACCTCCAAGAGAGGAGGGGAGAGGGAGAGAGAAAAAGATTGGGCATTCGCTTCGCTTAAAGTTAAAAGTGAAAAGTTAAAAATTATCAAGAGAAGGAAAAACAATGGAATGACGAGTTTTTTTCTTATCATTTAACTTTGGACTTTTAACTTTTAACTTTTAACTTATCCCGTCATTCTGGCTTGCTCTAGCCCTGTATCAAATGGTACAGGGTCCAGAATCCCCTTCTCATCGTCATCCTGATGAAAATCAGGATCATCTTAAGAAGATTCTGAATCAAGTTCAGAATGACGACTTTAACAATGTAACAATGTTTTTTTCTTTTTGTTTTTTTACTTTTGACTTTGGACTTTTAACTTTTAACTTTTAACTTATCCCGTCATCCTGGCTTGCTCTAGCCCTGTATCGAATGGTACAGGGTCCAGGATCATCTTCTCTTCGTCCTATCCGTCTTATTTGTCTTATTCGTCCTATCTTTCCCCATCTGTCCTATCAGAATTAGAAATTTAAATAAGGATTCTGGATGCTCCGCCAGCTGGCGGATTACCAGAATGACGACTTTAGCAATTTAACAATGTAACAATGTAACAATGTAGCAATGTAACAATGTAACAATGTAACAATGTAACAATGTAACAATGTAACAATGTTTCTTTCTTTTTGTTTTTTTACTTTTAACTTTTAACTTATCTTAGTATATCGGTGTCGCAATATAGATAATCTGATTCTGGTAACGGCCGGCGGCTTGGGTGCCGGAAATGTTCAGTTTGTATGAAGCAGTTGCTTCCGATTGGCGAGTAACGGCGCTTGAACTCATTACGATTTGAGGATCCTCTGGTGGACTTGCAGTTGGGTCGGCAAATTGGCGGAAGCAATTGGGGTCGCAAGCGGGGTTGGTAAAATCATTAGGAATGTCATCTCCATCCATATTGAAACCAAAACCATAGGTGGTATCTTGTCCCCAGGCGGAGGCGGTGCTCTCTGAAGCATTGCCATCGTCGCCTAAGGTATCGGGAATGTAATTATCGGAAGCTGATTTTAAAGGGTGGTTTTCGAAGGCAGTGACCTGATAGCCTCCTGCTCCGCCGGCAGAGATAGTCAAGATATTGGTTAATATTTCTGGAGTATTGGCATTTAAAATACCAAAGTCTAAGTTAATATCGGAGATTGTAAAGGCAAAAGGGATAATTTGCTTGATATACCAAAATCCTGCCCCTAATTTATAGCCGGTAGATGAATAAGGACCGGGAGCGGTTTGGCCAACGGTATCGGAAAGCTGGTAATGTTCTGACGATTTCTTGCCGGCGGTCATATTAAGGTTGCCCATATGGATTTCGTAGTTTTCAGAGCGCATTGTTTGGGCATTCGCTTTGCTCAAGCTAAAATTTAAAAGTGAAAAATTAAAAATTATCAAGGAGGAAAAAAAAAGAAAAAAAGCGGCTGTGAATTTCTTATTGTGATTTAACACGTTTTTAAATTTTTAACTTTGGACTTTTAACTTTTAACTTATCCCGTCATCCTGGCTTGCTCTAGCCCTGTATCGAATGGTACAGGGTCCAGAATCCCCTTCTCATCGTCATCCTGATGAAAATCAGGATCATCTTAAGAAGATTCTGAATCAAGTTCAGAATGACGGTTAACAATTCAACAATTTAACAATGTCTTTAACTTTTAATTATCTTATCCCGTCATCCTGGCTTGCTCTAGCCCTGTATCGAATGGTACAGGGTCCAGAATCTCCTTCTCGCTGTCATCCTGGCTTCGGGGTACCGTCATCCTGTCCGCCAGCTGGCGGACCAGGATCATCTTCTCTTCGTCCTATCCGTCTTATTTGTCTTATTCGTCCTATCTTTCCTAATCCGTCCTATCAGAATTAGAAATTTAAATAAGGATTCTGGATGCTCCGCCAGCTGGCGGATTACCAGAATGACGACTTTAGCAATTTAGCAATGTAACAATGTAGCAATTTAACAATGTAACAATGTAGCAATGTAACAATTTAGCAATGTAACAATGTAACAATTTAGCAATGTAACAATGTAACAATGTTTCTTTCTTTTTGTTTTTTTACTTTTAACTTTTAACTTATCTTATAATCCACCAGGTGAACTGAATATCTTGGTTAAACGGCTTGTTGAGGGCAACAACAAAGTATTTTTCTTCGCTTTCAGCATTTTTTGTCTTAACATATAATATTCGATTTTGGATGTCGCCTTTGGGAGCGATGTAAATTTGTTTTTGATTGTCAATATTATTGTTGATAATTTTTATTTCTTCTTTATTGGCCGGGAGGGTTGCTTCACCGGCAACGGCGTTAAGGTCAATCTGGCTGTTTTGACTTTGGCTATTTTCTTCTTTAGGGGCGGCGATGATAAGATTTTGAGAGAGTGAAGCTTGTTCTTGAGGGAGAAGTTCAATTGATGAGGGTTCTTTAATTTCAGGAGGGTTTTCGTTGACGATTTGAAGAGTGGAGTTAGTTTCTGTATCGGCTTTGGCTAACAACGTTTTTAGAGCTTTAATTTCTTCTTGAAGGGGTTGATATTGAGGGTTTTCTTGAGGAAGAAGAGAAAGCAGTTTTTGATAGGATTGGAGAGCATTGTTAATTTGTCCTGCTTTGACCTGAATTTTTCCTAAATTGGCTAAATTTTCAAGATTAGTGGGCTCAATTTCGTAAACGATGCGGGTGTAATAAGCGGCTGATTGAAAATCCCCTTTTTGAGCGAAAAGTTGGCTTTGAGTTTTGGGATAAACAGGATTTTGGGGTGATAATTGTCGAGCTTGTTCTAAGTCTGATATCGCCGCCTCGATAGCTTTTGGAGAGAAAGAGATAATTCCTTGATAAATTTTGGCTCTTTGGGCAAAAAGGCGGTCGTCTCGGGGATAAATACTAATGCCATTGTTAATAGTATCAAGAGCTGATTGGACTAAGACTAAAATTTCTTTTTTGTTTGTTTCGTTTTGGTTTTGGTTTTGGGATCTTTCTTCGGCGTGAACCAGGAATTGCTGTGCGGTGTTGATATAGTAAGATGGGTTTTGGGCGATGGGAGATGTTTGAGGAGACTGGTTTTGAGCGCGCTGTTTGGATAGGGGGGTGATGACCGGTTGTTCACTTTTAGGAAGAGTGAGAACAAGAGTGATGGAAAGAATAATTCCTAAGGCAAAGACGGCGGCGATGATGATGGTGAGTTTGGGGTGAGAAGGATACATATTGCCTTGTTGTTTGTCAAGTTTTTTGCTTTGTCATTCTGACCCGCCTAGCCGGCGAGGCTGGTCCGCCTCATCGGCGAGGGAAGAATCCCATTTTATCCGTCCTATCTTTTCTTATCTGTCCTATCAGATTTAGAAAATTAAAAATTAGGAATTAGGTTAATTTCTTTTTAGTCTGTTTCTTTATCAATAATTTTTTGAACTCCCGAGCTTTCCTTGAGCAGGTTCTTAGTTTTACGATGGGCCTGTTTTAGTAATTCTTGCTGGGACGGAGTGATGTGGCTGATATCTGATAGCAGTCGGGAGAGATAATCGCTAATTTCTGTTAGGCCGTTCTTAAGATTAAGACTAATCCAAATTAAGGCGTTGGTTTCCTGCTTTTTTAAGTTTTCTTCTGTCTCTTTTTTTTCTTTTTTTAAAATAACGATTCTTCCCTGTTGTTTTAGCAATTCTAAATATTGTTTGCCAAAAACAATCGCTAAAGGGGTAATTAGGAGAAGAGAAAACAGCTGAATGACGGCATTGATGTTTTTTAGCGAAGAACTAAAAAAGAGAATAATTACTAACGTAAGGGCGAGAACAATGGAGGGAGAAGAAAGAAAAGCAACACCAAAAAGAAGAAAATAAATTAAGAAAAACAAGGGTGAGCTTAAACCGCCAGTTTCCGAGATTAAAACGAGAACAGTAATGGCAAAAATTGCTAAATTAAGATTGTTGCTTAGGAGTTTGTTTTTGATAAATTTCTGATTGAAAAGAAAGATGATCATTAAAATAGCTATAAGCTGTAGGCTATAAGGAGAAGAAAGATTGACCCAGAAAAGGGAAAATGAGAGAGCAACAGTAAGAGAAATTATGGTGGGAATAATTAGAGGCAGGGAAAACATGATTATTAGATTGCTATATTGTTAAATTGTTATATTGTTAAATTGTTACATTGTTACATTGTTATATTGTTAAAGTCGTCATTCCCGCAATTCCCTGTCATTCCTGACCTGGCCCGCCTAGCCGGCGAGGGAAGAATCCCATTTTATTCGTCCTATCCGTCTTATTTGTCTTCTTCTTCCTCTCTTTCCCTATCTGTCCTATCAGATTTAAAAAATTAAAAATTAAAAATTAAAAATTAAAAATTGATATTATGTCCCCGTCACAATATTATTACCCCTTTATAATATCAGATTTAAGAGAGTAAATGTCAAGAAGATTGTCTTTGAATTTTGAAGCTTTCATATTATTGTATTGTTTAGGATTTGTTTTCATAGATGGGTTATGTTAATATCATAACTAATGAAGGCAAAAAAGGGGATTTATCGGTTTGCGGCGATTGAGGAAAAATGGCAGAAAAGATGGCGAAAAGATAATTTGTATCAAGCGGTTGATTTTGGTAAGCGCGCCAACAAATTTTATACCTTAGTGGAATTTCCCTATCCTTCAGGAGAAGGGCTTCATATCGGCCACACCTTTACGATGACCGGAGCTGATATTTATGCTCGCAAAAAACGGATGGAAGGGAAGAATATTTTATTTCCTATGGGATGGGATGCTTTTGGTCTGCCAACAGAAAATTATGCTGTTAGAACCGGTACTCAACCACAAATAGTTACTAAGAAAAATACAGACAACTTTCGTCGTCAAATGAAGAAGATGGCCTTTTCATTTGACTGGAGTCGAGAGATTAATACCACCGATCCTGCTTATTATAAATGGACCCAGTGGATTTTTATTCAATTATTCAAGCGTGGTTTAGCTTACAAGAAGGCGATGTCTATTAATTGGTGTCCTTCTTGTAAAATCGGCTTAGCCAATGAAGAGGTTATTAAGGAAAAAATAAAGACTAAAAGCGGAAAAGCAAGGGAAATTGAGAAATATGTGGATGTTTGTGAGAGATGCGGCACACCGGTAGAAAGGCGACAAATTAATCAATGGATTGTCAAAATTACTAAATATGCCGATCGGCTAATTGATGGATTGGAAAAGACTGATTTTATTGAGAAAGTAAAAGCGGCTCAAATAAATTGGATTGGCCGTTCGCAGGGAGCGAAAGTTAAATTTCCAATAGCTAGTCATTCTGAATTTATTTCAGAATCGATCCTGAATCAAGTTCAGGATGACGGGAAGGGGGTAGTTCAGGATGACATTGAAGAAATTGAGGTGTTTACGACGAGGCCGGATACGCTTTGGGGAGCGACTTTTATGGTGATCGCGCCCGAGCATCCGGTCGTCGCTTCGCTCCTAAGTTCAAAGTTCAAAGTTCAAAGTTCAAAATTGAAGAAGATTGAAAATTATGTTGGAAGAGCCAGACGAAAATCGGATTTGGAGAGAGCGGACTTAGCTAAAGAAAAAACCGGCGTTTTTACGGGACTAACAGCTATCAACCCAGTCAACAAGAAGAAAATTCCAATTTGGGTATCGGATTTTGTTTTGGCAAGCTACGGGACGGGAGCGATTATGGCTGTTCCCGCTCATGACGAACGAGACTATGCTTTTGCTAAAAAGTATAATTTGCCTATTATTCCCGTGATTGAGCCATTACGGAGTTGGGATTTTAACCAAAATGCCTACACCGATATGGAGAAAGGGAAAATGATTAATTCTGGTCCTTTAAATGGCTTAAGGCCTAATCAGGCGATTAAGAAAGCGGTTGAGATTTTGGAAGAGAAAAAGATTGGTAAAAGGGCTGTTTCCTATCATTTGCGCGATTGGATTTTTTCCCGCCAGCATTATTGGGGAGAGCCGATTCCAATGGTTTATTGCGAAAAATGCGCAGAGAAAGGAATAACTTGGTGGGATACAAAAGAAGGAAAAAAGCTCCAAAGCTCCAAAGCTCTAAAGCTCAAAAGCTCAAAACAGCAAAAACGTTTTGAAAATTTGAATTTAGAAAATTTGGATTTGATTAGAAATTTGAAATTAGAAATTAGAAATTCCAGTTCGCCAGCTGGTGAACTGGCTGGTTGGTTTCCGGTGCCGGAGAAAGATTTGCCGGTAGAGCTACCTCGAGTAGAAAAATATGAACCAACCGACACGGGGGAATCACCCTTAGCTAATGTTTCAGGCTGGGGAGAAGTTAGGTGTCCTGTTTGCGGTGGTCCGGCACGTCGAGAGACAGATACGATGCCCAATTGGGCCGGTTCGGATTGGTATTATTTAGCTTATGTTTTAGCACATAAGCTAAATAGTCTAAAGTCTAAAGTCCAAAGTCCAAAGTCCAAGAACATTTTTGTTATCAACAAAAATGTTCTTGATTATTGGTTGCCGGTAGATATTTATATTGGCGGCGATGAGCATAACACTCTTCACCTATTGTATTCTCGCTTTATTTATCAATTTTTGTATGATATTGGTGCTGTTCCCAAAGATTATCCCGAGCCTTATTATAAGCGAATATCTCATGGGGTAATTTTGGGAGCTGATGGCCAGCGAATGAGCAAATCAAGAGGAAATATTATTAATCCCGATAAAAAATGGGAACAGTGGGGTGTTGATGCCCTGAGAATGTATTTGATGTTTATTGGCCCTTTTGAGGGGACGATGGTTTGGAATGAAAATGCCCTGAAAGGGGTGGCAAGATTTTTGGATCGTTTTAAAAATATTGTTTTGTGGTCGGCTAAATTTAAAGAGAGTCCTCCGGTAACAGATAAAGATTTTTTAGTTGTTTTAAATAAAACCATCAAGAAAGTTGGTAGTGATTTGGATAATTTTGGTTTTAATACAGCAATAGCTTCACTAATGAAGTTGGTTAATTATTTGTACGAAAGTAATATTAATCCTAATAATAAATTAATTACTAATAAAAAAGTGCCGCCTGCTTTTATATTAAGTAAGGAAAATTTAGAGAGATTAATTAAATTGATTGCCCCGTTTGCGCCTTATTTGGCCGAAGAACTTTGGTGTGAGGTTTTGGGTAATAAGTTTTCTGTTCATCAACAAACTTGGCCAACTTATAATAAATATCTTTTGGAAGAGAAAATGAATACAATAGTTGTTCAAGTGAATGGTAGATTAAGAGCCAAAATTGACATAGAAAGAAGTATTGCGAATGATAAAGATGCGGTTATTTTGAGGGCGAAAAAAAATTCTAAAATAAAACGCTATTTGGTTGGTAAAAAGATAAGGAAAGTTTTTTTTGTCTCCGGTCATCTCATTAACTTTGTAGTGGAATAATCTTTTAATTTTCACTACGATACTATGTGGTATCGTAGTGGTGTTGAATAGTTTTTATTTTCTTTTTTATGAAAGAAAGCATCTTGGAAAGTGTAGAAAAAGTGGATGGAGAAGAAGGCTTTGGTTTTGGCGATGGGTTGAAAGAAAAAGGGGAGGGAATTGACGAAAAAAGTTTTTGGGAATTTTTAAAAGACAATGTTATCGAATGGGTAATGGTGTCAATTGGGATTACGTTGATTTTAATTGGCCTGGCCCAACATTTTCATTGGTTAGAAGATGATATTAATGGAGTATCAATTATTAGAGCGGATAAAGGTTCCGCGACAATCTCGAGTGAAGCTAAAGAGGGGATAGTGGTTGATGTTGCCGGTGCGGTTGTCAAGCCCGGTGTGTATCAATTGGACAGTGGTTCTCGAGTTAATGATTTGTTAATTGCTTGCGGGGGACTAACGCAATGGGCAAGTAGGCGCTTTATTGAAAAGGATTTAAATAGAGCTCGGTTGATGAGTGATGGAGAGAAAATTTACATTCCTTATATTGGTGAAGAAACGGCAATAGCAGTTTCTTCTGTTCAGTCTGATTCCTCAACAAAGATAAACATCAATAAAGCGGCGATAGGGGAGTTAGAAAGTTTGCCGGGTATTGGTTTTGCCTATGCTTCGGCGATTATTGAATATCGGCAAGATAAGGGTAATTTCTCTTCCGTTGAAGAAATTAAAAACGTCCCCGGGATTGGCGAGAAAACTTTCGAAAAAATAAAGAATTCAATTATTATTAATTAAGATTAGTGAGACTTCTTCGCTTTCTTTTTTTCTTTATTTTGGTTTTTTTTCTTTGGTTTTGGCGTCTTCAAAGTAGCCAAGTCGTTTTAATGGAAGGGGAGATGGTAAAAATAGAGGGTGTCTTAAGGCAAGAGCCGCAGATATTGGGTCAAAGTCAAATTTTTAATCTTTCTCAAGTTAGGATTAGGGCGCGGCGCTATCCTGAATTTCATTATGGTGATAGAATAGAAGTTTTTGGCAAATCAAGTAAACAATTGATAAACAAGTATTATTCTCGTTGGTCTATTAATTATCCCGAAATTATAGTAGTAAATTCAAGCGAAGGTAATAAAATTAGCAAATGGATAGGTCAGTTGCGGATTAAATTAAGGGATATCTATCAACAAACCTTACCGGAGCCGGCGGCATCACTTTTGGCGGGAGTAGTTTTAGGAGTGAAAAGTAGCCTTCCTGGTGATTTTTATCAAAATTTGCTTTCAACCGGTTTAATACATGTGGTGGTGGCTTCAGGGGCTAATGTTGTTTTTGTTTTTAATATTATTGGTGGGGTTTTAAACCAAATTTTGAGTCGTCGTTTAGCTCTTTTAGTTAGTATGCCGGTAATTTGGATTTATGCTTTATTGGCAGGAGGGGATGCTCCGGTAATTAGGGCGACAATTATGGTTAGTTTTGCTATATTAGCTAGTTTTTTTGGCCGCCAAAAAGAAACGCTGCGGATTTTAGTTATTACCGCGATTATAATGACAATGTTTGCTCCTGCAGTGATCTTCGAACTTGGGTTTCAGCTTTCTTTTGCCGCTACCGCAGGGATACTTCTCTTTAAGAAAAAAATTGATTCCTTTGTTAATCACTTACCAGGAAGTAATTTCTTGGGTGATGATTTAGCGACTACTTTATCGGCTCAAGTTTTAACCACACCCCTATTGTTAGTTTCATTTGGTCAGTTTCGTCCCTTGTCATTTATTCCCAATGCCTTGCTTTTATGGTTAATCCCGGAAATTATGATTTTAGGATTTATATTAGCGGTGTTGGGGTTGCTTTTTTTGCCGATAGCCTACTTTTTTGCCTTAGTTGTTTGGGCGCCGCTGCAATTATTTATTTTAGGAACTGAATTTTTTAGTCAACTTTCTCCGGTTTCAGAAGCTATCCCGCCCGTTTGGTCAATTTGGTTATACTACGGATTAGTGGGGATAATAGGAAAAAGATGGTTAAAGTAAAAGCTAATCACCTGCTTTATGTAGTATTTGTTTGTCTTGTTTTTGACGGGTTTTGGGTTCTTTGGTGCTGGCCCGATGATAATTTTCATTTGGTTTTTTGCGATGTTGGCCAAGGGGATGCGATTTTGATGAGCTTTGGGGAAACACAAGTTTTAGTTGATGGTGGTTCCGATGATCGGGTATTAAGTTGTTTGGGAGAACATATGCCCTTTTGGGATAGAGAGTTAGAAATGGTAATTTTAACTCATCCTGAAAAAGATCATGGTGGGGGATTAATATCTGTAATAGAAAGATATAAAGTGAGCTATTTTGTCTGGGGTGTTTTGGGAAACCCGGCTGTTTTCTATCAAAAATTATTGGTTGCTCTTAGCAAAGAGGATGTTTGTTTGATAAATCCCTGGCAAGGGGATGAATTGACGATGGGTAGGGTTAAAATTAAATTTTATTGGCCTGATAGAGATTGGGTAGCCCAAAGACTATCGGTTAAGTCTGAAGATTTGGATAATTTTGATGTATCAAAAAGTGGCTTAATGTATCAAAGCACCTCGGGATCGCCCAATGATTTTTCTTTAGTTTTTAAAGTTAGTTTTAATAACTTTGATGTTCTTCTTACCGGCGATGCCGATCAGAAAATTCAGCCGGAAATATTAATGACTACCTCTTTTCCTCAAGTGGATGTTTTGAAAGTAGCTCACCATGGTTCAAGGTATGCTTTTTTAGATGAAGTTTTATCGCAGGTGAGACCTGAATTGGGGGTCATTTCTGTGGGTAAGAATCCTTGGGGTCATCCTACCCAAATGTTGTTGGATCAGTTGAGTCGTTTTGGGATGGTGATTCGGCGAACCGATAAAGATGGAACAGTGGAAGTGATCAGCGATGGAGAGAAGTGGGGGATAAAATAAATTGCTACATTGCTAAACTGTTAAGACTGTCATTCTGATCCGCCAGCTGGCGGATCAGAATCCCGTAGGGAAGAGTTATTCAATTACGAGTTAGCGGATCCTTCAGAATGACGATTGATTATTAGTTATCTTTCTTTGGGAGGCCTACCTTTGACAGGAAAGTTGGGAATTAAAAATTCACAAGAGCGGGTGTTATAATAGGATTGTGGATATTAAAAAGGAGGTCGGGGAGGCAATTAAAAAAGCCTTAGAAGAGCTTGGTTTCTCTAAATTTAAGATAGATTTTAGTTTAGAGCAACCGGAAAACCTTGCTTACGGCGATTATGCCACCAATGTGGCAATGGTGGCTTTTAAGAGGTTTCGGCCAAAGACTGATCGTTCTCTGGACGAAAAAGTCAAAAATCCTCTTGATTTAGCCAGAAAAATTATTGAGAAACTGAACAAACAATTATCTGCTTTTTCAATAATTGCCAAAGTTGAAGCAGTCCCACCAGGGTTTATTAATTTTTATCTTTCTCAAGATTATTTATTTACTACGATACTACGTAGTATCGTAGTAAAAGAAAAGTTTGGTGGTAGCCAGATGGGCAAGGGGAAGACAGTAGTTATTGATTATTCTTCTCCCAATATTGCCAAACCTTTTGGTATCGGTCACTTACGCTCTACGATTATTGGCCAAGCTCTTTGTAATATTTATTCTTTTTTGGGATATAGGGTTATTGGCGATAATCATTTAGGGGATTGGGGGACGCAATTTGGTGCTTTATTATGCCAAATTAAATTAAAGATTAAAAGTGAAAAATTAAAAGTTGAAGACTTGACAATCAATGACTTAGAAAGGCTGTATGTTGAATTTCATCAAGAGGTAGAGAAGAATCCTGATCTGGAAGTTGAGGCGAGAAAATGGTTTAAGAGGTTAGAAGATGGTGACGAAGAAGCAGAGCGAATTTGGCAGATAATGGTTGATATCTCAATGAAAGAGTTTAAGAGAATTTATGGATTATTGGGAGTTTCTTTTGATGTCGTTTTGGGAGAGAGTTTTTATGTAGATAAGATGGCTGGGGTTATCGCCGATGCTCAGGATAAGGGAATAATTAAGGAAAGCAGGGGAGCAAAGGTGATAAATATTCCTGGTGTGGAAACGCCGGCAATGTTAGTTAAATCAGATGGGGCAACAACCTATTTTTTGCGTGATTTGGCGGCAATTAAATATCGAGAAAAAAAATGGCGGCCATTGTTGATGATCTATGAGGTGGGTGCAGACCAAATTTTTCATTTCCATCAGCTTTTTGCCGTTGCTCGGATGTTGGGTTATTTATCGGAAGGGAAATTAATTCATGTAGCGCACGGAATGGTTAGGGGTCTTGGAGGAAAACTTTCTACAAGATTGGGGAAGACGATTCATTTAGAGGCGGTATTGGCGGAGGCAATTGGGCGGGCTGAAGAATTAGCCAAGAAAGCGGGTGTTTCAAAAAATCTTTCTTTACGGGAACGGAAAAAAGTAGCCAAAATAGTGGGTATTGGGGCGGTGAAATATAGTGACTTAAAGCAGAATCCCAAAACAGATGTTATTTTTGATTGGGATAAAATATTGACATTGGAGGGAAATGCTGGACCATATTTGCAGTATACCTATGCTCGATGCAAAAGCGTATTAAGCAAAAAGGAGAATTTGTTTTTATCAACGCGAGATGATGTTATGAAAATAATTTTACCTAAATATCAACCAAATTTTGATGAATTAGCGATTGCAAGAATTATTTGCCATTTTGAAGAGGTGGTTAAAGAGGCAGCAAAAAGCTTTTCTCCTAATCTAATCGCTAATTTTTTATATGATCTTTCTCAGAAATATAATAATTTTTATAATCAGCATCGAATTTTAGGAGAAGGAGGCAAAAAAGAACAACTCCGTTTGCTTTTGACGTTGGCGGTAGCCCAGACACTAAAAAATGGCCTGAATTTGTTGGGTATTGATGTTTTGGAGAAAATGTGATAAATCCGCCAGCTGGCGGACATATGTTATAATGCTTTACTTATGAAAAGTTTTTCTCTTTTTACCTTGTCTAATGACCTACGAGTGTTGTTAGTCCCTATGGAGGGAGCAAAAAGCATTACTGTTTTAGGGATGGTAAAGACGGGATCACGCTATGAAACTTCTAAAAAAGAGGGTTTGGCTCATTTCTATGAACATATAGTGTTTAGAGGAACTCAAAAGTATCCCGTAAAAAGAGACTTAGCTTTAGCAGTAGACAAAATTGGCGCGGAGTATAATGGTGCTACTTCTAAAGAATATACCTTTTATTATGTTAAGAGCGCCGCTAAAGACTTGGATGTAGGTTTGGATATTGTCTCACAGCTTTTAGTTTATCCTCTCTTGAAACAAGGAGATATAGATGTGGAGCGGGGAGTAATTCTGGAAGAACTTCATATGTACGAAGATATTCCTCATTTTAAAGCAGAGATGGAGCTTTTTAAGCTTTTATATTCTCAACATCCTTTGGGGAAAAATGGCATTGGTTTCCCAAAGACAATTAACAGTTTTCAGTCTAATGATTTTTTGGCTTTTAAAAAGAAGTTTTATACGGCCGATAAAACTGTGGTAGTGGTAGCAGGGAAAATGAAAGTTGAAGAGGTGAAGGAGAAAGTGGAGCGTTGTTTTGGCAAAATGGAAAGAGGGCAGAGGATAGCTTTTAAACTGGTGGAAGGTTTAAGAGGGAAAAAATTTAGTAAAATAAAACGGCAAACCGATCAAGTTCATTTGGCTTTAGGTGTGCGAGCCTTACCAAGATTAGACAAGAGAAGATTTGCCCAAACTCTTTTAAATATTATTTTAGGCCAGGGAATGTCATCGCGGTTGTTCCAGCGGATTCGCGAGCAGGAAGGACTTTGTTATTCAATTAAATCTGATATTGAGCTTTTCCAAGATACCGGAGCTTTGGCAATAGAAGCAGGTTTGAACAAAGAGCGAGTTAGTGAGGCGACGGAAAGGATAAAAAAGGAGTTGTTTTTAATAAGTAAAGAAAAGGTTAGTGATGATGAGTTGGTTAAGGCTAAAGATTATTTTCAGGGACGATTGGCTCTTGATTTGGAAGATTCTTATCAACAGGCTATTTTTTATGGGGAGCAAGCTTTGTTGGAGAAAAATATCAAAAGGCCTAATGATTTGCTAAGAGAGATAGAAAAGGTTGATAATTCAAGTATTTTATCTGTTGGTAAAGAATTGTTTTCCCCAGAAAATATAAAGTTAGTTTTGGTGGGCGGGAGGTGAAGATAGATGATTTTACGACCTAAAGAAGAACAATCAATAGTTTTGATAAAACCGGATGGGGTTAAACGGGGTCTTATTGGGGAGATTATTTCTCGTTTTGAGAAAGCAGGGTTGAGAATGGCTGCCTGTAAAATGGTTTGGGTAGATAGAAAATTGGCTATTCGACACTATGGTTATGATGATAGTTGGTTTGAAAATGTTGGTAAGAAGATACATCAGTTTTATAAAGAGCACGGGATGGATGTTGAGGAAGATTTTGGTAAGTTGACTAATCACCAAATGGGTGAATTAGTGCAACGGTGGAATGTAGATTATTTAACGGAAGGACCGGTGTTAGCAATGATTTGGGAAGGACCCGGTGTTGTTGAGGTGGTTCATAAAATTGTTGGGCCGACATATCCTTTGTCAGCCCCTCCGGGAACCATTAGGGGTGATTTTGCCATAGATTCGCCGGCACTTTCCAATACTGAGAAACGCTCCGTGCATAATTTAGTTCACGCTTCAGGTACGGTGGAAGAAGCACAATTAGAAAGGCAACTTTGGTTTAGAGAGAAGGAGATAAAGAAGCCTTAACTTCATCACGTGAAAAAGTAATTTACTGGTCGGAGTGCCGGGAATTGAACCCGGTGCCTCTCGGTCCCGAACCGAGCGTTCTACCGATGAACTACACTCCGTATAATATAGATGATTCTGGAGTCTCTGCCACCAGTCGGCGGATTGATTCTTTGAGTTTTTCCTGATAGCAATGTAACAATTTAACAATGTATTTCTCTTGTCATTCTGGCTTGCTCTAGCCCTGTGTCAAATGGTACAGGGTCCAGAATCCCCTTCTCATCGTCATCCTGATGAAAATCAGGATCATCTTAAGAAGATTCTGAATCAAGTTCAGAATGACGGTTACATTCAATCTACAACAATGTAACAATGTATTTCTCTTGTCATTCTGGCTTGCTCTAGCCCTGTATCAAATGGTACAGGATCCAAGAATCCACTGATCAATGTATCTATTTTAGTCTTAAGTGTGTTAAAATTCAAATATTAGGCAGAGTTGTCGCTGTAGCTTAATGGATAGAGCAGTCCCGTCCTAAGGGAAAGATTGGGAGTTCAACTCTCCCCAGCGACACAAAGCGGAACACAAAGCCCCGACCGTAATGTCTGGGTTTTTTATAGCGTAAAGTAAGTTATTATGTATAATTTTACTGTTTATTGAAGACTGACGGCGTAAAGATGAGGGAGTTTTTTTTCACTGCCGTTAAGGGAAGTAGAAATAAGCAGGCTTTTTCCTGAAGGGAAAGGAAAGACAAAACTATTTTCGAAAGGTCCGGCATAAACAGTGATACGGTTGGTTCCATCATATTCAATGATTTCTACCTTCTCGCCTTTTTCAATTAAAAGTAAGTGTTTTGATGTAGGGAACCACCTTATTTCAATCTTTTCGCTCTCTTCTTCTTTTAATATTAAGAAGTTTTTATCTTCTTTAAGGTCATAAAGATACCAATTTCCTAAAGCTAAATCTCTTTCTTCTTTTTGAGTAGAGGCACCAATAATTTCTTTAGCAATTAATTTTTCTGGAATCTTAGCTGCCTCGGTAACTTTATAAAAAATTTTAGTCTCATCAGGAGAAAAAGTGGTCGCCTGGCATTTTTCTTCAAGAATTATTTTCATTTCTTCGGGCAATTTGGAAAGTAATCCTTTTTTCTCCAACTCTTTTTCCTTTTCCCATTGCGCTATCGTTTTTGATACTTGAGATGGGGAGGTGCTGATTATAGGGGGAGCAGTAAAATCGTAAGTTTGAGCTGTATCTAAAATGAAAAACTCTTTATTATCATCGTTTTGAAATGTTGTTAAAAGAATTTTTCGTGAATCAGGCGACCAATCAACTGTTGCTTGGTCAAAATTAAAATCCGAACGAGTTTTGACTAAAACACGGGGCTTGAATGAACGTCCTAATGTTTTTTCCGTTAAATCAATAATGCCAACGCCAATTTCTTCTAAGGAGTCCGTGATTATGGGGGTAGTAGTATTTGTCTTGGCAGATGATGAGGCAGTGTCAATATGAGAGGGAATAAAATAAATTGCCTTAGTACCGTCTGGAGATAAATTAAGATTGGCAATTTCGGTGAAGCCTAATGCTTTTAAATCAGGAGCCAAAGGGAAAAGGTAGGTATTGGTAGTGACGGCTACTTCCTTGTCAATTTGGAGATTTTTTTTCCAAGGAGAATAACCTGGTTTTTTGATTTCTACTTTGTATTGGCCAGGTGGAAGGGGGATAGTTTGATCAGTAGCTGTTTTTAGCTTGTTATCAATCCATACTTGAGCGCCGTTAGGGATGGAATTAGCTACTAATAAACCAGTTGACTTAAGTTCTTTTTTAGTGAAATCAAAGCGGTACCCTCGAGCAAGAGCGCCAATTATGAAAGTGGTGAGAAGGACAAATATTAAAGTGGCGAAAGCAATCAGGGCTCTTTTTTGCGGTCTATTCATATTTTTTAAAGATATCACGAGCAGGAGAAATATGCAAGTGGATAGATGATATAATGAATTTAAGCATTTTTGAAGATAATATTAATGGATAGAAATATATCAAAGCTATTCCGAAAAAAATTTTCCCCTAGAAGTTTGGGGATTGATTTGGGGACGGCCAATTCTTTGGTTTATCTTGAAGGGGAGGGGATAGTTTTAAATGAACCTACGGTAGTAGCGGTATCTTTTGATGATAATCGTGTGTTGGCAGTGGGGAGTGAGGCCAAAAAGATGTTGGGCAGAACTCCGGAGAATATAAATGCCTCTTGTCCTCTAAAAGAGGGTGTAATTGCTAATTACCGAATTACTGAGGCGATGATTCGCTATTTTATTAGAAAGATATTAGGTCCTCATTTTTTTAAGCCCGAGGCGATGATTTGTGTTCCCACAGGAGCGACTCAAGTTGAGCGACGGGCGGTTTTAACGGCCGCTCTTCAAGCGGGAGCAAAATCAGTTTATTTAATTGATGGGCCCCTGGCGGCGGCGCTTGGAGCACAAATGTCTATTGCGGAGGCTTCCGGGAGTATGATTGTCGATATTGGTGGGGGAGCGGTTGAAGTAGCTGTTATTGCCTTAGGGGGAGTAGTAGTTCACAATTCACTCCGAGTGGGGGGAAATAAAATTGATGAGGCAATTATGTCTTTTTTACGCAAGAATTATAATTTGATTATCGGTGACCAAACAGCAGAGGAGATAAAAATAAGGATTGGTTCAGCTCTTTTCTTAGATAAGGAAGAAAAAATGGAAATTAAGGGTAGAGACTCATTTTTAGGGTTACCAAAGTCGATGGAATTGACAATGACTGATATAGTTAAGGCGATTAAGCCGGTCTTAATGCAAATTGTGGGAGCAGTTAAAGATGTTTTGGAGGAAACGCCTCCTGAGTTGGCTAGAGATATTATTGATAAAGGGATAGTGATGAGTGGAGGGACCAGTTTATTACGTAATTTGGATCAATTAATGACTCAAGAGACGGGGGTACCCTGTTTTGTTGCTCCTGACCCTATGCTTTGTGTAATTAAAGGAGTAGGAATAGCAATAGAAAATATTGATTTATATAAGGGATCGTTAACTAAGAGGTAATATGAGTAAGAAAAATGAGCGAGTGAACATTTTAGGGGTGAGGTTTAATGGGGATAGCGAAAATAAGATGTTGGAGAAAATAGGGAAAATGGTTGAAGATGATAAACAACATTATATTGTTACGCCTAATCCGGAGATTGTTATGGCCGCTCAGAAGGATAAAAGGTTTAGACGTATTTTGAACAGGGCTGATTTGATCGTTCCCGACGGCGTTGGTATTATTTGGGCTTCGCAAATTCTCTATGGTGTTAGCGGCAGGATTTCTAAGCGAATTGCGGGGGTGGATTTAATGGAAGAAATTTGTTACTTAGCTACTCGTCAAGGGTGGTCGGTATTTTTTTTAGGGGCTCGCCGGGGAGTAGCCGATAAATGTGCTCGGGAGTTACAAAATCGGTATTCAGGTTTGTTAGTAACAGGGACATATTCTGGGAGAGCGGAGCCAAAATACGATGAAAAAGTTAGAAAAAAGATTTTAAATTTGATTGGAGAGGCGAAAATAGATTTTCTTTTTGTTGCTTATGGAGGGAAGCGGCAAGAGAAATGGATAATACGAAATTTACCTAAACTTCCTGTAAAAATAGCTATGGGGGTAGGAGGGTCTTTTGATTTTATTAGCGGTCAGGTTAAACGAGCTCCTCAATGGATGCAAAAGTTCGGTTTAGAGTGGTTTTGGCGTTTGATTTGCCAACCTTGGCGATGGAAACGTCAATTAGTGCTATTTTCTTTTGTATTAGCTGTTCTGAAAGCTAAATTTTTTGGAAAATAAATCTTACTTCTTTTCTTCTATTCCCAATAACCAAAGAACTTGTTCTTTGCGATAGCGTCGGTCTCCACGAGAATTGATACGGATGGCAGGAAGTTTACCTCTTTTCCCCCATCGCTTTATGGTAAGGGGTGAAACCCGTAGCAACTCGGCTACCTCGCGGACGGTGAGAAGGTCAGGTAGATTATCCAGGGAAGTTTTTGATTTGTTTTTAAGTGTGGCCATTTTTGAGTTATAGGACATTTTTTTACATTTTCTATTTAAGACTATATCAAAGTATTGATTAGTTTGTCAAGAGGAAAATTTATTTTTTAAAAAAACGAGGCTCAATTGACATAATTTGAGGGATTAAAAAATGTTAGTTGCTATTTTGTTATACTAAAAAGTGATTTAAAACAACTCAATGTCATTCCTGATCTGACCAGCCTCGCCGATGAGGCGGGCCAGCCTCATCGGCTAGGGAAGAATCCCATTTTATTTGTCCTATCCGTCTTATTTGTCTTATTCGTCCTATCTTTCCTAATCTGTGCGCTTCGCTTACCAGCCAGCCTCGCCGGCTAGGCGGGAATGACGGGTTAGTAGTTCTTGTTCTTTATTCCCAGAAAGCGATCCGCCCGCTGGCGGGGAAGAATCCCATTTTATTTGTCCTATCCGTCTTATTTGTCTTATTCGTCCTATCTTTCCTAATCTGTCCTATCAGATTTAGAAAATTGTCCCGCCACAGCGGGATCCCGCCATGGGCGGGAAAAATTAGAAATTTAAATAAGGTCGTGGGTTTTTATTATTGACATTAGTGAGTGTCTGTGGTAAAAATAAAACAATTCATCCAAAGACAGTAGGTGCCTCTTTTTTGAGGCTTAATTCCCTACCGAGGTGGTTGTTAGGGTTAATTTTTTTAAAGAACACCTCGGTTATAGAGGTGTTTTTTTATGGTTAGCCAAACTAAGATTTACGAAGTAGAGAATTTGAAAGCCAAATTGAAGGATGCTAAAAGTGTGTTTTTGACTGATTATCAGGGCTTAGATGCTAATTCCTTAAACAGTTTGCGTCAGGAGGTTAAGAAGACAGGAGGAGATTTGTTTGTGGTGAAAAATAGTCTTTTTAAAAGAGCTATTTCTGGTTTGGGGCTTAATTTTGATGAACAGATTTTTACAGGGCCAGCAGCTTGTTTATTAGGAGTGGAAGATGAAATTTCTTCCTTAAAAAAAGCATATCAATTTTTGGAGGGGTTTGGGAAAAATTCTTTTAAGGTAGGAGTGCTATTAGACAACAAACAGGTTTTAAATGGGGATGAAATAGCGCGATTAGCTAATTTGCCGTCGTTGACAGCATTAAGAGCAATGTTGGCGGGAGAGTTAACCAATATATTTAAGCAATTACTATTTAATCTTAATAGTCCGCTACAAAGAATGATGCTGATTTTGCGAGAATTAAAGAATTCTCATAATGAGGAGGTGAATGATTGATGGATAAAGAGAAAAGAAGTTTGACAAAAAAGCTGGAAAGCTTAATAGAAGAAATTAGCCAACTTTCTGTGTTGGAATTAGCCGATTTAGTAAAGGCATTAGAGGATAAATTTGGTGTTTCGGCGGTGATGACGATGCCCGCTTCTGCTGTTGCCTCTGAGCAGGGAGTAAAAGAGAACGAGGAGGTTGCTGAAAAGTCTGTTTATACGGTGGTTTTGTCAGAAGCTGGTAGTAATAAGATTGCGGTAATCAAGGTAGTCCGTAATCTAAATCAAGAGTTGGGTTTGAAAGAAGCTAAAGATTTAGTGGAGAGTGCCCCAGTGGAGGTTTTGAAAGATGCCAAAAAAGAAGATGCCGAAGCGGCTAAGAAAAAATTAGAGGAAGCAGGGGCAAAAGTGGAATTAAAGTAAACTATGAAAAGCCCTAAAGAGTTTTTATTGGAAGTACAAAACGAACTTAGGAAAGTTTCTCGGCCTAATAAGCAAGTAGTGATTAATTTGACATTGGTAGTGATTTTTGTTTCTGTTTTGGCGGGGTTATTTTTAACAGGGATAGATTTTATTTTTGATAAGTTTATGAGGTTAATTTTAGGTAAGTGAAAGAATTATGGAAGCTAAAAAACTTTTAAATTATTGGGTTATTAATAAAGAAAGCAACCCTAAGGCATGTTGGTATATTTTACATACTTACTCTGGGTATGAACAAAGAGTAACTCGGGTTTTACAACAGAGAATTAGGTCTTTTAAGCAGGAGGATAAGTTTTTTGAAATTTTAATCCCTACTGAAAAAAAGATGCAAATTCGGGGGGGAAAGCGCTTTACTAAAGAGGAGATGCTTTTCCCGGGCTATATCTTTATTAAGATGATATTGGATGATAGTTCATGGGTAGTGGCGCGAGAGACACAGGGAGTAACCGGTTTTGTGGGCGTGGAGGATAAGCCTACTCCGGTTATTAATAAAGAAGTAAGGGCAATTAAGCAATATTTATTAGTTGAAAAACCAAAATTCAAAGTAAGTTTTTCTGTTGGTGAAGCAGTAAAAATTATTGATGGCCCTTTTGTTGATTTTTTAGGAACGATCGATTCAATTGATAAAGAAAAGGGAAAGTTAAAAGTGATGGTTTCTATTTTTGGACGAGAGACGCCGGTGGAGTTGGATTTCTTGCAAGTAAGAAAAATATAAAGAGCTCAATCCACCAGCCGGCGGGGAAGAATCCCATTTTATTTGTCCTATCCGTCTTATTTGTCTTATTCGTCCTATCTTTCCTAATCTGTCCTATCAGATTTAGAAAATTGAAAATTTAATGAAAATTAAAAATTAATTTAGGCTAATCCTTTGTTCTTTTAGTCTTAATTATTAATCGTGTAGATATGGCTAAGAAAATAATATCTAAAATTAAGCTTAATCTTCCCGCCGGTGAAGCAACGCCGGCCCCTCCTGTTGGTCCCGTATTGGGGCAACATGGTATTCCCATTATGGATTTTGTTAAAGAATATAATGCGCGCACTGCCGATAAAAAGGGCAACGTTATTCCGGTAGTAATTACTGTTTATGAAGATCATAGTTTTGATTTTGTTACTAAGCTTTCTCCCGTGTCCGATTTAATTAAGAAAGAATTGGGATTGAAGAAAGGCGCCAGCGAGACGGGTAGAGAAATAATAGGAACGCTTAGCAATATTCAAATAGAAAAGATAGCTAAAGATAAAATGATTGATTTGAATACTACCGATTTAGGGGCAGCTAAGAAAATAGTGGCTGGTGTTGCCAAAAGTATGGGGGTGGGAATCGATGGGTAAAAAAAGAGTTGCCTTTGTTAGTGAAAAATCAGAGGCGAAAAAATCTCCAAAAGTACGCCTGGCGGGCCTTAAGGGGGGAGAGAGGGTAGTAATGGTGAGTGGTGAAGAAGAAATTAAAAAAGGGCGAGAGGAAAGCAAGAAAGAGGAAAAATTAGAGAAAAAAGAGGGTAATAAAGAAGAAAAGAAAGAGGAGAAGAAAAAGAAAAGAAAGCTAAAAGTCCGTGGGAAAAAATATCAAAAGTTTCAGGCGATGATAGGGACACAGGAAGAATATTCCCTAAAAGAAGCGATTGAGCTTTTAAAGAAAACGTCAGTTAGCAGTTTTGCTGGTACCGCTGAGGCTCACATTGTTGTTTCTAAGGTGGGCTTAAAAACAGAAATTCAATTTCCTTATGATATTGGGAAAAAGAGAGTAGTGGCTATTGCCGATGAAGAGAAAACTTTTGAGAAGATAAAAAAAGGGAAAATTGATTTTGACGTTCTGTTGGCTAGCCCTAAGATGATGCCCAAGTTAGTTCCCTATGCAAAGATCTTGGGGCCGCGAGGACTGATGCCTAATCCTAAAAACAAGACAGTGGTTGTAAATCCGGAGCAAGCGGCTAAAGAGATGAGGATTTTGGGATTGGAAATTAAGACGGAAAAAAAGGCGCCCTTAGTTCATACTGTTTTTGGCAGGATAAATCAAGAAAACCAGAATTTAGAAGAGAATTTAAAGACGTTGATTAGTAGAATAGGGAAGGAGAATATCAAAAAACTGGTTATTTGTAGCACAATGGGACCAGGGATTAGGGTAAAGATGGAGAATTAAAATTCATACGGACTTCGACGCTTCTTTTTTATTTATTTTTCTCTCTTGACGGGGATAGTAAACTTAATATATTATGTTTGTATGGTGATCAAGATAAAAAGGATAGTTTATATTTTACCGATTGGTCTTTTGTTATTTTTGACTTCTTTTGTTCGGGCCCAAACAAGTAGCCCTCATTTGTCACTTGTTCCTTCTACCAAAAGTGAAGTGGTGGGTGATAATTTTAATGTTAGTGTCAATGTAGATACCGGAGGGGAGTCTATTGGCAGCGTTGACGCCATTATAGAATATAACCAAAATTTATTGGAAGTGATATCGGTTAGCGAGGGATCGTTCTTTCCGACTGTAACCAGTACGACGACGACTCCTGGGAAGATAAAAATTTATGGCATTGCTGATACCGGCGCTCCTAAAACAGGGACAGGAACTTTGGCGACAGTTACTTTTAAGGGAATAGTTGAGGGAACGGCCCTGGTAAGTTTTGTTTGTCAATTGGGATCAACGGCAGATTCTAACATTAATAAAGGGACAGTAGATGTAATTGAATGTAGTGCCAATAGTAATGGTTCCTATGTAATTGATTCATCTGATTCATTATTAGCAACAGAATCGGGTTTACCGGAAACTACCGCAAGCGCTCTTCCTCAAACAGGTTTTTTAGAACCAACAATTTTGCTTCTTAGCGTAGGAGTAATTTTATCTATTTTAGGAGCGGCATTTTGGCCTGGGGTTTTTAAAATATAAGATATGGACGAGGGGAAAACAAACAAAAAAATGATAGTTGTTGTTTTGGTTTCTTTATTTGGGATAGCGATAATTGTGGGGGTGGTGTTGAGTATGGGTAAGATACGGACATTTTTGGGAGGGGCTACCGGTAGTCTTAGGCCAGGAGGAGTCCGGGTGACTAATATTACCGCTAATTCTGCCACGGTGATTTGGCAGACAAGCAAGGCGGTTGCCGGTCAAATTGAATACGGGACGACGCCGGGAAGCTTTTTATTGAGAAATACCGAAACTACGCAAACCAGTGATCATAGTTTGGTACTTTCCCCATTACTGCCGGAGACAATTTATTATTTCCGAATTCGTATTGGCGAGGAAGTTTACGACGAGAATGGAGCGCCATATTCTTTTACTACCAAAGGGGCAGTGGTTTCTGTCCCTAAGGCGACTGTCTCGCCGCTGCCTACTTTGCCAATTTCTACTCCATCGGCGGCGGTAACTAAAGCACCATCGGCTACTTCTTCTGCCACCCAATATACGCTTGATGATTTTCAGGCTAAATTTGGCAGCAGCGACTCGGAGTTTGATATTAACAAAGACGGAGTAGTTAATAGTGCTGATTGGATTTTGTATCAGGAACAATAGTTTTTAAAGGATAAGGCAGGCCCGGAGGGACTTGAACCCCCAGTGCTGCTTTTGGAGAGCAGTGGTTTACCATTAACCGACGGGCCTATATTAGTGCAAATGTTATTTTAGCTTACTTGTTTCTTTATGTTCGGTTATCTTGCGGCAATGAGGGCAATATTTTTTGATAATTAATTTTTCAGGCACATTAGTCTTATTTTTTTCACTAATATAATTCTGCCGTCCACAGATAGAACAAACTAAGCCGATTAATTGTCTTTGCCCTTTTTTAGCCATAGTATTTTTTGGAATTTATTTTTTTCTGATTTATTTTTTGCCAGCGTGGCAAAAATTTCCATCTTTTTGTTTCGAAATAAGCTAAAACTCTTTGATAGAGCCCTCTCTGTTTTGGTTCAGCCTGAAAATTAATGTTTTTCTTTTTTTCGTTGCACTGTTACTATTTTACCTTAATTGTAAGTAAAAGTCATTTCTTTTGGAGCCTGGGTCGGGGATCGAACCCGAGACCTCGTCTTTACCAAAGACGTGCTCTACCAACTGAGCTACCCAGGCGGGGTAGAATCCCATTTTATTTGTCCTATATGTCCTATTTGTCTT
>Ga0210057_1002449_pt1 | contig 26518 bp, 27 predicted proteins | sample CryGeyCG2114_010_2_FD_183968 | JGI IMG/M metagenome (GOLD analysis project Ga0210057, IMG submission 183968) | Groundwater microbial communities from aquifer - Crystal Geyser CG10_big_fil_rev_8/21/14_0.10 (SPAdes) (version 2) | ecosystem: Environmental > Aquatic > Deep subsurface > Groundwater ...
AATTTTTATATATATCAAGACGTGGATGGGAGTAGAGAGTTTATGACTTGAACAAAATTTCAAATCAATAACAAGTCGTGGGCTCGAGCAACAAATAACAGAATAAAAAAAGATTTTCAACAGAGCCAAAAAAAGATAAGTTTTAATTAGTCTTTTTTATTTTTTTAAACATGGAAGAAAAGAAAAAACAACGAGCATTTAACATCCTTGGAAATATTGCTGTAATTAATTTCCCAAAAAGTTACAAATCAAGCGTGAAGAAAAAATTCGCATTAGATTTATTAAAAAAACAATCTAACATAAAAACTGTTTTAGAAAAATCTGGAAAGTTCAAAGGTCGCCTTAGAAAAATGGAGACGAAATATCTAGCTGGAGAAAAAACTAAAGAAGTTTTATACAAAGAAAATAACTGCCTATTCAGATTCAACATCGATACTTCTTATTTCTCTCCAAGGTTATCCAACGAAAGAAAAGAGATTGCAGATATCATAAAAAAAGACGAAACGGTTTTAGTTTTATTCGCAGGTGTTGCGCCTTTCTCTATAGTCATAGCAAAAAACTCTAAAGCAAAAAAAGTAATTTCCGTCGAATTAAATAAAGAAGCTTCTCGCTACGCTCTCCAAAACGTAGAATTAAACAAAATAAAAAATAAAGTTGAGATAATTCAAGCAGATGTTAAAAAACTCCAAAACAAATTACCTCCTCAAAGATTCGACGTGATCGTTATGGCTAGACCGCAACTTAAAGATACATTCATAAAAGAATCTCTAAAATATGCAAAAAAAGGGACACGAATATATTATTACGATTTTTGCAAAGAAGACGAAATAAATTCAATTGTAAAAAAAGTAAAATCAGAATGTTCTCTTTCAAAAAAGAAAATAGAAATACTTAAAACAAAATCTGCCGGAGAAATAGCTCCTTATAAAGTTAGATGTAGAGTTGATTTTGAAATAGTTTAAACAGAATCTAGCTATGAACTTTTTGATTAGGCAAACGTCGGGAAATTCAATTATTCCGTCGGATGAGATCCTCCTCGCCCTAAAGGGCGGGGTATCTTTACGCTCGTATCGGATTAAGTTTTATCATATATATTTCAAGATTATCAACATCTTCTATAAAAAAATATTATTAAAAAAATTTGGATTAATTTATTCGTTCGAACAAAATTCCAGTTCTCCGTGTCGCATAATTTGTGAGCATTAATCTGCGAAGCAGCAAAATATTAATCAGTTTTTCTTTCCCTCCCCCCTCAACCTCGAAGGTAGAGACTCCTCCCAGATTAGTGGGCGAGCGATTTCGTGATAAGGGATAAGGAATGGGAGGTGGGCTAGGTCGCGAGTTTTTTCGTCTGAAAGACGAAATAAAGCGGACAGGCCATAATCAAAAAATTTTTCAAAGAATTCATCTCCCAGTACTCAAAGAAAGTTTTAAATATTCATTTCTCTTACCCAAGTTATGTTAAAAATTGGTGGTTACTTAGTTACGTTTGCTGGTTTGATTCTTTTGGCTCTAAATCTCCCTCCAGTTAAAGCTCTAGTAAAAATTCCCGCAGCACTAAACACATCTTATCTTTCAGTTATCGGAATTGTCCTCGTTATATTCGGAGGAATAATTATCTATAAAGGCGGTTCTGGAAAACAGCCAAAAGAAGTTCCAGTTTATCACGGTAAAAATATAGTTGCATATAGACGAATGAAATGATTTCAATTTTTCGATTTGAAACTTCTTCCTAATTTTACGCTTTCACGAAATTCATCTGCATTAATCTTAGCTTTTCCAATTATTTCATGGGGATTTTCAAAAAGCGATACCAAAAATTCTACCTTTCTTTTTCCATATCTATCAAATTCCTCTGCTTTATCAATAGATAATTCACCTTCCTCTATTGCCGCCTCCACAAACTCATCATAAAGAGAAATAGGAAAATCCTTTCCAGAAAAAAATTTATTCAGATATTTATTCATATATTTTGCAATAGCCAGCCCAGAAAAATATCTTCTAAGATCTCCAGACTTTCTGTATTCAATCGCAGACCTAAAAACCTCCATCTGCACTCCCTCGAGTTCAATTGCCTGATCTAAATTCATTGAATTTTAAGTTAAATCAAATTTAAAAGAATTGCTATACTTCAGACTCTGTTGAAAAAGTTGAAATTTTTTGTGTTAGACAAAAGTTTTGGAAATTCAATTCTTCAATAAGGGCGGGTTTTCGTCTGAAAGACGAAATAAAGTGGGCAATAACTAACACAAAAAACAAAAATTAAAAAGATTTTCAACAGAGCCTATACTTCGCTTCCAAGTCTTCTAAGCTCTTTTCTTATCTGTCTCTTTCTTCTATTAGCTACCGGAGTGTCGATCCTTGCAATGGTTTCGTATTCTTGTTGTAATTGAGCAGCGACTTTATCATTAGCAACACTCAAATATCTCATGCTTTCCATATCTCTGAAATATCTATGTATGCTCTTATCAAATACAAAAACCAAAACAACGAAAATTAAAGTCCAGCCATAAATTCTATTTCCAAGTGGATCTAAACTATCAAATCGGGAATTCCATAAAACAAAAAACACGATTGTGAAAAATCCCCAAGCGAGTTTCCTGACTCCAGACGGCATATTTGATGAATGAACAAAATAAAAGAAAATCAAAAACGGCAAAATTGTTGCTAGTGTTATTCCAAGCGCACCATACGGAAGAAGTATTCCGTTAATCAAAGAATTCTCTGAAATAAATCTCACAGATAAAATAGAAACGATAAGAGCGACGATATTGACAATCGTAGGAGACATTTCATCAAACCTTGGTACTTTCTTAAGAACTGTAGCGATAATAACAAATAACAAAATTAGAAGCATGACTTTAGTGAAAAAAAACTGGCTTGTAGAAAAATCTCCGACAGCATATTCCAAAAACGGCGCCATAATACCTATAGCTGCAGAAATTATTGGTCTGATTATATCCTGCGAACTATAAAAAAAATCCCCCGTCCCATAAAATTCCCCCCTATAAAACTGCGCGCTGACTACTTGCATAAAAAACCCGCTGACTATAATTGCTAATATCAAATAGGAATATTGTTGACCCCTTTTCATAAAATGATTAAACCTATGGAGTTTAAAAATATTCGCAATAAATTCTTTTTTTATCAAAATGTTTATAAATCACCAACTCCTTAACGAACAATGAAACAAAAGAGGCTGGTTGTATTTAATATCCTTCTAATCACCTTACTCTTAGTAGGTTTTATTTCCGCTCAAGTCTCAGATAATTTCTTTAATGGAATCAAACCAACTGTTGAACCACCCAACGTTAAATTAAGATGTTTCGGTGATTCATCTCCAGATAATACAATATCTTGCGTTTTCTGGGAATCGTTATCTTTTATTGATTATATGTGGAATGGCAACGCTGATCTTGGAACAATTGGATGGTTTGCAAAATATTTATTTTTAGCACTAATTGTAATTTTAATTTACTCTTCTCTTCAGTTTGTAGATTTCCCAGAAAATAACGGGCTTAAATTTGCACTTTCACTTGTTGTTGGATTTTTATCAACGGCATTGATATCAACTTCAGAAGTAATTGGATTGATGTTATCCTATACCGCTTTAGGAATAACCTTGATAACCTTCTTCCCAATAATGATTTTAATGTTTTTTACAGTCATGATTTCTGCAAAAGCAAATCCCATGGGAATATTTTTCCAGAAAATAATGTGGTGGACATATTTTGCGTATCTACTAATCAAGGCGGGATTTTTATTGATTGCTAAAGGATTTTATTCAACAGCTTCTACAAGTTCAGGTACAGAGAAATTGTTTCAGTTTTTCCTCGGCGAAGATTATAAAGTCCTTGCAAGTAGCACAAGTGGATCAGTTTTAACAGTTTTAGTCATTGTCGCTTTAGCAGTTTGGTATTTTGCAATAAAAAGAAATGATCACATGGTAAGATGGATTAACGACAACAAAGTTGAAGCTGAAAAAGTTGCTCAAGAATCTGATATAAAAAGATCTGCAGCATACGATAAAACAAGAGCGCAGGCCATGGAAGGCGACAGAGATTTAATTAAGAGACGTTAATCTCAAACTGGCTTCATCCCATATTATAAAAATTAATTTATTTATAATAGAGATTTTATTTGGTATTAGGGCGAGAGTTTACATTTTGTCAAATTATCTAATCAATTCAAAATGTGGGCTCGAGTTGAGACTCGATTTTGGCGAGCAACTTCGTGTTAAGGGGTAAGGTCTTGGTTGGTGGTCGAAGTTGTGTGTTTGGCAAGTAAATTACAAACAAAATCTCACAAAAAAATTCAATTTGGGTTTGAGCCTCTCAAACTTAATCTTTTATATTGAAAAAGTTTCTAAGTAGTTAGTAGTGAATTGAATTTTATTGCTATACAAAAATTAGGGAATTCATTAAAAAATCGGGCAGGTTTTTCTTTCGAAGAAAGAAATTTAGTGGAAATCTCTAGCAATAAAATTCAAAAAATAAATTCCTGGAAAAAGAACAATTATAGAAAATCTTAGATGCATTAAGAATATAAATCCTAATTATTTAATTCTAATATGAAAAAGAGAGGGAATGAGATAATTATTTTATTTGTAATACTTATAATATACGCAAGTAGTTTAATATCGGCCCAATTAGCAAATCCAAAGGTGCAATCTCCTTTTGAGTGTTTTGATGCAGACAAATATCAGGGAAACGATCCTATCTTTTGCACATTTCGTGAAACGATCGATTATTTTGACGATTTTTTTTCAATTCATTCTCTAGGAATCTTAGGTTCTTTCGGAAAACTATTCATCTTCGGAATAATCGTCTTATTCATTTTCAGTTCGCTTCATTTTTCAAAATTGTTTGACAGCTTAGCATTAAACCTATTCATTTCTATAGTGGTTGGATTCTTAATATCAATCCTAATACCTCAATCAGAAATAAATTCAATGGTCATATCTTATAATGCCGTTGCCATTTCTTTCATAACCTTTCTTCCAATTATTCTAATCGGATTTTTTACTATTTCTGTAACAAAAAAAGGTTCGCTTCTGGGAATGTTTATTCAAAAAATATTATGGTTCGCTTTATCAGCATATTTATTCATTAAAACTGCATCTATCCTGATTGTAAAAATCCTCTTAGAAAAAGACATTATGAAAGATAACTTAATTCCAATTTTCAAATTTATTCTCGGACAAAACATAAATCAAGTTGCGCAGGAAAGTCATATGATAACATTAATCGTCTTATTGGTTGTATCAATCGCATTATTCAAAATTACTGTAATCAGTAATGAAAAGTTGATATCAAAGATTAGCAATGCCCTATCAGATGCAGAAGTTCAGCAAAAAATGTCTGAATACAAAAAAGCTGACGAATGGGCTAAAACAAGAGCAAAAATGATGGACGATAAATCTTAAAGATTTAATCAAAAGGCGTTAATAATATAAATCCCCGAATTATAATTCTAATATGAAAAAGGGGTCAAGTTTTATTTGCATAATCTTGCTTTTAGTTTTAACGCTAAATCTCATATCGATACAAGCTCAAGTTCTTAATCCTTCAGTAAATCCACCATTAAATACACAAACATTAAATTCACAAAATCAATCTTCTATCTCAAAAATCTGGCAGCCGGTCAAAGAAAAATTAACTTTAGCCAAAGAAAAAACCTTCGGTTTTTTTAACAACGTCGGTGGATTTTTAGGAATTAATACTCAAAAGCTCACAGGATTTAAGAGTTTTGATGAAAACTCAGATTATTTAGATTGGAGTAAGATTTCAAAGGGGAGTATTGCTCTTATTGTTGTATTTTATTTATTTTTTGGAATAATTATTAGCTCGATATATGTCACTTTGAATCCAACAGCAAATAATAGCGCTAAAGGAATGATATTAGGAATTTTTTGTTTAATCTTTTGTATCACTGTCATAATTGGAACAATTATCGGATTTTTACCTTTTGGTTTTTATTATCTTAGAATAGGTTTAGCAGCATTGATATTTTTTGGAATAGAAAGAGTTGCACTAATAATATTCTTTTTTGAAGATGAAGATTTATCTGGAGAAAGTTCAACTTCTAAAAAATGGATGATAATAATAACACTCCTTTTGATATATCAAATATTAATTCTAATCCCATTTGTAAACAGAATCGTTCAAATCATTACTTTAGAATTCACAGGGATTCATTGGATATTAATCTCATTTATACTTTATTTTGAAATCTCAATTGTACCTCGGATCTTATCAAAATATGTAGAGTACAAAATAAGAACACGAAAATACGATCAAGCCCTAAAAAAGGTCGCTGGAGAAGAAGCGCTAAGAGCAATTTCAAGATGATTAAGTTATTAAATTATAAAATACAAATAAATTAGAAAGATGAAAAAAATACACGGAAAAAGAGGAGTATCCAAACTTATTATCATAGGGGGTATAATTATATTAATTGGGGTGATCTTTGCTTTATTTTATGGGCATAATACTTGTTTGATTACACCCGATCTTATCGATAGAGCAAATATCAATGAAGGAAACTCTTTGGAAATTATTGACAGTAAAATAGCAAAACTCGACCTTTGGTTTAGTGACCATATTTTCTTATGTCAATCTCAGTCTAATGACAAATTTGAGTCAACTACTCTATGGATAAAAAACGCCCTTGGCTTTGATGAAACTGTTTATGAGTTTTTCTATCCCGCTTTAGTTACTGGCTTGCTTGCCGGCTTTTTTATTTTCTTATCTTATGAGCTCATTTTTTTGTGGACAGAAATGACTTATGCTAAAGCATTTTTAGTTTTCAAAGACCAAGCTCAAGCAGACAAAGCAAAACTTCAATCAAGCTGGTTAAATTTCATAGGAAGTAGCCCAATTAAAATAATTCTTATAGGAGTAATTTACGCAATTCTTATGCAAATTCCTATCTTAAATACATTTATCTCAATAATAACTCTCGCCGTACCGCCATTTAATTTTCCGATTATACTTCAGGCACTCCTGATAGCATTGTATATTGGATTCATCCCTGGCGCGATTGAAGCATATACAAGATACAAAATGAGAATGTATTATTATTCACAGATCGTCATGATAAAATACGGAGCAAAAATGCTCAAATCAGCATCGGAGGCTTAAATGAATCATAAAAAAACTTTAGTTGTTAGTCTATTATTTTTTATTTTGATATTGACTATTCTCCCATATATCTCTGCTCAAAGTGATAGTATATTATCTAAATCATTAACAACAATTAGCTCATCATTAAAAGACATTTACATCAAATCCGACGCATTCATAAGAAGTGATAAACCTCTTGATATCCTTGGGTTTACAATTCCTTTTTCATATGAAAATATTGCCGTTGGTTTTTTTGCCGGAGTTTGGATGTGGTTTGTTTATTTGATTATAAGATTGAATAGAGTTATGATAGAAGGCCATTCATTCAGAGGTTCTGTTCCAGGATATATAATAAGTAAACGGGACGAAGAAGAAATTCGGGAAAGAAAAACTCAGTGGCTTTACCTTGTCGCAGGAAGATTTTGGAAAGTATTTTTCATCGCAATAATTTTCGCGTTTTTAACTTACATTCCTATCCTGAATATAGCACTTCGTATAATCACTTTTGAAAACATTAATTTATATTTTATAAAAATAAATGTTCATTGGTTTTATAGATCTTTTATCGTCGCTTTTGAATTAGGATTCTTGCCGACATTCTTCGAAATGTATCAAAAAGCAAAAATAAGAAATAGGATATTAAAAAAAGAAATGGAAATGAAACGAGGAATGAAACTTAATGAAGCTAGAGGAAGAGTAAAGTAAGTTTTATTTCTTTTTTCTGACCACTCTTTCATAATCTTTTGGACTCATATTATTAAAATCAACAGTAGATCCTTCTCTATAAGCATACTCAATAAATAACCTCGCGGTTTCTTCTTCAGTAACACCCTCTAATTGAGCTGCAATTTCATTATGAGATCTTATTTCATCATCAGATATGACCACACCACTTTGATCTTTATCTATTAGTTTTAGCATACTCCAATCATATTTTTCCCTCAATCTTTCTCTTTGAACATCTGTTTCAGAATTGTTTACTTTAAGATTTAAACCATCTCCAGCAATTTGTTCTGTTCCATATTCAAGTTGAGACTCAAGATTTAAAGGAGTGGGCGAAGAATTTGCAAGTTTTGGAAGACGAATATCTTCAAGGAAGGAATTTGGTATAAGACCTAAACCAAGAGTATTTTTTCTATCAACAACTTCTTCAGGCAAAATTTCAGAAACAACTTCTTTAGAATCTAAGGATCTTTTCCCAGGTTTCAACCATGCTATAATTTCATCTACATCTTTTTCCAATTTTTCTTCATATTCTTTTCTTTTAATATTACTCATATAAGGATTAAAAATTTCATCGACTTTCAAACTTCTATCAGAACTATTTACAACTAAAGACGAATCTTCCAAAGTTTCAACTTCATACTTTCTAGGTTCAAGAACTTTATAAATTCCATCTAATTGTTTAGTCAAAGAATTATGACCATCTATATCGTCTTGAGTTAATTCTCCTTTTGATTTTTTTCTTTCAATATCCTCAAAACTTTTCTCATAGTTAACTTCAAGTTGTCTTCTTTGCGCTTCAACTAAAGTGTAAGCAAGATTCTCAAATCGTTTTTTTTCTTCAGGAGTTTGATAGACTTTAACATCTTCTTTTTTTAATCGTTTAATAGTATAATCAAAATCTTCAGCTTCTCCTTCTGCTTCTTCAACTTTTTCTTCAAGTGATTCTGTCTTCACAGCTTTTTCCGTCGCAGATGCTTCAACAGGAGTTTTAACAAATTTAGCGTAAGGTCTTAAAACTTTTTTATCAGTAACTCCTAAGTATGCATTTAATTCATTCCATGCTTTTACAAGCGAATTATATTCTCCAAGAACTTTTTCCGAAGGTTCATTTCGAAGCTCATTTTCTTTAAACATAAGACTCGGTCCGATTTGTCTTAATTTTTTTTGTGCTTCATTTCGATTCTGAGACACCCTTAGTTTTTCTTTACTTTCCATTACATGAGAATATACATCTTCAACAGTTGCAATATTTCCTTTTTTACTTGCCTTATCTACTAGCGCTTCAAGCTCTCTATATCGTTTTGCATTTCTTCTATTATGGACAACTCTTTCGACAGTTCTAAGTCCTCTTGAAACTTTTGTTTTATCGTAAACAGCAGAAGGATCTAATTCTTCATACATTTTTGCAAGAACTCTAGTTTCGATAGCTGAATCAACAAGTCCCGTTGCATATTTAACTGTCTCTTTTCCTGCATGATATGTTCCGCTCACAACTGCCGGAATAGCTTGAGTTACAGTTGCTTCTCCTATAGAATATCCTCCTCTTAAGACCGCCCCAATAGCTTTTCCAGTCCCTCTTCCAATATAACCTAATACAGAACCAATAGGTTTTAACGTAACCCCATAAATACCTCTTACAACTTTACCAGCATTTTCAATAGACTCTGCTCTCTGAGCACGTCTAAAATCATCAATCTCTTTCATTTCCCTCATATGATTCAAATAAGCATTCGGCATTTCATTTTCTCCTTTATTCTTAATACTCATTAGCCTAAATAGTATTTAAACCTTTCTATATGTTACTACTATATAGTCATACTATCATGAACCTACGAAGGGCCATAAACCTTAAAAGTTGGTCTATTTTTGTATACATATGAGAAAAACAGGGGTGCTAATTTTCTTCTTATTGACAATTAACTTACTCTTAGTTCCCCATTTAATTTCATCACAACTACCTGAGGATACTAAAGAAAAAATTGATAATGTGGCAGATACGGCTGATCAGATATTTGATGAGGATTCAAGAAACGAATTCATAAAACAAAAATGGACAACTTGGAGTCAAAACTCAAGTGCAGGAAAATCTCTAAAAAATTCTGAAGTCGTTATTAAAAAAGCAGACATAGCTTGGAAAATAATTTTCGGTCTTTCTTTCTCTTGGAGTTTTTTATTTATCCTTGTGCTTGTCCTTTGGATATTTGCAGTCATTAACCTTTTCAGAATATTCCAGGGACTCTATGACAGCGTTATAAGAAATCAGATTATAGCAATCATCATAACTATTGTGATATCTGCGATAGGAATTACAAAAGCCATAGGAGAAACGATTATTAATTTGATTAGTAATCTCCCAAATCTATTCTTCCAAATTTTCGCTTACATATTTGTCATTGTTGTTCTTTTTGTAATATCAATTTATACCGGAATCATAAAAAGCTCAGCATATCAAAATAGGGTTTATGCTTCAACTTTACAATCGAAAAGAAATGAGAAAAAAATAAAAAAACTCGAAAAAGATTTGAAAGATAGAGATTCAAAATCAAACAAACGTGACAAAGAACAAGAAGAAGATGAATCCATTGAGGATTTAGCAAGATCTGAGATTGAAGGAATGGGTCAGAGCGACGAGGATCTTTAAATAAATTTTTCTAAGACTTTTGAAATAAAATTAAGCTAGGAAATTCAAATATAGGGCGGGCAAGTCTTTTACATTTTGAACTAATTTAAATGATTAGCCTTGTTGGACTTCATCCCATATTATAAAAATTAATTTATTTATAATAGAGATTTTATTTGGTATTAGGGCGAGAGTTTACATTTTGTCAAATTATCTAATCAATTCAAAATGTGGGCTCGAGTTGAGACTCGATTTGGGCGAGCAACTTCGTGTTAAGGGGTAAGGTCTTGGTTGGTGGTCGAAGTTGTGTGTTTGGCAAGTAAATTACAAACAAAATCTCACAAAAAAATTTAATTTTGGATGGAGCCACCTTGTTGGAAAAAATAAATATTTTGTGTCAGACTAACATTAGGTAATTCAGTGTTTCCGTTTGGATGGGTATCGAGGTTTAAAACCTCGAATCAAGTGGGAAATCCTCTGACACAAAAAACTGCAAAACATTTCAACAAAGTAAAGATAATATCAAGTTGTGAACACGAGTAGAGATCGCGAGTTGGATAGGGGAATCTAAATCTTCAGTGAGATTTTTCAAATCTAAGAAAGAAATTGAGTGGGAAGATAATTAAACAAAAACTCTATGAAAACTTTTAAAACTTCAGCGTCGCTTGTTTCGATTTTTCTTTAGCATCTCTTAGTCTTTCAAGTTGTTTCTCAACTCTCTCTAATGAAAAATCGTGTTCTCTCACAAGTATATCTTTTATTTTTTCTTCATCAACTTTTGGAAATTTAAAATCAAAATCTGTAACATTCGGTTTTTTGAATAAAGAAAAAATTTCTTGCCAGTCAAACGAATCTTGTTCTGACAAATTATTCATCTGTTCCTCAACACTCTTGAAGATCAAAACCGGCTGTTTATATTGCTTGACTATTTGAAGAGCTTTTTTCTGTCCAACTCCCGGAATTCCCTTCGGATTATAATCTGTCCCAACTAAAATTCCTAAACAGATAAGCTGATCCAAATCAATCTCTAAACTATTCAAAACGTTTCCTAAATCAATTAACTCCGGCTTGATTTCAATCCAACCAGTAGCAGTTTTTCTTCTTCGAGCCATAGTCAAATTTTGAATTAGTTTCGGCGTCCCGAAAAGGAGACTATCATAATCTTGACTTATAGTAGCATACGCATTATGTTTTCTTGTTAAATAAGACGCCCCAGCCTCGCCCTCTCCAGGAGATTGTATGACACAAATTCCCATAGCATTGAGAAGTTCTTTACTTTCTTTAATCATCTCATCATTTATCTTGGTAAGTGACATAGAATATCGTCTCATCCCTTCAATATCTTCCATGTCCTTAGCGTGCTCATACTTTTCTTTAGCCACATCTCTAACTTCTTTCCTCTTTTCGTGAGTTTTATATTTTAAATCGGGAGGCGTTCCATCAAAAACATAAACAAGCTTAATTCCCTCTTCTATAAGATTTATATTCCTATAAAAAATTCCAGATAAGTGAGAAGTGATTCTTTTTTTATTATCCATTAACGGAGTTCCATCTTGCTGGCGGATTGTAGAAACAAATTGATACAAAACATTGAACGCATCTACACAAACCACTTTCCCTTTAAGTTCAGATACACTAAACTCTTTTTTCGGAACAATATCACGAATATTTAATCCCATATTTATCTATAGATAAGAATAATTTAAAGATTTCGTATGTTGGCTACAGTCACATTCTTTGGTTTCACTAACCTTAGAAAATTCAAATATGAATATGGTTGGAGATTTCGTTTATTCTATCATTCACTTGGAGGGCGATGAAGAGGGGAGTGATTTCGTGTAAGGGGTAAGGTATGGTCGGTGAGCGAGGTCGCGAGCTGGATAGGGGGAATCGAAATCTCCAGTAAGATTTTTTAAATCTAAGAAAGAAATTTAGCGGGAATATGAAAACCAAAAGAGATTAAAAAATTATGATAAGATTGTTGTTACATATTTTATAATGAAATTAGTCTAACATCAATTTCTACTTTACATCATACTCAGAAATCCTTCTAGTAATATAAAACATCAATTGAACTCCATCCATTTCCTTAACACTTCTTTTTTCTCCTTCATGAAAAACATAATTTATTCCATGATCTCTAAGATATCCCCTTATCCAGTCAGGATACTCATAAAGCGGAAGACCCCGATCGATTATGTACGTTTTAACATCATGCAATGCATCGACAAGTCTTCTAACTGAATTGTTTCTCGCACCTTCACTTCTTATTCCATGCGCCCTATTTCTTTCAAAAATCCTATCAGCTTCGGCTCTTTCGAATAAACTAATATCAAAATCATCTTCTCCACTTTCTAAAACTGCCTTTCTATAAGCAGAAGCATCTTGGCTAGCATAAGCTGTCCGAAACATTTCACTATAGTCTTTTTGAGTTGTATCTGTCATATTATCCTCATTTCTATTAATTCTGATAAAACTTTAGAATATTTAAACCTTTCGTATGTAGTTACTATATAGTTACACATAATACTCAAAGGGAATCAAACCGTCACCTTTAAATTTATTTGATTCTTGTCTGTTTAATGAAACTAGAATTTTACCCCATTGATTATGATACAGTAGAAATAAATAATAAAGACATCATAAAAATTTACGGGCGCACAAGCCAAAAAAAGACTGTCTGTATTCTCGATTACATCGATAATTTCTTCTACGTTCTTTCAGAAAAATCAGATAAAATAATAAAATCTCTGAATAAAAAAAACATAAAATCTAGATTAGTGAACAAAAACTATCTTGGTAAAAAAGTGAGCGCGCTCCAGATTTTTTCACAGCATAAAGAATTCAAAACTTTGACGGAGGATTTATTAGTTTTAGACGGAGAAGCGCAAATTCTTGAAACAGACATTTCCCAGATAACAAGATATATCATAGAAAAAGATATTAAACCTCTAAAAAAATACGATATCTCAGGAGAAACATTAAATAATTCTTCAGAATTCCAAGGACTCGATTTATCAATTGAAACAGACTTTGTCATTAAGCTCGAAACAGTATTGGAATCAAAATCACAAGAGATGTTTTCTCCGAAAATTATGGCTTTTGATATAGAAACAGAAGAATTTGAGATCGGAAAAGGTCCAATTTTGATGATCTCAGTTGTAACAAGCAATATAAAAAAAGTTTTGACTTGGAAGCACAACAAATCAAAAATTGAAAATGTCGAATTCTTTAAAGACGAGGCTGACATGCTCGAAGCATTTTTCGAAATCATAAACAAAGAAAAACCGGATATTTTAACAGGATATTTTTCTGATAACTTTGACTTGCCATATATAAGAGCAAGAGCAGAAAAAATAAGAGTCCCTCAAAAACTCGGCCCGGAAAGATCGAGAATATTATTTTCAAGAGGTCGAATGATGAACGCATCAATTAAAGGTATAGTCCACATAGACATTTTTCGTTTTATACAGACTGCTTACGCGCAATACATGGAATCCGAAACTTTATCTTTAAATGAAGTGAGTAAAGAACTTTTAGGAGAAGAAAAAATAAATGTCGAGCACAGAGGAAAAAAATCTGCCCAAATCAAAGACCATGAATGGCGAGAATATTTTATTTATAATCTTCAAGATTCAATCTTGACTTACAAACTTTTTGAAAAAATCTGGATAGACTTAGTAGGTTTTACTGAAGTGATGCAGGAACCTCTCTATGATGTTTCACGCGACGGTATGTCACGACACGTGGAAGATTATATAATCCATAACTTAAAACGTTTCAACGAAATCGCAATCCCAAGACCTTCTCATTCAGAGATTTCTGTACGCCGCTTAAAAGAACGGAACGTCGGTGCATTTGTCCTCCAACCCATCCCAAAACTTTACGAGAACTTGGCGATGTTTGATTTCACGAGCTACTGGCCTTCAATAATTGTATCATTTAACTTATCGGCTTCAACTTTATTAGGAAACAAAAAACCCAAAGATTTCTCTCCAAGTAAACATACAGAAGTTGACGTCGAGGGAATTAAATATTATTTTTCTAAAGAAAAAGGATTCTTCCCAATTTTACTTGAAGAGATTATTGCAAAAAGGAAAGAAGCAAAACACTTGCTTAAGACTTCACATAAAGACGATCCCCTGATAAAAGCTCGCTCCGCCGCCTACAAAGTCCTAGCAAATTCTTCTTATGGATATCTTGGATTTTTCGGAGCGCGATATTACAGCTACGAATCTCAAGGTGCAACAACAGCATTAAGTCGGGACTACATCCAAAAAATAATTGCTAAAATAAATTCTGCGGGATTTCAGACCATCTATTCCGATACAGATTCAATTGCTCTTCTCTTAAATAAATATTCAAAAAATGAAACATTAGATTTTCTTAAATCCTTAAACAAAGAACTCCCTGGAATTATGGAACTGGAACTAGAAGATTTTTACAGGAGAGGAATTTTTGTTACAAAAAGATCTGGTGATTTTGGCGCAAAGAAAAAATACGCATTAATGAATTATGAAGGTAAATTAAAAATAAGAGGATTTGAAACAGTCAGAAGAGATTGGTGCACACTTGCAAGAGATACACAGAGTAAAATCCTCAAAATGATTCTTGATGACGGCGATCAGACTAAAGCATTAAAATATGTGAAAGAAATCACAAAAAAATTAAGAGCAAAAGAAATCGACAAGAACCTCCTTATAATCAAGACCCAATTAAAAAAACCGCTCGATGAATATAAAGCATCAACTCCCCATGTTATTATTGCAAGAAAAATGCTTAAAGAAGGTCTCCCCGTTTCTATGGGGACTTTAATTGAATATTTCATAGCAGATACAAAAGAAAAATCGAAAAAAGGTCCAATTCGAGATCAAGCAAAACTCATAAATGAATTTGATGATTTTGATTATGACATAGACTATTACATGAATAAACAAATTATTCCCAGCGTGGAAAATATTTTCGCTGTTCTGAACGTGAATATAGAAGAAGAACTCGCTTCAAGCAAACAAAAAAAACTTGATTTTTAGGAATTAAATTAATTTTTAATTATTTTCCTATCAAGATTCTTTGCGCTTCTGGATATCTTTTTTCAATTTCTCTGATTAGATTCTCTTTTTCTTCTTTAAGTTTTAATGAATAAGCTTAAAAAGGTTTTGCGTCGCCTTCGGCGACAAAGACCACCCTGCCAAACGAGCCGGAACTAGCCAAATACTCACAGTGAGAGCCAAAGACGAGATCCCAGTACAAATACGCCTCCGAAAGTCCAGAATCATTAGTATACAGAATTCTTGAAGCATTTTTATCTAGAATAGGAAGACCGTTTTCATCAAGGGATGAAAAATTCTTTGAACTATTTTTTCCTTCTAAAACTGGAGCGTAAATTATAGATGCATCTCCATTTAATACAAAAGTTAAACCTTTTGGCGCATCGGCATCTTTTTCTAAACTTATATCGTAAAGATTAATCATAACTGGAAATTTCTGTTTAGGATTTCTTGCTTCTACTTGCTCCATAAGATTTTTAGCTAAATAAGAATTTGGATCTGATTCACTCCTTAAAACTAAAGCAACGTCTTCATATGTTCCTCTTAATTGCAAGTCATCTCTATTCACTCCAATTATCTTTTCTAAATCGATAAAGGAAGCCGTTCTTATTCCTTGAGGTTTTAACACTCTTTGATTGAGTAAAGCGACCGCATAAGAATTTGAACCTTCTATAGTTCCTGTTTTTTTGTTATATCTAAATACATGAAGAGCTGAATTAGCGCCATAATCAGAATTAACAATTTCTAAATATTCACCTAGAACTTCTCTTCCATATTCTCCTTGAAGAAGATCCACTTGCGGTATTCCTTTAACGTCTATTAAGGGTTTTCCTTGAAATTGTGTTTTCATATTCCAAGGAGAAATATGATATTTATAAATCTTTTCACGATGTTACCATTTAATAAAAGTAACTATTTAAAAAATTTCTAAGAAAAGATTTTCAACAGAGCCTATATATCCACAAGATTTAAAAAACACCTCAACTTGAAAATTTTACATTCTGAAGATAGTCTCTAATTTAGACTATATTACCGAACTAAACCATATACCAGAATGCTGCTACATGAAAAATATTGATAAAAAACTAAAACGTCAAAGAAGGCTCGCAGATAGCTTAGGCGCTAAACTCACCGCAACTCTTCAAACACTAAACGAACTCAACAGAACAACTCACGATCCTATGGAAATTAAACGGAACGCTATGAGAGTCTTAAGCGAATCAGGTTACACTGCAACGATTGACAACAAACACGGTCTTCCATTATCAAAAGAAGGAGAAAATTACGGGTTTTTAGTTCCGCTTACCCCGTCTCAACAAGAACTCACTCCAAAAGAAAATATTTTCTTTGAAGAATATGCAAGGACAGTTTCAGAAGCGCTCGATCATGCATTTACTCATCAAAATTTACAAAGAAGAGTGAATGAAAATGAAAGAATAAAAAATATGTTAGTCCATGAATTAAAATCTCCAATATCATCAGCGCACGCTTTGACATATCTTTCCGAAAAGATGATAGATAGTAGTGATTTTGAAAACGCAAAAGAAATGATCTCAAGAATAAGGCAAGGTCTTTCAAATATGTCTGATCTGACAGGACTTCTTTATTTAAGTGGTCTCTCTAAAGAAAATTTGAAAAGAGATATTGAATCGGTTGATCTTAAAAAGATTTTACGTGTCAACGCAATATTTTACGATGAATTACTTAAAGATAATAAAATAGGACTTGAACTTATGTATAAAGAGGATGAAGCAAATTCCTTAGTTTTACCGTTTAACAAAAGTGTTTTTAGCGCCGTAACAGGAACTCTGTTCGGAAATGCAGTTGCGTTCTCCCCCGAAGAGTCTATAATTTATCAAGGAATAAAAAATAACTCAGAGCATTTAGAATACATTGTTGAAAATCTTCATGCTAATAAAAAAGAGAGGACTAATTTTGGACTAGGCAGCGGACTTGGTTTTCCTTTCGTCCAGAGTATAGTTTCTAGTTTAGATGGAATTCTTGAAACATACGACCTCCCTCTTCGAAAAGACGACTATTCGGGAGTTGAATCTTTCGGATATGAACATGCATCGGATTTAGAAGGATACAAGACTTTTGGTGTAAGAGTAAGAATTCCTCTTAACTGATTACTTTCTTTTTTTAAGTTCAATATAAAAATTATTTAAGAAGAGATTCATAAAAGGCATGATGACTAAATTCCATAAACTGTTCAATACTGCAATTAAAAATCCTGCTACAATAAGCCCAAGAATTAAATTAATTAAAATAAAAATCCCCATAAATACACCGACGATATTACTTATTATAGCGTAAACCAAGTAAACTCCTATCATGATTAACATAAGTAGACAAAAATAACCGAACACTTTCCACCATCTCCCCTTGACCACACCTCTGCTTCTCTTAAAAGAATCTATGACTTTTGCATTATCAATAGCAATAGAATATGGAAAAAACATAAACAATATTGTGAAATAAATAAAAAATCCAATCATCGCAAGTACACTAAATATGATTAGGATAATTCCTATTGATCCAAGTAAAGCACCAATAACTATCATAATAATCCCTGCAATTAAAACACCAACAAGAATTGCAAGTATAACACAAAATCCTCCGGCCAGTTTCCAAAAATATTTTTTTCCTCCATTAAACGCTTCTCCAAAAGTCATTTTTCCATTCTTATTATTATTAACCACATAAATGATTGCTCCATACAACAAAATTTGTATAATACTAAAAATAAGTACAAATAATAAAATAGCCAACATAAAGGTAAAGAGTAATGAAGAGGATGATTCAAGATTCTGATTAATAGTATTCCCCGTCATTGAAAAAACCGATGTCAGACTTAAAGTGCTCTTATTAAATGCATTTCCGAATTCTCCTGTGTTCTGTCCAGATACAATTGTTTGGAGTGCACCACTTCCAAGAATACTGACTAAAAGTCCAATCATTATATATCCTATGATCATAATAGCAATTAATAATGGTATAAAATAAAGCCAAAAATATAATTTAAAAAATAATTTGAAATTTAGTTTATATTGTTCGAATGATTCAGAAAAAACATCTCCAAATTCCTTGTCTATCTTCATCTCTAACTTTTTCTCAACTTCTGCCTTCTTTTTCATATATTAATCAAGAAGAAATTCTTTATAAAGATTACTTTATAGCTTCTTTTATGGCAAAAAAATATTATGACCCAAAACCAGAATTTATCCAAAGGATGAAATCCATTCTTAAAGATGAAAAAGATATTGAAGATTATTTTGATATAATCCAGACAGACCCGTCACGTTCAATTAGATGCAATACTCTAAAAATTTCTCCATCTGTATTGAAATCACGCCTCGAAAAAAATTACAACTGGAAACTTTCATGCCCTTTCAAAGACTATCCAGAGATTATGATTGTTGACTCACTGCTTCTACCTGGAGAATTAGGTAGATCTTTAGAACATCTTTTGGGATATTATTACGTTCAAGAATTGGCGAGCATGCTTCCATCAATTGTCCTATCTCCTAAATCCGGTGAAAAAATTTTAGATCTATGCGCATCTCCAGGAAGTAAAACCACGCAAATAGCGTCGATGATGAATAATGAAGGGTTGATTGTTGCAAACGAAGTTTCTATGGGAAGATTAACAATTCTTACAGCAAACACTTCAAGATGCGGCGTTTCAAATGTTATAGTCACAAAAAAAGACGGAGTTTTATTATGTAGAAATCTTTCAGAAAGAATGACAGATTTTAAGTTCGATAAAATATTAGTTGACGCTCCTTGTTCAGGCGAAGGGACAATTCGTTCAACCCCAATTACAAATAAAATATGGAATCCTCGGACAATATTGACTTTAAGTAAAGTTCAAAAACACCTTATCGAATCTGCGATTAGTGTTTTAAAAATTGGAGGAGAATTAGTTTATTCGACTTGCACACATGCTCCAGAAGAAAACGAAGAAGTTCTGAATTATATCTTAACAGAATCGAGATGGAAAGACAAAGTTGAAATAGTTGACATAAAAAAATCTCTACCTAAAGAACTCAAAACAAGACCAGGATTAAATAAATGGCAAGATAAAACATACAATCCAAAAATAACAAGCGTCTGCAGGTTTTATCCACAAGACAACAATACCGAAGGATTTTTTATATCTAAACTAAAGAAAATAAAAGACTAAATGAACCCAGAAATAAATATCCTTAGCTTTAATGAAATAAAAAAAATATTTGAAAAACTTAGTGATAATTATGGAGTAGAATCTTCAATGCTTCCAAAAAATTCAAGGTTGATTCAAAGAGGAAAAGAAAAGATTTCAATTTTTACTGGAGAAATTTCAGATAAAGATATACAAAAATTTAAAGAATTATCTTCAATAGAATTAATTGGACTTTACATCGCAAAAATAGATTTACTTGATAATAATAAAAAAGAAGATATTAGATTGAGCATTGAGGGGACCCACATTTTCAAAGATGATATAATAAAAAATATTGTAGATCTTAATTCCCAAAAGATTATAGATGATTGGATGATGGGACGGGAAATTTTATATTATGATATTGAAAAAGCTATGAAAGAGAATAAGAGGGATGATGAAAGCAAATTTGTTAATTCAGTGTCGCCTCGGGTGGGTGGCGAGGGGAGAGGACGGTGGGATAACAAATTTGCGACAAATAATAATTCACCAAACAAAAGACCAAAAGGTTTCGTCGTAATCAGAAATTCATTTACAGGGGATTTTTTAGGATGTGGAAAAGCATCTGCAGACAAAATAACAAATTTTACTCCAAAAGGAAGAAGACTAAAAGAAAAATCTTAAATTAATTCGGATAATCCATCAAAAGAAAAATTAGGATCATGATTCTCCGAAAATTCTTTTATCGCGCCCCTAAATTTATTCCTTACTTTTTCAACTTCACTGACTAACACGGCTCTAGACCTTCTAGCAGTAACATAAGTGCAAACAGGAACAACCAATTCATCTTTACCAACATTAATACCATACAAATTTATAGCAGGAGATGAAATCTTCGAAAATACAATTCCTTGTTTAGTTTTCTTTTGTCCATGAGGAATTTTCGAAATAATCTCCACTTCTCTGGCTTGAGGATTATTATAAAATAAATCAAAAGCATTTCTATAAACCTCCCCTACATCAAAGAACGATAAGCAGTTTCTCCCTTCAACTTCCTCTTCTGATTTATAAAATAGTTTTTTCATTGATGGAGTAACATAAATTAGATTTCCATTTCTATCTATAATCGCTCCAGGATATTTATTCAACGACGTATTTTCAATAATTTTACCCATAAATTGCGCATAACCTCTTATAAGATTATTAATAAGTAATCTTTTCTCTTTTTGATCTATTTTTAAATGACCAATTAAACCATCTTTTGATTTAAGAATTGTCTCCAAATCAGCGACCCTAAATTTATAATTTTCATAACCTTCTCTATATTTCACAGCTTCTAGATTTGCTCTATCAAGTTCTAAGAAAGATAATCTCAACCTTGCATCACTTTTAACAAGTCGGTCTTTTAGTTCATCGCTTTTCTCTTTCCATGCTTTTACATAACTTGTATTGTCCAATAAAGATTCAAAATATTCTCTAAAACTATTTCTGAAATCTTCATACACTCTTTTAAAATCCATAAAAATTTCAGCAACAAAACCTTTAAGTAATTATCTATTCTTCAAAAATTATGGACAAAGAAATCACTAATATCATTAAAGCCGGAAAAATCTGCTCAGATGTTAAAAAGTGGGTCATCTCAAATTCGTTAGTAATAAAAGGGGTTCCACTTATTGATATCGCAGAAAAAATAGAAAATAAGATTATCGAACTTGGCGGTAAACCCGCTTTCCCAGTAAATACATCGATAAATGAAGTTGCTGCACATTACACTCCATATTTCGACGATAAATCAATAGCACATGGATTGATTAAAATAGATTTTGGTGTTCATGTTGACGGTTGGGCAGCAGATAATGCAATTTCATTCGACTTAGAAAATTCACAAGAAAATAAAAAACTAATTGAATCGGCATCTAAAGCACTTGCAACCGCAATTGAAATTGTCCAAAATAAAAAAGATAAAACAAGCACTTTTGAATTAGGATCAGTCATTCAATCTTCAATTCAAGAAGATGGTTTCATTCCTATAATAAATTTGAGCGGGCATTCAATAGATCACTTTGATTTACATTCAGGAATAACAATCCCAAACATTTCACAAAAATCGTCTTCACAGCAATTAGATGATGGATTATTTGCTATCGAACCCTTCGTAACTTTATCAAGCGCATCAGGAAGAGTTTACGACGGAAAGCCCTCTGGAATTTACCAAATAAAAAATCTAAAAAATGTTCGTTCACCGACAGCAAGAGAAATTTTAAATTATATAAATGAAGAATATGGAACTTTGCCTTTTTGCTCAAGATGGTTGTATAAAAAATTCGGCTCAAAGGCTTTCATAGCGCTTAAAGAGTTAGAATCAAACGGAATTGTCCATCAATACGATCAATTAATTGAATCTTCAAAATGCAAAGTTGCACAAGCAGAACATACAATTTTAATCAATGAAGGAAAAGTTATTATAACAACTGAATAAAACATTATTTCCTAAATAACTCTGCAGGAATTGTTGGATCAAGTATATTTCTCAAATGTTCCAGAACCTGATACCCGCGGTGGATTTATATCCTACTTCATATCTTGCCATATAACCGATCAAATAAGCTCTGCATATTCTAACTTGTTGATCTTCTGGGAAAATTGAAATATTCTCTTGAAACTTTTTTAAAAACTCAGGGTCTACGGTCAAATTAATATCCATTTCTCTCGATGCGTCTTCAAAAATTTCCCCAAGATCTACCATAAAAAATCGCATCGTTCATAGTTTATAAAGATTTATGAAAAATAAATTTAATCAAATTATTAAGTTGAATACTCTCTAAGTTTCGCTTCTAAAAAATCAATTGCAAAAGGATTTGTTAAATTCGGAATAGTCTCTTGCGCTATCCTCATATAAAATGGTCTTATGTTTTCCCACTCTCCATTAACTTCACACCCGCAAGGATTGTCTATATGATATCCAATCTCTACTGCAATTCCCATATCAGTATCAATTGCCATTTTATCCTAAATAACTTCCACCTTGAGGAACCGCCGCCTTGGCTTTCTTTAAATAATTCTCCTCGATTTTTTGGTAGACATCAATTGCAGATTTCGTGACACTCGGTTTAACTTTGTTAAGAGCTTCATTAAAATTTTTTTTCTTTACTTCTTTAGCATTTATATCTTCTCTTAAAGCAAGCATCGCAGCTTCTCTGATTAAATTTTCTAAATCAGCCCCAGTATAACCAGAAGTTTTCTTTGATAAATCAACTAAATCTACATCTTTTGCTAAAGCTTTGCCTTCGGACATTTTTTTAGTATGAACTTTCAAAATATGCAATCTACCTTCTTCGCTCGGCGCATTCACTAAAAGTATTTTATCAAATCGTCCAGGTCGAAGCAATGCTGTGTCAAGCATATCAGGTCTATTCGTCGCTGCAATAACTAAAACATTATTCAGATCTTCAAGACCATCCATTTCAGCAAGCATTTGATTTAATACTCTTTCTGTAACTTTAGAACCATGATCTTCACCACGTTTTCCAGCAAGCGCATCAACCTCGTCGAAAAACACTATACAGGGAGAAACTTGTCGAGCTCTCTCAAATATTTTTCTCACTCCTTCTTCACTTTTTCCAACCCACATACTAAGTAGTGAAGGACCCTTGACTTGAATGAAATTCGCTTCAGATTCTTTAGCAACGGCTTTAGCTAAAAGTGTTTTACCCGTTCCTGGCGGTCCATAAAGTAAAATTCCCCTTGATGGTTTTATTCCAAGTCGTTTAAACGCATCAGCATGTTTTATCGGCCATTCAACAGCTTCTTGAAGTTCTTCTTTTATTGAATCAAGACCTCCAACATCATCCCAAGAAATATTCGGCGTCTCGACGAGAACTTCACGCATCGCACTAGGTCTAACAATTTTTAATGCATCCTGAAAATCTTCTTTCATTACAATTAATTTTTCTAAAAGTTCTGGAGCAATTTGTTCTTCTTGATCCAACTTTAATTTTGGTAAAAATTTTCTAAGAACATTCATCGCTGCCTCTTTAGTTAAAGCCTCAAGATCAGCACCGACAAAACCATGAGTTATTGCAGCGAGATTTTCAATATTAACATCTTTATGTATAGGCATTCCTCGAGTATGAATTTTTAAAATAGAAAGTCTTCCAGCTTTTCCCGGAACATTAATTTCAAGTTCTCTATCGAATCTTCCAGGTCTTCTAAGTGCTGGATCAATCGCATTAACTCTATTCGTTGCTCCAATTACAATAACTTTTCCTCTCGCTTTAAGACCATCCATCATTGTAAGCATCTGCGAAACTACTCTTCTCTCAACTTCACCGACAACTTCTTCACGCTTTGGCGCAATCGCATCAATCTCGTCGATAAAAATAATTGCTGGTGCAGTTTTTTCAGCTTCTTCAAAAATATCTCTTATCTTTTTTTCTGATTCACCATAAAACTTACTCATAATTTCTGGACCATTAAGTAAAATAAAATTCGCGTCTGACTCGGAAGCAACAGCTTTTGCAAGTAAAGTTTTTCCAGTACCAGAAGGTCCGTGAAGTAAAACTCCTTTTGGTGGTTCAATTCCAAGTTTTTCAAAAATCTCTGGATGTTTAAGAGGAATTTCTACCATTTCTCTTATTTTTTTAATTTCATCATCAAGACCACCAATATCTTCATAAGTAATATCAGGAATCTTCTCGTCTGTAACTTCAACAGCTTTTGGATTGAGTACAACTTCAGTATTTTCTGTAATAAAACAAGGTTGACTTGGGTTCGTTGAAACAACCATAAATCTTATTTGAGAAACTCCCCCTCCGAGTTGCCCAAAGCCCATATCTCCAAATACATCATTTAAGTTTCCAAATATATCGTTAAGATCTCCGAATTCTTCACTCAATAGATCACGTCTTCGTTTTACACCACCAAGAACAACAATGTCACCTTTAACAACAGCTCTTCCAAGCAATCCATTTCGCAAACCGTCAGGATCTCCCTGAACCATGATTCCTTTTTGTGCTGGAGCAATAATTACTTTTTTCGCTTCTTTCATTGATGCTTTAAAGATTAAGACATTATCACCAATACCCGTTCGAGCATTACGTCGAAGAATTCCATCTATTCTCGCAATACCTTCTCCTACGTCCGCAGGATAAGCCCTGTCTACGATTGCAACTGTTTCACGAGTTCCTTTTATGACAACAACATCTCCTCGCTTAACTCCAAGTTCTCTCATTACTTCGGAATCTATTCTAACGATGCCTTTGTACGCGTCATCTTGGAGCGCTTCAACAACTTTCAATTTTACTGCTTTAGGTGCTTCTGCCATTTTATTTGTTATTTTGTATACCGAAATTTAAACTTAATCTATTCATATCTTCAAAACAGAGTCTAAAAACATCATTAAAAAAATTTTCTTGTTCTCTGATGAATGAAACGACTTCTTTAGGGATAGATACTGCATAACTATTTCCCACAAGTCTCATCTTTACTTTATATTCCTTGTTTTTAAGATTTATGAATCTGTTATAATCATGTTCATCTGATGGGTGAATTATTTTATCATTGCATTTTGGACAAATTTTCGTTCTAAGAACTAGCCCATTCTTAAGCATTTGAGAATCTTTCATCTCTTTATCACATTTGCTACAAAGTATTTTATGTTTGAATAGATCGTTGTTGTTATGATTGTTGTTATTCATTCTTAAATCTCACTTTTTATTTTCCCGTTTTTCCCCAGGGTCTTTTTCTAAAAGAGCCTTTGATTATATCACCGTGCACCGATGTTCAATCAAAGTATATTGATTGACTTGTCGTATGCACTGGCGACGGAAAGGAGGTGTAGTATACAAAATGTATATACACTTAATGTATACACGAAGTAGTTATTTATAAATATTTCTATTTAAGAATAAATAGTTTTTCCACGAGAAATGAAGCAAAATTTTTTTATCAATTCTTTAGTGCTACCCGCGGTTTGTTCACTAAGGTTAAACTAAAAGAGATGAAAATGTCTCTTTGCAACAACAATTTTAAAAACATCGTTAGCTAAACTAATTAATGCCAATAAAGAAAGAAATGAAAGCAAAATACAGAATTGATAATATTGAAATTTTTAGAAAGAAATTAAACACAATATCAAAAAAAATTGGGGAAGGAATGGTGGTAGATTTTTATTTTAAAAACGAAAATATTAAACAGGGGGAACTTCGTTTGAGAAAAAATGATGACGGAAAAATTGTAACTTTAAAAATTCCACTGCACAGCGAAAAATTCCAGAAAAATGAAGAATATAATTTTATTGTCGATGATGCAGAAGATTTTGTAAAATTACTTGAATGGGGGGGTTTCAAACCAGATTGTATCCTTCATAAAAAGTTTGAAGAATATTTCTATAATGATTCAATCGTTAGACTTGTTGAAATTGATAAAAAGTTAATTTATGTGGAAATTATTATAGAATCCTTCAATGAGTTATCTGAAGACATAGAAAAAAATATTATTGATACTGCTAAAAAATTAAATTTGAAAGATTCTGATCTAGACTCAAGATATTATTGTTCTTTATGATTAGATGAACATATTATAAAATTAAGCAAAGCACAAATCCGCTAACCAAGATTCGATATAGTGTCTTGGATGAAGACCTCTGTCACTAAGTTTATGCTTAAAAATTTGATCATGAACAAATCTATAATCATCAAGAGATGCACTTTTATCTAAAGGAATTAACTTAGAGCCTATCCACATAGACAGGCTCTCCAAGTAATAATTCCACAAGCCAAATGAAGCATCGCAAGATAATTTTCAGCCTTTTTGCACCAACGAATTAATAATCCTCTAAATCTGTTCAGCCAACTAT
>Ga0210057_1002450_pt1 | contig 26516 bp, 24 predicted proteins | sample CryGeyCG2114_010_2_FD_183968 | JGI IMG/M metagenome (GOLD analysis project Ga0210057, IMG submission 183968) | Groundwater microbial communities from aquifer - Crystal Geyser CG10_big_fil_rev_8/21/14_0.10 (SPAdes) (version 2) | ecosystem: Environmental > Aquatic > Deep subsurface > Groundwater ...
CCCTGTCCTGACTGGAATACTTTGACAACATTCGGGTTTCCAGCGTATCTTTTTTGTATTTCCGCTTCTCTTTCAAATCTTGCGACTGCTGTTTCGCCTTGTTTTGCAAGATAGTCTTCTTTAACAATTTTTATCGCAAGGGGGATATATATTCCTGATATGGCTGCTCCTGTGCTGTCCACGCCAGTTCCTTTTTCGACCTGCTGAAGTGTTTTGTCTTTTATGCTTTGTTCGATTATGTTTTCCAATTCTGTGTTTGAGCCTATGAGGGCTTTCTTTTCAACCCATGCTCTGTAAACAACTCCCATTCCGCCTTTTCCGATTTCTCCTGAAATCTCATATTCTACATTATTTGAGTCATCTCTTAAAACACCCTGCTTAGAGTTAGTGGTGACTATTGTCTCCAGTCCATCTGTCATATAATGATGGGCATCGCCATTCAATATAAAAAGGATACGTAGGCCTTAAATCCGAATGCCTGCAAAAGCTTTTTAAACCCTGTGCCGTTTTCGTGGATTATGTCATTAAATGCGCATTTGAAGGCCAATAGGTTTGGCACAGATCAGGACTGGAAAGACCGTCTGGTTCAGTGGAGAAAAGATCCTTCTACTCTTAGATTAGATCATCCTACAAGATTAGACAGAGCAAGAGCTCTTGGCTACAAGGCTAAAACAGGCTTGTTTGTGGTAAGGCAGAGAACATTAAGAACAACGCACATCAGGCCAAGGCCAAAGAAGGGAAAGCAGAACAGAAAGCAGTCTATCCGATTAAATTTGGCTAAGAATTACCAGATGATTTGCGAGGAAAGGGCAAATAGAAAATTCCGAAACTGCGAAGTTGTTAATTCGTATTATGTTGCTCAGGATGGAAAGCATTACTGGTTTGAAGTCATAATGGCGACTCCTGAATTATTGGTGCACGATCATAGATTCCAGCATTTAGTCAATCAGAGAGGGCGTGTTTTTAGGGGATTGACGAGCGCTGGAAAGAAAATGCGCGGCATGAGATGGAAAGGCAAAGGCGCGGAAAAATCACGTTAAGGGGTGACTTTTAATGAAGAAAGACGCAAAAAAAGATGCGAAGAAATTTGAAGAGGAAATTAAAGACGAAGATTCTGAAGAGGAATACGAAGACAAGGAAGATGACGATTTTGGCAAGGATGACGATGTTTTCAAGCTTAAGGATGACGATGATGACGAAGACGTCGAAGATTCCGATGATGATGTCGCAGAAGTCGATGATTATTGATTTCTGATTTTTTTTAATATTTTTAAAGCATTTTTATTCTCTTTTAAATCACATAATTTCTTCAAAATAGATGTTCGAAACTATATTCCACACTATACTGATATTTTTAAAAGAACACTACTCTGAAGTTACCATGGGGGTTGGAAAAAGTCTTGTTTCTATAGTATTGGGCTTGTCAGCAGCCTTTAATCCATTATATTCTGCAGAAAATCCAGATACAATTCCGCCTGCCCCGAATCAAACTGAAGTTCCGACAGCGGAAAATGCAGTTGAAAGATATCTGAAGGAAAAGGGATATTATGAAAAATTTGTCGATAAAATGCGCAAAGACGATCCTGCAAAAAAAGACAGCGAGTTTTCAAAATATTTGAAGGATTCCGGCCTTGAGGGTAAAATAAAAGAAATGCCGGATTACCAAAAATGGAGGAAGGAAGATTTCACATTCAATGACAACCCTATTCCTGAATTTAATCCAAATGCAGAGCCAACGCCAGCTCCTGTTCCAACACCTGCTCCAAAGCCTGTGGAGAATCCTGTTGCTTTGCCTCAGCCTGTTCCTGTCCCGGTTCCAACACCTGCTCCAAAGCCTGTGGAGAATCCTGTTGCTTTGCCTCGGCCTGTTCCTGTGCCAGTTCCTATGCCTGTTCCTGTGCCTCGGCCTTCTCCTGTTATTCAGCCAGCTCCAAAACCGGCAGTGGAAAATCCAATGCCTGAATTCAATCCAACTCCCAAGCCTGCGGTTCCTGGCAATAATCCGCAAGCTCCTTCAAACGCATCTGATGCTTTTAATTTTGATTCGTTGTTCCTGGATTTCAAGATAGAGGATTATTTCAGCAATTCAATTCCTGATGATCCTGCAAGATTCTTTGCGGGATTGTATGCAAAAGCGGATTATGGAAGCGAAAGAACAACAACATCAGGGAATGCGGAAGTTCAGGGCATTGCGGGAACAAAAACAGAATCCGGAAAATTAAACAAGGTCATTGTCCAGGGCAGAATTGCTGACGACAAGTATGTTCAGAAAAATAATGTTGAAGTAAAATCCAATGAAATATCCGCGGGAATAGGATATGAAAACAACAGGTTTGAAGCAGACGGCGCAGTGAAGAAGTCAGAAAAGGAATCTGCGGATCCGCAGGCATTCACATCGTTCACGTCTGGAAGTTTAAGAACAGACACTTACACCGACAATAAGACAACAATCAGGGAAGACAACAAGGGATTAAACGCAAGAATCAATTTAAACAGTTTGAAATCAGCCGCTAAAAAAACAAGCTGTCCAAAAGTAATCTTTTCATTGTATGACAATAAAAGAATAACAAGCATAGACACAAACGTCAGAACAGATGTCATTGATTTAATTGATCCGACGGGAAATTACACTTTGTTCTTTGCGAATAATGTCAGGATAAAGGAGCAGTCAAGAGGTTTGTCATTGGAGGCTTCAAATTCATTCAAGGCCGAGCAGTGGGATGACGGCGAATATGTGAATTACGGCGCAATCGCAAGATTGGCAAAAACTAAAATCACAGGCCCTGGCGTGAATAGGGAAATTGATGAGTTGGCTTTCGGTCTTGTCATAGGCGGGGAATTCAACCGCCATTCAGCAGAATATGACATGTTCGGCGCTCCTGTCGTCGATGACGGCAAATTAGCGTTTAACAATGAAGGATTGATGTGCATTTACGAATTGTCTGTCGGCGGTCTTCAAATTAAGGACAGCGATGGAATTAAAGACAATAAATTGTCAATGTTTGCCTTCGGAGATGTGGGATTTTACAGCGAGAAAGCCGGAATTTTATTGTCTGTAAGCACAAAAGACAATAAGTCTGGGGTAGGAGAGGCAATTGTGTTGTTCAGCTATGGCAAAGATAGTGAGATTGATTTGCAGGCATTCAACGAATTCCACAATTATTTCAGACTGGCAAATAGAACAGAAACAGGATTTAATCAGGCAGGCATTCTTGCTGATTTGGACATAAGGATTGCGAGAATTCTTGCAGTCAACCAGCTTGCAAGCTTCAAGAGCATAGACTCCGCGTTAATGGCAGGATGGAAGAATGACGATGCTTCAAGCAGGGTGAATGGTTCTGCGTATGTCATGTTCCCTGTTGACAGGGAATTGATGATTAGAACTGCCGCAGAATATGATGAGAGCCATTCAAAGGGCCCTGCAGACTACATTATAATTAATTCAGGCGGCAGTGTAGGGGCAGTAACTCCGAATGGCTCTGTTGATTTGAGAGTAAATGTTCAAAGAGATGAAAGAAGAAAAGATTCCAACACAACTGTCGGATTAACGTATACATATAATGTGAAGTAAAATGAAAAAGACAGCAATAATACTGGCATTGGTCTTTTTGCTTAGCGCAGCTTATGCTTATGGCGTTGATTTGCCTCCATCTTTGTCAGTGACAGCATCTCCGTCGCAAAATGTTGAAACTACTGCGACAATTACAGCGGTTGCCGTTGATGTTGGGACTTCAACAGGCATCGAATCAGTATCCATAGGAGAAAACGGCATTGTGAATCAAACAAAAGACTGCTTTCAGGAGCAGACGTGCGCGTTGTCCGCATCATTCTCATATCCAATTCCTCAAAAGAAAATATTCGAAGTCCTGGCAAAAGACATTTCTGGAAACGAGGTTGTAAAGCATATTGAAGTCAATTTCACAGGCGCAGACTATCCTCCTGTGTTTGACCAGCCTGATGATGCGTCGATTCTTGAAGATTCCCAGAATAATCAAATAACTGATTTATGGAATTATGTCTCTGATAATACTCCTAATCAAAACCTGCTGTTCAGCATTGTCAATCAAACCAATCCTGCTTTGGCATCCTGCGTAATTGACAGCAACAGGTATGTTAATTGCTCGGCATCCGCAAATATGTCTGGAATTACAAATATCACTGCAAGCGTGGATGACGGTCATTTCATCAAGAGAAGGACATTTTCAGTGAATGTTCTCCCTGTAAATGACGCTCCTGTATTCAATGTTTTGCCTTCCCAGGCAATCGCTGAAGACAGCGCGGGAAGTTCGTTAAACTTGTCTCCTTTTGCGTCTGACATTGATTCGCAGGTAACATTCCTTATTATGCCTAATAATCAATCGCAGATAAGCTGTTCCTTGGTTAATGATACGTTCATAAAATTCATTCCTGCTGTAAACTTCAGCGGTTTGGCGAACTGCGACATAATGGCAACTGACAGCGAGTTGGGAATAAACCAGACATTGTCAATTAATGTGACTCCAATAAACGACGGTCCTGCATTAATATCTCCATTATCAGTATCTTTGCAGGAAGATGAAACAGCCAACATTAGCCTTGCCGCGAATGACATTGACAGCACGCAAGCGCAATTGACATGGCTGATAACTCCTGCATTAAATTTGACATTCAGTATAGATAATATTGCAAAAATACTGACAATAACTCCTGATGCCGAATTCAGCGGAGTAAGAACGGCAAATCTCACAGTCTCTGATGGGGCATTAAATGATTCAAGGGAAATCACAATTGCAGTTTCTAATGTGAATGATGCTCCTTTAATCGCGAATAACTTTACAATAAGCATTCTTGAAGACAGCCCTGCTTCAGCTTATAATCTTCGGCAGTCTGCAAATATAACTGACATTGATTCGCTGTCATTAACATATTCTTTAATTTCAGATGATGCTTCAAAAGTTTCCTGCTCAATATCAGGGGATAATATAACGATAATTCCTGCTTTGAACTTTAACGGCACTTCAATCTGTGTATTCAAGGCAAGCGATGGTTCGGATTCTGCGAATGGCGAAGTGACAATAAATGTGGCAAATGTGAATGATGCACCTTCAATAGTCAATCTTGCAAACATAACGATGGATGAAGACACGAACAGGACAATTAATCTGGATGTCTTTGATTCAGACACGCCAATTTCATCAATACTCTGGTCTGCTGTAACTTCTGGAAACTCGACAATTGCGGTTAATAATACTGATAAGACCTTGAAGATTTTCCCAAATCCGGATTTTAACGGAGTATTCACAATCACAGTAACTGCAAACGATTCTCAATTGGCAGACACGAAGTCATTTAATGTCAATGTTCTTCCTGTCGCAGACGCTCCTTTGATAACTGGAGACCTTTACTTTAATGTTTCAGAAGACTCTTCAATGAGTTTTGACATAATCAACAGCGGCAATGTAATAAACGTGGAAAATCACCAATTGAATATAGTCATTGATTCTTCTGATTCAAACGTAAAATGCGCGTTGACAAACTTCAATCTGGATGCGACAAATGTGACAATAACTCCTAATTCAAATTTCAATGGAATGACAAACTGTTCATTCCACGTGAGAGACGGCTTAATAGCAAGCAACACGGCTAATTTGGTGATCAATGTCACGCCTGTTGACGATGCTCCGATAATCACAAACTTGAATAATTTGGCATTCCCTGAAGACACTAATAAGTCCATCAATCTCTCAGCAACTGACGTTGACACTCCAATTTCATCAATCATATGGGCTTCAGCAATAGACAGCCCAAATATAACTGCAGTTGTGAATAACACAGACAAGTCATTAAGATTGATTCCTGATGCAAACTTCTTTGGCTCTGCCAATTTGACTGTGTTTGCGGATGACGCTTTTTCGGTAGTTAACAAGACAGTTGTAATAATAGTGAGTTCTGTCAACGATGCGCCTGTGATTGGCAACGATCATGAAAAAACGATTTTGGAAGACAATCAATTGAGCTTTGACATAATAACAGGCAATGCAAATATTACAGATGTTGAAAATGACTTTTTGTCAGCAATAATTGATTCGAGCGCTTCAAACATAACCTGTTCGGCAAATGCAAAGAATATCACAATAACTCCAAAGCCAAACTTTTATGGTGTAAGCAACTGCACATTCCACGTTAGAGACTCAGTGTCCAATAGCAATGCTGTGTTGTTGACAGTTAACGTGCTTTCAGTGGATGATGCCCCGATAATCACAAATTTAAATAATATTGCATTCCCTGAAGACACTAATAAGTCCATCAATCTTACTGCAACTGACGTTGACACTCCCGCTTCCTTAATCACGTGGTCTTCGTCTATAGATATTCCCAACATTACAGTCACTATTAATAATGTGAATAAATCAATGGATATCATTCCTGACGCGAACTTCTTTGGAACTGCCAATTTAACTGTGTTTGCAAATGACACTGAGTTGAAAGTTAACAAAACAATCACCATTGCAGTGCTCTCAGTCAACGACGCTCCTGTGTTATTGAACAATCATTCAAAGTCAATGCTTGAAGACACAATATTGAGTTTTGATGCAATAACAGGAAATGCGAACATAACAGATGTTGAGAATGACGCGTTATCAGTAATAATAGATTCCAGCTCTGTTAATGCAACCTGCTCTGCAAATGGGAAGAACATAACAATAACTCCTAAGGCGAACTTCACAGGATTTGCAGACTGCGGATTCCACGTCAATGATGGAAGTTTGAACAGCAATTCAACGTTCCTGAACATACAGGTCTTGAATGTGAATGACGCGCCTGAGTTCAATGCAGTTCAGCAGACAATTGAGGCAGGCCATGAGCTTAATTATTCATTAAACTTGTTTGATGTTGAGAATGATGCATTGTCTTCTGCAGTAAACTCAACAGACTTCAGCATATCTGCCGGAAACATAACATTCACTCCTGTCGCGATAGGAGCTTATGATTACAATATAACTGTCTGCGATAATTCGACAGCTTTAAACAGCTGCGCTTCCAAATCTTTAATCATAGTTGTGAATGACAATACTCTTCCGCAGGCATTGAATTCAACAATTCCTGCAAATATGACATTCGGCCCTTCAAATGTTTATGAGTTTAGGACTTTAATCATGGATAATGACGGCATTAAGGACAGCATATTGGAATTAGACAATGTGAATTACACTGTCAATTCTTCCGGCTCTCAAAATTCAGTTGCAGACATTAACATAACAGGATTGTCAGGAGGATTGCACGCATTCAAGTGGTTTGTGTTTGACAATGGAAACAACCAGAATGTATCAAAGACATTCGATTTCACAATTGCTCCTGTGATTCTTGTTCCTTCAAACTTGACTTTGTTGTTGAACAATAGCGCTTTAAATATTACAGTGCCGCAGAACACAACAATCGAGTTTAAGGCATCAACTCCTCAAAATCTTTCATTGAGCCTGAAAATAAACAATGTCGAGGTTGCTTCAGGTTATTCAATTGGCGTTAACCAGACATTCCTTGATTTGGGACAGCAGAATATATCGTTGGAGTTTGCTGGAAATGAGAATTACACTTCGGCATCAAAGACAGCGTCCATAACAGTAATCGATGTAATCCCTCCTGTTATCGCAGATACTACTTCACCCCAATTAGCAGTGTTTAGCCCTTCAACTACCTACAATTTGTCTTCAAGTGTGGCAGACAATGTAGGCGTTGATACGGTTTTGGCTGAATTTGACGGTGTAAACTACACTGCATCAAATATCGGCGGAGTATATATGTTGGACACAGGCATCTTGGGGGCTGGAACTCATAATTACACATGGTTTGCAAATGACACTTCAAACAACACGGTTGCTTCAGGAGTATACACGTTAAACATTTCAAAAGCTTCTCCATTATTATCATTAACATTGAATGGCCAGCCAAATGATATTTCTCTGCTTGCAAACAAAACAATAACAGTGCTTGCATCAAGCTCCCCTTCATTGACTTTGGAATTAAGAGATAATAATACATTGGCGCAGACAAACACTTTCATTAATTTCACGACGTCATATCCTTCAAATACGACCAGAACATACAATGTTTCATTTGCAGGCAATCAGAATTACACGTCTGCAAGTTTCGCAAGAATCTTGACTGTGTCTGGAACTTCAGTGGTTCAAAAGCTGAACATAACTCCTTTGCCAGTTAATATTAACGTAACTCCTGCATTGACTATTGCATTCAACACAGATGTTCCTGCTGACTGCAGGTGGGATTCAACAAAATTGCCATTTAACTCGATGGCAAATGATTTCAGCGGCGTCAACATAACTTCTCATTCAGGAAACATACCTAATATTGCTCTTGGAACAAAGGAAGTCTATGTTGCCTGCACTGATGAAACTGCCTCGTCAGCTTTGTTGTTGAATTACAGCATTAGAAACATTTTCGATGCTTCAACAATATCTGGCAGCAATTCTGATCTTTCAATCCTTAATCAAAGCGCTGTGAGTGACACTTCAGAGATACAAAACAGCACAATTGTCTCAAGCTCAGTCATTAATTCTGCTTTGACAAAAACCAGTGTTTTGTCTTCATTAATCAACAACTCGATATTGACAAACTGCACTGTGACAAACAGCACTGTGAAAAATATTGTTTCGTCCAACTGCAATTTCGCAAACAGCTTCGTTGATCCTCCGACAGGAGCAAATGACTTGACTGGCAGCACTGTGACAGGAAATTCAAACGTGTATAATTCAAATGTGACTTATTCAATTGTTCATCAGAGCGATATCACTAACTCATCTATATACAACAGCACTGTCAATCAAAGCAGTTTGGTTGATGTTGTATGCTCAAACTCGATAATAATCAATTCAACATTCAGCCACGCAACATGCTTGAATGCTGATATAAGAAATGGTATAATAAATAACGGCACATTAACTTTCAATAATTCAACGTATAACGCGTCATTAAATGGTTCAACGCCTTTGACAAATATTGTCAATTATGCTCCAACCATAGCGTCTTTCATAGTTTCATCGACAAGCATTAATACAGGCGATACTGTTACATTCACAGCAGTTGTTTCAGACGTAAATATTGGCGGAAGCTTGAATGATTCTGTTTCAACATTATACACTTTCCCAGACAATACAAATTCAACAAATCTTTCAACATCATTCACATTCAATACAGCGGGAACATTTAATGTTATTTTCGCAGTGACTGATTCCTTTGGCGAATCTGCAACACAGACATCGACAATCACTGTTTCAACACCAGGCTCTCCAGGCGGTGGCGGTGGCGGCGGTTCAGCAGGTGGCGGTGGCGGTGGCGGCGGTGGAGGGGCAAGAAGAGTTGTTGACATTAACCTCACAACAATGCCTTTGCCATTGGACGTCAAGTCAAATGATGTTTACAGGTTCAAGTACAATGATGTTGATTATTCAATCACAGTCGGCATCGCAAATCCAAGAACACAGATATTGCATATGCTCTTGAAAGAGCCAAGAACTTCAATTGCTATTACGCCTGCTGAACCTTCGCAGATTGACTTGGATGAAGATGGGGTTATGGATTTGCAGATTTCATTAACCACGCTTTCAACGTATGGTTTGTCAAAGACTGAGTGGTCGTTGATATCAAAAGCTCAAATCTCCCCTGTCCGTGTTCCTGTGGCAAATGCTGTAAATACAGAACCGACAATAACTCCGGAAGATGAAACTCCTGTCGAAATTACAGTTACGCAAGCAAGCAAGTGGGGCGGCAAGTTAGTTGCATTGGGAAGCAAGTTATGGGGCGCAATAAAGAACAGCGTTAAGGGAGCTGGCGAACACGCATTAATCGGATTAATCATTATGTTCGGAATTGTCATATTTGGCGCTGGATTGTATGTTTTGTTTAGGAAATGATATCATTTAATCACAATCAATAACGGTTATCTTCTTAAACCAAGTATTGTTCTCTTGTTTTATCAATAGGTGAATAGAGTGACAAATATAAGGCAAACACATATTAACGACTTAGTCCAAGCTAAAATTGAGATCAGCGCAAGAAAAGCAGGACCAGAGCCTGTTTTTACTGCGAAGAAAATGTTTAACAATTATGCTCGCAAATGTCTTCAGCCAGAATGCGTGGCGCAAGTAGTTGAAGGAGAATTATTGATAAATAATGCATCTGAAGAATTATTAAACGGGTTTATAAAAGCATATAGCGGCAAGTACAGCTTGGAGTTCAAAGTTGTTTATATTAATTAAACACAAAGCAACATGACACAAACACCAGAATACAAAGCAGGAATTGAAGAAAAAGTCAGAAGAATTCGCGAAATAAAGGAGCGATATTATGTTACAACTCCTCAAGCTTATAATATTGTCAAAGAGCAGGATGCTGTTCTAACTCTGCCTTCAAGAATTGCAGATACTATTAACAAAAAAGTCGGTAAAACTAGTTATCCTGCAACTCCTGCAAGAATTGTAGGGTTATATTTGGCATTAAGTGGGGAAGATATAAACCATAATTTCGCCAATAGCAAATTTAAACCAGAGTATATTGATCAAAATGTATTCATACCCGGTATTTACGGCTGTAAACGTAATACAAAACACGCAATTCTTGAATATTTTGGGATTGCGCTCGCTAGTCTTAAGTTAGTTAGAGGTTCTAGAATATTGGGCGGTCCGTGTGAAATTAATACGAGAGCATATTTTTGTGAAGGTGGAATAAATAATAATATCCCTGTGTGGGCGCATTATGAAGATTCATTTGTCAAATATTTTAAAATGGCCAAAGAAGCTCAAATTAAAACCGATGCTGGGTTCGGTATGTTTCTTATAAATCATTTTGAGAAGAATATGGTTAAAGATATTATGTCTAGAAATAATGAAGATCAGCAATCTATTATGAGAGAAAATATAGATGTATCAATTATAGAAGAAAAGATGAGTATTTTACAGAAATTAAATTGGAAAGAATTACTTTCAAATGCAAACTTATGGGAGCAAGAATCAAACAAAAAGAGATACATAGATTCCAACTTACCATATTGGTATGATCTTGCACGTATAGCGATCCAAGATGGTATTGAGCATAGATTTGAGATTAGGCGGTCAATAATAGAGAGATACTTATCTCAAAGAACACCGAAATTCTCGTCGTTTGATGAAGTAATCGCTGAAATAAGAGCAGAATTGAACTTAGAAGTTGAACTGGGTGGAAGAAAATTTCCTAATACAATCACACCTACACTGGATGTTCTTCTTGTATCTGCTTTAGACAACAAGCGTTTTATAGAAAATTTCTTGAAATAATATAATTCACATTCCCAATACTCTGTCTATTTCTTTGGCTGCGTTTTCAGGGTCTTTGTATATGTGGTTTAAGAAATGATTTATGCCAATAAAGTTTCTTTCTCGAGCTGTTTTTCCAAGCTTAGCAAAATAAGTTTGTCATACAGTTCTATTATTTGCTTGGCCGCGACATTTTTTTGGTTTATTTTATACAGTGTTGCTCTTCCGATTTGTCTTGTTTTTGATATGATTTCGAGCTCCAATAATTTCGGAATTATTGTATTTAATGTTCCCCAGCTTACTTCTGCCTTCAGCATATCTGTTAATGTGTAGTCAAATTCTCTTCCTTCTATGAGAAACTGCATAATCCTCATTCGCGGGCTGTCGCCGACATATTTCAAGAAGATTGATTCTTCAGTCATAATATTCATATAATTTAACCAGTATTTAAGTCTTTCGTTATTATACATCAATATACAATATCTAAAGGCAAGTATTATTAATAAGTTATGTCAAAATGTAAAAAATGGATGAAACAATAATATTAAAGAAAATGATGCTTCAAAAACTCATAAGGGCAAATGTGTGGGGTGGCAAGCACACTCCTTTGGATTTTGTGAAGAACGGCATTCCTGAACATTACCGAAATGCGCATAAAGGAATTAAAATAGTTGAAAACATAATTAAAGAATTAACAGATGATGAGTGGATTATTATTCAGTCAAAAAGAACAGGAAAAGGCGCGGATGAGCATATTTCATTAAATCCTAGAAAAGTGGCAGAAATCAAGCAATTCCTGGGAAAATAATTTAATTCCCTGGTGCTAAGTTGGATTGTGCGTTTTGTTTAGGAAATGATTCATAAAGTTAAGTAGTTCTAATTTCACGTTCCCGAAATTGCCAAGGTTTAAATACTATAGTATTATATAACTCATTATAGGTGATTACAATATGAATACAACAATTCAAATCTCAAACAGAGTAAAACAAACTCTCGAGAGGATGAAGTTATTTCAGAGGGAAAGCTATAATGAGATAATCGAGAGAATGATAGAAGACGAGCTCGAACTTAATGAGAAAACCAAGAAAGAAGTTGAAGAAGCGAGAAAAAGGGTTAAAGCGGGAAAATTCTTTACTCAGGAACAGGTTGAAAAAAGGTTTGGTGTTTGATGTATCGGATAATCTGGGACGAGAAAGCTCTCGGAGAGTTGGGTTCATTAGAGAAGCATATTGCAGGCAGAATAATCAAAAAAGTTAAAGAATTATCGGATAATCTTTTCTCTAAGGATATTAAACGTTTAAAGGGCTCGGATGATTTCCGTCTCAGGGTAGGGGATTATAGAATAATTTTTTCAATTGAAAGCGATACTATAACAATTCTTAAGGTCGGCCACAGGAAAAACATCTACGACAGCAAATAGTCACATTCCCAATACTCTGTCTATTTCTTTGGCTGCGGTTTCAAGGTCTTTGTATGCTTTTTCAAAATCATTTCTGAGCCTGTCAAGCAAGACTTCAAGGTTGCGTTCGCGTAATGTGTACCTGCGCTGAACTGGAATCACGAGTCCTCGCTCCATGAGCGCGTTAATGTGGTGCACCACTGTTCCTCGCGATAAGTCTAAACTTTCAGCAAGCTCATCACTGCTTAATGCTTGTCCGTGCTTCGCAGCTTTAATTAATTCCAGAAATAGGCGAAAACAGCTTTTATCCCTATCCCGCTCGCCAAATAGTCCGAGAGAAGTGCCGAACCATTGCAGTTCGTCATTTAGTGAAGCGTTGCGCGGTTTTCCCGTGGTGACAATGGTTATGCGTTGGCGTATTATCATCCGAGGTATGAAGGTGTTTCAGCGCCTTCTGTTTTTTGTGTTTTTTTGTGCTTCTTTTCTGCTTTTGCGATTGCCGCTGGCTTTTCTATTTTTCCAAAGTCTTTCTCGTATTGTTTTAATACACTGCCTAAAACATTATGGATTGCTTTTGCGTGCCAGGGGTCGAGCATCACTACGTTGTGTTTTAACAGGAATGATGCTGATTCTTTATTGCGAGGGTCATTGCGCGGTGTTATGCACTTAAAATCTAGTGTGAATTGTGTTGGCGTGAAGTTCATGCTCATTTCGTGCGCAAAGAATGGTTCGCCGTCATTTATGTTGATGTTAACGTGGTGATCTGTCATATTTCCTCCAGCCGTTTTAAGGCAGTAAAGGATATAAGTGAAGGGAGTTATATAAACTTTTCGCAAACAAGCGAAACCTTTATATATTAAACGTACATCAGATACATCTATGTTGAGCTTAGCTCGACAGAAAGGTAAGAAAAAATGGATAAAAAAGACCAAAAAGCACAGCATAAGCCTGAACAAAAGCAGGAAGTTAAAGAAACAGACGCCAAGGTAATCGCTGAAAAGGACAAAATAATCCAGGATTATACAGATCATTTGAAAAGGCTCCAGGCAGAGTTTGAAAATCACATAAAGAGAACAGAAAAAGAAAAACAAAACTTGATTATTTCAACAAAATCTCAATTATTGAACAAATTATTGGCAATCGTGGATGGCGTTGAAAGCGCATTAATTCATTTGAAAGACGCAGACAAGAAAGTGTTGGAAGGCGTGGAATTAATCCACAAGCAGATTTCAAAATTGCTTGAAGATGAATCAGTTCGCAAAATAGAATCAGTGGGCGAGCCAGATCCTTACAGGCACGAAGTGATTATGGAGACTGAAAGCAATTTGCCGGAAGGCCATATTGCAAAGGAAATCCAGAAGGGATATGCAATGAAAGATACCGTGTTAAGGTATGCGAAAGTCGCAGTCTCAAAATCAAAGAACGAGGGAGGACAATAAAATGGGAAAGGAAAAAATCATAGGTATTGACTTGGGAACATCAAACAGCGCAGCAGCTGTTTTGGAAGCAGGAAGGCCAAAAATCATAGTCAGCGCAGAAGGGGCAAGCCTGTATGGAAAAGCATTTCCCAGCGTTGTTGCGTTCACAAAGAAAGGAGAATTGCTTGTGGGAGAACCTGCAAGAAGGCAGGCAGTTTCAAACCCAAACGGCACAGTAATGGCTGCCAAGAGAAAAATGGGAACTGACTTCAAGTACAGGATTTATGACAAGGAATATACTCCCCAGCAGATTAGCGCTTTCATTCTGCAGAAGATAAAGAGAGACGCGGAAGCATTCTTGGGAGAAAAAGTAACAAAAGCAGTTATCACAGTCCCTGCATACTTTGACGATAATCAGAGACAGGCTACAAAGGACGCTGGCTCAATCGCAGGTTTGGAAGTTGTCAGAATAGTTAACGAGCCAACGGCAGCAGCTTTGGCTTATGGCTTGGATAAGGACAAGAAACAGCAGAAAATCCTGGTCTTTGACTTGGGCGGAGGAACATTAGACGTCACAATTATGGACTTTGGAGATGGTGTTTTTGAAGTTAAATCAACATCAGGAGACACTCAATTGGGTGGAACTGATATGGACAACGCGGTAATCAACTATGTTATATCTGAGTTCAAGAAAGAAACAGTAGTTGACTTAAACAATGATGCTACTGCAATCCAGAGAGTAAGGGAAGCTGCGGAAAAAGCAAAAATTGAGTTAAGCACGGTTCCAGAGTCTGAAATCAACCTGCCTTATGTTACAGCAACGCAGGATGGTCCAAAGCATTTGGTCTTGAAATTGACAAGGGCAAAGCTTGAAGAATTGATTTCAGGCATTGTTTCAAAGTGCAAAAAGAGCGTTGATCAGGCATTGAATGACGCAAAATTGTCATCTAAAGATATAGACCAGGTTATTTTAGTTGGAGGTCCTACAAGAATGCCTTTGGTGCAGAAGAGCGTTGAGCAGTGGCTTGGCGCAAAAGTGGCGAGAAGCATTGACCCGATGGAATGTGTCGCAGTGGGCGCTTCAATTCAGGCCGGAGTTCTTGCAGGAGATGTCAAGGACATCTTGCTATTAGATGTTACTCCATTGAGCTTGGGCATTGAAACACTCGGAGGAGTGCTTACAAAGCTTATTGACAGAAACACGACAATTCCTGTCAAGAAATCACAGACTTTCAGCACAGCGGCTGACAACCAGCCTGCAGTTACCGTCAGAGTAGCACAAGGAGAAAGACCGATGTTCAACGACAACATGGAATTGGGCAAGTTTGATTTGCTCGGAATACCGCCAGCTCCAAGAGGAATTCCAAAGATTGAAGTTTCATTTGACATTGACGCAAATGGAATTTTGAGCGTTTCAGCTAAAGACTTGGGAACTGGAAAGGAGCAGAAAATCCAGATAAGCGCCCCGCATAAATTAGACGCAGCAGAAGTTGAGAAAATGAAGGCTCAAGCAGAGCAGTTTGCGGAGACTGACAAGAAGAGAAAGGAAGAGATCGAGATTGTCAACAATGCAGACGCTTTGGTTTACAGCACAGAAAGCACTATGAAGGATTTGGCTGATAAAGTCTCAGAAGCTGATAAAACCTCAATCACTGAAAAGGTTGACGCATTGAAGGCAGAGCTTGCAAAGCCTGAGAAGGACTTCGTGGCGTTGAAAGCAAAGTCAGAAGACTTGCAAAAGACAATCAGCAAGATTGCCACTGAAATCTACCAAAAGGCAGGCCCGCAAACACAGCCTAATGCCAATGAGAAGGAGACAGTGGACGCTGAATTCAAGGAAAAGGCGAAAGAAGGGGCTTAATAAGCCTTATTTTTTATTTTTTTTATTTACAGAAATATTTAAAAACAACGACGAGTTGATGAGTATATGGAAGAACAGCTCTTGATGTGGGGTCTTGGAACAATTGCAGTGCTTTACTTCTTGCAGAAATACCTCCAGGATAGGTCAAAGAAACTTCAGTTGGAAAGGGAGCTTGATCAGTTTGTCTCATCTTCTGAACATAAGGTTAAGGGCCGTTTTGACTGATGTTATTGATTTTTGACTTTGACGGGACATTATATGACGCGTTCGGGGTAATCCAAAAACTCTGCAGGCATCTTTCTCCAAAATACAGTCTAAAAGATGTGTCGAAGAAAGGAATTTTAAAGGCTTTTGAATTGAATTTTTTCAAGGGAATGCTGAAGAATGGCTTGAAGAAGAATAAACTGAAGCAATTTATGAAAGACTGTGAGAGATGGGAAAAGAGAAATTATAATGCCAAGCCATTTCCCGGAATTATAACAGCAGTTAAAGAGCTTGCGAAAACAAATAATCTTGTCATCGTGTCTTCAAATTTCAGCAAGATCCTGAATAAAGTGTTGAAGAAAGACAAGTTGGATTTTTATTTTGATGATGTTTTTGGCGCTGATACTGGAGTGTCAAAAGCAGAGAGATTAAAGTTTTTTGTCAAAAAATATGGAAATAAGGCAGTGCTTATAACTGACACATTGGGCGATATTAATGCGGCCAACAAAGCAGGATTAGCGTCAGTCGGAGTGGCTTGGGGCCTTCATTCAAGGCAAACCTTAAAGAAAGGCAGGCCTTCAAAGATTATATCAAATATTAAGGAGTTAACAGGATTATATGGCTAAGGATTATTACAGTATACTTGGAGTGAGCAAAAATGCGTCTCAAGAGGAGATCAAGCAGGCATATAAGAAGTTGGCAAAGAAATTTCATCCTGATATCAATAAAGAGCATGATGCGGCTGAAAAGTTTAAGGAAATCAATGAGGCGGCAAGTGTTTTAGGGGATGAAAAGAAGAGACAGCATTATGATCAGTTTGGGTCTGCTGAACCTAACTTTTCAAGTGATTATGGGGATTTCAGCGGGTTTTCAGGCAATTTTGATGATTTGTTTGACAGTCTGTTCTCTGGATTTGGTTTTGGGAATGGAAGAAGGCAGCAGGAGAGGGGCCATGATTTGATTATAGATTTGGAAATTTCATTTGAAGAGTCTGTGAAAGGCAAAACAAAGACTATTGAAGTTAAGACCTTGGTCAGGTGCGAGGAATGCAATGGCAAAGGCGGCTTTAAGGCTTCAAAATGCTCTGAATGCAATGGAAAAGGTGTTGTTAGAAGCGCAAGACAGACTGCATTCGGCGTCTTTGCGTCAACACATCCATGCAGTTCCTGCGAGGGCAAAGGAGAGGTATTTGAGGATGTCTGCGGGAAATGCGATGGCGAAGGAAGAATAAAGGCAAATAGAGAGATTGAAGTCAAAATTCCTGCTGGCATCGAAGATGGAATGAGATTAAGAGTTCCTGGCGGAGGAGAGGTGGGAGAGCGCAGTTCCAGGGCAGGGGATTTGTATGTGAACATCAGCGTGAAGTCTCATCCGGAATTCAAAAGGGAAGATAATGACATTATTTTGGAAAAGAATATTCCTTTCGGCCTTGCAGTCATGGGCGGTGAAATCGAAGTCCCTACAATTGATTCCAAGGTTGAATTAAAAATTCCAGCAGGCACGCAGTCAGGCACAGTTTTCAGGTTAAGAGGCAAGGGCACAACTAATCTGCAAAGCGGCATAGTGGGCGACCAGTTGGTCAAAATAGGCATTGATGTGCCGAAAAAGATAACAAAAAAGCAGGAAGAGGCTTTGAGAGAATTTTCAGGGCACGAAAAAAAGAAAAAGGGATGGTTTTGATTAAACCAATCTTTTTATACTATGTTGTTTTAAATATTTCATGAGTGAATGTTTTGGAACCATAGAGGATTTGCTTCCGGAATTAAATACGCGGAGATTTCAGCGCGGCGCAAAGATGTGCGTGCGATATACTCAGTCTGAAGGCAGGGAAGCTGGTTTTTTTCTCACGCATAATAAGCATTCTGGCTTTGGCTATCCTGTCAGCATAAATACGGGATTAAAGACTTCGTTGGATTTGATTTCAGCCTCGGCTGTTTCAGTGAGGCAGGGAATGAATGGCAGTCTGCCGTTTCCCAGGTCTGATTTTGATTTTTACCGTGAGATACACAGGTATGCTGGCTGTTATAAGTTCGTCTTGAGAAATTATGCCTTGGATTTTCACACTCATCCTGAGGGGTATCCTGCAGACCCTTCTTTTAATGATTTGGAGAATTTGTATTATTTGATAAAAGATGAGAAAATCGTTAATAATCCTTTGTCAGTTATTGTCAGTGCGGGCAATTCAAAAAAATCAACAAGAAAATTTACTTCCACGATTTTCCAATTAAAGAAGGATTTTAAAGTGAGGGGGAGGAAACAGTTTTTTAAAAGGGCGGATAAGGAGTTTAACACTGCAAATTTTGACGATCCTTTGAAGAGAATGAAGTATCTTGACAGTTCAATGGTTTTGGACAATTATTATGTCGTATTGGGTTATTTTACAATCGGAAAGGGCTTTTCATTTGACGCTAAATCTTATCCTTAGTCGACTATAAACAGCCCGTTGCCCATTCCCATTCTGCACGTGAATTTATATCTTCCAGCTGTGGGGAATATGAATTCGACAGTGTTGTCGCCTTCTGAAAAGTATTTGTCAAGGTTTAATGAGGGTATCACAAATGCCCTGTAACAGCCTGTTATTCTGCTTAAGTCGGCTGTCAATACAATAGGCATTCCTGCTTTTACTTTTATATTGTCTGGCGAATATGTGACTTTCCCCCAGGTTAAGTCAACGTATTGTTTTCCATCTATGATCTTTGCTTCATAGTATGTTTCGGCAGTTTGACTGCTTGAAAGATTAAGATATGTTAAAACTGTAATTGCCAATACCAGGACTGCAATAAGGATATATGATAGTTTCATATCACGCCTGCCAGTCCTGTTTTAGGGCCGTAGATTATGAGCAATGATAACAGCGTAACTGCAATCAATGCAACAAAAAAGAAGTTCATAAAGGAGATGTCGACGCGAGCCACGGTGTTGTTGTTTTCAATTGCTTCTTCAAACAGCATATATGACAATCCTTTCAAAATCAGCATATTTATTATTGTGAAGAATGGCATAAACCACATTATATTGTCTACGCTCATCATAACGCCGAGCATTCCTCCCATTGCGCCGCCCATCACTCCTGCCATCATCCCTTCCATTATTCCCATTATCCCGCAGCATTTGCCTGCGTATCCGCCCACCATAACGCCAAGAAGCATTCCTGTCATCGAGCCGACAAACATTCCATTTGTTGCGCCAATAATTGTTCCTATCATCATTCCTGTCTGCATTCCAAATGTCATCCCTATCATCATCCCAATCATATGGGTTACAGTATAACGATAGGATTTGATGTGCATTATGCCGGCAATCAAGCTGATGGCGGACACATCGATGTAAAACAGCCATGCGGCATATTCGGATATTGATGATGGAATTGCGAAATACATCAGGGCTTGTATTATTATCACTGATATCAGAGATAAGCTGGCATATCTCAATATTTTATATTCCTGATAATACTTTTTTTTGTTTGAAAAGAAATCTCTCATTCTTTCAGCGAATATTTTGCGGGGAAATGGCGATGTGCCTGCTCTGAATCCTGTGGCGCGTATCGCTGTCAATATGCTTTCAGGGGTTATTTTTTTGTCATCATAATCAATCACGACAGTGTCTTTTCCAAATGAGTAGTCTTCGATTGGAAGTTTTTCAACAACTTCCTGTATGACGCAAACACAGCTTTCGCATTCAATGTCAGGGCAGTATGCTGTTAGTTTCATTTCACACCTTTTTGTATTTCAATAGCAAAGAATTTGCCACAACGCTCACTGAGCTTAATGCCATTGCGCCGCCTGCCAAAACAGGCGATAACAGCCATCCTGTTGATGAATATAATACTCCTGCCGCGATCGGTATGCCGATAATATTGTAAATCAATGCCCAGAACAAATTCTGTTTTATTTTGTTGATTGTCATTCTGCTTAGTAGTATTGCGCGCGGAACATCCAGCAAGTCATTTTTCATTAACACAATATTTCCCGCTTCCATTGCAACGTCTGTTCCAGAGCCCATTGCTATCCCGACGTCAGCCTGCGCCAGAGCAGGAGCGTCATTTATGCCGTCTCCTATCATTGCTGTTTTTCCATCTTGCTGTAATTTTTTTACGTATTCTGCTTTTTGTTCAGGCAGTACTTCTGAGAATATGTTGTCTATTCCTACTTGTTTTGCGATTGCCTGCGCGGTTATTGGGTTGTCGCCTGTCATCATGTAAACATTTATTCCCGCGTCTTTTAATTGCGAAACTGCAAGAGCAGAGCTTTCCTTGACTGTGTCTGCCACTGCGATCAGGCCAATGACTTTTTGTTTCAGCGCAAGTATCATCACAGTCTTGCCCTGTTGTTCCAGATAGTTTATTCCTGACTCTGAATCGCCTAAACGGACTTTATTCTCATGCATAAGTTTCTCATTTCCCAGATAAAAGGTTTTTCCGCTTATTTTTGCGCTCACCCCCTGCCCAGGGATTGCCTTAAATGAGGTGATTTTGGCAAAACCAATGTGTTTTGAGTTTGCGTAATCAACAACAGCATCTGCCAATGGGTGTTCTGATTCGTGTTCTATGCTTGCCGCAATTGATATGAGTTTGGACTCTTCAATATCATCGACAGAGACAACATTTGTCACTTCCGGCTTTCCATGGGTTAATGTTCCTGTTTTGTCAAAGATTATGTTTTGTATTTTATGGGTGGTCTCCAAAACATCTCCGCCTTTAATCAATATTCCATTTCTTGCCCCTTTTCCTGTTCCCACCATTATTGCTGTAGGTGTTGCAAGGCCGAGGGCGCACGGGCAGGCAATCACGAGAACAGCGACAGATGTCAGTATTGAAAATGACAAAGTTTGTTGAAAGTAGAGATACCATGCAATAAATGTTGTTGCGGAGATAATAATCACGATTGGGACAAAATACGAGGATATTATGTCGGCAAATCTCTGTATTGGCGCTTTCCTTCCCTGGGCTTCGTCAATAAGCTTTATTATATGCGACAATGTTGTGTCTTTGCCGACTTTCAGGGCTCTCATTGTTATGCTTCCGTGCTTGTTTATTGTTCCGCCAATAACATTGTCCCCTTTTGTCTTTTCAGCAGGTATGCTTTCTCCTGTTATCATGCTTTCATCTACTGCTGAATCGCCTGATATCACAGAACCATCGACAGGTATCTGCTCTCCTGGCTTCACCAGCAATATATCCCCAACTTCGACATCTTCAATCATTACTTCAACCTGCTTTTTGTTTTTAATCATGGTTGCTGTCTTTGGAGACAATGACATTAATTTCTGTATTGCTTCGCTTGTTCTTCCTTTTGCAACTGCTTCAAGGAGCTCGCCCATCAATACAAGGGTGATTAGGACTGCGGAAACTTCAAAATACTGCCCCATTCCCCCTGTTAAAACAAGATAAGCGCTGTAAAAGTATGCCGCGCTTGTTCCCAGGGCGATTAAAGACTGCATGTTCGCAGTCTTGTTCTTCAATGCAATCCAGGCGCCGTGATAAAATCCTTTGCCTGCATAAAACTGCACAGGTGTCGCGAGGGCGAATAATGCCCAGACAGCATATGGCAGTTCGTATCCTAAGAATAACAATCCGTCGCTCATAAAAAGCATTCCTATCAAAAATGCGGGGACTGAAAATATAAGGCTGAATACAAACAACTTTTTCATTTGTTTAATCTCATTCTTGCCGCTAAGATCTTGTTGAGCATTTGCTTCATTAAACAAGCTTGCTGAGTATCCTTTTGACTTGATTACAGAGATTAATTTGTCAGCAGAGACATTTCCTGAAATAAGGGCTTTCGAAGTTGCATAATTGACATTTGCGTCTTTGACTCCTGAAACTTTTTTGAGTGCATTTCCGATATTGACAGCACAGCTTGCGCAGTGCATTCCCTTTACAGAAAGCACTGTTTCAGAATCTTGTTTAGGCATGTATTTTGAAGAAAATGATGATATTTAAACTTATATGTTATAAGTTGCGTAAATCAGCTTGCAGCCATTCTTGCGCTTACTGGCTTTTTAAATTTGGATAAGCAGTTTGTATCATAAAGCAGTTTCCATAGTCGTTTATTCTTTATTTTTAATTCGATAAGCGTCGTATAATGCTCGTTAGCAAATTTCAATGGATTCCCATTGTATGGCGAATCAGGAACGCCTTTAAGGCTTCCATCGCTTTTCATTAGCGCGAACAATTCATGGTCTATTTGCGCAAGCTCTGTTTTTGACACGCCATTATGTAAATTTGCGTATATTAGGAAATAATCGCGATTTGAGCCGCTAGTGAACTCTGTCAGTCCTGGCACTACACCCATATTCTTATTTTGAGGTATTATGTCATCTAATTCTTCAATTTGTTCAGGCTCGGGAGCGCGCATTCTCGGTCTTAATGCAAGCACGCGAGTATCTAATGCAGGCTCAATTTTGATTGGAAGTACAAGCATTAATCTTCTTTTCTTAAATTCATTCCATAATGCAAAATTAAGGTCTTTTAATTGATACCGGGTAGTTTCCGGATAATTTTTATGAAAATAAGAGACTAATTTTCCATCGTCAAATCTACTATATTCATCTTCACTCATAATACTGCAATTAACTCGTTATATTTATAGTTTAACTAAAATTAAATAAAAAAATAAAAATTTAAAGAATTATTACTTCATCTGGCACATTGCGCCTGATGTGCACTTCATGTGCTTGCCGAATACGTGCAATATCACGGATGCTGCGTACCAGCCAAGCACAGTCCATAGTGTGCCCATTCCATTCCACTGCATGTAGATTGCTTGAACTAATGCAAATAAGCCCAATACTTTTGCGGCAATTGCAAGTATTAACTTTGGAGCGCTTGCTCCTGAACAACAATTCATTGATGATTTTTTCATATTTAATTCACCTCTAAGACCGAAAACCCAGTTCTCCTATATAAATTTTTAGCAAATCAAAAAGGGTTAAATCCAAAGCTATAAATATGAGTAATAATCCATCTTAATTCCAGAGTGACGAAATATATTGTAGTATCAGGGGGAGTGATGAGCGGCGTTGGAAAAGGCATAGCCATCGCCAGCATTGGCAAGATTTTACAGCAATATGGCTTCTCTTGCACAGCAATAAAAATTGACCCTTACATTAACATTGACGCAGGCACCATGCGCCCCACAGAGCACGGCGAAGTCTGGGTTACTTATGACGGCGGGGAAATTGACCAGGATTTGGGAAATTATGAAAGATTTTTAGATATTAGTTTGTCAAAAAATAATAATATTACAACAGGGAAAATTTACAAGGCTTTGATTGAAAAGGAACGCAGAGGAGAATTTTTAGGAGAGACAGTGCAGTTTATTCCCCATGTTCCTAATGAAATCAAACAGCGCGTCAAAGATGCAGGCAAAGGCTCTGATATTTGCCTGGTCGAGATTGGCGGCACTGTGGGGGATTATGAAAACATTCCATTCCTGTTTGCGATGAAGAGTTTGGAGAGGGAAATAGGGGCGAATAACATTATTTATGGGTTGGTCACTTATCTCCCTGTTCCTAATCATATGGGTGAGATGAAAACCAAGCCTACTCAGACTGCCATTCATCTGCTGACTCAAAATGGCATATTCCCTGATTTCATTATGTGCCGAGGTCCGGAGCCTTTAGACAGGGTGAGGAAGAAAAAAATAGAAATGTATGCTAACATAGAGGCTGAATATGTCATATCTGCTCCTGATGTTGACTGCGTTTACAAGATTCCTTTGAATTTTGAGCAGGAATTTTTGGGAAAGAAATTGTTGTACAAACTCGGCCTTGTTCCAAAGCAGGAACCGCAATGGGATGAGTGGAGAAAGCTGGTGCAGGTCATACAAACACCAAAAAATACTTTGGACATTGCGATAGTCGGCAAATACTTGGATATTGGAAATTACAGCCTGACTGATTCATATGTTTCAGTAAAAGAAGCCCTCATTCATGCGGGAGCTTCGCATGACTGCAGCATTAACATTCATTGGGTTGATTCCAAAAGGCTTGAAACAGAGGATTCTGCTTCAGTTCTTGGCGATTTTGACGGCATTATTGTTCCCGGAGGCTTTGGAAATTCAGGAGTGGAGGGCAAAATTAATGCGATTAATTATGCAAGAATAATGAATCAGCCATTCCTCGGTTTGTGTTACGGGATGCAATTAGCTGTTGTTGAATACTCAAGAAATGTCTGCAATCTCAAGGATGCGCATTCAACAGAATGCAACCCTGACACTTCCAATCCTGTGATTGATTTGCTTCCAGAGCAGAAAAATATCAGCTCAAAAGGCGGCACAATGCGCTTGGGAGCTTATGGCGCGATATTAAAAGAAGAAACAAAAGTTATTGAGTTATACAGAAAATTAAACAGGTTTGAGCATGATGCTGGGCAGGTTGAAAAAATAAGAAATGATGAAATGAATGATTTCAGGATGGGAAACATGGAAGGCAGTGTTGTTTTGGAAATCCACCGCCACAGGTATGAGCAGTCGACTGAATTTGTCAGCAGATTGGAGCAGCAGGGTTTGGTGTTTTCAGGATATCATGAAAGGAAAGACGGCACAAGGCTGATGGAGTTTATTGAACTGCCAAATCATCCGTATTTTGTCGCGACGCAGTCTCATCCTGAGTTCAAGTCAAGGCTTGGCAATCCTGCGCCTTTGTTCTATGGTTTTGTGGAAGCTGCGTTGAAGATGAAGACCGAAAAGACAAACGAGAATCCTATTGTCAATTAATCACTGGACATTTTCTCATAAGCTTTTTAAATCGCATATAGGCTTTATTGTTAAGTAATTAAAAGCCCATAATTGGCTTAAATATGGAAAAGAATATAACTTACGTCGAGAAACCATTTAAAGAGTCCGAAGTAGTCAAAATTCTAAACCCGCTGGTTTTGAAATGGTTTAAGCAGAAATTCCCTGGATTTTCAATACCGCAATTGTATGGTGTAATGCACATCCATCAAAGGGAAAATATCCTAATCAGCGCGCCGACAGGAGCTACAAAAACATTAACATCATTCCTGGCGATTTTAAACGAACTTGTTGACAGCGCTGAAAAAGGAAATTTGCAGGACAAGATTTACGCAATTTATATTTCACCATTAAAGGCATTAAACTCCGACATAGCTCATAATCTTATTGAACCATTAAAGGAAATAGAAAAGCTCGCAGGCAAAGAGCTCGGAATCAGGGTCGGCGTGAGAACCGGCGACACAACATCGTATGAAAAGTCAAAGATGCTGAAGAAGCCTCCGCACATCTTAATCACAACGCCAGAGAGCTTGGCAATCGTATTATCAAGCACCAAGTTCATCGACCATCTGAAGGCAGTCGACTGGGTGATTATAGATGAAATTCACGCTCTGGCGGAAAATAAGAGAGGAGTTCATCTTTCATTAAGCGTGGAAAGGCTTGATAATTTATCCCCGCATCTCGCCAGAGTGGGATTGTCAGCAACTGTTGCTCCGCTGGAAGAAGTCGCGAAGTTTCTGGTTGGAAAAAGAAAATGCAAAATAGTCGATGTCCAATTTTTAAAAAATTCTGATTTCAAGGTTTTATCCCCTGTCCCTGACTTAATCAACACTTCCTATTCTGAGATGAATTCTCAGATGTACAGGCTGATAGATGATTTAATCCAAAAGCACAAAACAACATTAATTTTTACAAACACAAGAGCGGCGACCGAAAGAATCGTCGACCATTTGAAGCATCATTTCCCGAAGAAATACACTGAAAACATCGGCGCCCACCATGGGAGCTTGAGCAAAGAGCATAGGTTGAATATTGAAGAAAGTCTAAGGCAGGGAAAGTTAAAGTGCATTGTCTGTTCCACCAGTCTTGAGTTGGGAATTGACATTGGTTATGTCGATTTAGTAATATGCCTGGGCTCGCCGAAATCAGTCGCGAGATTTTTGCAGAGGGCCGGCAGATCTGGACATAAACTGCATGAAACAGTCAAGTGCAGGATTATTGTCCAGGACCGAGATGACCTTGTTGAGTGTTCTGTTCTTATCAAGGCGGCTTTGGAAAAAAAGATTGACCGCCTGCACATTCCTAGAAACGCATTAGACGTTCTTGCCCAGCAGATTTACGGAATGGCATTGGAAAGAGTTTGGGAGGAAGAGGAGTTGTACAAAACAATCACGAGCTCTTATTGCTATGAAACATTGTCGAGAAATGATTTCAACCAGACTCTGGATTATTTGTCGGGAAAATATGTTGAATTGCAGGAAAGGCATATTTATGCAAGAATATGGAGGATGGACGGCAGGATTGGAGCAAAGGGAAAGATGGGTAGAGTGATATATATGTCAAATCTTGGCACTATTCCTGACGAATCATTTATCACTGTAAAAATAGGCAATC
>Ga0210057_1002451_pt1 | contig 26511 bp, 19 predicted proteins | sample CryGeyCG2114_010_2_FD_183968 | JGI IMG/M metagenome (GOLD analysis project Ga0210057, IMG submission 183968) | Groundwater microbial communities from aquifer - Crystal Geyser CG10_big_fil_rev_8/21/14_0.10 (SPAdes) (version 2) | ecosystem: Environmental > Aquatic > Deep subsurface > Groundwater ...
TTTGTTTTTTGCCGGCGCGGTCTTCGATTGTCAGTTTTTTAACTTTTTTCTCGGCATCGCCGATGACGATAAAGTAGGGGATTTTCTTCAGTTTAACCTCGCGGATGCGCTTGCCCAAAGTCTCATCTTCCGGCAAGTTAATCGCCCTGATATTTTCCTGCTTTAACTTTTTAACCACTTCGGCCGCGTATTTACTATGCGCCGCGGCCACCGGTAACACCGCCACCTGGAGCGGCGCGAGCCAAAGCGGGAACGCGCCGCCGGTGTGCTCAATCAACACCGCGAGGAAGCGTTCAAGTGAACCCATAATCGCGGCGTGGATCATAGCGATACGCTCCTTCTCACCAGCTTCGTTGATACAAGTGAGGTCGAAACGCTCGGGCATGTTCATATCTAATTGAATGGTGGCCACTTGCCAAGTTCGGCCAAGCGAATCTTGGCTCATAAAATCAATCTTCGGTCCGTAAAAAGCTGCTTCGCCCGGCGCTTCCTCGGCTTTTATTTTTTTACTCTTTACCAGAGAACGGAGTTCCTCCTCGGCTTTTTGCCAGACCGCCCTATCACCCAAATAAGCTTCCGGTTTGGCTGGGTCGTGGAGCGAGAGACGAGGGGTAAGAGTGAAACCGAAGGCGCTATAGAACTCATTGATAATATCCCAAATTTTGGCCATTTCCGACTTAATATCGCCGTAGCGGCAGAAGACATGAGCATCATCTTGAGTGATGGCGCGGACGCGAGTTAAACCGCCAAGCTCACCCGATTGTTCATCGCGGTAAACTTTAGTGGTGGTGGCGTAACGCTGGGGCAACTCGCGGTAACTCCATTGTTTGCGATCGTAAATTTGGGTATGGTGCGGGCAGTTCATCGGCTTTAAGACGAACAAGTGTCCCTCGCGGGTGTTAATCTTGAATAATTCGTCTTTAAATTTGTCCCAATGGCCGCTCATTTCGTATAGCTCTTTCTTAGCCAAGTGGGGAATATCCACGCGTTCATAGCCTCGCATTGAGCGGAGCGACCACACAAAGTCATCCAGCAAATTGCGAAGTAAAGTGCCAGCCGGTGTCCACAACGGCAAACCGCCGCCGACCAAATCAGAGAAAGTGAAAAGATCCAACTCTTGACCGAGTTTGCGGTGGTCGCGCTTCTCGGCTTCCACACGCATCGTCAGATAGCTAGCCAACTCTTTTTTATTAGCAAACGCTAAACCGTAAATTCGCGCCAGCATTTTATTCTTCTCATCGCCGCGCCAGTAGGCGCCGGCAATTCGGTCGAGTTTAAAGCCGCTCAAATCAACTTTAGCAAAATCGCTCACATGCCCGCCGCGGCACAAATCAAAAAAAGCAGCGCTGTGATAAACCGTGATCGGTTCTTTTTTCGCGATGATCTCATCAATAAGTTCCAGTTTGTATTGATTATTCTTAAATAAGTCCCGTGCTTGTTTTTCCGTCAATTCTTCGCGGGTAAAAGTTTTCCAACTTTTACCCAGCTCGCGCATTTTGGTTTCAATCTTGGCCAAATCTTCTTCCGAGATTTTGAGCTCGTCAAAGTCGTAATAAAAGCCATTGTCAATCGCCGGCCCCAAGGTGGGGAGAGCTTGGGGGTATAATTCGGTTACCGCCGCCGCCAGTAAATGCGCCAGCGAGTGCCTAATTTTGTCCAAATCTTCCCCTTTAGCCATATTTTATGATTGTAGCACAGCATTTTCGCTGTTTCCATTACTATTCTCGTTGACGGTATTTTGCGGTGTAAGTAATCGGATGCCTTCAATAATCACCGAGGGTTCGCCACCGCGGTAGGAGACCCGGCCTTTGATGGCGACGCAATTATCAGGCGCGATTATTTCTTGATAACGAGCAAAAATATCGGCGAAGCAGACCGTCTCAATCGTATCAGTAAAATCAGCCAGTCGGACAAAGGCCATCCGGTCGCCGCGTTTGGTTAAGATTGGCTTGACCTCCTCAATAATCCCGCCAAAAATTACCACACTGTCGTCGCGGAGCTTCTCAATTGAGGCAATGGTCTGTTTGGCGCTTTTAAACTGCTCGCGGTAGTCATCAAGCGGATGGCCGGAGACGTAGAGGCCGAGCAACTCCTTCTCCCAAGCCAGGCGATCGCGACGAGTGGAGGGCTCGGCCGAGCGGAGCGTGAGAGCGGGGACAGTACTCTGATCGGCAATCACGCCAAAGAGGCTATCTTGGCCTTGGTCGCTGTGGCTATGTTCGCGATGATACTCCACCAATTGCTCCAAGTTGGCGAGGATGACGCCGCGATCCTCGCCAAAACAATCGAGCGCGCCGGTTTTAGCGAGGGCCTCAAGCGCTTTCCGATTCATATTTTTATGACTTACTCGCTCTAAAAATTGGGCCAAACTTTGGTATGGGCCCTTGGCCTTGCGCTCGTCCACAATCGCCTCGGCAATGTCGGTGCCCATATTCTTGATGGTGGCGAGACCGACACGGATGCGGTCGGTTTTAGACACCGGGTGTTTGGGCTCCCTAACACCCGGTGTCTTACCGGCTTTAATCAAGCCGAAGTCGGCAAAGCTCTCATTCACATCAGGCGCCAAGACGGGCAAGTCCATCCGATGACACTCGTGCATAATCTCGGCGATTTTGTCGGTGTCGCCACTCTCGGCCGAGAGAATGGCGGTCATAAACTCGCCCGGGTAATTGGCCTTCATATACGCCGTTTGGTAGGCCACTCGGCCGTAACTGGCCGAGTGCGCCTTGTTGAAGCCGTAAGCGGCGAATGGCTCCAACCATTTCCAAATTTCGGTCGCCTTCTTCTCGCTCCAACCGGAGTGCTCCACGCAACCTTTGATAAATTTGTCGCGTTGTTCAGCCATTAGCTTGGGGATTTTTTTACCCACCGCTTTTCTGAATTTGTCCACCTCGCCCCAAGAGTAACCGGCCAAGTTGTGGGCCATCATCAAGAGGTCGTCTTGGTACACCAGGATGCCGTAGGTTTGATTCAAAATCGGCTCGAGCGCCGGGTCCAAATATTTGATTTTTTCCGGATGATATTTGCGGTCAATAAAGTCGGGGATAAATTGCATTGGCCCGGGTCGGTAAAGGGCCACCATGGCGTTGATATCGTGGATAGTGGTGGGCTTAAGCTCCTTGAGCCAGCGGGTCATGCCGGTGCCGTTAAGTTGGAAGAGGCCGACAGTGTCGCCACGGGCCAAAAGGTCGAAAGTTTTTCGGTCATCAAGGGGGATGTGCTCCAAGTCAATTTCAGTGTTGTGAATTTTCCGCACTAGGCGCACCGCCTGATGCAAAATGGCCAAGTTGCGCAAACCGAGGAAGTCAAATTTGGTTAAGCCCACGCCATCCTCGCCCACGGCATACATGTCGTATTGAGTAATCAGCGCCTTGCCTTTAGGGTCGTATTGGAGTGGCACATAATTGGTCAGCGGTTCGGGGGCAATGACCACCCCGGCGGCATGGACGGAGATATGCCGGACCGAGCCCTCAATCTTTTTGGCCATGTTTAAAATTTCGCGCACTTCCGCCTCCGCCTCCGCCAGCGCTTTAAGCTCAGGCGATTCTTTAAGGGCTCGCTCAATGGTCATTGGCATACCCTGCGAGCCAAGCGGAATCTCTTTGGCAATTTTATCGCCCAACTCGTAGGGTTTGCCCAGCGCCCGGGCCACATCGCGGACGGCCCCGCGGGCCATCATGGTGCCGAAGGTGCCGATTTGGGCCACTTTGTCCTCGCCATATTTTTGTTTGGCATAGTCAATAATCTCATCGCGGCGATTGTCGGCAAAGTCCATGTCGATATCGGGCGCGCTCGGCCGCTCGGGGTTCAAGAAGCGCTCAAACGGGATTTGATACTCAAGCGGATTGATTTTGGTAATCCCCAGAGCATAGGTGGTAATTGAGCCGGCCACCGAACCGCGGATGGTGTAGTAAATATCGCGCTCTTTCGCGTGGCGGATTAAGTCGCCAACCACCAGGAAGTAAGAAGCGTAACCTTTCATCTTAATAATCTCCAACTCATGATTGAGCCGGTCTTGGGCCGCTTGGTCGCTCTCCAGATTGCGCGTTTTAAGTCCGGCAAAGGCGAGCTCTCGTAAGAGTGAGTCGGCGGTTTGGCCCGCCGGGATAGGGAAGGTGGGGAAGATAAATTTGCCCAGCGTCAGTTCTAAGTTACAGCGCTCGGCAATCTTAAGCGTGTTCGCTACCGCCTCGGGCGTGTCGGCGAAATATTTTTTGGCCGTTTCGGCCGAGATGAAGGAGAAGTCCTCATCGGGGTTGGTCAACTTCTTCTCGCCGTCAAGATTGTTGAGCTGGATGGCGACCAAGGTCTCGTGCGCCGGTTTGTCGGCTGGTTCTAAATAATGCGAATCTTGGGTAGCGACAAGCGGCAAGTCAAGTTCGCGGGCGAGGGCGATAATGGCATTTTTAATTTCCAAACCGCGCTCCAGTTTGGGATGATGCATAATCTCGAGAAAATAATTGTTCTCGCCGAAGATGGCTTGATGCTCGCGAACAATCGCAATCGCTTTGTCCTTGTTCTTCTCCCACAGCGCGCGCGAGAGCTCACCACCCAAGCAACCCGAGAGGCAGATAATGCCCGCGGCATGCTCGCGCATCAGCTCTTTATCAATCCGCGGTTTGTAATAGTAACCCTCCAAGTTGGCGGCGGTAACCATTTTGACCAAATTCTGATAACCAATCAAATTCTCGGCGAGTAAAGTGAGGTGATAGCGCTTGCTATCAATACCTGGCTCTTTATCAAACCGGGAGCGGGCGGCCACATAAGCCTCCACGCCGATAATCGGCTTGAGCCCGGCTTTGGTTGCCTCTTCATAAAAGTCGATGGCGCCGTAAAGGTTGCCGTGGTCGGTCACCGCCAAGGCTGGCATGCCCAAGCTTTTAGCTTTAGCCACCAAATCTTTAGTCTTGGAGAGGCCGTCTAAGAGGGAGTAGTGGCTGTGGGTGTGGAGATGGACGAATGACATAATGGCATTATAGCAAATCTGGAAACTGCTATAATTAGAGTTGATGGGAAGCAAAATTGCCTATTTGGTGGGGGTGGATGAGGCCGGGCGCGGGCCGCTGGCCGGGCCGGTGGCGGTGGGGGTGGTGGCGGTGCCGGTTAAGCTTAAGGTGGCGCTCGGACGCTATGCCGTCCGCGACTCGAAGAAGCTCTCGTCGCGCGATCGCGACGAGTGGTATCGGTTTTTAAACCAAGAGCGACGGGCGGGTAACATCTATTTTGCTACCGCCTTAATTTCAGAAAAAATAATTGATTCTCGCGGGATTGTGCCGGCAGTGCGATTGGGGATAAAAAATTGTTTACAGAGATTAAAACTTGAGCCGGGCATTTGCGAGATTAGGCTTGACGGCAGTTTGGAAGCGCCTCGCCGCTTCCGTTGCCAACAGACGATTATCAAGGGGGATGAGACCGAGCCGATTATTGCCCTTGCTTCCATCGCTGCCAAGGTGCGGCGCGACCGGCGGATGATTCGCTTAGCCGAACTTTACCCGGAATACGATTTCGAAATTAACAAAGGTTACGGCACCGCGGGGCATTATCAGAAACTCAAAAAACACGGCCCCTGTTTTATCCACCGCCGGAGCTTCCTCAAAAGCCTTGATTTATCTGGTAAGGAGCGTAGAATGCGTAATTAGGTTCTGGCTCATTAAAAAGGGGAATGCGTATGTGCCAATTTTTGTGCAATAAGAGTATGGAGGAGCTTATTGATATCCTCCAAAATGATTCCAGTAGTCGGGTAGTTGTAACGAGGGAGATTTTGTTACGGCGACCAAGCAGTCATTCGTTGACCTCGGGTCAGGTGATTGACTTGTTCATCTACTGCGACCCGGCTCAGCGTCCGCGATTTTTCTCACTGGTTGAGGAGATGTCATCGGCATTTACACCGATGGAGCTTGAGACTATAGGAAAGGCGGCGCCTGAGTTCAGGAAGAAGATTATCACGATTCTTGATCGGCACTATCAAGGATCGCGAGCGAGGGAGAGTGTGTTGGCAGCGTTGAACGTTGCCTGAATTAAGGGAATGAAACGGGGCCCAGTCAGAACCTAATCGGGGGCCGTCGTAATTATTAGGCGGCTCTTTTTTATTGCGCAAAAATGTATTTTATGGCAGGATGGTAATCAGATTATTTCGGCGGTTGGGTTGAAAACAAGGGGAGGCTCATAAAGTATGAGCAAGCTGAAAAAGATCCTGGGTTCGGTCCATGAGTTTGATTCTGACCAGTTGGCACGGCGATTCAATGCGTGTGTCAACAAACGGGAGAGGGAAGAGTTTATTAATCAAGTTTGTCCAAGGATCCGGATTTTGGTTCTGGAAAAATTTATCCTGGCTATTGATCCGGATAACAAGGAGCATCGTTGGTTTCGCCGAGCACAGCACATTTTACGCAGACGGCTTGACGGCCAGGGACTCAAGAAGACCGCCGCCGCTTAAGCAGTTCTTTCTTTTTCAATACCGCCGAGATTCGGCCGTGGGTGAGTTGCCCACGGCCTTTTTTCTTGCTTAATTTAGACTTTTTTGTTACAGTATTTGGGTATGGTTATCCGCATGCGGCACACGCGAGCGCACACCGGCAACCGCCGGAGTCACCACGGGCTTTCGACCCCGCGGCTTTCGCGTTGCGCCAAATGCGGCGAGGCTCACTTGCGCCATCGCTTGTGCGAGCATTGCGGCTCTTATCGCGGGCAAACAGTGATTGATGTTACTGCCGCGGTGGCCAAAAAGCAGTCCAAGGCGAAGAAGGTGGAGGCCGAGACCAAATAGTTAGGGTTTCTTTTTGATATTTTTTAAACAATGGCAAACAGGCACTTATCGCGGAGCTTAGCGATGCAAGCCCTTTGTGAATGGGATGTTCGTGATTATGATACCGACCAATTAAAGTCGGCGGTTAAGCGAGTGGCCGAGGAATTTGCTCCCGGTTTGGCGGAAGACGCCTTCGCGCTCTCTTTGGCCGAGGGCGTGGCCAAACAAAGAGACAAACTGGACCATATTATTGAAAAGGCGGCTCCCGACTGGCCCCTACCGCAAATTGCGGTGGTGGACCGCAATATTTTGAGACTGGGTTTGTTCGAACTGTTGTTCGCCGATAAGAGCGAGGTGCCGGCGCGCGTGGCGATTAACGAGTCCATCGAATTGGCCAAAACCTTCGGTGGCGAGGGGAGCGGACGCTTTACCAACGGCGTCCTCGGCGCTGTCTACAAGGAGATGGGCGAGCCAGGCAAAGATGAGGTGCCGGCCAAGAAGCGCCGACCCAAGGACGTGCCTTACGAGCAAATGCCGATTGAGAAGTTGGGCGGGGCGGTGGTTTATACGCGCGCCGATGATGACATTAAGCTCGCCTTGGTCCACGACATCTTTGGTTATTGGACACTGTCCAAAGGTCATATAAAAAATGATGAGGACACGGAAGCGGGCGCGGTTCGGGAAATTAAAGAGGAGCTTGATTTGGATATCAAAATCGAGAGTCCGCTTGGTCAAAATGAATATATTGCATCTGATCCGGAAGTTGGTAAGCTCAGAAAGCAGGTGACTTATTTTTTAGCCCAAGCCAAAAATCCCCAAGATATCAAGCTCGCGGAGGGCAAAGGCGGTCTCTCCGATGCCAAATGGTTTCCCCTCTCGGCCGTGTCCGAGCTTAAAATGTATGACGATATTTTGCCGATTGTTACCAAAGCGATTAAGATTTTGTCGGAATAATCAGAAATTATGAAATCAATTAGCGAGTTTGCATCCCAGATTGGGATTAATTTTATTCGGCCCGAGTTATTGGAGCAGGCTTTTGTCCATCGCTCTTATATCAACGAGCATCGCGATTACGAACTTGAGCACAACGAGCGGCTCGAGTTTTTGGGTGATGCGGTGTTGGAATTGGTGGTCACCGACTATTTGTTTGGCAAGTATCCCGAGCGGAGCGAGGGCGAGCTAACCTCCTTTCGGGCTGCTTTGGTCAACACCGTTACTCTCTCCGAGACGGCTGACGCGCTTAAACTTAATGATTATCTCCTCCTCTCCAAGGGCGAGGCGCGCGACAACGGCCGGGCCCGGCAAGCCATTTTAGCCGATACTTTTGAAGCGGTGATTGGCGCCATTTATTTGGACCAAGGTTATGCCTCGGCGCGCGACTTCATCGCTCGCCAACTTTTCGGCAAAACCGAGGAAATTGTGAAGAAGAATCTGTGGCATGACCCCAAGAGCGTTTTCCAAGAGAAGGCGCAAGAGAATATGAGCATTACGCCGTCTTATCAGGTGATGAAGGCGGTCGGCCCCGACCATAACAAGCTTTTCACCATCGGTCTCTACTTGGCCGACGAGTTGGTGGCCGAGGGCGAGGGCCACTCCAAGCAAGAGGCCGAGCAAGAGGCGGCCCAAAAAGGTTTGGCGGCCAAGGGTTGGATGGTAAAATAGTTTTTATATGCGATTGCAAAAACTGGAACTCGCCGGCTTTAAGTCGTTTGCCAAAAAGACGACTCTCCTTTTCGATTCGCCGATTACCGCCATCGTCGGTCCCAACGGCTCGGGCAAGTCTAATGTGGCGGAGGCCTTCCGTTGGGTCTTGGGCGAGCAATCGATTAAGTCGCTTCGGGGCAAACGGAGCGAGGACTTGATTTGGAACGGCAGTGAGCGCGAGGGCCGCTCGAGCCGGGCCGTGGCGGCGGTCACCTTCGATAATCACGACCGGCGATTTGACCTTGATTTTGACGAGGTGGTTGTCAGTCGCGAGGTCCATCGCGACGGGGTGGGCGAGTATCGGCTCAACGGCTCGCCGGTGCGCTTGCGCGATGTTCTTGAGCTTTTGGCCGGCGTGTCTCTCGGTCCCTCGGGGCATCATATCGTTTCTCAAGGTGATGCCGACCGCATCCTCTCGGCCTCGTTGTTCGAGCGCAAAGCGATGATTGAGGACGCGCTCGGGCTTAAAGTCTTACAGTGGAAGTTGGCCGAGAGTCGGAAGAAATTGGACCAAACCGAGGAAAATAAAAAGAAAGTGGAGTCGCTCCGCCGGGAAATTGCGCCCCATCTTAAATTTTTGAAAAAACAAGTGGAGAAGATAGAGCGAGCCGACGAGTATCGTCGGACGCTTAAAGATTTATATAAAACTTACTTGGCCCGCGAGGCCGGCTACTTGGCGGGCCAACAAGCGGAGCTTAATCGCCGGCGGGCCGCGCCGCTTGAGGAATTAAAGGAGTTGGAAAAGCGGATTGCCGAGGTGGAACAAATAATCGCCTCCTCGGGCGGCAAGCGGACCCGGCGAGATGAGGGGATTGTTAAAAAAGAAGTCGAGATTGAGAGTTTGCGCCAAAAGAAGGATGACCTCGGCCGGACACTGGGCCGGCTGGAGGGTTTGCTTGAGGCTCAAACTAAACTGGCGCCAAGCGACAAGACCGTGCCGGTTGGCGTGGTGCAAGAGCTGATTGGCGACCTTGACGATTTGCTTGAGAGCGGTGGCCGGACCGATGACTTAAGTATGATAAAGCGCTCGCTCTCGGCCATCAAAGCCCGGTTGAATAATTTTATCAATCACGAATTGGCGGGTAATCGTGGCGGGGCCAGTGAGGAGCTTGGTAAATTGGAGCTGGAGAAAACGCACCTGCAAGACGATAGTCAGCGTCTCGATGATCTCTTGCTGGCCTCGCTTGAGCAATATGAGCTATTAAAGCAGTCGGTTAGCTCCGAGCGCGAGGACGCTTTCCGGGCCGAGCGGGAATTGTTTGAACTGCGCGGTCGCCGGCAAGAGCTTAACTCGGCCCTTGAGCTGGTAAAGGCGGAAGAGGCGCGTTGGCAAATAGAGAGCGACGACCTGGATCGCGAGATTGCCGAGGGGACCCAACTGATGGACTATGAGGTGAAGAGCTTTGTTAAAGAGCTCAAATTGGTTGACGAGCCGCGCGCCGAGCAGGAGACGAGGCGCAAAGAGATTGAGCGGCTCAAACTCCGCCTCGAGGATATGGGAGTGGAGTCGACTGATGTGTTGAATGAATACAAACAGGCCGGCGAGCGCGATGACTATTTGGCCCGCGAATTGGCCGACCTAACCGCGAGCGCCGAGTCGCTGGTTAAAATTATGGCCGACTTGGAGGCGGAGCTTGAGACCATTTTTGAGGAAGGAGTGAAGAAGATTAACGCCAAATTTAGCGACTTCTTCGCTCTCATGTTCGGCGGCGGGACGGCCAAGTTAACCAAAGTTTTGCCGGAAAAAAAGAAAAAAATCAAAGACCCGGAACTGCTTGAATTGGCCGGGGAATTTATCCTGCCGGTTGATGACGAGGAGGAAGGGGAGCAAAAAATCGGTATTGAGATTGAGGTGGCGCTCCCGCGGAAAAAGATTAAGGGCCTCCAGATGCTCTCGGGTGGCGAGCGAGCGCTCACTTCCATCGCCCTCCTTTTCGCCATCGCCTCCGTTAACCCGCCCCCCTTCCTTATTTTAGATGAGACTGACGCCGCTCTTGATGAAGCTAACTCTAAGAAGTATGGCGATATGATTGAGACTTTATCTAAATCGTCGCAACTGATTCTCATTACCCACAACCGCGAGACGATGAGCCGAGCCGGCATCCTCTACGGCGTGACCATGGGCGCCGATTCCACCTCCCGTCTCCTCTCGGTCAAATTCGACCAAGCCCAATCCTTCGCCAAATAAAATGTGCAACACCGAGTGTTGCACATTTTATTTTACCAACTCGTAGTCCAGACGGCGTTTGAGGGGGTAAGCGGCTTTGACCTTCACCTTCACCTCATCACCGAGGCGAAAGCGTTTTTTATGCCGGCGGCCAACCAACGATAAGGTCTTCTGGTTAAATTCGTAATAATCGTCTTTTAAGTCGCGGAGCGAGACCAAGCCGTCAGACTTAGTCTCGCTTTCTTCCACGAAGAAGCCAAAGTCGGTGACGCCGGAGATAATGCCGGTAAAGGTTTGGCCGATTCGCTCGCTCATATACTCCACCTGCTTCATCTTCACACTTTCGCGCTCGGCCTCGGCCGCGCGCTGCTCCATTTGCGAGGAGTGATTAACTTGCCGGTCAACTTCTTCCAACAGCGTTTTGGCCGGTTTTTTGTTAGCGAGGAAGGTGGCGAGCAAGCGATGGACCATCAGGTCGGGGTAACGCCTAATGGGCGAGGTAAAGTGTGTGTAATGACCGAAGGCCAGCCCCCAATGGCCAATATTCTCGGTCGAATAAATCGCTTTGGCCATCGCGCGGACGGTGGCTCGGCTAACAATATGATGCTCGGCCGCCTCTTCCGCTTTACCCAACACTCGATTAATCTCGCTAGACGAGATTTTGCCGCCTTTGACGGCCAAGTCGTAGCCGAGGGGTTTGAGGAAGGCAGCCAAGTTGGCAATCTTGTCCATATTGGGCCAGTCGTGAATCCGATAGACGAAGGTGTGCGGTTGGTGGTCGTTGTACTCCGAGGCCCACTCGGCCACCTGGCGATTGGCGAGGAGCATAAAGTCCTCAATTAAGAGGTAACTGGCGGTTCGGGTTTTCTTAATCACTTTAAGCGGTTTGCCGGTTTTATCCAATTCAAATTTGACCTCGTCGTCTTCAAAGATGACCGCGCCGGCGGCGATGTTTTGGGCGCGTAAGCGCTCGGCCAGTTTGTTTAACGTCCTGATTTCTTTCTCGTATTCGCCGCCTTGGTCGAGTACCGTTTGCGCCTCTTCGTAAGAGAAGCGTCGGTCGGAATGGATGACCGTCCGGCCGAACCAGCGCTCTAAAATCTCGCCATTATTGTTTAAAGTAAAAATGGCCGAGAAGGTGAGCCGGTCCTCATTGGGCACCAAACTACAGACATCGTTGGAGAGAATCTCGGGGAGCATGGGGATAGTCCGGTCAACAAGATAAATGGAAGTGGCGCGCTTTTTGGCCTCGTCGTCAAGCGCTCGGCCGGGGCGGACATAATAGGAAACATCGGCGATATGGACGCCCACTTCCCATTGGTTGTTGCCCAACTCTCGCACCGATAAAGCATCGTCAAAGTCTTTGGCATCGGCCGGGTCGATGGTGAAGGTAACAAGGTCGCGACAATCGCGGCGGGTCTTGACCTCGCCGGCCAAGTTTTGGGCAAAGTTTTTCTTAATCTCGTCGGCTTCTTTCTCTACTGCGGTCGGGAAGTCGGTAACAAAGCCTTGGCCGGCGACAATCGCCTGCATTTCCGTTTCGTGGACGCCGGCCGGGCCGAGGCGCCGGAGCACTTTGCCTGTCGGCAATTTGTTGGGGTCGTCCCAACGCTCGATTTTAATGACCACTTTTTCTCCCTCGCCGGCACCGGCGAGATTATTGATAGGGATAATGAAATTGAGGAAGGTCCGCGGAGTGTCGGGGATGAGGAAGTATTCGCTTTCCTCTTTAGTGATGGTGCCGACAAACTCGCGCCGGCGGTGTTCAAGCACTTTCTCCACTTTACCCACCAGGCCGTCTTTAGCCTTCCGATAACTCACTAAAACGGTATCGCCGTCTAAGGCGAAGCCGGTGTCGGGGTAGGGGACAAAAATTTCCCGGTCCACTTCCGGGCCGGGGAGATAGCCACCATGCTTGGTTAGCTTAATTTTGCCTTCCAATTTCTTGTTTGAGTTGCCTTTTTTATTCACATTGGGCAGTATACCTCATTATTTGACCGGATTCAAAAAATCTGCTACCATCTCTTCGTTGTCGCCCAAGACGATTAAAATATGCTGAAAATCAGATTACAACGCGTCGGCCGGAAAAATGACCCATCTTTCCGTCTCGTCGTTACCGAGAGCACTAATGCCGCTAAAAAGAGCGGTCGCTTTGCCGAGGTGTTGGGCAGTTACGATGCTCGCCACGGCGAACCGCAAATTAAGGCTGATAGAGTTAAACACTGGATTGGGATGGGGGCGCAAGTTTCCGACACGGTTCATAATTTATTGATTAAAAAGGGAGTGATTGAGGGCAAGGCCAAAAATCCGCTTCCTAAGAAAACGGCTATCAAGAAACTAGCCGAGCCGGTGGAGGAAAAAGCTCCAGAAGCTGAAGCTGAAATTCCCGCCGAAACTACCGTTAAAGCCCCGGTTGAAACTCCTGAAGAACCGAAGGCCGAGGAGAAGCCTGAAGAAGAGAAGACAGAAGAGCCGGTTGCCTAGTCAACCGGTTTTTTGTATAGTTTAAATACACGGTCGAGCTGTTAGTAATTTCTAAGATTATAACTACGGCAATGCAACGAGACCAGGAATTCCTTGATTATTTGATCAAGGCTTTGGTTGACCATCCGGAGGATGTGAAGGTTAACCGCCAGGTTGACGAGATGGGCGTCTTGATGACCCTTGATGTTAACCAGGAGGATATGGGCAAGATTATCGGTCGTCAAGGCAACACTGCCAAGGCCATCCGCACTTTACTCCGCGTGGTGGGGATGAAGAATAACGCCCGGGTTAACTTGAAGATTAATGAGCCAGCCGGCGGCCGGGCGAGCGCGCCGCTAGGCGATGTGCCCAGCGCCTCCAAGTCGGTAGATGACGCCATGGCTGACCTCAAGCTTTAAGTTAAGATAATTGTTCAAAACCAAAATCCGCCTAACTTTACAAAGTTGGCGGTTTTTGGTTTAATTTGAGACGAAATGACAATGAAAAAATTTACAGTCATTACCACTTTTCCTAATTTGCTCGAGTCGTATCTTAGCGACTCGATTTTGGCGCGGGCGATTAAGGCGAAAAAGTTGAGTGTCAAGTTTGTCAATCCGCGGCAGTTCGCCACTGATAAACATCACAAAACTGACTTCCGGCCTTACGGTGGCGGCCCCGGGATGGTGATGCTCGCCGAGCCGATTTTGCGAGCGGTGGAAGCGGTTTTGCGAACCAGTCGCCGAAGACTCCCGGTCGGCGAGGGGAAGTCGCAATCAACCGCCCGCGCTCGCTCGGCTAATCAACCACAGGTTATTATTTTCTCGCCGCAAGGCAAATCGTTCACTAATCAAATCGCGGCTAAATTAGCCAAAGAGAAACGCGACATCATTCTAATCGCCGGCCGGTACGAGGGGATTGACGCGCGAGTGAAGAAGATTTTGAAAGCCGAGGAATACTCAATTGGCGATTATGTCCTCACTGGCGGCGAGTTGCCGGCCTTGGTGGTGATTGATGCCGTGGCTCGACAATTGCCGGGCGTTCTCGGCAAAGAGGAGTCGCTGGAGGAAAAGCGGGTGGCGAGCCGGGAAGTGTATACTCGCCCTGAAGTATTGGAGTGGCCGCCTTCGTCCAAGACTTCGGCGGGTCGAAGCAAAAAGCATCGCGTGCCCAAAGTCCTCCTCTCTGGCCACCAAGCCAACATCACCGCCTGGCGCGCCAAACGCGCTAAGCGTTCTTAGTCCATTATGTCCATTATCACCTTTGCCTTATTGCTACACTTCTTACGATCGTATAAACTGTAGTAATGAATAAGTTCGCTTATGTTTACGGTAATCCCGACAATAAAAAACTGAATGTTAAGAAAGTGATTTTGGAGACCATAAAAATTGCCGGCCTTATCAGTATGACCATGGTTGCTCCCAATGCCATTCAATCTCTCAAATTACTTGATGGTAATAAAGAAAAGTATCGTCGTTGGTATGTTGATAAGACAATAGAAAAAATGACGGCTCAAAAATTAGTCGTCATTAAAAATAATGGCAATATTCAAAGAATAGTTTCACTGACTGACAAAGGAGAAAAATTACTTGATCGATATGAAATGCAAGAGTTGTTTATTGTTAAACCAAAAAAGTGGGACGGCAAATATCGGGTGGTGATTTTTGATATTAGAGAAGGCAAAAGAAAAATTCGGGATGATTTAAGGATTTGGTTGGAAGATTTGGGGTTTGTAAGATTGCAGAACAGCGTTTGGGTTTTCCCTTATGAATGTCGCGAGGTAGTGGTTTTGTTGAAATCTCGTCTCGGAGTGGGAACGGAGGTTTTATATCTGATAGTTGAAAATATTGAAAATGACTTGAAATTGAAAAAACATTTCGGTTTGTAATTTTACTTTTGCTACACTTTCTACGGTCGTATGAACTGTAGTAATTCGGTGATGAAATGGTGATGAAATGGTGGATATATACAAAAATTTGACAGGATTTGGGGGATAGGTTATACTCGGAGTAAGCAAACAAGATTGAGTTATGGGGGCAGTCTTGCTTAATCCGTTCGGTTCTTAACTGGGCGGAACTCCACTACAAGTTAATAGCGCCATATTTCCCGTTCTGTCGGTCGGGAGAGGCGTTTTGCGCTTTTTTATGTTGAAGCAAAAATATTTTTCCAAGTATCGTGAACCATTGGTCGAGCTCCCCAACTTGGTCGAGGCCCAAACCAATTCCTATAAATGGTTGGTGACGGAAGGTTTGGCCGAAATTTTTAAAGAATTCTCACCCATCAAAGACTATTCGCAGAAGAAGTTTGAACTGGAATTTACCAGCTTCCAACTCGACGCCCCCAAGTTTGACGAGCATTACGCCAAGGAGAACAAACTCTCTTATGACGCGTCTTTGCGCGTGCGGGTCAAGCTTAAGAACAAGACTTTAAATCAAGACAAGGAGCAAGAGATTTTCTTAGCTGACTTCCCGGTGATGACCGAGCACGGCACCTTCATCATCAATGGCATTGAGCGGGTGATTGTGCCCCAATTGTCGCGCTCGTCCGGCGTCTTCTTCACCGAGAACGATATTAAGGGCAAAAAATATTTTGGCGCCAAAGTAACGCCGGTTCGCGGCGCTTGGCTCGAGATTGAGACCGAGGCCGACGACTCGGTTTATGTTCGGATTGACCGCAAGCGCAAATTCCCGGTGTCCTCGCTTCTTAGGGTGTTTGCCGACAAAGAGGGGAAAACCCTAACCGACGTGGCCTTGATTAAGCTCTTTGCCGGCACGCCGGCCGAACAATATATTAAGAACTCGTTTGAAAAGGATCATGCCAAAACGCCGGCCGACTCTTATCTTGAGATTTACAAGCGACTGCGCGACTCCGACTTGGCGACCGCCGCCAACTCCAAAGAGTTCGTCACCACCCTCTTCTCGCGCGACAAATACGACTTGTCGGTGGTGGGCCGTTACCGACTGAATCAGCGCTTTGGCAAACCGACCGACGCGGTTAGTCGCGAGGAGCGAACCGTTACCTTGGCTGACTTGGTGACTACTCTAATTCATATCGGCAAGCTCAATACCACCCGAGGATCGGAAGCCGATGACATCGACCACCTCGGTTTCCGGCGGGTCCGGTTGGTGGGTGAGATGCTTCAGAATCGGCTCAAGTTTGGTATGACTCAAATGAAGCGCAATATCCAAGACCGGATGTCGACCATCGATTCGGCCACCTTACTGCCGGTGCAAATCTTGAACCAGCGACCGCTCCAGGCCCGGCTCAAAGAGTTCTTCACCACCAACCAATTGTCGCAATTTATGAGCCAAGAGAACGCGCTCTCGGAGATTGAGCATCTCCGCCGCCTCTCGGCCCTTGGTCCGGGCGGTTTAACCCGTGAGCGCGCCGGGCTTGAAGTCCGCGACGTCCACACCAGTCATTACGGTCGGGTTTGCCCAATCCACACGCCGGAAGGTCCAAACATCGGCTTGATTCTCCAGCTGGCCAGCTATTCCCGTATCAATCAATTCGGCATTATTGAGGCGCCTTATCGCAAAGTGACCAAGGGGGTGATTACCGACGAGTTGATTTACCTCAACGCTTTAGACGAAGAGAGTTACAACATTGCTCACGCGTCGGTGGCTTACGACGATAAGGGCAGACTGCTTGATGAGATGGTGGAAGTGCGACGCAAAGCCAATCCCGGCATGGCGCTTCGCGAGGAAGTGGACTTTATTGATGTGGCGCCCAACGCCGCTTACTCGGTGGCGACCTCAATGATTCCGTTCCTCGAGCATAACGACGCCAACCGCGCCTTGATGGGCTCAAACATGCAGAAGCAGGCGGTGCCGTGCATCATCCCCGAGGCGCCACTGGTCGCGACCGGGATGGAGGCCAAGGCGGCGCTTGACTCCGGTCGCTTGGTGCTGGCTCATCGGGCCGGCACGGTTAAGGCCGTGGATGGCCAGCATATTATTATCAAAATCAAGGACGGCAAGGAGGATGTGTACCCACTCGTCAACTTTGTTAAAACCAACAACAATACCTCATTACATCAGCGCTCGGTTGTTGATATCGGCGATGAGGTCAAGCGGGGCGCGCTTCTGGCCGACTCATCGGCCACCGACTTTGGCCAATCGGCCTTGGGGCAAAACGTGCTGGTCGCCTTTATGTCTTGGGGTGGGATGAATTATGAGGACGCCATCATCATCTCCGAGCGCTTGGTCAAGAACAGCAAGTTCACCAGTATTTATATTGAAGAGTTTGATTGCAATGTCCGCGACACCAAGCTCGGCCCGGAGGTGACCACTCACGACATCCCCAATGTTGGCGAGGGCAAGCTTAAGAATTTGGACGAGGATGGCATTATCCGCATCGGCGCCGAGGTCCGACCGAACGATATTTTGGTCGGCAAGATTACCCCCAAGGGCGAGACCGAATTAACGCCCGAGGAGCGCCTGCTTCGCTCAATCTTTGGCGAGAAGGCGCGCGATGTTAAAGACTCGTCCTTGCGCGTGCCGCATGGCAAGCGCGGTCGGGTAATTGGGGTCAAAGTCTTTTCCCGCGAGGCGGGCGACAAGCTCGAGTCCGGCATTTTGAAGCGGGTTCATATCAAAGTGGCCCAAATCCGAAGCGTTTCGGTCGGCGACAAGCTGGCCGGACGTCACGGCAACAAGGGCGTTATTTCACGCGTTTTGCCAGAGGAGGATATGCCTTATTTGCCCGATGGCACGTCAGTGGATGTGATTTTAACGCCGCTAGGCGTGCCATCCCGAATGAACTTGGGTCAGATTTTTGAGATGCATATGGGCTTGGCCGCTCACACTTTGGGTTATCAGGCCATCAACCCGGTCTTTATGGGCGCCACCGCCGATGAGATTAAGGAAGAATTGGTGGCGGCCGGCTTTTCCATTGGTCCGTACTCGCTCATTACCCAACAGCCGCTCGGCGGTCGCAGTCAGGGTGGTGGTCAGCGCTTCGGCGAGATGGAGGTCTGGGCGCTTGAGGGTTACGGCGCCGCTTACACTCTCCGCGAGATGCTGACGATTAAGTCTGACGATATTCTCGGTCGATCGAGCGCTTTCGATTCAATTGTCAAAGGCACGCCGATTCGTCCGCCTAATGTCCCGGCCTCGTTCAACGTGATGCTGGCGGAACTTAGAGGATTGGCGCTTGATGTGGAGCTTAAAAATATCTAATTTATTCAAGAAATATGGAAATTCGAAAAACAATCCAAGAATTGAAAAAAAACACTCCACCGGCCGACTTCAATGCCATTTCACTTAAGCTGGCCTCGCCGGAGAAGATTCTTGATTGGTCTTTTGGCGAGGTAACCAAGCCGGAAACGATTAATTATCGCAGTGGCCGGGCCGAACGCGGTGGCCTCTTCGACGAGCGAATCTTCGGTCCGGAGAGGGATTACGAATGTTATTGTGGCAAATACAAGCGGATTCGTTATGCCGGCATTGTGTGCGACAAGTGCGGCGTAGAGGTAACCCGGTCAATCGTTCGCCGCGAGCGGATGGGCCACATCGAGCTGGCCTCGCCGGTGGCGCACATTTGGTTTATGCGCAATATTCCGTCGCGCTTGGGCTTGGCCTTGGGCATCTCCATCTCCGACTTGGAGAAGGTGATTTACTTTGCCGGTTACATTATTACTTCGGTTAACGAGGGGGAGAAAGGCCGCGTGCTGAAGGAAATTGATGCCGAGTACAAAAGCAAGTTTAAAGGTTTGACCAATGATCAATCCAAAGAGCAGTTGAAAGAGGCGATGAGCGAGGCCAAGCGCCAAGTGGAATCGCTTCGCGAGTGGCAAGTGGTGGATGAGATTACTTATCATCGCTTAAGTCTCAAGTACGGGTCGGTCTTTGAGGCCGGCATCGGCGCCGAGACGCTGTACGACATTGCCAAGAGTATTAATGTTGACCAAATGATTGAGAACTTGCGCTTGGCAATGGACAAGGCGACTGCCGTGGAGCGAGCCAAACTCCAGCGCCGGCTAAACTTTTACCGCATTCTCAAGCGCTCGGGCGTTCGACCAGAGTGGATGTTCCTAAAGGTAATTCCGGTTATCCCGCCGGCGCTTCGGCCAATGGTCGCCTTAGACGGTGGCCGGCACGCCACTTCCGATGTGAACGATTTGTATCGTCGGGTCATCAACCGCAACAACCGCTTGAAGAAATTGGTTGACTTGTCCGCCCCGGAGGTAATCCTCCGCAACGAGAAGCGCATCCTCCAAGAGGCGGTGGATGCCTTGATTGATAACTCAATTCGCCGTGGCGGCGGCAGTGAGGGGGTGCTTAATCAGGCCCAGCGCCGACCGCTTAAGTCGTTGGCCGATTCGCTCCGCGGCAAGCAAGGTCGCTTCCGGCAGAACTTGCTCGGCAAGCGCGTTGACTACTCGGGGCGGTCGGTGATTGTGGTTGGTCCAGAGCTTAAAATCTCTCAATGCGGTTTGCCCAAGCACATGGCGCTTGAGCTCTTCCGGCCGTTTATTATTTCTAAAATTTTGAATCAAGAGCTGGCCTTCAACATTCGCGGCGCCGGCCGGCTGATTGATGAGGGCATTCCCGAGGTGTGGGCGATTTTGGAAGAGGTGATTAAAGACAAGCACGTGCTCTTGAATCGAGCGCCGACTCTCCACCGCTTGGGTATTCAGGCTTTTCAACCAGTTTTGATTGAAGGCAATGCCATCCAAATTCATCCGTTGGTTTGTACCGCCTTCAACGCCGACTTCGACGGCGACCAAATGGCCGTTCACCTGCCGCTCTCGGAGCGGGCTCAAGTGGAGGCTCGCGAGCTGATTGCCGCCAACAAGAACTTGCTTAAGCCCGGGTCCGGCGACCCGGTGGTTAACATGAAGCTGGATATCGTTCTCGGTTCTTACTGGGTGACCAAAATGACGGCTGTCCCGGCGGACCGAATCCAGGCTTTTAGCTCGCCCAATCAGGCGATTATGGCTTACGACTTCGGCCGAGTCGGTTTGCGCGATAAAATCAAGCTGATGGGTGGCAAACCCGAGAAGTATGGCCAGTTGGCCGGGGCCTTGTTTGAGACGACAGTTGGCCGGGTGCTCTTCAACAACACTTTACCGAGCGACTTTCCGTTCTTAAACAACGAGGTGACCAGTAAGGTCATTGGTACCCTGATTGAAGATTTAATCAGTCGTTACGGTCTTGAGCCGATGCCGAAGATTTTGGATAAAATCAAGTCGTTTGGCTTCAAATACGCCACTCGTTCCGGTATCACTTGGGGTTTGGACGATGTTAACATTCCGGTCGCCAAAGAAAAGATTATCGCCGGCGCTCGAGTGGAGGTGGAGCAGGTGGAAAATGATTATCACGAAGGCTTGCTGTCTGAAACCGAGCGTTATCGGATGGTGATTGAAATTTGGACCAGGGCCAAGTTGGAAATTCAAAAAACGATTCCCGAGAGCTTGCCTCACGGTGGCTCGGCAGCCGACATTCTCGCTTCCGGCGCCCGCGGTTCCATCGGGCAATTGACTCAAATGGTTGGGATGAAGGGTATTATTATCAACCCGGCCGGCCAAGAAATTGACTTCCCGATTATCCCGTCTTACAAGGAGGGCCTCTCGCCGATTGAATACTTCACCACCACCCACGGCTCACGGAAGACCTTGGCCGATACGGCGCTTAATACCGCCAAGGCCGGTTATATGACTCGTAAGTTGGTGGATGTGTCGCAAGATGTGGTTATCCGCGAGGAGGATTGCGGTGACACCGTCGGTCGGGTAATTACCGAGACCGACATTGCCGGCTTTGACACCGGCATCGGCCGGCTTGTCCGTGGCCGGATCCTCTTGTACGACTTGGTTGGCCCGGACGGTAAAGTCTTGTTTAAGAAGGGTCATTTGATTAGTCGCGAAGATGCCGCCTTGATCGATAAAAAGGGCGTGACCTCGGCTCATATTCGTTCGCCACTCTCTTGCCACTCGTTGCGCGGTGTTTGTCAAAAGTGTTACGGCGCCGATCCGGGTCGCGGTCACTTGGTGGCCATCGGCGAACCGGTTGGCATTGTGGCGGCTCAAGCTATTGGCGAGCCGGGCACCCAGCTGACCATGCGGACCAAACACTCCGGCGGTATCTCCACCGGCAATATGGACATCGTGGGCGGTTTGCCGCGGGTGGAAGAGATCTTTGAGCGGCGCAATCCCAAAAACCAAGCGATTATTTCCGAAGTTAACGGCACCATTTTGGCGGTCAATAATACCGGCCGAGAATTTGTTATAGAAGTGGCGGTTGACCCCGACAGTCGGAAGAAGAAGGCTAAAGACAACGACAAACTTGAGTACTCGGCGCCGCTTAACCGGACAATCTTGGTTAAGGCTAAGGATAATATCAAACAAGGTCAGCTCTTAACCGACGGTTCGGCCGAACTGGTTAACTTAACCCGTTACGCCGGCCGGGTCGTCGCCGAAAATTACATTATCAAAGAGATTAACGCCATCTATGAGCTCCAGGGCGTCTCTATCTCCCGCAAACATATCGAGGTGATTATCCGCCAAATGTTCTCGCGGGTGAAGGTTAAAGATCCGGGCGATACCAAATTTACTTTGGGCGAGGTGATTGAGCGTTCAATCTTGGCCGAGGAACATGAGACGCTTAAGCCAGACAGCGAGAAAGCCAAAACCGAAGAAATCTTGCTGGGTATCTCCGAAGTGGCGCTCTCAACCGCTTCCTTCCTCTCGGCCGCCTCCTTCCAACACACCAACAAAGTTTTGATTGATATGTCCCTTAAGGGCGGGCTTGATCGGCTCCGCGGTTTGAAAGAGAATGTTATCATTGGTCGCTTAATCCCGGCTGGCACTGGTTTGACCGTCGTGGCTGAAAAAAAGGAAGAATCAGAAGAAGCAACAGGCGACGAGTAATCTCAAACTCGCCATGTCGTCAACGGTTGAACAAATCAAGGAACGGCTCGGCATCGCCGAGGTCGTTGGTCAGTATCTCAAACTGGAACGAGCCGGGGTCAACTTCCGCGCTCGTTGCCCGTTCCACAACGAGCGCACGCCATCCTTTTTTGTGTCGCCGACCCGGGGCAGTTGGCATTGCTTCGGTTGTAATCGGGGCGGTGACTTAATCTCGTTTGTGGAGGAGATTGAGGGAATTGACTTTCTTGGCGCGCTCAAAATTTTGGCCGCCCAAGCCGGTGTTGATTTGGCCGCTTACGATCGGCGCGAGGTGGGCGAGAAGGATCGCTTGTTTAAAGCTCTTGATTTGGCGACCAAATTCTTCGAGACCAAATTGTTGACCAATGAAGCGGTCAAAAAGTATTTGGTGGAGAGAGGTTTGACGGAAGAAACAATCAGAGCCTGGCGGCTGGGTTTTGCGCCCGATGATTGGCGCCACGCGGCCGACGAGCTCATCCGCCAAGGTTACTCGGAGCAGGAGTTGACAGCCATTGGCTTAACCGTCACCGCCGCCAAAAATCCGGCCGGCCGGCCTTACGAGCGCTTTCGGCGACGGATTATGTTCCCGTTGTTTGATTCGGCCGGTCGGGTGACCGGTTTCTCGGGACGAATTTTTGGGGGCGACTCAAACAATGAGGCCCTTGGCCGTAACCAAACGGGCGAGGCCAAATATGTTAATTCGCCGGAGACCAAGCTCTATAAAAAAAGCCAAATTCTCTTCGGTTTTGATCGGGCCAAAATGGCTATTCGCCAGGCCGATATGGCCATTTTGGTAGAAGGGCAAATGGATTTATTGATGGCTCATCAGGCGGGGATTACCAATACCGTGGCCGTTTCCGGCACCGCTTTGACTACCGAGCATTTGATTAAACTCCATCGCCTGGCCGGCAATTTGGTGATGTCGTTTGACTCTGACGAGGCGGGGATTAAAGCCGCCAAAAAGAGCATCGATTTGGCCTTGGCGCTTGGCTTTAATGTTAAAGCGGCCGCCTTACCATCGGGGCAAGATCCGGCCGAGGTGATTAAGACCGATCCGGAAATCTTCCGTCGGGCGGTGGCTGAAGCCAAGCACATTATCAACTTCCACCTGGATAATTTGAAGGCCAAAACGAGCGATCGCCAGCAACTGGCCAAATTGGTGACCAATGAGGTCTTGCCTTATGTTAAACAATTGGCCAATAATTTGGAGCAAGCCCATTTTATTGATCATATTGCCACGGCCATTAAGTTGCCGGTCGACTCGCTCTGGCGCGAACTGAAGACAGTTAAAGTATTGACAACCCAAAGGTCCGACCTTAAAAATTCCCCAAGGTCGGACCTTGAAATTGAGACAGTGGTGGAGAGCCGGGCCAAGCGGATTAATAAGCTCTTGTTCGGCCTCTTGGCCTGGCAAAAAAGTTTGCCCGCGCCGGCGGTTGACCTGGCCGCTTTGACCGCGCGCTTGGCCGAGCTCGCAACGCCGGCCGAACTTGCTCGGCAAGCGGCGGCCGCGGCCGGCGATCAGGAGCTCCTGTTTGAGGTTGAGCTCTCTTATGCCGGTTCAACCCGCTTGGCCGATGAAATTGATGAGCTGATTGCCAATTTTAAACAAGAACAGTTGAAGGGCGATTTGGCCATTGCCCTGGCGGAATTGCGCGAGGCGGAAAGTGACCAAGACCAAGCCAGGCTCGACAGCGCTCTCAAAAAATGTCAGGATATCGGAAAAGCCTTACAAGCGTTAACTAATCATAATTAAGCAACTATGGCGACGAAAGGAAAAAAGTCCGCCTCGGGCGGAAAGAATCTCAAAAAGCCGGTCCGAAAGTCCGCCAAAGGCGGATCGGCCTCGGGCCGAAAGATAGTGAAAAAGACCGTTAAGGTAAAGTCAAAAACGGTTAAATCGGCGACGCATCTGGCGCCTAAAGCTCGCAAAAAAGCCGCCGCCGACGCCTTGAAGCAGAAGGCCGATGGCTTGGTGATGAAGGGTCGCCAGCGGGGCTTTGTGACTTATACCGAAATTTTGAAAGTTTTCCCTAATGTTGAGACCGACATCATCTTTCTGGAGGAACTGTACGGCAAGCTGGAGGATGCCGGAGTGGATGTGTTGGAGGAGGGCGGCTTCCTTGATGATGAGGCGCAAATCTCGGACAAGATTAAATCAACGCGCGAGGGTGGTCTCGACTCGGTCCAAATGTATCTTAAGGAAATCGGCCGGCACAAGCTCCTGGTGGCCGCCGAGGAGAAGGAGTTGGCTAAGAAAATTTTGACCGGCGATGATGAGGCCAAGAATGATTTGGCCAAAGCCAACTTGCGCCTAGTGGTCTCGATTGCCAAAAAGTATATGGGCCGAAGTTCGGATTTAACTTTGCTTGACTTAATCCAAGAAGGGAATTTGGGCCTCTTTAAGGCGGTGGAAAAGTTTGATTGGCGGAAGGGTTACAAATTTTCCACTTATGCCACTTGGTGGATTAGGCAGGCGGTGACGCGGGCCTTGGCCGACCAGTCGCGGACCATCCGCATCCCCGTCCACATGGTGGAGACGATTGCCAAATATAAACAAGTGTATCGGCGTCTCTCTCAAGACTTGGGCCGTGAGCCCCTACCGCCGGAGATTGCCATTGAGATGGGGATTGACGTGGAGAAGGTCCACACGATTGAGAAGATTGATCAGTCAACCACCTCGCTGGATAAGCCGATCGATGACGATGACGAAAAATCTTCTTTAGGTGAGTTTATTGCCGATGACAAAATCCCGCCACCGGATCAAGAGGCCTCACGGCGAATCTTGCGCGATCAAATCGCGGAAATTTTGAGCGACCTTTCGCTCAAAGAACAAGCGATTTTGGAAATGCGCCACGGTCTTAAAGACGGGGTGATGCGAACGCTTGAGGAAGTGGGCAAGGAATTTGGCGTCACCCGCGAGCGCATCCGACAAATTGAAGCCAAAGCCCATGAGAAAATTCGTCAGCACGACAAAGCCAAGCGCTTGATGGGATATTAATTGACGAGAAGAGAATCAACCGCGGTTTTGATTTGAGCGAGTGGCACGGCGCCTGGGAGCTTAATTTGCTTGCCGGTGGTCCGGTTCCACACAATCACAAACGGCGTGCCGGTACCGCCGGCGCCTACGGCGTCTTGGTAGTCAGCTTCGACAATGGCGGCCATCTCGCCACTGGCTAAGCACTCCTCAAAAGTGGCGCGGTCCAAACCGACCTCGGCGGCGAGGACCGGCAAGAGAGAGGTGTCTAAACCATCGTTGGATGGCGTGACGGCGAAAATTTTATCAACATAAGCCCAAAAGCCGTCATTGCCGCCAAGACGGGCGGCGCACTCTGATGCCTCGGCTTCAACTCGGGCCTTGGTATGGAGACCGTCAAGCGGGAAATGGCGGTACACAATCGCCAACTCGCCACCGGGGTAAGCGGCTACCGCTTGCTTGGTGGTAGGGTGGAAGTTTTTACAGAAGGGGCACTCCAAGTCGGAATATTCAACTAACACAATCGGCGCCTCGGGGTTGCCGAGGATGTGGTCATCGGCGCTAATTGGTTGGATAGGGAAAGACTCTTGGTTGCTGGGAGTGGAGGTGGCGTTCTTGCCGAAGAGATCCCGCCCGGCTCCGCCGCCGCCCCAGACCACGGCCGCGCCAATAATCAATAAACCCAGCACAATCGCGATAATGATACCCAAATTTTTGTTTTCCATATGCTTGCCAGTATAGCAGTATCTGACAATTAGTCAAAAAACCCGGTCGGTTCGTCATTTGACGAACCGACCGGGTATGGGTTAGTTGAGCGCGGCGGTCAAACTGGCCGCGGCGCTCTCGGCGGCGCGAATCATCATCTTTTCCTCTACGGTGTAGAGGTCTTTGGAGATGATGACTTCTTGCCCATCTATTCGAATAGAGACAGGCACGCTACCACCGCCGGTGATTTCCACTTCCTCGCCGACGCGGATAAAATATCCGCTCTGTTCGGCGAGGTCGAGCGCGCGGGCGACCAAGCGCTCCTCCCGCCCGGCAGTGGGGAAGTTGCCGGTCGCCAAGCACTCGTAATATTGGGCGAGTGCCGTCGGGTCTGGCGCGGCAAGTCCAGCCTGATTGTTATTGCAGGCAGTAGTCGCAATAGCAATCAGCAAAAAACATGGTTGTTTCATTTTCAATCCTCCTTTTTAATCGCCTAGGGAGATTCTATCTATCAGTGTAGCATATTTGGATATAAAAGTCAAAGATTGTATCCCTTGCTTAGGTAAGTGATAAATGTCTTAATTTACTCAAGAAAAGAAGGGGAATGTGGAGTATGGGTGGAAAATATCTCCCTCAATTTTGAAGAAGTGAAGGCCAAAATCCTTTTGGCTATTGCCGGTTCGGTTAGTTTATAAATTGACTATTAAGCTTGAATTTTACCCAAATCTGGTCTAAAATACTGGCGTATTCCGGTGTAGCCCAGTTGGGGTTATTTTAAGGAATAAACATATTCCGGGATAGCTCAGCGGTAGAGCGATCGCCTGTTAAGCGATTGGTCGCTGGTTCGAATCCAGCTCCCGGAGCCA
>Ga0210057_1002452_pt1 | contig 26510 bp, 19 predicted proteins | sample CryGeyCG2114_010_2_FD_183968 | JGI IMG/M metagenome (GOLD analysis project Ga0210057, IMG submission 183968) | Groundwater microbial communities from aquifer - Crystal Geyser CG10_big_fil_rev_8/21/14_0.10 (SPAdes) (version 2) | ecosystem: Environmental > Aquatic > Deep subsurface > Groundwater ...
ATCAACCTCGGGCTGAAAGTTGGCCAATCCCTTGCGGTGCCGCCGCCGCAAGGTCGGGCTTTGCCTTACCGGAGGTAGCAAACCCGTAAGTCCTAAATTAATCTTCTGGCCGGAGGGTTGGCCGAGTGGCTTAAGGCAACAGTTTGCTAAACTGTGGCGGGTTAATAGCCTGCCTCGTGGGTTCGAATCCCACACCCTCCGGCGAGAAGATTACCAAAAATCAAAACCGTCCCATCCTCATCCGCCAATAGGGATATGGCCCGACTGGAGAGGATTTTTAATATCTCATAGTCTTTTCCAAATCCCGGCTCTTATGTCATAATAATAGAAACGTTTGAGCGTTTTTTTCGTCTCTATAATTAATCAGGCACTGACAAATGACCGATTCAAGGACAGAAATAGGCCGAAAACTAAATAATATCAACCAATTGGTTCGAGCGGCAAGCCAAGGCAACAAGTCCGCATTTGAGGCAATTTATCACGAATTTTACCCAAAAATATCCAGATTTGTGCATTTCCGGGTAAATAGTAAAGAATTCTCGGAGGACCTGATTGCGGAAATATTTATTAAAGCCTGGGAAAAATTGCAGGAAGAAGAAAGAATAGTCTCCTTTCAAAGCTGGGTGTTTACCATCGCCAGGAACCAAGTGATCGACCATTACCGGACCAGAAAAAATTATGCCAACCTGGCAGAGCTTGAAAATGTTATCGAATACGAAGACAACGCGATCGCGGCTATTGATTTAGATATCGCTTCCAAAAAATTTCTACAAGCATTAGAGTTTTTAAATCCAGATCAAAAACAAGTTATACGATTAAAATTTATTGAAGATTTGGATAACGAGGAAATCTCGGCGATTATGGAAAAACCAACCGGAACGATACGAGTGATCCAACACCGAGCAATTTTAGAACTAAAAAAACATTTGAGCGCGAGAAAATAATGACAAAATCCGCTGACAAAATTTTTAATGAATGTATTCAACTTCTCCGACGCGGGAAGTCTGTTCTTGATTGTCTAAAAAAATATCCTAAAGTTCGAGGACTGAAGGGTTTACTTTCTATCGTACAAACAGGAATGGATTTACCAAAAAAAGAACTTACTTTTGATCGCAGAATAATTTGGAATAAAATCGAAAGTAAAATTTCGACTCCAAATCAGGTTGAACGAGTAACTTTCCAGTCAAGACAAAATCCATTTGCCGCTTTTCGATTCGCTTTTCCGAAAACTGTCATTGCGTTGATCGTTGTTGTGGTTATTGCCGGACTGGTGAACGGCACCGCGGTAAAAGCAAAAAATGCTTTGCCTGGGCAAACTTTGTACCCAGTTAAAAAGACCATGGAAAAAGCCGAGCTCGTTTTGACCTTCAATGACGAAAAAAAAACTGAGAAAAAAATCAGAAATGCCTCAACCAGGCTCCAAGAGACTCAAGCTATCGTTGAAAAAAATGATATTCCAAAATCCGACAATAAGGATGAATCTTCCGGCGATAAAGCAACTACCACTGAAGATGTATTGGTTTTAAACGAAGAAGAAGCTAAAGTGGTTGAAGAAACGCTTGCAGAACTAAGTAGCGCGACCGAAGAAGTTGCCGGCGAATCAGAAGGTAATAAAGGGCTGCTAAAAAAGATAGTTAAACTTTCCGACGAGCAAGAAGAATTTTTATCCGGACTCGAACCAAAACTTTCTGGGAATACAAAAGAGAGTGTCGCGCAAACTAGAACGGTCGCAAAAGAAAAAAAAGAACGGGCCGAGCAAAACCTATTTGAACTGGAAGAACAAGAAAAAGCAGAAGATAGCGCGACCACCACTGACGAACTAATCGAGGATGGAAAAACCGAAGGCTCGTTTGATGAAAATAAAAATATTTCAACCACAACGGAAGAAAAAGTGGAAATCCTTGGAGAACCAACCACTTCCAGCACCGAGATTTTTACTCCGCTGACGGAAAACAACGGGACGTTAACTTCCACCCCGGAAATAATTGATTTGAGATAACGATCCTTGTGGCTTGCCACAGGAGTATTCTGCCAGAAATAATAAACTAAACCACCAGAGAGTGTCCTCTCGTAAGAGGACACCCTCTTTTTTATTTCAATATTTTTTGGTACAATGAGTTTATCGTGGAGGCGTGGCAGAGTGGTCTAATGCGGCAGTCTTGTCCGCCTCCGTATTGAATAAATTCAGAGCGGAGGAGTGCCGGAGCGGTTTAACGGGACAGTCTTGAAAACTGTTGTATCCGAAAGGATACCGTGAGTTCGAATCTCACCTCCTCCGCTCTGAATTAAATTACGGCGGATCCGCCGCAGTTTTACTTAATGAAGGCGAAAAAACTGTTAGGGGTTTACGCTCCTCGTAGGTTCTGGGCCCAAGGCCCTCTTCGACTTGTCGAAGACCGGACGAACCCACCATCCTGGGGTTGGGAACCTACCGCCTCCGTGGAAAAATATTTAATAAATATAAAAATATGCAAAATAAAACAAAACATGAAATCTCCTGGATCGCTCCGGAATTTATTGAATACCAAAAAAATCCAAAATGGTATGTGAGCCTGCTCATAGTCGGGGTAATATTGCTAGCTTACGCGATTTGGCAAAAAGATATCCTGACATTTATCACGTTTCTAGCTTTGATTTTTGCCGCTTACGTGTTTGCGCATCGCAAGCCAAAGCAAGTCAAAGTCAACCTGACCGGAAAAGGGATTGGCCTAAACAGCGAGGAGTACCCTTACAACTCGTTAAAAAGTTTTTGGATTATCTACAACCCACCAGAAGTCAAAACTCTTCACATCGAGACCACCCAATATTTAAATAAAGAATTGGTGATTCAGCTGCAAGAAGTCGACCCAAACGATGTTAGAGCGTTGTTGGAACGCTATCTCCCGGAAAATTTTGAAAAAGAAGAGTCCTATACAGACAAACTGATGCGGAAATTGAAATTCTAGCCATTGATCATATTCTGACCTTTACCCTCGCGATAATCGGCACACCATAACCCGCCCATAGCTTCCGCTATAGGCGGGCAGGCTTGTCCCACAGCTTTTTTTGTTCCCAAAGCTCAATTGGAAAGAGCTTCGGCTTGCCCGGTGGTAGTAAAACTTTGATACTGGACATTTAAATTTAAGTTACAAAATCTGTCAGCAATAATATTTTCATAAATAACTTTGGTTTCCGCTTCCGCCCCCTCGTCGTTCAACGGATAGGACGCGAGCTTGCGGAGCTCGTAATGTAGGTTCGATTCCTGCCGAGGGGATAGAGACGGAAATCAAAGTTTCACCATCGGGCTTACAAAGCCGAAGGTTGAAGGCTCAAATCCTCCTGGAAGCAAAGAAAGTTGTCGAAATAAATCCTGCTTGCCCCGCAGTGAACCGTAGGCTCTACTTCCGAGGTAAGGCGCGCCAGTAGTACATTCTTACCGAGGCCGAGGACAGAAGTTTAAATATGAAACTAGATCAAAAAATTGAAACTCTCGCCGGAGTCGGAGAAAAGAATGCCAAGAGATTGAAAAAACTTGGTATTTTTAATATTCAAAATTTGGTTCATCACTTCCCTTTTCGCTACGACGACCTGTCACAAATTTCAAAAATCGTGGATGTCCGTCCCGGTGGTCGATATACTATCAAAGCAAAAGTAACCCAAAAAAAACTAAAACGAATTTTTCGCAGACATATCAGCATTTTTGAAATTTTAGCGCAAGACGATACCGGATCTATTGTCATTACCTGGTTTAACCAACACTATCTGGACGATATTTTTCAAAAAGACAAGACTTATCTGTTCGCGGGCGAAATCAAAACCCGCAACGCCTTGCAGATGCAAAATCCGGTATGGGAACTGGTAAAACCGGAAACGGTGCATATTGGTCGGGTGGTGCCGGTATACCCGCTAACCGCCGAGATCTTCCCAAAATGGTTGCGGAGCCTTTTAAAAAACGCTCTTGACTCACTACCTGCTTTTCCGGAATATTTACCGCCGGAGACTGTAAAAGTAAACAACCTGCTTTCGTATGACCAAGCAATACGTTCGATTCACTTTCCAAAAAATTTACAAGACGCGAATCGTGCCAGAAAACGATTGGCGTTTGAAGAGTTGCTGTTTTACGAATTCAAAATTTTAAAACATAAAAAAACTCTACGAAAATCCAAAAGCCCGAAAGTTTCATTCAATGAACCACTCACTAAAAAATTTGTATCTTCACTTCCATTTCAACTCACCGATTCACAAAAAAAATCTTCCTGGCAGATTATAAAAGATTTAGAAAAAAACTACCCTTCAAACTTACTTTTAACTGGCGACGTGGGTAGCGGAAAAACGATAGTTGCGGCAATCGCCTGCCTGCAAGCTGTGTCTAGCGGATATAACGTCGCAATCATGGTCCCGACGGAAATCTTGGCGCTACAACATTACAAAACTTTTTGCTCCTTTCCAATATTCAAAGACTTTGAAATCTCATTACTGACTGGGTCAAAAAAAATAAATGTGGGTAAGGGGGTGAATGGGGATAATGGACCAAAACTTTTTATAGGCACTCACGCCTTGATCCAAAAAAATACGGGCATTGATGATTTGGGCTTGGTTGTAATCGATGAACAGCACCGATTCGGCGTCAGTCAACGCGCCTTTTTGACAGCAGAAAAAAAATCGCTCACACCTCACCTGCTGTCAATGACCGCGACGCCAATCCCCCGTTCGTTTGCTCTCACGTTGTATGGTGACCTGGATATTTCTCGAATTTCTGAAATGCCCCGAGGCCGAAAAAAAATCATTACGAAAATTGTCACCCAAGAAAGAAGAAAAGCAATTTATACGGAGGTTGAAAAACAAATAATCGCCGGGCGGCAGGTCTTTGTAGTATGTCCGCTTATCGATCCTTCTGACAAACTGGGGGTAAAAAGCGCGACGGAAGAAAAAGATAGGCTGGAAAAAGAAGTTTTTTCAAAAAATAAAATCGGGCTTCTGCACGGACGCCTGAAAGCAAAGGACAAAGAAAAAGTCATCAAAGATTTTGCCGAACATAAACTTGATATTTTAGTTTCCACCACGGTTGTGGAGGTCGGGGTGAATTTTCCCAACGCGACCGTAATGATGATAGAAGCGGCGGAGAGCTTTGGTCTCGCCCAACTGCACCAACTGCGGGGACGAGTCGGTCGGTCTGAGCATCAGTCGTATTGCTATTTATTGCCGGAAAATCTGACACAAAAAGCCAAACAACGACTAGAGGCACTAGAGCAAAAACATAGCGGACTGGAGCTTGCGGAAATTGACTTGCAACTGCGCGGTCCGGGAGATGTTTACGGCAAATTGCAGTCTGGGTATTTACAGTTCAAACTGGCCGATATTTTTGACACAGAACTTTTAGAATCGGCAAAAACCGCGGCGGAGGAAATTTTTAAAATGGATTTAGAAAAATATCCCGTTTTGAAACAAAAAATAACAGCGGCGGCCGAAGCCGTGCATTTGGAATAATACCATTGTCATTGCGAGAATTCGTCTGGAGGCTTCCTCTGGTGTCAAAGGGAGTCTTTGACAAGCATGTCAAAGACTCCCTTTGACACCTCTTTCGAATAAACATAAGCAACTAGTTGACAAAACCTCGAAACCCTGCTACTTTATAAACAACTTAATAGTTTTTTAAGGAGGACGTATAGAAGAAAACTCACCGAAGGACCTACCCGACAAACGGACTTGAGCCTGTTGTGGTTCGAGTTCAAGAAGCGAACCTTGCAAGGTTCGCTGGACGATGAAAAAAAGAAGGAAGAAAGAAGATTAGGATGATGAACAATTCTGAAATCCCACATGACGTGATGAAGGTTGTACGTGGCGAGACTTACATATGCGCTACCTACAACCTGAACGGGTCGCGAAGGTCCAGTCGAAGATTCCGATTTCCAGAAGGGCGGATCCCAACGTGGATCCAAAACTTCGAGGCAGATCCACACCCGTTTGAGCTCGTAATTGATGCCAAACACCTCAAAGTCGCCCACACCGACGACAGCACCGAGGTCACGGTATATTGGCTCGGCTACGGACAATCCTCCCGCTCGGGAGGAGATACAGCTATCGTGGCTTTCCACACCAAGACTGGTTGTGTCGCGCTGTGCGTCGCTCCGGTCTCCTCACTAGTGGAGATGCTCCCAAAAAGGGAAAAAGAGGCGGAAACCGTCAGAGAATTCATAGCGGACCCCGGAGCCCCTGAAACTCTGGTTGCCCGCCTGCAGAAACTTTTGAATGTCAGCCCCCCGGTCGCTGTCACTGCCTAGGAGGAGCAATGAATAAACCTCTGTTAAACGGAAGACCTCCTCGCAACCTCCCACCTCCACGCCAGCCCTCACCGCCAAACCCACACCTGCAGTTCGTACGACGAACTATGGGCTCGCGGGGGTATCACGATCGTACCCCCCACCACGACCGCAACGGTCCTCACCGCAAGAGTCCCCAATCAGTGTCGCCTGCCCGGCCACCAACGGCCGCGTAAGGTCGGGCTTGAACTCATCGAGCCCAAACCCGAGACACTTGTTGGTGACTATTTCAGCTTCCCGGCTCCACATCGGGTTGGAGCCGGGTCCGCGCCTGTTTGGCAGCAGAGGCCCGCGTCCCTGCCACCAAAAATCCAGGGCTGATGTTTATTGGGAGATAAACTACAGCTTTAAAGGCGCAACGGGCCGGCCGTTGAGCGAACCAGGGTAAGTTCCCCCCTTCCCTTACCCGCTCCGGCCGGCTCGTAATTCCTTTTCAGCCTCGTCGCTATGCGGCAGGCTGATTTTTTTTATACAAAAAAATTCCCTGAATATCGTTCGAGCGAAGTCGAGAACGACTTTATCGTACTTTCTCGATTCTCCGTCCGCCGCAACGGATGGATCCGATCTAAAAATATTGTTCGAGCGTAGTCGAGAACTACGTTATTTTTTATTCCAATCTTGTTTCCATTCGCCTGAAATCAACTTTCGTTTCTTTTCCTGGCTCCAATCTTTAATCTGTTTTTCTCGATATCGTGCCGTATCTAAATTTTCGAACTTCTCATAATAAACCAACTTTTTTACTCCGTGTTTGATTGTATATTTTGAACCTTTACCAGCTTTGTGTTGCTCCCATCTATTATCTATATTCCAAGTACAGCCCGTATAAAAAGTTCCATCAAGACACTCAATTATGTAAACACACCAATTCCAGTTTTCCATATAGTAATTTTTGTATTTCTCGACTCCTCCGCCTCCGGCGGATCCGCTCAAAGAATATCGTTCGAGCCTGCCTGCCGGCAGGCAGGCGAAGTCGAGAACTGCAGTATTGCAACTTCTCGACTCGGCTCGAAATCTACGACTTCTCGACTCAGCTAGCGCCTCGCTCGAAGAATATTAGACTACGACATAAAAAATACTACCCGATCGCTCTCACTGCCTCTGCCAAATCCGCAACCGGAACAAGTTTGATTTTCGTCGATGTCACTTTTTGCCCCGTCGGAATTATCATTTTTTTAAAGCCGAGCTTGGCGGCCTCGGCGATTCTTTTCTCTATCTGACCGACCCGCCGAATTTCACCGGTTAAACCCAACTCGCCAACCATAACTGTATCTTCCGGCACCATTTTTTCTTTCAACGATGAAACCACGCTCATTGCCAACGCCAAATCGCAAGCGGTTTCCGTGATTTTGAATCCACCGGCCACGCTGACGAATACGTCTGAAGAAAACAAATCAATCCGTAACGATTTCTGTATGACCGCGGAGATCAACTGCAGGCGATTGTAATCAAAACCCGTCGCGGTTCTTTTAGGATAGTTGAACTGCGTTTTTGTGGTTAGCGATTGCACCTCTAAAAGTAACGGCCTCGTCCCTTCCACGGTACAGGTGATAGCCGATCCGGCTTTTTTATGCGAGCGCTCCGACAAAAATACTTCGGACGGATTTTTTACCACTGAAAGCCCCGCGGCTTTCATTTCAAAAACTCCAACCTCATTGGTTCCGCCGAACCGATTTTTTACGCAACGTAAAATCCGTGAAGACATAAACCGCTCGCCTTCCAAATACATCACCACGTCCACCATATGTTCCAAAGTTCTTGGTCCGGCCAGGTTTCCCTCTTTGGTAACGTGGCCGATGATTAGTACAGTTATTCCCAACGGCTTTGCGGTTTGTAAAATCCTCGCGGTTGCCATAGACACCTGCGAAAGCCCGCCAGCCACTCCAGTCGCGCTTTCCGAATACATTGTTTGGATCGAATCGATTATTACAAAAACAGGTCTTATGCTTTCCATAGTTGCCAATATCACCTCGAGATTGGTTTCTGAAAGCACCCGCAGTTTATCCAAAATATTCGTGATCCTCTCAGCTCGAAGGCGGATTTGAGACAATGACTCCTCTCCGGAGACATAAAGGGTAGAAAGGCCCGTTTTGGACGAATTAAGGGCTATTTGCAAAGCCAGTGTGGATTTGCCTATGCCCGGATCCCCTCCAAGCAAAACCAACGAGCCCGAAACAAATCCAGGCACATCCGCGCTTGCCCCCAAAACTTGGTCCACCTCTCCGATCCCGGTTGAAAATCTTTGTTTGCTTTTTGAATCAACCGAATCTAATGTCGCGACTTTTGCCGGTTTAATATTTTCGGATTTTACATTTTTACTTACCGCGCTTTCTTCCAAAGTATTCCATTTGCCACAATCAAGGCAGCGTCCCGACCATTTGGGAGACTGGGCGTCACAGTTTGTACAGATAAAAATAGAATTATTTTTCATAAAAAAATAAAAAGGGAAATAATAAACCCCCTGTTTGTCATCCTGACTAAAACATGTCTTCAACTTGATTGGAGATTAGGATCTAAGCGCTAACGGGTAATACTTCCGCAAAGATCCCTGATCGGAGTCAGGGATGACAAAAATTGAAAATTAAAAAAATTACTTTAGATTCAGCCGATACAATTTTTCGTCTTGCCGGTTTATAAACAATAATTTTGACTCGTCGCTCAAAACCATCATTTCTCGGTAATCGATTTGGGTTGTTTGCCTCGCGTAAATTTCGCTTTGCGTACCCGCGGAAATATTATAGTAGTACAAAGCATCATTGGTGCGGGACAATATTTCCGGATCGGTAGAAACCGTAGACTGCGGAAGGCCGTAATAAAACCCGGTTGAAGTTCTGTCCCATACTATTTTATCAGGGACTGTAAGAATACCCAGGTTCGTATAATTCCCTGTCGTAAAATCTAAAAACCATAACTCTGTCAGTTTGGTTTCTTCGTTTACACGGGAAAACAACAACTGGGTTCCGTTCGGGGATAACTTCGCGCCTATATTTCCACCGCGATCTAATAATTCTGTCATTACTCCGCTAATCAAATTGACCGATAAAACTTTATTCCCGGTTGCTAAATATGGCTCAACCAGCAAAACGATATCGCCTCTTGGTGATGGAATGATTTCATAATTTCCTGACAAATCGGTAATTTTTGTATAATCAGAACCGTCCGGGTTCGAACTTTTCAGCTCCAACCCGCCATCACCTCGACGCCAAACATAAACAATCTTATTTCCGATCGGCAACCAAGCGATTTCTTCCATGTTAATCGGCAAAGGTAAATATTTTTTATTTTTAGCGGAATAAAACTCATACCCTCTCAAGTCTCCTTCTTCCGGATCAATAATAAAATCGTTGCCGGTCTGCGGCCAATAGGCGCGGTCAAGCGGTTTTTTTGAAATTAGGCCAAAAGCTTTTTCTGAATCGCCAAAAACAGAGTTAACATAAAGTTCTCCAAAAATATCGAAATACCAAACCGACGTTTGATCAAGTGATAAAACCGGGGAGATTGCCGTGTTTTTACTCAATGTCAAAAGCTTTTGTTGTTCACCCGGCCGCTCCGCGGGTTTTTCCGTTGAAACTATTGGTTCTTCTTCTTTTTCACCACTATTAAAAAGTTTATCAGATCCGCCCAGGAAAAAATAATAAACCACAGCCAGCATTATTATGAAAATTAAAACCATTCCGACGATGATATTTCTACGCATAAATTTAAAATTAATTAATTAATTTCCATCACATCCGGCAGTAGTAACGTGAACATGAGTAGCGGTTCCACTCAAACAGCCAACAGTCGCCCCAGCGGAATTTTCGCACCGCGCGCTTTTTGCCCCGCATGCTAAAGCGGTATTAACAATATCCTGGCCCAAATTTCCGGTAACCGCATAGTCAATCGCCAACGCCCCTTGCCGACCACCAAACTCCTTGCTACCGCCATAATGACACGAATTAATTGCGTGTGAGCATATACCAGTTGGATCACAAATCGGGTCGCCACGGGTGATGTTACAAGTCGGATGATCGTTGTCAAAAGTATAAATATTATAACCGCCGGAAGATAAATACTGTTCGTCATTTTGTGCAAACCCGCCAATCGCGCTGGCATGATCTTCCGCGGAAGCAATGCAGTTTAACAAAGCGACGGTCTCCGGATCATTTTGGGGCGTAATAGGAGTGTTGTTTTGCACAGCCAACTCCTCTAAAAATCCTGGGTCGGAACATACCTCGCTTGTGGTTGGAACAATACTTTCAACCGTGTTACCACCTTTACTTATGGAAAAAGCGTCACAAACCGAGGAAGGTAAAATCCCAGTCCATTTCGCAACTGTAGTCCCAGCCCCCGCTATTCCGTCCAGATTACACAATGCTATAAATGGTGTAAGAGCAATCACAAACACAAGAATTATTAAAACTAACCCTATCCCATTGGCCGTCCAATACATTACTTTCTCAATTAAAGTAAAACTGCCAAATATTTTAGAACCAAATTTTGAAGCAATGTAATGAAAATTTAAATAAATCAGTCCTGGAAAAAATCCTACCAGTGTAAAAAGTGCGGCAAACGCGGCGTATTTTAAGTACCAACTAATTGCATTTTTTCCTGCTCCAACAACCCCTTCGCCCTGTAATAGTCCAGACACCGCGCCACCTATCGCCGCAGCACCTCCAGCCCCAACTTTTTTTGGAACCTTATATCCTTTTTTTGCCGCTAATTTTTCATAACCCTTCCTTATGACTCCTTCCCCTTTTGCAAATCTAGCGGCTTCGGATCCAACAATATTTGATTCTACCCTCCTTAATTTTTCAGCTATTTCATCTTTCTCTACCCCTATGGCACCGGAAATTCCCCCCACGGCTCCCAAAATATCGGCAAGGTCTCCTTGTCCGCCAATCTTTGACCCTACCCTCCTTAATTTTTTAGCTCTTTCCTCTTTCTTTCCCCCCATGGCACCGGAAATCCCCCCCACGGCTCCCAAAATATCAGCAAGGTCTCCTTGTCCGCCAATCTTTGCCGCAGCCTGACCTAGCTGCGCTATTCTTCTGGCACGATTCAATTTCCTCGCGTATTTATCTTCTCTTTCCTTTTTTTTATCCGATTTTTTTTGTTTTCTTTTTTTTGAGCGTTCAACGCCGAGATCTTCTCCGCCTGAATTACCAGAAGGGGTATCTGTTTCAGATGAATAACCACCACCTCCCTTTCCTAATTCTTCCCGTTCTTTGTCTGATAAATATCTTATCATCGCCTAAAAACTCAAGCTGCTAAAGCCAACGCGGCTTTTCGCATTTCTCTTTCCTTAATAATCGCTCCCAAACCCCGTTCCACGGCCTTAGCAAGCATTGGGTTTCGACTTACTGCCAAACCAAACCTAAACAACGGTTTGTAAATAGCTTTGCTCATCCCAGCCACTTTCGCGTGAGCCGCGGCCCTGGTTAAAAACTTCGATCCTATGACAGCGGCTTTTCCACCTTTTACGGCTGTTCCCACACCGGTTATATCCAGCGCTAAAAAAGTAGCTCCCTCAAGCGCGTGCCATGCTTGTTTGGAACCCTCAAGTTTTGTGCCATGCAAAGTCCGCCCTCTTCCCGCCTCGATCAGCATTTTCGCAGGGCCCATCACTGGAACAAAATCCAGACCGCTCGATGCAATATTTGCCAATTTCTTTCCCCACTCACTATCCTTCCCGGCTGAAGGGTTTTTTAGGGTCTTGTTAACTTCTCTAAGGTAACCTTCAGGAAGTTGATCTTTTATAGAGGTAAAAATCTTACCTAAATCCCCAGCCAATTGTTGTTCCGTGATTTGTTCCACTCCTTTTTCTAACATTTCATCGAGTTGCGGCCGAAATGTTTCTAACTGTTGAAGCGAACCCTCGATGCGCGATATGACCGCCGGGTCCATGCCTTTTTTATCGGAAAGGTGTCCCATCAAATTGGCACGAAAATTTGGATCAAATATTGTGTCCAAAACCTCGGTAGAAAAGATGCGGGTTTTTTCACCAACCGGCTCCTCTTTCTCTCCTTCTCCTTGAAACGCATCCTCCATTCCTTGATTTATAGCACTTTCCTCGTCAGGCGTATATTGCCTCTCTGCTTTATGGACTCCGCCAAGATCCAAGTCTTCCGATCCAAAATCACCACTGGATAATTTTAATCTAAGATCCGCGAGTCTCTGCGCATCATCTTCTCTTCCCAATGCGATTTCTTCATCACCGATCGCTCTTTCTAATTCTTGCTCATCCGAATCAGCTCCCGTTTCTACAGGAGGCCTAATTTCTACCGGCTCTTTAGGGGCCGGCTGCTCCTTAATCGCGTCAGGATTTTCGACATTATTTTTTTCAAACTTTTTTTGTGAAATCATGGTAATATTTTTAATTCAAAAAATATACTACAAATTCAAACACGCGACAAATCCTTGGTATCTATCTATTGCAAATTTACAATCCCCGTCTCAACTGCTTTTTTGCTTCTTCGATTTCTAACAGTTGTTTGGGGTCGGTGGTTATTATCTGGTCTTCGATATACGACGCGACAATTTTTATCGCGACATGTTTAAGTCCCGCGAAAAACAGTCCTTCCCCGACATCGCTTTCCAAAAGTAAATATTTTTCCCCTTGGGTCAAATAAAAAATCTTGGTCAGCAGTTCCATCGAAGCCGGCGACTGTTTCAACAATATTTGAATGGAAGAGTTGGTAACTATCGGCTCGCCATATGAACTCTGCAAAAAATCCGTGACGTCTTGGGTGATGGTTGTGACGCCTAAATAATATTTTCGAGCGCGCTTGGCGATGCCGAACAAAAACCGCGCCGAGTCGTCGTTCTGCATCATCCACCACGCTTCGTCAACTACTAAAATCCGTCGTTTCAACATGGAACGAACTTCGTTCCAAATAAAATTCAAAATAACATGAATCGCGATTGGGCGCAAAGACTCCTCCAAATCCCTCACCGCAAAAACCACCAATTGATTATTCAATTCGACATTGGTTCTCTTATTAAAAAGGCCGGAAAACGTCCCTTGGGTATATTTTGAAAGTCTTACCGCCAAATTTTCTCCACCATCTATTCCTCCTAAAATTTCCTCTAAATCATCCATCACCGGCATCTCTTTTCCTTCCATCCCTCCTTCAGGAGTGATATCTTTCTTGGCGTAAGTCTGCCACAAAGACTGATCCATAATCGACTCTTCGGTAGGATCAAGTTGTCCCAGCATAATATTCATCAAACCTATCAAATTGCTGACCGCGCTACGCAAAATATCTTCATTGGTTTCTCCCTCCACACTTTTTGGCAAATCAAACGGATTGACGCGCGACGGAGAGTTCAATGACACCGAAAGAAAGGCTCCTCCCACCGATTCCGCCAAATGTTTATACTCATTCTCGGGATCGACGACAATAACCTCCGAACCCATCATCAAAGACCTTAAAATCTCCAGCTTGATCGTGTACGATTTACCCGCCCCGGCTTTTGCAAAAACCACCGAGTTGGCGTTTTCCATTGAGAAACGATCAAACAATATTAAACTGTTATTATGTTGATTGATCCCATAAAGGATTCCGTCATTGCTTGTTAAATCCGAGGAAACAAAAGGAAAAGTGGAAGAAAGAGGTTCCGTGTTCAAATTGCTTGACACCGCGAGTTGATCTTGGCTAAGCGGTAAAGTCGAATTGAACCCCTGCTTCATTTGTAAAAACGATTTTTTTATAACAATCAATCTTGACCCTAACACGCTTTCAATGGCGGAAGAATTTTTATCCAGCTCTTTTTCTGAAGACGCGTAAATAGTAAAGTAAAGACCAAAGCGGAAATAATGTTCGGTCCCTTGTACCAGTTTGTCCCTTAACTGCTCCACGTCCTGAAAAGCCGTTTCCAGCATTGGATCGCGGACTTTTCCTTTTTCTCGTTCAATGCTAATCGAAGACTGAATTTCTCCGACCTTGGTACGAAGTTTTTTCAAAATCTCTCCAATATCCGCGGGATAAATAAACATCGACATATCCATAGGAAAGTCCATAGACACTGTTTGGTTTATCCAGTTGGAAGCAAGATAGCGCGGATAAGCCAAAACAAAATATGTCCTGGTAAACCAGCCGGAAATTTCTAAATTATTGGGATTTATTTTTATCGCGGAGGGCGCCAAAACGTCCTTTAACGATGTTAAACCTTCCCTGTAAATCCGTTCCGCTTCTATAATCTCTTTGGTGCTCTTCAACTCTTTATTCTCAACCGGTTTTGAAAAAATACGCGGCATGTTAAAACTAAACTTTTTACCAGGTTTTAATCCCGATAAAAACGGATCCTTCCCTCCCCTCGGGCTACGAGGGGCACCCTCGTTCATATTCAACGACTCGGTTGTCGGTGGCGTTTGCGCGACACCTTCGGTCAAAGGTTTTTCGATAGGCGTCTCTTCTGGAATCGCCATCGAAACAATAGGAATATCAGTTCCCGGTTTTGGGGTAGTTTGCGCCGGCTTTCTTTCTCCACCCGGAGTTGGCGGTAAAGAACTTTCCGGAACCACCGATTCGTTATCAGATAATTCTCCATCAATTACAAATTTGGACATAGTAGAAAATGTAAAGTTTAAAGCGAAAAATTAAAAATTAAATTTTAAACCTTTTTTTAGGATAATTATACTTGAGCCAAAAATATTAGCGATTTGATTTGTCTCGTACAGTAACTCATTAACTGTAGTACTTTCTGCTTTTTTAGAACCTCGTAACAACCCTAACCAAAATTTACTCTCATTAGCTGATTTTAAAGCGCTTGAAAAGAAATTTGTAAAATCTTTCCTAGTACTACCCGTTTGAGCCTCTATCACATTTGCCCCAATACTTGTCGCGCTTCTTAGAAGTTGTTTGCTTATCACCTGAATGGTCCCGTCTGCTTGCTTAAGTGAATCTAGAAATTTGATTATCTTAAACGCGTACAGATACGATCTAGTTTTTAATCCAGTTTTGATTTTTGAATTGTTATTTTGCGCTTTTCTCTTTACGTTACGCCTTACGCTTTAACCTTATCCTATTTCCAACTCGCTGAAATCCAAATGGCTTTTTTGTCCGCTGGCCGCGTTGTAAGAATTAAACAATAACTCAACAAGCTCCGCTGTTTTTAATCTCATAACTCTCAACCCCAAAGATAAAAGCTCTGATTCTATTCGCATTGTTCTTTCTGTTAAATGAGCTAAATCTGCCATAAATCTTTCTTTGCTTGCCGCAATTTGTCGGGCAGGCAACGCTAAATCTTTGAGTCTCTGGGTAAAGCCCGATTTAACCTCGGCAACATTATACGGGACAACAACATAAAAAGTCTTATTCATAATATTGCCGTATTCGAGCAATTTGGAAACATAGATTATATACTCTTCCGTTTGCATTCGCAACAATTCATTTTTTTGTTGCATCAGACGGGACTCGACTTTTTCCAGATAACTTTTTATATCGAGGTGGCGCGACTGCATCACTATCTGAATAGGGTGCTCAAGCGTATTTAAAAAACCTTGGTACCGAGAGATAATCGCATTTTGTTCGTCTTGAGATTTCAAAATAAAATTCGTCGAAGATACAGCCAGCACCGCTCTCAAACCGCCCATTTTTGTAACAATCACATCGTCTTTTACTTCTTCAAATTCCAAAAAAGATTGTGAAGAAGTCCCGCCTGTCTTTGTTGTTTTTGGTTTCTGCTCAGCCATATTCTTATTTTAAATTAACAAATTTCTCGTCAATTAATTCTCTTTCCTTTTTTATATCTTGATCCAATATATAAGTAATTTTACTGAGCCGGCTCAACTTTTCTCCCCTGCTTAATCCCTCGTTTTGTGTTTTTTTAACATCTTCTTTTGTCACTTTTATTTCGTTTATTTTACTATCTTTCTTGAAAACGAACGACCTCGGGTCAGAAACATACGAACTCGCCGAAAAAATCAGCTCACCAAATGACCGACCATTAACCTTTCCAAAAGCAATTACAACAGCTATACCGCCAACCGGAATTGATGCCAGAATTAATAGGAAAAAATTCGTTATTATCCCTTTTAAAACAAAAATTATGACGCCACCCACTAACAGTACTAAAAACTGCTTCAAAGTCAGCGGACCGATTATTTTGTCCTCGACATCAACGAATTGTGGAACGGAAAACTGCATATTAAATTCAAATGTCAAAATCCAAATGTCAAATCAATGATTAAAGCTCAAAATCAAAATTATTTCTTTTTCTTTCTGCTGTTATTGATAATAGTAGAAAAAATTAAAGTAAATTCGTGGGCTTCTTTCCAAAGCTTGCGACATTCAGTTTGCCTGCTCGAGTTAGCTTTGGCTAGCATCCAAAGCCAGTGCATGGCTTCTTTGGACTCTTTTTTACAAATACCTATTTTATACTCAAAGTCTTTTTTTGACTCAGCGGCATCTGCTTCCATGTAGTTGGCGGCAATACTAGTTCCATTTCTAATAAATTGAGAGATAAGAGGGCGGTTTACGGAATTTTCTGGTAAAGATTGAGCAAAAGTTATCACATCTTCCCCAAACTTAGCCGTACGCTCTATAAGGTCATATTTATTTTTGTCATTTGGATTTTGGGCTTGATTTTACATTTGAAATTTGAATTTTGGATTTCTGTTACCAGGCATCAAGACCGGTAAAGGATTTTATCTTATTTTTTGTCTTTTTTTCCTATAATTCCTGATTCATAATTCCAGATTCGATTGAACAAATTATAACACACTTGCCTTAATCTAGCAAAAACCAGCTCCCATACTGCGAAGCTGGCTTTGTTACAATTTACCAGTTACCAATTACTGAGCACTGTTTACCAATCCCTTCAACTCTTTTCGAAGTTTATTAACGGCTAAAAATTGTTCACGGTTTAAATAATCTTTTCCGGCTGACTTGTAGTTGTTAATAACTTTTTCGAACGTCTGCGCCTGATCGCCGGACTGGTCCTGCATTACCGCGGTCCCAATGCTGACATATAGTTTATAAATCGGGCTTCTATAAAAACTTTCCGCTAGTTGCTTGACTGGAATTTGTTTGGCGCTGACCAATGAGTCAATTTTTTGTTTGATCTGGGTAATACCTTCATTAAAACCGATTTTTTTCAAATCCTCAAAATCGATTTTTTCAAGCTCCTGCAGATTTGAAATTTGAGCAATATTAACTCCCTGTCTTTTAGAAAGGTCGATTATTTTTTCAGGAACTGGGGCAGTCGGTAAACTGCCAAGCACTTTGTCTGCTTTTTTATCGAGATCCATGGGTAGATTTTTTTTCTCAACCTGCGGCTTTTCAGAAACATCAAGTTTTTCCCCTCTTGCCGGAATAACCGGTTTTGTCTCGCTTGGACGAGGTGAGGGGGCGACAGTGGAGGGGTTTGGACGCCGGAAGGCCTCTTTCGGTTTAGACATACTCATTTGACCCATTTGAACTTTTCCACTCACCCCTTCTTTCTCCCCGGCGGCGGCTATCGCCTGACTTAGAGAATAAACGGCGGATACGGTTTTGTTTGATAATGGTTTTGGATCAACCAGAGGAGTAGTTGGCGCTTCGGGTTCTTTTTCCGCGGGTACGGAAGGTTTTAAAATTTTATCGACTTGCACGGCGTTTGGCTTCACTTGCGGAGACGACTGAAAACCTTGCTTGGGTATTGGTCTTTGATCGACTTCCGGTTTTAAAATTTTATCGACCTTAAACGCTGATTGTTCAACGAGTGGAATTTTTGGAATATTTTGTTTTGGGATGGGTTGGTGTTCAACCTTTGGTTTTACAATATTATCAACTTGAAACATTGGTGATTTTGAAACAACGGGAGGAGCAACCGGAGATCTTTTAATTTGTTGTGTTTGTGTCCCCGGTTGGGCAACAGCTATTTGATCCGCTCTTGGAAATCGCAACCAATCATAAATATCCAAAGCTGAAAGCAACAGTATTTTATCACCTTCCGACGATGTTTGCGCTTTGGTTGATCCGGAAATAAAATTTACTTCATCAACTTTTTTTCTATCTTCCTTGTTCTTTGTAAACTCGTTGTATTCCACAATCCATTGTGACAACGGCTGCTCGCCCAGCTGCTCGTTGTTTTCCGAAACCGCGAGTAAAAGATCTCTCCTGTAATCATCCAGTTTTTTATCATCGAACAAATTCAATGCGCCGGACAGGATTATCTCTTTCACTTGAACCCCTTGTTTAATAAAGTGCAGTAAATTTTCTCGGATAACTTTCTTCTGGACTTCGGCAGGTTGGATCAAAAAACTGGCGATGATAAACATTGCTTGAATTTGGGCATATTGGGACCGAAACGATTGATCTTCAACACTATTTTTTATTTCACCAATAACCTCTCCAAATTCTTTCGCTTCCCCTGTTCGATACTCAACCAAAAGCTCGGTGGCTTTTTGATTTAAAATTTCCAGGGTGTCCCTATCAGAAAGTTCTTCCGTTGAATACTTTCTTACATCTCTAACTTTGAGGTTTACAACCTCATTGGTGATAATTATTGGATTTTGACTACTTGTTTCTTCCATGTGATTATCTGTTTAATTCCGCGATGATTTTATCAGCTATAACACCAGCCTCTGCGCTGACAGTAGCGGCATCCATGGTTTTATCTGTTTTATCAACAAATATTCCCGGATTAGATCCAAAGAGAGCGGTAAATTCATTTACTACAAGTTGCTTGATTTCTGTTCCGGCGTTTTTAATTGTACCTTTATTTATTAAATATTCTTTCAATTTATCTTGTATCTTCGGGTTCAGGCCTAATTTTAATTCTTTAATGATATTTTTTTCCGACAACGACCCAAAATTTGCTTCGCCGACATCAATACTAATCTTAACATTTTTCATATACTGGTCTGCGTATTTATCAATAATATCATTTGAAACCGCCGTTGGATTCGCCACGCTCGGCGCATCAGTACTGACTCTTACTTGAAGGTTTGATCTCCCACTGATCTTACCACTGTGAAGATCGTTAACAATCTTCTTAATGTTAGTCTGTTCTTGCGCCTGTTTAATATCATTATCCGCGATAACTTCATCAGCTACAAAATCCATCCCTTCGTCGATTTTTGGCACCTTGCCCCATGATTTTGTAGAACTTGGCTCGCCTTTTATTTTTGCCTTAAATCCTTGTATCGGATTTTTCCCTTGATATCCAGTTATTAATCCAAATTCACGATTCATTAGTTCAGCGTTTTCTAGGTATAAAGCATTTATTCGGTCCAGATCATCCTGACTTTTAACAACCAGTTCTTTTGTAACTTCATCAACATAGGCCCCCGCTCCAACTAACCAATTCAACATCCTCGGTTGTTGGAAATGGAAATCACGCATCGCGTTGGAATCAATGCCGGAAAGCATTGTTCGGTTACCAAAAGTCAATTGGCCGTTTTCAGAGCCAAATTTAACATTTTTTACCTGGCCTTCTTCATCGAACAATATATTCCCCTTGGGATCTTTTTCTCCTCTCTGCCCCATAAAATTATGAGGCGCCGCACCCATGCGCTGACGTCCGCCAACTTTTTTAAACTCACTCAAGGCATACTCCGCCTGGTGATTGTTATCCATATTGTCAACATCTTCAGCCACTCTTTCCACTGTTACCTGCTTGCCATCTGCCCCGGTATAAGTTCTGATTCTGGGAGGCCCGGTCAATTTTTTTGCATTCATTCCACGAAGATATTTTCCGCTTTTTGGATCAAATTTCGCATGACCCAAATATTCATAGTGTCCCGTGGCTTTCCCCAGGGTTTCCAAATCCTGGTCCATAAAACGCATTGCCTGCTGGTCGTCTTTTAAATAATTATGCAAAAAACTATTCAAAACTTCCTCATCATAAAAAGTCCCGTCATTTTTGGCGTATTTGGAGGCAAAATGATCCACCCTTAAAAGATCGTCCAAATAACCTTGAGAAGCGGCGGCCTTCACAACTCCCCGGCGCTGCCGTTTGCCTTCCACACCGGTCATATTTTCTACAGTTTTGGCTTTTTCCATAAACTGCTCTTTACTCATTTTTTGCATCAGTTTCATCACTTCGTCTTCCCGCTCTCTTTCCTCAAACTCCATAAACGGGGTTTTTATATAACCGACGTTCTTGCCCTTTCCAACCAAAGTTTTTGCGGCGCCCCACAATCCTCTTGACTGGACGTTTTCTACAATTTCTTGTCCGCCACGAAGGGCGGCTCTCTCGGTGTCGCCTCTTACCCGATCTCTTCTTTCTTTATAACCACCAAGCATTGCTTTTGGGTTGGCAAGAGCAAAACCTAACTTACCAAGCGGCCCTTTATTGGCCAACCCCGTAGTATAGTCCGTCTTTTTCCTTAAAGCATATCCGCCAGCCAGACCGCCAACCACCCCCGCCCCCACAAACGGCAACATTCCGGCCTTTTTAGCCAAACCCATAGCTCCATTTGCGCCCACAATCGACAGTTTGTTCGCCGCGACAAGACCGCCTACCAAAAAACCCAAAATCACCATGTGCTGTAAATTATTAAAAATAAACTTCCCAACATCAAGGCCGTTTGCGGCGGTTCCACCAAAATCCGCCGCGGTCAACCCCCCTAAAACATTTTCTTTGGCCGCGATCAAAATCATGGTCAACTTCATAAAGAAAAATACAATCGGCGCGAAAAAAGCGTATTTTAGAAAACTGTTCCACCAAGTCGAGGCCATGCTTTTTGTAGCCGGCATTATCATAAACAGATAAGCAAATGGGGAAAGGATCAATAAAATCCACAAAGCCACTAACCGAATCATCAAAGCGAGAGCAATCGACCCCATTATCACAAAGGCGATTAAGGTTATCGAAAGCTCTATTAAAGAGCTGACTATAACATCCGCGCTTCCCCTATTAGACGTCGCTAAAAATAAATCTTTTATCCTGTTTGTATCCATAAAATGCTCTCCGCGTATCAACATTTTTCCCATATTTTGAATTTGCTCTTCATTTCCAGACCCTCCGATAAACTGGTCTTGAGCCACATCGGCAACGGTTAAAATAGCTTGGCCGATAACCAAACTGAAATTGACAAGCAGCGCCATTAAAATCAATTTTCCAAGCAGGCTTTTAAAATTGTATCCTTCGATTTTTAAAATTGTCGCGAGCCCGATGATAATCAAAAATAAAATAAAGAACATGTTCACAACATTGCGCACCGCCCCCCACCCATCGCAGACTATTCCCAAAAATCCACTGCCGCCACCGGCGCAAGACCCGGTACCAACATCAATAGAAGCCGCGGCAGTTATAAACGGAAGGATAAAAAAAGTAAATATCCAATATGTTATTTGCCTCAAAATCCCCGTGATAAGCTCTAAAATGGAATACAAAATAGCCCCAATTGGGCCACCCGAGCCTTTGCCGGCGCCCGCGACTGGATTTAGACCTCCGGTTGTATCATCGGAGGAGATAGTTAAACCATAAGTCCCGGTGGCTATCATGCCGCTTGAATCCGAAGCAGTGACTGTGACAGTATAATTTACAGGCGGGCTTCCTGCCGGTACAGGTGGGTATATGCATTCAAACTCGGATGAACCAGGATTGTAAACTAACTGCCCTCCAGGACAATCGATCACAAAGGTTTCGGCTACGCGGTCAGTCCCAAGTAGCTTCAGTTCAAATTTTTCACCGACCTGCCCGTATGGAAAATAAGTACCACTCAAATTTATACTTAAAGTAGGTTCGGCGGGCGCTTCTGCGCTTACTTGCAGGTTCGCTTGCCCTTTATATGTTAAAAAAGCCTCACCACTCTGATGTCCTATTTTGGCCTCTACATAATCAAACTCATTTGTCAGCAAGGTAAAATCCAAAGTCAAGGTATCATTCCCAGTTGTCACTCTATTACAGCTATCAAAAAAAAATCCTTTTTTGCAAAGATAAATGTCCGTCATATAATTTTGTGACGGTAAAGTGGTGCCTTCAGTGGCAGTGAGGATAACTGTAACATTATCACCAATACGCGGGACTTCTGGGTTAAACGACAGATTTATCCCGCCACTAGACTGCGCATGAGCGCTCGTAGGGATAACTAGCGCTAACAAAACCACAACAAAAACCGCCGCAAATATTTTTGCGGTAAATCGGCTTTTGGTTTTGTTGGTTTTGATTTTCATTAATATTTCTTCTAACGCCACCCGCGTTACCAAAAAAAACCGTATTACCAAAATCTAAAACCTTAAATATTTAGAATTACTGAACGTTAGGATCTGAATCATCCCGATCACAATTGTACCCTGCTGGTCCCGCGGGCGCATAGTCTTTATCTTTATCAACCCGATTATCACATTTCGGATAAACATCGGCGCCATTGGATATTCCATCACCATCATCGTCAAGCAAATCACTTGGGGCTTGAACCGGAACACAATTCGTTTCACTTGGCTCGGTGAAGAATCCGTTTACAATAGTGTTTGTACAAACATTTACTGGTGGCCCCCCTTCTTCCTCACCACTAGTGTCTTCGTGGGCATTGGGATCTCGATACAAAATATCGCCTAGTATTTTATTCCCTATAGCCAAAGTGCTACCACCAAAAATCCCACCGTTTAAAGTACGAAACAGTGCCCAAGCGCTTAGTTCGGCAGAAGCGGCTGTTATAACGCTGGTGTTTAAATAATCGCGATTTAAAACTCTCTGCATAGCAACTTGGATAGCTTTCGCCGCCGCTGTGCCGCCACCCTGGATTTGTCCAAATTTTGGACTAGATGCGCTATTGGGGGCGCTACTATCCTTCCAAAAATCCGGCGTTCTAAATTGCGCTAGAGTGTCAATATCGGTTTTCTCGCGCGTGGCTTTATAACCTTCAGACCCTAAAATTTCCAAGGCTGAAGCATTGTTTGCCTCGGACCGAACTTGCAAAGCCCGATCGCCGTAAATTTGGTACCAGTCTTCCGGTTGGGTTCCATAAGAACCCGAGAGCGCGAGTTGCAAATAAAAATTCGGATCGCTAGAGTCGGCTTCTCCGCTAGCGTTACCCAGCAATGCCTGTCTGGTTGCCAAAGCGGGATTGTCCAAATAAGATTTGATTTCATTGTAATCCGGGCCGCCTTTTAACACTCGGTCATAAAAATAATCCGTTGCATACCGACCGTCTGGACTTAGAGTACTTTCAAAAATAGCTCTGGTGCGATAGATCGTATTGGCCACTGATTTATTATAACCATAATAATCTCGAATTCGTAATTTTCTATTGATCTGTTGGGTCAGCCAATTTCCAAGCGCGGTAGAGGTGCCGTATAAAATCCCGGTAAAAATATTTTTCAACATATTTCTTATTCCTCGATTGATATCCGCGTCAACTTCTATCGGAACACAAGAACCAAGCACGCCCGGGCCAACCCCGCCGGTGCCGCAGTTCCACTCGGGTGCGTCACCTTCGGCTTTTAAATTATAAGCCGAAGCGGATTTAGCACTGAAAAATCCGGAAATTCCAAAGAGCTGGACAGACGCTACCGCGACGATAACCGCGACTATTACTATTTTTTTTGTAACCTGTTGAAATTTTTTCATAATTATTTTTTTATTCTTCTAAAAATCCTTCTAAAGCATTTCCTACTATCGCGATTATTCGGGACTGATATATTATCTCTCCCCAGACCGGGTAACTATTTTCTGGGTCTTTTATAATCTGTTCCTGCGCTTCGGCGATTTTTTTGACTGCTCCAAAAAATATTATGCGATTTTTATGAGCGAAAACGAAATTCGCGGGAATTTTCAATTTATACAAATTTACTGTAACCGCGTCAGTCATCGATTTAAGCGGAGCGATTTGTTCCTGGGTGACCGCTGAAAATAATCCGCTAAACTGCTCCTCAAACCCCCCTTTGGAAAGTTCTGACAAAGCTTCGCTAAGACCAACCGCGTAGGTTTGTCGTGTCTCGGCAGTGCTTTCCACGATATTGATTTTTGAATCAGGGATTTCCGGCAAAACTAGTGGTCGATTGATTTGGAAAGTTTCTTCCATTTCTTCAATTTCAAAAAGTCCTTCAGTAGCCAATTCCCCGGTAATTGCTCCCGCGGATCTTGCTTTGCTCATTGGGGTGCTTTCAATATTAAAATAATTATAAATCAACGGGTCAGATTCATAAGCCACTTCTATCCCGTCAAAAATACCGTCGTTATCTGTGTCTTTGGCCGTCGGATTGGTCCCGTTAACTAGCTCTTGATAATTTAGCAGACCGTCGCCGTCCGGATCTTTATCAAAACCAGTTAACTCCTCATCCTCCAGCTGATCTTGAGTAAAATATATTGACAACCACTCTTCCGGCAGTTCGACCTTTTCCGAGCTGGCTAATTTTTGCTCGCCTTCTGTTTGAGAGTAATATAAATAAAAACCGGCCACGGCAACAATAACAAGAAAAACAGCAATTAATGAAAAAGTTGCTTTCTTTGTTTTCCAAAAAGATAATTTGCCATCTTCTGGCAAATCTGAACTGTTCATGGTTTAGTATGTAATGTTTATTTTTGTTTCACCAAGCAAGTAAAACTTGTTTTGACCATTGTTTTCTCATATAGCCAAACATATCAAAGCCGCGCTCACTTAACTTTACCTCGCTTAAAATCAACCAAATAAAGCTCTTAATTTGAAATCTATTATGTTTATTATATCACATCAAAAGCTTTAAGTCAAATATTTAAGAAATATTTCCTCTTCTTTCCTACTTCTTTTTTAAAAAAATGTTATAATGTAAAAAGTTACAATAATATAGATACGATATGGCTTGGAAACAAAAACTCATATTTTTTTTAAGTGTTTGTATCGTGCTGGCCTTCGTTTTTATTCCTTCCGGCTCAAATACAAAAGACGCAAACGCCATCGAGGCGTGGAAAATTACCCGTCTGATTGGACCATTTCGACCAACCGGTGGAAAAATAATCGAAAAAAGCTGGCAATTTTGTATTGTTCCCGTCCCATTTCCGCCCTATTTTATTCCTTATCCTTTTATTTATTTGGAAATCGATAAGCCCACACCTTCAAAAACTTACTTTCTAAGGATCATCCCCGGAGTTAGTATTCCTATCGATCCTTCAATATTGTATAGGGAGTATGAATTGGAAGAGACTGCCTGGGGGCTTGGGAATTATATGCTGGAAGCAGATGATGCTTTTCGGATTCTCTGTAGAAATGGAAATTTCTTGCCGGAAGCAGACGGTGTGGTCAGACATATGGGAACTAGTTGCAAAGAAGGAGAAGGAACAAGGTGTAGAAATGACGGAGGAAGTGGTGATTCACTTAAGGCGCCAACATTTAATCCGAAAGATTTTCTGGACTTTTGCGATCCGCTTAGCAAGCCCGGCGAGTGCCTGCCGATAACTACCCCTCCCGTTGAAGGTGGAGGTGGCGGAGGTGGCGGAGATGATCCGCCAGGCGGTATTCCAAATATTCCCCCGGCACCGCCTACTACTGTTACTGCTTTTCATCGTAACAGCCAGCTAGGCAGTGAGGTAATAATCTCCTGGAACCCGGCAATTGATGATAGCGGAGAAATCGCCTATTACGGTGTTCATAGAGACGGTGTGACAATAGGAAGTTTTATAACAAATTTGACATACACCGATCGCAACTCCCCTCCCGGCTCACACACTTATTGCATAACCGCAACCGATACTACCGGTATGAGCAGTTCAGTTAATTGTACCACTGTAACTGTTTCTCCCGTTGGAGGTGGTGGTGGAGGTGGTGGTGGAGACACAACTCCACCCTCAACCCCTTCCGGTTCAAGCGGTGTTTATGTGGCGGGGGTAGGCGTGCGGATTTCTCACGGGACTTCAACGGACAATGTTGGTGTTACGGATTATTATATCTCTACCAACAACGGGGCTAATTATTTCGGCGGGGTTCTCAGTACTTGGACCGATACCCGCAGTTTATCCGCCGGCACCTACACTTATTTGATAGTCGCCCGCGACGCGGTCGGCAATCAAAGCCCGCCGGCTAGTGTTAACGTGATTGTGCCGTAGAGTTTTTACAATTATAGGACTTATGCGTTTCATCTTTTTTAAAAGGTGACCTGTCGCTAAGTCTGGTTGGGCTTTCAATTACGAAATACCCATCTCTTCTAGCCGCTAATCTTGGATAATGCTAAAACAGCTTAATTGTCCAAGATTGTTGATTAGTCGCAGATTATGAGTTTGTTTCTTCTAAGTGATTACGCGATGAGATAAGCCAGCAGACTGTAGATATAGTTAGCTAAATATCCGTCCACTGATCGGGGAAGCGAAGTTACAAGCCCACAGAAG
>Ga0210057_1002453_pt1 | contig 26500 bp, 27 predicted proteins | sample CryGeyCG2114_010_2_FD_183968 | JGI IMG/M metagenome (GOLD analysis project Ga0210057, IMG submission 183968) | Groundwater microbial communities from aquifer - Crystal Geyser CG10_big_fil_rev_8/21/14_0.10 (SPAdes) (version 2) | ecosystem: Environmental > Aquatic > Deep subsurface > Groundwater ...
TCCTCGCATTTTTGTTCTTATTTTTTCAACTATCCAGGCTAGTTTGTACTTTTTTGTAAGTGGATAGTCTTTGGCGTGGAGGTACTCCTCATCAGCTCCACCAAAGCCTTGCTTGAAGAGACTTAGACCACTCCAGGGGTGACTAGGCTTATCCTTTGGAGAGACTCCCCAGAAGTTATAATACTTTAAATTTCTTTTTTTTGCTTCTAGGATGGCGCTCCACTGAAGAAGATAAGAGGTGTTGAGTTTTTCATACTTATGAACTGAGGCACCGTGATGATAAAAGGCAGAGTCAGAATAAAAGAGAATAATGGCTGAGGCAACTATCTCACCTTTATACTTTGCAAAGAAGAAGCTAATCTGATTATCCTCCTTAAAGGCGTTAAACTCAGTGGTAATGTAGTTTTTGGTAAAGGGAGTAAAGCTCTGCCTCTTGGCAGTTGCTTCATAAACTAACCAAAAGTTATCTATAGCTGAGGCTGAGTTGATTATCTCTATCTCTATATCCTCCTTTAGACTTTTCTTAATACAGTAGCGAGTGGTTTTTCTCATCTGAGCTAGGAGGGTTTCTGGGTCACTAGTTATATCTAAGATCCAAGACCTCTCTGGATGCATCATGTGAATCGGAGCCTCCTTGTATCCAAGAAGTGCAAATATATCTTGATTTTCTGCAGTTTTTTCAAGAAGTGGACTTACACGAATAAAGTCACATTTTTCTTGTCTGCCAAGAGTGATGAGGTAGCTAGTAAGGGTTGAGATAACTTCACTCTTGTTGTCTAGGATAACTGGGCCGTGAGGGATAAAGAGAAAGTCTCCTCTTCTTGCCTTTATCTTTACTACCAGGGCAATAGCCTGAAGAAGATCATCTTGATAAATACCTAAACGAAAGACCTTGTCCCCTCTTTTTTCATTAACCTGGCTCCAGTTATATGACTGGAGAAAAGTTTTTGGTTTTACCTGGGCTATGAAGCTCTCCCATATTTCTTTGTTATTTATTTGCGCTATATTCATTGACTATTTTAACAATTTTCCTTAGGTGCTTTTCCTTAACTGATATATGAGTTGGTAGGTTTAGTGAGTTTTTAGAAAGTCTTTCTGCAGTTAAACAGTTTCTAGAGTAGTTTACCTTCTTGTAATTTACGCCTTCAGGGGCTATAGGGGTATTATACCAGGAACCTAAGAGAACTCCTCTTTTTTTACACTCGTTATATATCACGTCCGAGTTTTCATCACTAATCCAGTAGCGAAGATAAATACTGTTAGTGGTTTTTTGTCTGGTTATACCCTTAAGAAGATGCTTGTCGTAGTAGTTGGCACAGAAAGTGCGATGAGCATTAAACTTCTCCAGCTTTTTTAACTGATTAACTGCTAGGCTGGCTAGGGCATTTGGGAGGGCCTTACCTAGATACCTAGACTCTTCTCCTTGCTTTTCATCTGCCTCTACTGACCTTGATAACAGGCGAGTTTTTTTTACTAGATAAAAGAAAAACCTTCCACCAAAGTTATACAAGACCTTTATCTTGAACGTAATAACTGGGTGAACTAGCTGCTGAATTATCCAAAAATTACTTGGGTAATCTAGTTTTTTAGTTATCTTAATATTAGGGTTATTAACTACTAGGGCTGAGCCAAAGACGCTGGATATTGGCTTATCCCGACCAAAGCTGTAAAAGATTGCATCAGCTTGAGAATTCAAGTTGCTTCCTAGGGCGTGAGCAGAGTCCTCAATTACAAACATATTGTTCTCCTTAGCTATTTGAATTAACTCCTTGGTCTTAGCTAGGGAGCCAAAGGTATGCTGGATAATCAAGACCCTACTGTTTTTAGTTATCTTTTTTTTAAGGTCGCTAGGGTCCATAGTTAGAGTCTCATCTATATCAACATAAACTGGGGTTAGGTTACTGGCTAATATCGGTCCAGGAACAGCTACACAGGTAAAGGCCTGGATTAAGACTTCACTTCCTGGACTTAGGTTAAGGGCATTTAAGAAGATCTTTAGGGATGTTCTACCACTGTCATATAAATAAACCTTATTTCCCTTGAAGTATTTTTCTAGAGTGATTAGTGAGTTACCGCGCTTATATTTAAATGGATTAAGCAGGGCTTTAACTGCGACTAAAACATCATCTATTTCTAGGTTTGGTGAGAGACTGGTAAAGATCATAGGGTTTTTGAGTGAAAGGTTAAGCTCTGGGTAATGTTTTTATTATCTAGGTGGGGGTGCTGGAGAATTTTAATCTTCTCACCCTCAATGATTAAGTCTGAGCCGGTTGATACTATAACTCTATCTGAAGGGATTAGTCCTAGTCTGCTGTAGTGATTGGCTCTACCAAGCTTAAAAAGCTGGTTAATGGTTGGATCAACTTGAAACTTCTCATTATCAATCTCAACTTCTACCCAGGCGTGCATTGGCTCCTTAGCTTTTTTATCTAACCAAAAACCAAGGAGAAGTTCTGCCTTTATATTTACGGCTTTACAAAGAGCGATAAAGAGACTGGAGTAGCCTCCACAATCAACTTTTGACCTTGATATGGCATCAGTTGTTGAGTAGAGTCCGGTAACTGGATCACCATAACTTAGGTTTTTCTGAATGTACTGATTAACTAAGCTCAGGTACTCGTAGGGGTTATTAGTTACTGGAAGTTCTTGAATAATGCTTTTAATATTCTCGGGTGTATTAGGGTTTACCTCATTACTAAAACTAATTTTTTTAGATTTAAATATACTTGGCATACTAGTTATCTTGTATGTTGTTACAAGGTTTTTCTTTTCTTTTGGTTTAAGTTCTACCTGCCAGAGGATATAGGTGTTGAGGAATTTTTCCTCCTTCTTGATTGAGGCGTTTTCTGGATAAAACTGAAGATCAAATAAGTTAGCTGGTAGTGGGGCAATTACTTTAGTTACTTGAGGATTAGAGGTTGGATTTTCTAGATTTATCGTATAGCTAACCTGGAAGTTTCTTTCCTTAGTATATGGACTAAGACCAGTTTCTATGTATAAAGAAAGGATCTGGTTTTTTATTCCCATACTCATAGCTTATTCTATAACTTCAAACCCTGTATATGGTACTAGAACTTTAGGTATTTTTATCTTTCCTTCTTTGGTCTGGTTGTTCTCTAGGATTGCGATTAAGGGTCGCATGGAGAGGGCGGTAGCATCATTCATATAAACAAACTCCTTACCAACCTTTATCTTTAGGCGTCTGGACTGATAGTCGGTCATGTAGTCAGCACTATGTGTTTCTCGGTACTTGGCCTGCCCTGGTAACCAGGCTTCTATATCATACTGATGAGCATTTGGGTCCTGAGTATCACCGGCACAGTTAGCAACAACTTGATAAGGTATCTCTAGCTTCTGCATCAGATACTCCTGAACTGCTAAGAGGAGCTCATGTTCAGCTTCTCCCTGATCCTTGGTGGTAAAGGTCTCCATCTCCCACTTATCAAACTGATGCATTCTAAGAATACCTTTGGTATCTTTTCCGTAGGTTCCAGCCTCTCTTCTAAAGCTGGTTGAGTAGCCAAGATATCTGATTGGTAACTCCTCGGGATTAAAGGTCTCATTCATGTGAACTGGTCCAAGAGTGTGCTCAGCGCTACCGATAAGGTAAAGCTCCTCTCCCTCTATTTTATACTTATCATCCTTATTCTCTGGAGTTAGTCTTCCCATTTTTATATAGGTATCGGTCTTAACTAGAGTTGGTGGGAGAACTGGGATAAAGGGTCTTGAGCTTAAAGCTGGGCTTATCTTACTAGCTATCTCAGCAATTATCTCCTTACTAGTTAGGGTCTTCAAAACAAACTGAGAAAGGGCAAACTGAAGGTGAACAATTCCTCCTTTAAGATAGGTAAATCTAGCTCCAGTTACCTTAGAGGCTCTTTCGTTGTCTATTAGATCAAGGGCTGTTCCTAGCTCAAGATGATCTTTTACTGGAAAGTCAAAGACTGGTATCTCTCCCCAGGTTTTAATTACCTTGTTCTCGTCCTCGTTTTTTCCTTCAGGAACTGAGTCTAGAAGGATATTCGGTATTTGAAGAAGAAGCTCGTTTCTCTTATTATCTAGGCTTTGATACTCAGAGGTTTTTGATATAACTGTTTGCTTAAGAGCTTTAGCACCCTCTATGTCTGAGCTACCTTTTTCCTTCTGCTTTGCCTTTAGGTTATCAATTTCAGTTTGAAGATTTTTCCAGCTTTGATCAACACTTAAAAACTCATCAACAATCTGTGGATCTCTAGCTCTTTTTATTAAAGAAGCTTTTACAACTTCTGGGGTTTGTCTAATTATGTTTATATCAATCATGAAGGTTGTTATGAAATTTATCTGGCTTGTATGGCTTTAATATTACTATCTTGGGAGGATTTTGGCTACCTCTTAGGTATGTGAGTAGGTCAGACTCTAGTAGTTGCTGGTCATATCCTAAGGCGATGATGTCTGGCCTACACTTTTCAAGTATTTGCCAAGAGCCGATTTCACCATCCCCTAGAGTTACCTCATCAGCAAGCTTCTGCTCTTTAATTAACTGAATTCGCTCTAATTCATTGTTTCTTGGTTTTCGTCCTTTAAGTTCATTAACTACAATATCCAGGGCAACTACTACGGTTAAGTGTGAGCCTAGTTTTCTTGCCTGAGAAAGCATACTCTGATGCCCTTTATGAACTCCGTCAAAGGTGCCAAAAACCAAGACCTTCATATCTTACTTTGGTCTTAGATTTGGGAAGAAGACAGTTTCTCTAATTGGCTTATCAAGAAGAACTGCGAAGAGTCTTTCGGAGAGACCAAAGCCAGCAGCTGGTGGCATTCCATGCTCTAGAGCGATTAAGAAGTCCTGGTCCATCATCTGGGCTTCATCATCTCCATGCTCTCTAAGACTGTTTTGAGCTTCAAATCTTTCTCTTTGATCTACTGGATCGTTTAACTCAGAAAAGCCCTTCCCTAGCTCACTACCTCCGGCAACTATCTGGAATCTCTCTACTTGTAGAGGATTATCTCGGTATTTTTTCGCCAGTGGTTCTATCTCAATTGGTGGGTTGATTAAGAAGCATGGCTGAATCAGTTTTGTTCTAATGGTTTTTTTGAAGATAAGGTCGATAAGTCTGCCTTTACCTTGAGTGTTGTCAAAATCAACTTTTAGGCTCTTAGCTAGGGCTCTTAGCTGAGTAACGGTTGCAGTTCTTGGGTCTAGCTTGTTTACTTTTTCAAACTCATTACAGTAGTCAACTGTTTTCCACTTTTTACTCCAGTCAATCGTATTTCCTTGATAGGTGTGTTTAAGAGTTCCTAGAGTTTCCTTGATGGTTTTTTTATAAAGTTTTTCAGTAAACTTCATTAACTGAGTATAGTCAGCATAGGCCCAGTAAAACTCTAGCTGAGTGTAGTCCTGAAGATGGTCAGCATCTATTCCCTCATTTCTAAATATCCTCCCTATCTCAAATACTTTTTCATAACCGGCAACTAAAAGTCTCTTGAGTGGTAGCTCTAGAGAGATTCTTAAATACATTGGTATGTCTAGGGCGTTGTGGTGAGTGATAAATGGCCTGGCTTCTGCTCCTCCAGTTATGTTCTCTAAAACTGGTGTCTCTACCTCTAAAAACCCTTCCTGAGTCAGGTGGTTTCTAATAGTTGACCAGAATCTAGACTTCATATAGAAGGTTTCTTTTACCTCGGGGTTAAGGAGGATATCTAGATATCTTTGTCTTAGTCTGGTCTCTTCATCCTTAACAGCAAACCTCTCTTTAGGAATAGGCCTTAAGCTCTTGGTTAAGAGAGTTAATTCTCTGGTATCAATACTCTTCTCTCCCCTTTTTGTCAGCATTGGCTTTCCGGTAACCTGAACAAAATCTCCTATATCTAGAGTATTTTCAACTAAATCAAAGTTCTTAGTGGTGTTTTTTCTTAGAACTGCTTGAAGTTTTTCATGCTCGTCTTTTATGTCTAGGAATAAGACTCCACCCTGACCTCTAATGGCAAAAACTCTACCAGTGATATTAACTCTCTTACCTGTATACTTTTTCCAGTCTATGATTACCTGACTAATTGGAGCGGTTCTTTTACTAACGGCTGGGTATGGATTAATACCCTCTTTTTTTAGAAGGTCTGCTTTCTTTTTTCGTTCACTAATAATATCTTCAAGAGCCATAGTTAACTGCTATATTATTCTAGCACAGGAAAAGCTAGTTAATAGATTTTATCTTGTACTTGCTTTTTCCGCCTGGAGTTTCAACGGTGATAACGTCACCTTTTTTAGCACCAAGAAAGGCTTTGCCAATTGGTGATTCGTTGGAGATATATCCTTTTTCCATATTAACCTCATCCTGACCAACTAGAGTAAACTGATGATCGCTCTTGTCTTTTATGACAACAAAGGTTGTACCAAAGCTAACTGTATCTCCTGTATTATGCATCTTGATGATAATGGCGTTGCGAATTATATCCTCAAGTTCATAAACTCGTTTTTCTAGCATCTGCTTTGCCTCCTTAGCTTCGTGATACTCAGCATTTTCAGAAAGATCACCAAAGTCCTTAGCTTTTTTTAGCCTCTTGGCAATCAAGGCCATTTTTGTGGTCTTAGATTCTTTTAACTCCTCTTCAAGCTGTTGAAGTTTTTCTTTTGTGATGTGATGGTCCATATTTAAACAAAAAACGGGGAAGTTCCCACGTTTTTATTGAATTGAATAGAATTTTATCAGAAAATTGAATAATTGTCTATACCCATTTATCCCCTAGTAAATACAGGGACTTTAAGGGTGTTTTGGCCTGAGTTGCTGGTGTTTTCAAGAACAAGTTCGGAGTGAGTAAACTTTTGAGTGGAGTTTATCTTGTAGAGTTTTGTACTGATTATCTTATTAACCTCTGGAGAGATTTTTCTAAAAAGTTTTCCATATTCAATTAAAGGAACTGCATTATCGTTATGCACTACCGTAAACCAACCTTCCTGAAGTAAGGAGATGACAGCCTCAACCTGTCTATTAACTGATGAGTTTGTGAGGAGTGGCAAGACTTTTAGGTTTTTTATCCCAGTAGTTAGACTAGTTAGAGTTTTCACCTGATCTGTTTCCTCTTGGTTAGCGGTAACAATTATCTCATATGAGATATCTTGATTGGATAGGAAGTAGTTTAGGTCTAAGATGAGTTCAAAGAGATGCTCGTCCTCACGCGGAACTATAAAGGTGACTAGTGGCTTTTTCATTATCTTTTGGTAAGTACTTCTGATCCGTCCTCGGTAACTAGTATTGTATGCTCAAAGTGAGCTGCGATGCTGTTATCCTCAGTAGCGTAACCATCTTCAGTTGTTTGATAGATGTGCGGTGATCCTAAGCTGACCATCGGCTCTATGGCAATTACCATGTTGGCCCTTAGTTTCATCCCAGCACCTCTCTTCCCCTGGTTAAAGATGGTTGGCTCTTCGTGGATGTTTTTACCAATGCCATGGCCAGTTAAGCCGGAGACGATACTAAAGCCGGTTGGTTTAATGGTCTGTTCAATTACATAGCCTAGGTCTCCAGTGGTACTCCCTTCTCTAACTTCATTTATGGCGTTAAGTAATGCCTGATTAGTTACCTCAAGAAGTTTTTTTACATTAGGATTATCACTCTTACCTCCAACGATAACGGTGAGGGCTGAGTCGGAGTGAAAGCCGTTTAGATATACTCCACAGTCAACGGAAAAAACATCTCCCTCTTTTAAGGGCTTGTCATCTGGAACTCCGTGAACTACCACCTCGTTATTAGAGGCACAAATTGTGGCTGGGAAGGGTTTTCCTGCTCCAGCTGGTTTATATCCTAGAAAGCTGGGTTTTGCCTTGTACTTGGTAATTAACTCGTAGGCTAATCTATCAAGCTCATTAGAGGTTACTCCTGGGGCTACTGCTGACTCTAGAACGGTTAAGACCTCGGCAAGGATCTTAGCTGACTCTCTCATTAACTTTACCTCGTTGTCACTTTTAATCATCTGTTTAGTTCTTTTTCAATACGAGTAAAAACTTCATATGGAGGAAGCTCTGCATCTATCTCTTTAACGGTAAGGTTCATTTTTCTTGCCTTGTCAATCACCGGAAGGGTTCTGGTGTTATACTCCTCAATTCTTTTTTTAATTACCTCAGGGTTGGAATCATCGGCTCTAGTGATTAGACTACCGGAACAGATTGGGCATTCACTCTGCTTACTTTTTCCTAAAAGACTAGTTGCACAAACTGCACAGGTCTTTCTAATTGTATTTCTTTTAGCGGCAACTTCTGGAGTTATTTTTAGATAAAAGAAGATGATGTTTTTTCTACCATACTCCTTGATTAACTCTTGAACTAGTCCTGGTCTTTTTTCGCTGCCATAGGCTTCAAACATTGTTCTTGGGGAGCCACTGTAGACGATGGTCATCTTAACCTTAGCAATTTTTCTCATCTCTTTTAGGAAGATTGATAAGATCCAACTAGGGCTCATGAGTATTCCTGCCTCGGCCTTCTTTTTTTCCTGCTGAACTCTCTTATTATTCTTATTCGCTGGATCACTGGTTACACTTCTTACATACTTACCACTATCAAAGTGAAAAAAACCATACTTCCAGGCTAAGAGGTTGGCTTGAGTTCCTTTACCAGCCCCGGGTGGACCGTATATTATCACTGCTCTGCTTTTCATATTCTTAATATGTTAGCATAAAGAGGTGAAAAAAACTATTTTAATCATTGGCTCTGGATTTGCTGGTTTAAGGTCGGCAAAGACTCTTAGTAGGAGGTTAAAAAGATTTGGATTTTCAGATAGATATCGGATCTTACTTGTTGATAAGCATGCCTATCACACCTATACACCAACTCTTTACGAGGCGGCAACAACCAGTGAGGAGATTGCAGACAACATGGGACTCAAGGATATAGTTACCTTTCCCGTTATTGAGAGTCTTAAGGGTAGTGGTGTTGAGTTTTTTAGAGAGAGAATTGAAAAGATAGATTTAAAAGAGAAACAGGTTTATACAGATGCCAAGATGATCATTCATTATGATTTTTTAGTTTTAGCTTTAGGTGCTGAGGTTAACTATTATGATATTGCTGGGTTACGGGAAAACAGTCTCTCCTTAAAAGAGTTTTCTGATGCACTTAGGATTAGGTATGAGATAATAAGCGCGATAACGGATGAGAAGATTCACGACTACAAAATTGTAATTGGTGGAGCCGGCCCTACCGGTATTGAGTTGGCTTTGGAAATGAAGCTCTGGTTAAGTAACCTCCCCTGCTTAAGAAGGTCTGGTTGTGCGGTAACAGTTACCTTAATTCAAAGTAGTGAGAGAGTCTTACCAGGTTTTAGTAAGAGAGTTGGTAAGCGAGTTTTAAAGATAATTCAAAAGAAAAATATTCACTTATTGACCAGTCATGCGATTACCTCAGTTGATAAGGAGAAAGTTTATCTAGATGATGGTGAGAGCGTTGATTATGACGTGCTTATCTGGACTGGTGGAGTTAAACCCAACTCACTGATGAGTAACCTGCCTGAGGTGAATAGCTATATGCAGATTTATGACAACACTGCTTACGGAGTTGGTGACGGGATAAGGTTTTTAGATGAGAGTAAAAAGCCGGCTCCAAAAATGGCTAGAGCTGCTATTGAGCAAGGAATGGTCGCCGCCTTAAATATCTTTGAGGCAATTAAGGTTAATGAAGGGTATTCGTTAAAAGAGAAGTTTAAAGCTTATAAGCCATGGAGGTATCCCTACATTATTCCAGTTGGTGGAAAAAGAGCCTATGCTGTTTTTGGACCAATTATGATTTCTGGAGTCTTTGGTTGGTTGGTTAAGGGATTAGTTGAGCTAGAGTATATTATCTCAATACTTCCAGTTTATAAGGCGATTAGGGTCTGGTTAAAGGGCTTTTGGATCTTTATGAGGAACAACAAGATAAAAGTCTAGTAGACGTCAAAAGGACCGGAGCAAGGTTGCTGCCGGTCCAGTGTGAGCGGGTTGCTCGAGAAAGGGGTCTACCGGTTGATAGGGGTAAAACCGGTTGGGATTTTTTGCTCTCCGGTATGGGAGAGCTCACTCCGCACCTCCGTGCTTCTCGAGCGATCCTAGCGGCATCGCAGCTTTTCGTCTACTTCTCATTGTCTGGTTGAGTCTCAAACCAGACAGGAAGTGCTCATTGCTAGCCACCAGGAATATTCCCAATCTATTCCCATTCTTCGTCCTTGTCAAATTTTTCTCTTCGGATGAAATAAAAAAGAGACCAGTGGTTACCTCTGGTCTCTTTAGTGATTTATCTAATCTGAGCTTTAAACTGAGAGCGAGTCTTCTCTTCTATTTCTTTTTGAAGTGGCTCTATCTCCTCGGTTTCTAAGGTTTTTTCATGACTTCTGTATATTATTCTATAGGTATAACTGAGTTTATCTTTTCCAAACTTCTCCTGGTTTTCATATTTATCTAGTAGGGTAACCTCCTCAACTAGATCTCCTCCGACATCTCTTATTAAATCAAAATAGTTATTCGGAATGAAGTCCTTGTCTACGATAAAGGAGATGTCTCTATTTATTGGTGGGTACTTACTAACATCTTGGTATTTGTTACCAAGCTTAAGTTGTTTGGTGACTCTTGGGTCCTTTGACCAGAGAAGCCTTATATCAGGAAGCTCCATACTAACTATCGCCAGTCTCTCAAGACCAAAGCCAAAGGCCCAGCCAGTGTAGCCTTCCAGTTGGAAGTTTTTCAAGACACTTGCTCTAGGTACTCCACAGCCAAGCATCTCAATCCACTTGTCCTTTATTTCTATCTCCATCTCCATTGATGGATCGGTGTATGGGAAGGTATCTTCATTAAATCGGTTTTTTACCTCTGTACCAAATAACTTGTGAGATATCTCAGTTAGAACTTTTTTAAGTTCTTCTTTCCACTTCTCTGATTCATCTTCACCTGTTACAGGAGTTAGATAAAGGCCACCAAACTGATGAAAGACGTTCATGTGCCTACTATCAATCTCATCTTTTCTATATACCTTTCCATAGCAGACTGCTCCAAATGACTCTTTGTTTTTTATCTTCTCCTGAATCTCTGGCTGATTGAGGTAGTAGTACCAGAAGACCGTGTCATGAGTTCTTAGGATATTATCTTTATTAACATAGTAGGTGTCACTACTACTTCTAGCTGGATGGCCAGGAGGCATGTTAAAGAGATCAAAGGTTATATATGCGGGAATTATCTCTGGAATCTTGATGATATCCAGATCCTTAAGACTGTCAGAGGTTAGAGCCTTCTGAACTATTTCATAAAGTGGATGTCCAGGAGTTCTAGAGAGGTCTGGCATACCTAGGAAACGCTTCATTCGCAACGCATCAGCGTCACTTCTTTTTTCTAATTCAATTAAAGCTTCTTTTTCCTCCTTTGTTTCTATGTTTATTATTTTGTTTGTCATAATTTCTAGTTAATATTTGTGCCAGGAGTGAGAGTTGAACTCACGACCTCTGCCTTATGAAAGCATTGCTCTAACCACTGAGCTATCCTGGCTTACTGAGAAAATATACCTATTTTTCAGTTTTTTTTCAAGCTGTGGTATATTTTTTTTGGAGGTGTTCATGAATGATGATCTTAAGCCCGTAGTTTGCGGGTGTGGGTGCGGACAGGAGGGCGGCTGTTGCCCGAACTGTCCGCACGGATCTCCGGAGCCCGACGAGATCGAGCTCCGGGAGGAAGACGAGGCGCCAGGTAACCCCTGGCGGCGATAAGTCGCTGGGGGCGCAAGAAGGGGGGGGTAACGTCCAGGTGGCGTTTACCCCTCCTCCATTTCTTGGAGCGTATCTAGTGCTAGATCAAAGAACTGGCCAGTGTCTTAGTTCTTGTGTGTTTATTGCTTGGGTTTTGTTATACTGTTTGAGTTATTTATGAAGAATTTATTTACGCTATGGCTTAAAAAAAGTGAGAAATACGCTAAGACTGATATGGTGTATTTAGTTGGGCAAAGTTTTTGGTTATTTGTCGGCCAGGGTATCATTTTTTTAAGCTCCTTAATTTTAGCTTGGGTTTTTGCTAATTATATTGACCCTTCAGACTATGGTCTTTACAAGTATGTTATTTCTATTGCAACCTTAGCAGCTTTGACGTCTCTTACTGGCTTTGGAGTTTCTATTGCTAAAGCAGTTACTAAAAATTATGCCGTTCATCTTTCGAGGCTTTTAAAAATTCGTTTTAGGTTTGGCTATATTGGTGTTGGTTTATTGATCATTATTGCTATTGGTTATTATCTTCGTGACAATAGCCTTCTAGCGACTTTAATTCTTTTAGCTGCTATTTGGGTTCCTTTTTATGAGCCTTTCGCTGATTATCAATTTTTGCTTCAGGGGAAGAAAGATTTTAGATTGCAGGCATGTTTACGTATTTTTCAAAGGTTAATTCTTTCAGTATCAGTTATTGCAGTTATTTTGTTTTTTAAAAATATTCTAGTAATAACTTTTTTTTACTTTGGAATTCTTACTTTGTCTCAGTATTTAGCTTACAGATATAGTATATATAAATATCCAACCTTCGACGACAAAGATACTCCATACAAGGAAATCATTAGCTATGGTAAACATGTTTCCTTTCAAAATATTTTTCTAACTGGAGTGAATCATATTGACAAGATTTTAATGTTTAAGTTTCTTGGACCAGCTCAGCTTGCTGTGTACTATTTTGCTATCGCTATTCCAAATGAGATACAAGGAATTCTTGGGAATATTAACTCTGTTACATTTCCTAAGCTCGTTGATAAGGATACAATGGAGTTTAAATGGGCATTAATGAAAAAGATTCTCGTTTTTACTCTTATCTTAGCTATTCCTGTTGTTCTATATGTTTTGTTAGCTCCTTTCTTATTTAAATTCTTTTTTCCGGTTTATTTAGATTCAATTTTTATTTCTCAGTTATATATTGGTACAATTTTATTCATTCCGATTGGGTTGCTTTGGCATTATTTTTATGCAACTGAGAATAGGAAAGCGCTGTGGCTGGGGACAGTAATTGGACCCACTGTTTTTATACTAGGTATATTAGTTCTAGTTCCTTTTTTTGGTCTAGTAGGTGCAGTTTTTGCCACCTATGTTCGTAGTATTGTTGACGCACTGATGGGCATATATTTCTTTTTCACGAAAAAGAAATAGAAAATTATTCTGTAATTTTTTTTAGCGAAATGTCAAAAAACTGGCCAGTGTCCCATGCTGTATATCCTCTTTCGGTTAAATCAAGTATGAGTATTTTTGAGACTGGTCCTAGAGATATTAATATTAGTGTTTTTTCTTTTGGGAGTTTTTTTATAGAATGGAATATCTGTTCCTTTATTTCATTATATCTTGACCAGGCATTACTAGTTGGCCCTTCAATATATTGAGTAGTCTCTCCAAAATTTTTGTTATTGAAACGACAAATCTTACTAGTTACTATTACTAAATTTTTAGTTTTAAGATACTCTTTTACTCTTGAGTACGGAAAATTTTTATTGTATTTTTCCTGAAAAGCTAAAGCTCTACCATAAATTTGATTTTTATTGATATATTTAGCTAAGAATATTTTACTGTTAATCCAATATTGATATTCGTTTCCTATCCCCTCTCTGATAAATTCTTTTTTTGATTTTAATATAAATTCTGGATTGAAACATATTAGTAGTCTTTTATTATTTAATGCAAGTACGCTCTCAAGTTTATTTGCGAGATCTTTTTTATAAACCTGCTTCCAGTTATTAAAATATAGCCCGATTCCAAGAAGGAAATCAAAAACATCATCACCGAAGCGAACTATTGATTTATTATTACACAGAATTTCATTTATTGTTTGCTCATAACTTAGGAATTTTGTATCCTTGTATTTATCTATATAATTATCAGCGATTAAATTGTAATAAAAACGCTTTTTAAAGAATGGAATTATTGCTACTGGGTTGTCTAGGAATTTTCTAAATCTATTATTCCAGATTATTAGTTGTCGCATTTCCATTTTAGTATACAATTAAAGCTGAGATGAAACCAGAGTTTTGCGTAATTTTAACTACATACAATAGACCTGATTCTGTGCTTAAAAGCGTGAAAAGTGTTATTGGTCAGAATTATGATTTATGGCGCTTGGTAATTGTAATTGATGATATCACCTCAAATTATGTTGCCCTTATCGAATTAGCTAAAAAGGATGGACGTATTTCTATAATTAGTAACAGTAGAAATATTGGGAAAAATTCCTCTATTAATTGGGCTCTTTCCAGACTTCGTGATGAAAGTTTTCGTGGTTATGTTATTTACCTAGATGATGATGATTGGCTTTCTCCTAATTGTTTAGATGATTTTGCTGATGGCATTAAAACCTATAAATCTAATAATTGGTTAGTTTCATCTAGGGTAAATATTAGAGACGGTGTTTCGTTAACTAAGAATTACACAGGTGATAGTGTTGTTAATTATAAATTTGATTATCTTTTGAGGAAAAAATTTACAGGAGATGCTACTCATTGCCTAAGTTTTGATTATGTTAAAAATATTCGTTTTCCAGAACCAATCAAAAATGGAGAGGAGTGGATATATTTTTCTAGTGTTTCAATGATTTTTCCCAGTTTTCGATATATTTGTAAAAATGGCACATTTTCAAATGGCTATTCTGTTGATGGATTGAGTAGTTTGTATCAAAAACATACTGAAAGAAAGAAAAATAATCTCGCAATTTTAAGGCTTATTTTAAAGAGAAGGCTGTTTTCTCCGTGGATATTATTGTATTATCTAGGGCGAGTTATTCGTTCTTCTTTCTAAGGAATTATTACGCTCTTTGGAGTTTTTGTTTTTGGAAAGAATCCTGTATACAGAGCTATATATATTAGGATTGCCCTTTCTAGATATGTTTTAGTTAGACCAGTCTTTATTAAACCTAATATACAAACTCCTATATACCAAACTATAACATTTACAGCTAAGATTAACACATTTTGATCGCCATGTCGCCTCGAGATAATTACCGAATTCCTCATTCGATAATATACCTTATATTCTGGTGTTTCTGATTTAAAAAGGCCAAAAATGTGGTCACCGTATTTGGGGAATGTAATATCGATGTCGTTTATTATTGGTCGAGCGCATGCGTATGAATCATATCCAGCTTTTCGGATTCTCCAGGCATAATCAAGGTCTTCTCCGTAGATAAACATTGTTTTATCTGGAGCATCCACTTTTTTTATAATTTCTATTGGTAAAAAAGTACCTCCAGTTACAAATGCCTCAGTCGGAACTATTGGAATGAAAGAATTACATGTACTGGGTGCTATATCTAGAGCTAATTTTATTGCATTTATTATTTTTTTAAACCTAAAAACCTCAAATAGTGTTCCATTAGGAGGTTTGTCTTGAAGTGGTCTTCTAGTGAAAATGTCTTTATTGCCTGGGACGTCTACTCTATTTCCTACAAGTACTACTTTTTTGTTTTTAAATAAGGCTAAATTAGCTAAAAAATAATCAATTGCATTTTTTTCTGGAACAGAATCGTCGTCCAATATAAAAACATAATCGCAATCTGTCTTTTTTGCATAATTTATACCTATATTGATAGCTCCTGAATAGCCTATGTTTTTCTCTTGGCGTAAAACAATTACCCTTGTATTGTATTGCTTTATATAGTCATCAATCTTTTTCTTGTTCTCGGATCCATTATCTACGATTATAAAGGTTTTTACTTTATCGTCGGACAGACATGAATCTGCCACTTTTTTTAATAGAGACCATCTTTGTCCATACACTACTGTTACTACAGTGACCTTGGTTTTATTCATAAAAAGTTGCTTTTTGAGGTATAATAACATAGATTAAGAATTAATACTTTAGTTTGAATTTATCCTATGTTAAAAAATGAAAAGATTTTTATAACTGGTGGTGCAGGGTTTTTGGGTAGTAATTTAGTTAGTCGTTTCTATTCAGAAAATGAAATTACCATTTTTAGTAGAGATGAGGCAAAGCATTATTATCTTAAAAAGAAGTTTCCTAAAATTAATTGTGTAATTGGAGACGTTAGAAATTTTGATCTTCTTTTAAGAGCTTCTATTGCACACACCATTGGAATCTTCGCTGCATCTCTTAAGCAAATTGAGGCTGTTGATCATAATATAGAAGAATCTATACAGGTTATAATTCATGGAGCGATAAATTCCAAAAGAGTCGCAATTGAAAATCATTTTAAGGCAGCGACTTTTATATCTAGTGATAAAAGTAGGGGTGCAACTACCCTATATGGTGCTATGAAATATGTAGCCGGAGAATCTTTTATAGCGGATTCCAATAAAGCATCCACCAATCTAACTTCTGTAGTTTATGGAAATGTCTTAAATTCTACTGGCTCTATTATTCCGTTAATTCATGATTCTTTGAAGAATAAGTATAAACTTACTTTATACGGTGAAAATATGACTCGCTTTATGATTGACATAGAGAAAGCTATGGATACTGTTGAGTATGCACTTAAAAAAGATGGATTTAACATTGTTCCAAACCTTAAATCTTTTAAGATTAAAGATCTTTTTGAAATTTATTCTGAAGAGTTTGGACTTATTTGGAATTTGGGCTCACCAAGAATATCTGAAAAAAGCCATGAACAAATGATATCAAAATATGAAAAGGAAAGAGCTACTTATGACAAAGAGTATAATATGTTCTTGCTTCATAATAGGAATGTTTACGATGAAGATGTTTTATCAGAGAATGGGCTTAGTTCTGAAGATTGCTTAGTTACGAAAGAAGAGCTACGCTTAATACTAAAAGAGAAAAATTTTTATATTAATCTATGAATCTAGTTGTTCTTGGTGATAAAGGGATGCTTGGAAGAGCTGTTAGTCGTTTTTTTTCTCTTGATAGCAAATACGACGTGAAGACTATTAAGGCTTTTTGGGATGGCTCTCCTGATTTTGCTAATGAACTTAGCAAGACCTCTCCAGACTTAATTGTAAACTGTATTGGTAAGGTGCCGCAGGCGAATTCATCTGATGATTATTCTTTTGTGAATGTTGAACTTCCTAGGTTTTTAGAAACATTAAATATTCCAGTTGTTCACCCTTCTACTGATTGTGAGTTTAGTGGTGCTTTACCAGTTGGTGAGTTTTATACTAAGAGTTCTCTTCGTGATCCAGTTGATGCATACGGAAGATCTAAGGCAGTTATTTGTGAGGAGATTGAGAGTAGATTTGAAAACACTAAGGTTATTAGAACATCGATTGTTGGTCATGAGCTCTCTAGTAACGTTTCTTTTTTAGATTGGTTTTTGTCACAATCAACTTCGGTTAATGGATATACTAATCACTACTGGAATGGTATTACAACCTTAGAGTGGGCTCGAATTTGTGAGAGGCTAATTAGTAAGTGGGAGTCGTATCCGCAATTAAATCAGGTTGGAACTAATAAATTTCAGTCCAAGTTTGATGTTCTAAGTATAGTAAAGGATGTTTATGAAAAGGATATCATCATTAATCCTTTTGAGGCTGAGAAAACTGTAAACAGGTGTTTAGCTTCTGATTTTGAGGTTCCTTCACTTAATTTTCAACTGAGTGAGCTTAAAGAGTTTTTTGCTAAATAAACCCTTGTATTGAATTGGCTGTGTAAATGCATTCCAGTCCTCTTCCGATGTCTATGCATTGATATCCCTTATTGCTGTATGTATGTGCTATGCACTTCCCTACTGGCCCTAGTGCAATTATTATGACGGGGTTCTTTTTGCTTTTTAATATATTTTTAAGGCTTTCTTCGATTTCGTTCATTCTGTCATATGCATCTTTTTCTGGGCACTCTATGTATGAGATATTTTTCCAAAGGAATTTATTATTATTCTTAATGCTGTCGATACTCCCTTTGTTTGTGAGTATTATTAGTTCTTTGTCTTTTATTGCTGGCTCAATTACTTCCTCAAAATAACCGTCATAGTAAAAAGAATGGGCATCAAGATACTTTGGTTTCTTAGAGAAGATTAGGAGATAAAAAACTTTGAAGGGCATCCATATCTCTTTTCTTTCTGTTTTTTGTAGTTCTTTATTCGATTGAGTAATATATTTAGGAACCGCTAATATATATAGTGAGTCTACTGAGTACTCTTTTATTATTCTTTTTAGATTACTTGATAACTTCTTAGAGAATTTTTGATAATGGTTGTCTATGCTTAAAAATAGGTTTATTTCTCCATCACCATATCGTATTATTGATCGTCCTTTTTTAATTTCTTCTTGAATTTCACTTTTGGAATAGAATAGCGCTTTAGATCTGTAATTTTTTTGTGGATATAGAAAGGCGTAAATAGCTACATATATTGGATGTTTAGTTGAGTGAGTTTTTATGAATTTAAGTATTCTGCTAAGTTTGCTTTTCATAATTGTATGTTATATTATATTTCTATCGTAGTCTACTTTGTGTGATAGTATTAAATACATGGGAGAAGTTAGCATAAGAACACATAGTCAGGATTTTTGCCCCGTTTGTGATAGGCCTGGCCAGAGGTACTACCGCAATTTGAGAGATGATTTGTTCGAAGTAGGTGGTAGCTGGAATATCGATAAGTGCACCGACAATGAATGTGGTTTATATTGGCTTAATCCTACTCCTCATGTAGATGATATTTGGAAGCTATACATAGATTATTCTACACATAATGAAGTATTCTTTAGTGTTAAGTATACAGATATATTTCATCGATTTTTGCAGGCGGTTAGAGATTCTGTCTTGAGCACAAAATTAGATTATCCTTTAAAGCACTCTAGTGCCCTAAATAAATTTCTTTACTTTATTTCACGAATTCATCCTGGCTGGGTTGACGCACAGCTTGTTAATAGCTTTTATGTTCCCTGGATTGATAATGGGATTCTTCTTGATGTTGGTTGTGGCTCAGGTAGTTCTATGCTTACAATGAAAAATCTTCGTTGGAATGTAGTAGGCATTGATTTTGATAAAAAAGCAGTTAAGAATGCTCGCTCTAATGGATTAACTGTTCATGAGGGATGGCTTACTGACCAAAAATTCCCTGATAATCATTTTGACAGAATTATAATGAATCATGTTATTGAGCACATTAGTGACCCCGTGGCTTTACTTGCAGAATGCCATCGTATCTTAAAACCAGGAGGTGTTCTTGTTGCGATAACCCCAAATGCTTCTTCTTGGGGTCACTATCATTATAGAAAATTTTGGAGAGGACTTGAAGTTCCTAGGCATATTCGGATGTTTACTTCAAATTCTCTTATTTGCATTGGTCAGAAAGCTGGGTTTGTTAAGAATGAGGGATTTACAACTATTCAGGGTAATTCATACATTCGGCGATCATCTCATGCTTTTAGAAAAAATAATTCATTTGATATTCCTAGCGAAACAAAAAAAAGTAGAATCTTTTATCATTTATGGCTGTTTATTGATGGATGGCTAAGCTTTATAGCTCCTGCAAGCAATGAAGTTGTTGTATTACGCTCTAGAAAAGGTTGATCTATAAAATTCCCGTAATTTTTTTAGAATATAAATTGTTGTAAAATAGATTCTTTTAGAAATGCTTAGTCTAGATTCCAATGAGAGAGACTTTAGTCTATGATAGTTATCTTTGATTGCTTGTGTTTCTAGTTTCATAATCTCTCCTTTTGTTTTAAACTTTAAGCCAATTTGGTTATTTTCGTGTTGTCGGTATGTTTGTAGGACTTGGTTAACAAAGAATGGCTTTGCTGGATAAATTATTAACTGAATCCATGAGTCGTGTGCTGGTGCATAATCTGGTATTGGCATAGCTTTTTTTATAATTTCAGATCGATATGATGTCATTGCTCCGCCGATGCATGATCCCCAGATATTTTCTAGCATATTTTTTTGACGATAGTAGTCAGGCATAGTGTCTTCGATTTTACCAATAGGATTGCTAATAGCATCAGTAATTATTAGGCGATTGTATACCCATTTTATTGTTTCATCCCTATAGCATTCTACATGCTTTTCAATTTTTTCTGCATACCAGATATCATCCTGATCACATAAAAAGATAATTTTCCCTTTGCATAATGAAATTGCATTTTGAGTGTTTTTTACGTATCCTCTTTGGAGCTTGCTTCTGTACCATTTAATTTTTTTATTTTTTTGTGTATATGTATTTAGAATGTCTATAGTTTCTTTATTGCTCCCATCATCACTTATTACTAGTTCAAAATTTTGATAGGTTTGCCTTAAAATTGAGTCTATTTGCTCTATAATTAATTTCCCTCCATTGTAAGTGGTTAATGCAATAGAGACAAATGGTTTATATTCTGCTTTCATAGTTTTTATACATTTTAGGTGGGGTATTTAATATGCTTGATCCAAATATTTCTCTTTTTTGTCTTACAACTCGTGGAGAGTAGCACATAAATCTTAAATTACTTTTAACTCTAGCTTGATTTGGAAGTTGGTCGGATGCGTACATTACTGGAGTATTTAGTTGAACTAATTTTTCTGCAGCTGACCTTGTTATTATATATGCTCCTGCAAAGTACATCGGGCGTAAAAAGTACACTGGTCCTGGGTATTTTTCCCTGAGCTGATTTCTTATTCCCTCGAATATTGAAATAGGTATTATATATAGAGCCTTAAATATACTATAGAGTATAAAAAATATTAGTCCAACGTTCGATTTTCTTGATTTTATTTTGTAGTTATCCTTGATAGATCTGTACCATATTTTTAGATATTTAAGACCAACGACTGGATAATCAAAGAGTAGGTATTCCCAATTTTTGTTATTTTTAGTAACTTTTTCTATAATATCCTTAAAGTTACTTGGAAGTTCTACATCATCTTCGAGAATTAATACATACTCGAGTTCCTCCCTTAATAGTTTTTTGTATGCTTGCTGATGGGATAATGCGCAACCTAAGTCACCTGGAGGAAGTAATCTTAGGTTTTTTTCTTTAACTAACCTAATATTATACTCTTGGATTGTTGGCGTATATGTTTTCCCATATACGCCGGGAATTCTTTCATACTTAATTCCCAGAGTCGTGAGCTGTTTATCCATGAAACGCATTCGTTCCTTGTCTTTGTCTAAGTTTATTACAAAAGTCTTAATCATTTTAGCTTTTTAAGAATCGGCATAATACCAGTTCTCCTTAATGCTTTTCTTAGTCTTGAAAATGGAACCCAGGACTCAGCCCAGTGGTTTATGGTATATGCGAGGGTAAGCTTTTCTTTTGAGCAGTCTTCTCCATCACTACAGGGATTAAAGTACTGATAGTCGTAGATAACTACATCAGGATATTCTTTTTTACTAAGCTGAGCTGTGAGCATTTTTGGAGATGTATTACTTATACTAAACTCTAAATCCTTATTATATACATCTAGAATATCCTTAATTAACTGGTGGTTAGGAGTTACTCCGATAACTCCGGTAGCAACATTCTGATCTTTAGTTCTTCCAAAGAAGGCAGAGGATTCTAAAAGATCATCAAAGGACTTTAGTACCTCTGTATCTGTATCTAGGTATATACCTCCTTCTTTTTCTAGAACAAAGAAGCGAATGTAGTCAGCGACAAAGGCCCAGTTCTTTCTCTTATACATATTAACAACATAAGGGTTATCCATTGGGCTGTTCTTCTCGTTCCAGAGCTTAAGCTGATACTCTGGAAGGTACTTCTTCCAGGAATCAATGCAGTTTTTTGCAAGAGTTGTCAGGGGCTTGTCCCCTACCCAGACATAATGGATGACTTTTGGGATTTTTTGCATATGAATATAATATCAGAGATATTAAAGGAGTTCTATTAATAAGCATGTTAGTATCGGGTATATTGTAGATGAACTTAACATAATACCTCTATGAAAGAGTTAATTCAAAAGATAAAAAAGGGATTCGCCAAACAACCAGTCAAAGACACGTTTGGTGATTTTTTTCTACGTACCCCTGCTCACGAGCGCACTGAAATTCTCCGTAATGTTGCGAGAAAATCTAATGAAGATCAGCGCAATCTCCTGAGAGAATACGAAAAGCAGATGTCTGTCAAAAACGACCGCTAAGGGCGTTTTTGGTTACCAGCTGATGATTGTACTCTGTTGTGGAGCTGGAAGGACGACAACCCTTCATCGTAGTGCTTTCGATTCTAGTAAACTAGCCTAGTAACACCCCGCAGTAGAGCCTTTCTGCATTTCAACTCCACAACAAAATACAATTAAGGAATTAATTAAACAATAACCCAGTGGACAACCTTCGTCAATCACCAGTTGGGGAGGCAGGATTTTTTGAGATTATTGGGCTGTACCTAGAAAGCCAAGAACCTCAGCATCTAGGATAAGAATTGTCTTATTTGCTGTATATGATAGTCCTAGATTTGGTTTATGTTTAAAGCCAAGATAAATTCTTTCAATATTTCTCTTTTTTAACTCTTCAATTGCTGGTTGTAAATCAGAATCAGAGCTAGCCAGAATAGATGTTTTAATCTTTTTATCACATGCAAAGGAAACCATATCAACCGCTATCTTTACATCAACACCTTTTTCCCTGAATGATAAAATACTCCTTCCCTTTTTATTTTCAATCAATTGACCTCTAACGTTTCCTTTAATCACAACTTCAAAGCCTGTATTCTCTAGGTGTGTTTTTAAACGTCTTCTTTTTTCTATAAGCTCTCGTGATTTTTGAAGAGTATCTTTATGTTCATGAATTTTAGCAAAATAAAAAATCCTTCTATTAACTTCAAAATTCTCTAAAACCTTATTAAAAAGTCCATTAAAATTATATTTATTAAATTCTGATAATGAGTGACCATTTTCAATAAGAACATCCTGGAGCTTTTTTAGGAAATTTTCACCGTCAATAAATAGTACAGTTTGCATTGAGCTATTTTAGCAAAAAGTATTGAAAATAAAAACCCCGGCGGACCTTTCGGCTGGACGGGGCGTTTATTTCCTTATAATACCTTTCTTATGTGAAATGTCAACAACTATAGCTGTGGAAAACCATTAAATCCTCATATTATTTTCACCCTCAATTGGGATTATTTTTTGTTGGGGAGGCAGGATTCGAACCTACAATCTTCTGGTTATGCTTACCATCTACGATTTTCATCGTCCTCAAATAGAGGTTTGTGGTCTGGACTATCCCTTCATCCACTTAGGATGTCCGCCAACTAGTCTCTACACCTTCTCTGTTAAGAGCTTGGCTCGGGATTACCAGTTAAGGCTTCCCCGAATTTGACGGATAATCTTTCATACTATTGCTAATATGAACGCCCAATTGCAAAATGCTTGAGCCAGACGAGATACCGTTTCTCCACTCCCCGATGTTTGTGGATGTTGAATATACTAGCATATTTTTGAGAGTTTGGTCAAAGAAGAGTATAATTATAGCTAATATGCGAATTGGTATTATTGGTTTTGGTAGAGAGGGACAGTCAGCTCTTAAGTACTTAAAAAAACATCCGGAGTATAGGGATGCTGAGTTTGTGATTTTAGACTCACGAGAGGAGTTAGAGCTTCCCTCTGGTGTTGGTAAGGAGCTTGGATCTAGTTACCTTAAGAACCTTACCGACTTTGACTTATTAGTTCGCTCACCTGGAGTTTATGCTGAAAAGACTGAACTTCGTAATGCTAGAAAAAAGGGAGTGAGAGTTACCACTGGGAGTAATCTTTTTTTTGAGGCGATTAGAGACTCTGGGGTTAGGGTGATTGGAGTTACTGGAACTAAGGGTAAGGGAACTGTCTCAACCTTGATTTATAATATTCTTAAAAGGGCAAAGAAGAAGGTTCTCTTAGCTGGAAATATTGGTAAGCCAGTGTTAGATACTGTTAATCTTGCGGTTAAGTCGGAGTTTGTTGTTATTGAGATGAGTAGTTTTCAGCTTCAGGATATTGAGAGATCTCCGGATATTGGAGTTCTACTAAACATCACCCCTGATCATATGGAGGTGCATAAGAGCTTTAAGGAGTATGTTAAGGCAAAGAGTAATCTATTCAACCTTCAAAAGAGTGAGGATAAGATATACTGTTTTTTAGATAGTCACAAGTTGGTGAAAAAAGCGAAGAGTGAGGTAGTGGTGGTAAGCTCTGATGGATTTGATTTATTTAATAGAGAGGAGCTTAAGGTTATTGGTAGGCATAACTATCTTAACTGTGTCATGGCAACGATAGTTGCTAGAGATCTTGGCGTTAGTGATGGTGATATTCGTAAGGCGGTTTTAAGCTTTAAGGGACTTGCGTATAGAACTCAGCTTAGTAGAAGGTTAAAGGTTAGGTTACCAAGTATTCCCGGAAACTTCTTTATTAACTTTTATAATGACTCTGCTGGTACAAATCCGGAGACCGCCTCGGCCGCAGTCTTATCCTTTAACTCCCCTATCATTCTCATTGCTGGAGGTAAGGATAAGAATTTAAATTATACTGGACTAGCTAAGGCTATCTCTGCCTCTGAAACCAGAGCTGTTATCCTATATGGTGAGAATAAGGAGAAGATTAATTCCAGTTTAAGTACGTTACCAAAGAACATATCAGTTCATCTGGTTGACGACCTTGAGTCGGCTGTTACTTATGCCAGGATACTGGCTCAGTCCTTAATCACAAAGTATCTTCAATCAGTTGTAGTCTTATTCTCTCCAGCAAGTGCCAGCTTTGATATGTTCCTAGATTATGCTGATAGAGGAAATAAATTTGATGAAGTTGTAAAAAACTTAAAAGACTAATGCCGATTAGTAGAAATGTAAATCTGGATTTTTTTAAAGTTTGGAGTCATGAGATGGCTTATGTTTTAGGTTTTTTTGCTGCTGATGGAAATATGATGAAGAGTAAGAGGGGTAATCACTATATTTCATTCTACTCCACAGACCACCATATCATTAAAGATATTAGAGAGAGGCTGGGATCTAATCATAAGATTGGGGTTAGGGTAAGTGCTAACCTAAAATGGAGGGATATGTACAATCTTCAGATTGGAAGCAAGGAGATGTTTAATGATCTATTAGTGCTTGGTATGACACCGAATAAGAGTAAGACGCTTAAATTTCCTTGTATTCCGGAGCTATATTTTAATGACTTTTTACGAGGATACTTTGATGGAGACGGACATGTATCTTGGGGTATTTATCCTAGAAAAAATAGACCGACTCTTCAAAAAGCTTTAATAGTTGGTTTTACTTCAGGTTCTTATGAATTTTTAGCTGATCTTCACATTGCATTAAAGAATAAGGACATTGTTAACAAAGGAAGTCTGTTTACAAAGAAAAGCTCATATTCCTGCCTACAGTTTTCAAAATCAGATTCTCTAAGTATTTATGATTGCCTTTACAAGACCCCTAGTTCTGGTTTATACTTGCCTAGAAAGAAGAAAGTATTTGATCAGTTTATAAGTTTGCGGGTGTAGCTCAGTTGGTTAGCAGCGCCGCCTTGTCACGGCGGAGGTCGCCGGTTCGAGTCCGGTCACTCGCGCAAATGAGTAAAATTAGTAAATCCCACTCAACAGTTATTGAGGCAGGAGAACCTCTTGTTAAACGTTTAAAGTTACTTCCTTATGTTGAGAAGATTGCCCTAGGAAGAATCTCCTCAGGTCTTTTAAATGCTCCAAAAAGGATTAAGTATATTAGAGTGAGAGCGGGGTATAAGATTTTTATCCGAGGAACCAAGACTGCTCAAGTTATTTATGTATATACCAAAAGTCCGGAGTTATTAGAGGCTTTTCTCGTAGAGTTTTCCTAGACCGATTATATCATTCTCCTTAAAGTGCTTTCCAATTAGCTGAAACCCAATTGGAAGAGGGTGGGTGTTTGTTTTAACTGGGATTGAGATGGCTGGAAGACCTGCTAGGTTGGTTGGAATTGTTAAAATATCAGTTAGATACATAGCTACTGGATCATTGATTTTTTCTCCAAGGTTAAAGGCTGGAGTTGGTGATACTGGAGATAGGAGGACATCCACTTTTTCAAAGGCATTGTTAAAGTCATCCTTAATATACTCTCTTGCCTCCTGAGCTTTTTTGTAATAAGCGTCGTAATATCCAGAGGATAACACGTAGGTACCAAGAATTATTCTTCTCTTAGTTTCTTTACCAAAGCCTAAGGTTTTGTTGTGGATATAAAGATTTTTTAGGTCATGCTGAGATCTTTCTACTCCAGTTACTGGTGCATACCTGATTCCGTCAAACCTAGATAGATTAGAGCTAGCCTCAGCTGGCTGAATTATATAATACGCCGCTAATCCATACTCTGTATGGGGCATATCAATCATTGATATTGAAAAGCCTTGTGACTCATAAAAGCTGATTACATCATTTACTGCGGTTTTTACCTCTGAGCTTAACTCAGCTGGAAAGTACTGCTTTGGTAGGCCGATTCTCAGCTTTTTAACTTCTTCTACTGAAGTTTGATTGTACTCATACTGAGTACTGGTATTGTCATACGGATCATACCCAGAGATTGCTTCAAAAACCAGCTCGGCATCTTCAACGCTCCTAGTTATCGGCCCTATCTGATCTAGGCTACTAGCTAAGGCTACAAGCCCTGAGCGAGATACGGCTCCATAGGTTGGTTTAAGGCCAACTACACCACAGAAGTGGGCTGGAAGACGAATTGAGC
>Ga0210057_1002454_pt1 | contig 26467 bp, 21 predicted proteins | sample CryGeyCG2114_010_2_FD_183968 | JGI IMG/M metagenome (GOLD analysis project Ga0210057, IMG submission 183968) | Groundwater microbial communities from aquifer - Crystal Geyser CG10_big_fil_rev_8/21/14_0.10 (SPAdes) (version 2) | ecosystem: Environmental > Aquatic > Deep subsurface > Groundwater ...
AATCGTTTCTGCTATTTCGGATTTTTCGATGGATTTTTCCTATTTCCTTTTTCTGGATTTTCCAGTTGTTTGATTTCTTTTCCTGTCTGGCAAGTTTTCTTTGAGCATTAGCAAGCTTGACCTGCTCTTTCTTTAGTGCGTTCAGCGGCTCAATATATTCTCCTGTCGAAAGTGTAGCAAAGCGAGAAATTCCCATATCAATGCCGACCATCGATTTCGAGGAATGGATCGGGTCTTCAACTTCCAATTCTGTTTGAACGGAAAAATACCAGCCATCACTTTCCCATTTAACAGTGATGTTTTTGGGGGTTCCCTCTATTTCGCGACTTTTGCGATAGGAAACCCAGCCAATTTTCGGAAGAAATACTCGCCTGTTTTCAAATTTAAACCCTTGAGGATAACGAAAACTGTCAGAGCAAAATTTCCGCTTAAAGTTTGGAAGCCTTTTGTTTTTTTGTGTTTTATCAAAAGCATCCTTAAAAGCCCTTTCAAGATTCTTCAGAGTTTGCTGCAGCACTTGTGAGTGGCAATCTTTTAGGAAATGATGTTCTTCTGTACTTTTCCAAAAAGTCAGCCAAAATGAAAGTTCTTGATACCACATTATCGGCTGTTTTTCTTCAAGCCTTTTCATATTAAGCGCTAATGCTTTGTTCCAAACAAAACGACAACAACCTGAAAACTGAGATAGCTTCTCCTCAATCTCATGACTAGCCTTCAGTTTAAATTTGTATGCCTTGCGAATGATCATGATTTCATCATGAGATTTGGTCTATGAAAAAATCAACAACTATTAGAACAGGCAGGAACTGCGTTTTCAACCTCCATATACATTTGGTCTTTGTTACTAAATATCGTCGAAAAGTCTTTAACAAAACAATCTTACATGATTTAAAAAAAATATTTTCGGATGTTTGCAATGATTTTGAGTCTGAGCTCATCGAATTTGACGGAGAAACAGACCATGTCCATTTGCTGGTTAACTATCCACCGAAAAAAGTGGCTATTTCAAAACTTGTTAATAGTTTAAAAGGTGTTTCCTACCGTCTAATTAAAAGAGATCACGGCAAATATATCAGCAAATTCTTATGGAAAAACAACTTATGGTCTCCCAGTTACTTTGCCGGAAGCTGTGGAGGTGCCCCGGTTGACCTCATACGAAAATACATCGAAGAACAGAAAACTCCGGACTAAGGCGCCTTTCATCCTCCCCCTGAAGGAAGAGGTTTTTCGGCGCAGTTTGATAACAAAAGCAAAAATAAAACATACTTTAAGTGAATAGATGGCATATTCCATTGCTGATAACTTTTACTTTTCATAGAAGCTCAGATCTCCAATCAATATAATATTTTCAAGGCGGTAAATAATTGCCTATTCACGCATTTATCGGAAATGAAAAAACCAGACTAACAAATACACATATTGTCCCTCTTATTTTCTCTAAAAGTTGAAAATATTTCTTGAAAAGATTCATTTCATTTTATTTAGTTATAACTTAATTAATACAAATTATGAGGAAGTATTTATGAGGAAAATTATATCCTGCTTTCTATTTTTCTCTTTTATTTTTGCAGAAGATTCCTTTTTAGATATTCCTTCTTCTGAACCTGAAAACAACATTGATATACAAACTGAAAAAAACACGTCATTTACTGCATATGATAGAGAATTAATTGAGGATACTGTAGCAAGATATGTCAATGATATGATGCACCAAAAGAAAAAACCTAGATACCAAAGGCAGCCTGGATCTTTTACACTTCCTTTGAAAAAAGGTCACGTATATATAGAAGGTGAATATCTTTTCTGGAAGCCTTATGCTGTCATTCCTTATGCAATAAGAAAGCAAACGTTTCCTCTTTCTAACGGAAATTTTGATAATTTTCAAGTGAGCCGAGTGGCAGATGTAAGCTTAAAAGCCAATTCAGGCTATCGAGCAAAACTTGGGTTTTATCTTCCTTCACCTACTTGGTATTTGGATGTGGAATATACACAGTTATATGCGCAAGGAGTTGATTCAGTAGATAGTCAAGGAAGAGGTTCTGCTACAGCTTTTTCCCCTGTCGAGGAGTTAGTGGATATACAAGTGCCTTGGGCAGCTTATGCCCCGGCAACTGATAGCAATGGTCCTTACGAAGTAAATGCTAAACAAAGAATGGGCATAAAAATCATTGATGCTGACTTGGCAAAAACTTTCATCACCAGATCCTGCTTTACCTTCGATCCGTTTATTAGTTTCAGGTATGCTAGAATTACCCTAGGGACAAGAATAGACTTTAAAGAATTTCAAGATGATAATTTAGTATCTGGAGCCTTTCCACCTTATGGCACTAATCACATTGACCTGAACAATAACTTTTTAGGCTATGGTCTTCGAGCTGGCTTTAAGCTTAACTGGGCTCTTGGCAATAGTGGTTTTGAAGTGTTTGGTAAAGGCGCCTTTTCTAGTTTGGTAGGTACTTTCTATTTAAGAAATAGAAATGACTTAAATAGAGCTACTAACGATCCAGCTCAAGTTAATGGAACATCAACTGCTGCTTATAAGTTTGCTGACATGCAAAATTCTTTTCAGCTTGTTTTAGGCCTTCTTTGGGGAGCAACATTTTATCATAAGTGTTATCTTGGCATAAAAGCTGGATATGAAATGAATACTTGGCCTGAATTTATTAAAAGTCTGAATTTCGACACAACTAACGCAGAAATTTATGGTGGGTATGTTGCTTGGAATAGGAAGCTGGCAATGCAGGGTCTTATTGCTTCTATAAAACTCGATTTTTAATCTTCTTCCGATGAGGGGCTATCCACATTACGATGATAGGCCCCTTTAATTTTCTTTTCCTGCATTTTCCTTGAAACTTTTAATATCTTGATTCCTTTTTCCACATGATCTTTGGTAAATTTGTCAAAAACCATAGCAGCATCTTTTTTGGTTTTGGCTTTTTCTAAAGGAAGGTCTGAAATTAATAAAAGAGCTCCTAAGGTAAACTTTCTTTTATAACTTCCAGTGAATAAGGTAGCACACTCCATTTCGATCCCTTGAGCTCTAGTAGCTTTAAGTCTTTCAGCAAATGGGACATTGAACTCCCAAAACCTCATGTTAGTAGTATATGTAATTCCTATGTGATAGGGAGTTTTTTCCTCCTCTAGTACATCTGTCACAGCTTTTTGCATTAAAAAGTTGGCCAAAGCCGGTACTTCTATTGGAAAGTAATAGTCAGATGTTCCTTCAGCCCTAATGCTTGCCACAGGTACTAGGTAATCTCCAATTTGGTATCTTCTTCTAAGACCTCCACACATCCCTAAAAAAATGGCTGACTTAAAAGATAAAAAAGAACATGTATCAACTGTAAGAGCTGCTGCTGGAGATCCAATTTTAAAATCCAAAATTGACACATCTTCTTCTTTGCAATGCGCCACTTTAAAAACCGAGCCTTCTTTTATTGGAACGTTTCTACTTTCTGCAAAGTACTGAACATACCTAGGAAAATTTGTTAAAATTAAATTACTCTGAAACTCTTTTGCATCAGATCCTGAATATCTCTCTAATGTTTCTTTAGCAATTTGTTCTTCAATAGGCGACATATATTCTAAATATTAGTTTTTCCTTTGATATAGCAAGTTTTTAGTATCAATTGCAAATTAAACTCAAAAATTAGAAAATAGTTCTTTTTATTTTAGGAGAAAATCATGGCACAAATTCCAACGAACGACCTTCGTGGCGGCATGAAAGTTGAAATGGATAATGAACCTTATACTGTAGTTGGCACAGAATTTGTCAAACCAGGAAAAGGACAGGCATTTAACCGCATTAAGCTCAAACACTTACTTTCAGGAAGAGTCATTGAAAAAACATTCAAGTCTACAGAAAAAGTGGAGCTTGCCGATGTCATGGAACAAAAGCTAAGGCTTTTATATCAAGAGCAAGAAGGAGCTGTTTTTATGGATGATAACTCTTTTGAGCAGGTCACAGTCCCTTTTTCTGTTATTAAGGACAATAAACAGTGGCTCAAAGACGACCTTGTTTATGATCTTATTTTTTATAAAGGAGTGGTTGTCGACTTAATACCCCCTACTTTTATGGAGCTCACCATTACTGAAACTGCACCAGGTGTTAGAGGTGATACGGCTTCAGGTAGAGTAATGAAACCAGCCATTTTAGAAACAGGAGCTAAAGTCCAGGTCCCTATTTTTATTGAAGAGAGGGAAAAAATAAAAGTTGATACTAGAACTTGTGAATATGTCTCTCGGGTTTGATTCCTCACTTACTTGTAAAGTTGACCTTTTAGGAAAAAGGGCTGCTGCTTTAAAAAAAGCACGTCAGTTTTTTGAAAATGCTGGTTATATTGAAGTAGACTGTCCTTCCCTTGTTAAAAGGGCAACTATTGACCAGCATATTGACCCTATTGAAACAGAGCTAGGTTTTTTGCATACTTCACCAGAATACTTGATGAAAAGGCTCGTGGCTGCAGGTATGAATAAAATTTATCAAATAGGTCATGTTTTTAGAAAAGGAGAAATAGGTAAAAAACACAATCCTGAGTTTACTATGGTTGAGTGGTATCATACTGGATTTGCCTATGAAGAAATGATTAAAGAGACTTTAGAGTTTTTGCAAACTTTTTTAGGCACTTTTGAAACAAAAATCTTATCTTACCAAGATCTATTTATTAACTTTTTGCAAATTGACCCACTGCATACTAATGTGCAAGGCTTGCAAAAAGCAGCTGAGTTAAATGAAGTATCTATTGATGATAATTTGGATTTTGATGGTTGGCTCAATTTATTGTTTAGTCATGTAATAGAGCCTAATATGGCTATGGATACATACTATGTTATTACAGACTTTCCCCCATCACAAGCCGCCTTATCTAAAATTGTTAATGACAAAGCTAAAAGATTTGAAGTTTTTTTCCAAAAAATGGAGCTTGCTAACGGATATTTTGAGCTAACAGATCAAGAAGAACATATCCGTCGATTTGAAAAAGAGAACTTCCTTCGTCAACAAATGGGCAAAAAAGCCTATCCTTTAGATGAAAAACTTCTTGCATCCATTGAAAAATTACCTGAATGCAGCGGAGTCTCCGTTGGATTCGACAGACTTTTAATGCTGTCAACTAATCAAGATAATATTGAGTCTGTTCTTCCCTTTTCTTTTGATCAGCTTTAAGTTGACTTCACTCTTCTTTTTCTTTTTGAAGAATAACTTCTTCTTCCTCATTTTCTCGAAGAGATAACTTTTTACTTTCTTCCTCTTGAAAAGCAAATGAAGAAAAATCAATTTCCTTTTTTAGTCTCCATACTCCTAAAAGATTTATACAAAGTAAAAGACAGCCGGAAAGGGACATAATCAAAAGAGCCTTAGAAGAGTCAAAGAAAGCAAATACCAAGAAAAAGACACTGGAAAAAAAGAGATACACTTTTTTCCCAAATCTGTCATTCAAGAAATGAGCGCATTTCATGCCAACATAAAGATAGGAAATCAAAGTTGTATACACCAGGACAAATAGAAACATGGGAAGAAAAACAGTCTGGCCTGGGAAGTATAAAGAAAGTCCTTTTTCTACTATTAAATAAGGATCAGCCTGAGTCATTTTCCAAAACCCTGTGATAAGAGCGATAAGTAAACTTAATGTGCAAATAAAGTTATCAAAAAACACACCTAGCATAGCCAATCTAGCCTGATGGTCAATTTGATCTGCACTTGACTCGCTCTGAATAATAGAATCATAGCCAACACCAACATCGGATGAATATACGGATCTAGAAATTCCCTGTTGCAGCGCTAAAAGGATACCACCTCCTATAGCTCCGCCTGTAGCTGCAGAGCCAGTAAAGGCAGCGCGGATGACGCTTGCAATAAGTGCTGGAATCTCTTGAATATGGCTGCCAATAATGTAAAAACACATTGATACATAAACGATCGCAAATACAGGAATAACACCCGAGCAAATTTTACCAACCCTTTTGATTCCTCCTATAGCAGAATATAAAACAAGAGCTAAAAGGAGTAAAACCACCAAACTGTGATTAATATGCCAACTTGTAGAAATGCTATGAGTCAGTACGGAAAACTGATAAATTTCGGCTCCGTAAATGCATAGAAGGATACAAACGAGAGAAGCAATCCATTTTTTATTAAATGCTTTTTGTAGAAAGTACATAGGGCCGCCGTCATACCCCCCTTCTTTATTCTTCCTTCTATATTTCAAGCCCAAATATACTTCAGAATACTTTAAAATCGATCCTAAGAACGCTGCTACCCAAACCCAGAGTATCGCACCGGGGCCGCCTATCTGCAGCGCTGTGACAATACCAACAATATTCCCCACTCCAAGCATTCCTCCGACTGAGGCAAAAAAGACTTGTAAGGGATGAGTGCCAACTTTTGTTTTTTTTCGAAATTTTAGAAAACGGAAAAAAAGAATAAAAAGAGAAGGCATTTCTCTAATTTGAAAAAACCTTGTCTTTATAGTAAAGTAACATCCTAAAAGAGCGATTATGGAAAAACCAAAATAGCTCCAAAAAATATAATTTAACTTATCTAAAACTTCAAAAATAAACATAACTACCAAAATTTTTTAAGAAACTAACGCTTCTCCTTTCATACAGAAATTATTCTCAGAAGAAGAAAATTCAATGGTTCCACCTTTATTAAGGACCTGAATAGAATACTGTTCATTATTTTTAAGGATGGAAGAAAAATAATGAAAAAGCCAAGAAGCGCAAGCCGATCCTGAACCGCAAGCACGAGTAATTGCATTTACCCCTCTTTCAAAGGTTGTGTTCTCGATTTTCTGCTCTTCTTTAACAGCTACTGCATTGATATTAGTTCCTTTAGGAAAAACCTGTCGATATTTTAACGAGTTAACAAGTTTGCCAATCTCATATAATTTTTCATAGCCCAAATTATCAAAAGTTACCAAATGGGGCTCATTAAACCATTGAGTGAAGAAAAAATGACTCCCAAGAATTTGGAGGGCAAAAGCATTTTTCGTAAACTTTTGAAAAGTTGGAAAACAAGATGCTTCTACAAAATAATTGTTTTGAGAAACCCCCAACTGTAAAAGTTTATTTTCTTTTATCAAATACCATTTTTTATTTGGCGCCAGTTGATTTGTTTTCAGATAGGCTGCAATGCAGCGGGCTCCATTCCCACAAAACTCTGAAATCGATCCATCTTTTTCAAGTACCTTCATAGAAACAAAAATGGCTTCAGGAATTTCTTTTTCAATAGCGAACTTTAGACCTGAATCAACCTTTTGCAAGATGATTTCCTGAATCATTTCTTGTTGAGGCCAGTTTCCCTCAAATATTAAAAAAGTGTTACCACAAGCTTCTGCTTTTGTCAGTTTTTTATAGAAATTCATAGATAACGTCTGAACACTCTAATGGAGTTTGGGAATTTCATTTGGAATAAATTATAATAAACAATAAACGAACACAATAAAGAGCAATAGATTTAAATTAAATAAAAAAAACGTTTTTATAAAAAAAGAAATAAATTTTTAATTTTAAAACTGTTTTATAAAAAAAGAAAATTTAAGCCCATTTTTGAACAATAGGAAAAACCCTTCCTTTGCTAAAAGCTTTTTTCGTAACTCTAAGACCTGGCGGAGACTGCCTTCTTTTATATTCTGCCAAATGAATTTTATGGATCATCTCTTCGACAAATTTTTCCTTTAGATCATATTTATTAGCAATAACTTGCGAAGACATATGCCCTTCAACATACCCCTCTAAAATGGCATCTAAAATAGCATAGTCAGGAAGAGTGTCTTGATCTTTTTGATTTGCTTTAAGTTCAGCTGACGGCTCCCTTTCAATAATGTTTTGTGGAATAACTTCTTCTGATTTATTAAGAAGGCGGCAAAGCTCATATACTTTTGTTTTACTTACATCATTAATGATGCCCAGCCCGCCACAAAGATCACCGTATAGTGTTGAGTATCCAATAGCCATTTCACTTTTATTTCCTGTACTTAATACTAAATAACCTAACTTATTAGAGATCGCCATTAAAACCATGCCTCTAATTCTTGCTTGAAGATTCTCTTCTGTTGCGTCAGGTGGATATCCATGAAATAAGGGTGACAAAAGATCTAAATACTGTTGAAATAAATGATCAATAGGAACTTCTTTCAAGGAAATATTTAAATTTTCTGCCAGTGCTCTGGCATCTTCCATACTGGCCAAAGAGGTAAATCTTGAAGGCATGGATACACCTAAAAGATTTTCAGAACCCAAAGCATCTTTGGCAATACAGGCAACAAGAGCTGAATCTACTCCTCCTGATAATCCAATCACAGCTGTAGAAAATCCTTGTTTGGCAAAATAGTCCTTTACCCCAAGAACTAAAGCTTGATAAAGATCTTCTAAAGGATGATCTGGAAAAGAAACAGCTTTTTCTTTTTTTTCGAGATCAATAATTAGCGTATCTTCTTCAAACCCTTTAGCTAATTGAATAAGCTCTTCGTTTTCATTAATATACAGACTATGTCCGTCAAAAATTAAAGAATCGTTTCCACCTACTTGATTACACCAAATAAATGGACATTTTAAAAAAGATGCACAAGGAGCAAAAATTTTTAATCGGTTATCTTTTTTCATAAAATAATAAGGTGATGCTGAAATACTCACGAGCACATCAGGCTTTAAAGGAGCTATTTCTTGAATAGGATCCCTTTTGTAATGAACCTGTTCAACCCCTTTTGCATGCTGCCAAGTATCTTCACAGATCATGACTCCAATATTTTTATCTTTATAATGAAAAACCTTTTGTTCTTCTCCTTCTTCAAAGTATCGCGACTCATTGAAAACATCATAAGTTGGCAGAAGAGTTTTATCTTTAAATCCAACAATCTTAGTATCAATAATTACAGCAGCTGAATTATATAGCAGCTTACCCATACCAGTTGGATTTTTTCTGACAAGTCCAACCACTACCATAATATTATCAGATGCTTTTGCAATCTCTTGGAGCTTTGCCTGCATCTCATCAATAAAAGTAGAATATAAAACTAAATCCTCTGGGGGATAGCCACAAATGGCCATTTCAGGAAACAGAACAATATCTGCTTTTTTTTTCTTAGCTTGATAAATAGTTTCAATAATTTTTCCAGTATTAGACTGCAAATTGCCAACTATAGGGTTCAGCTGTGCTACAAAAATGCGCATTATTAACTTCCAAAGTCATCTAAAACTATATTCTCTCTTGGAACGCCATAGTCATCAAGCAATTTCATAACACTCGCATTATGCATAGGTGGGCCGCACACGTAATAAAGCACTTCATCTGGCTCTTCAATATTTTTTAACTGAGCCAGTTCAAAAGCTTTAAAAACAAAGTTAGTTTTTGTTGGGTCTTCATCTTTAGTAGGCCAGCCTTTATCATGATCTTCTTTAGAAGGTTCAGATAAAACTAGGTGATAAGTAAAGTTATCATATTTTTTGGCTAGATCTTCAAACTCATTTTCATAAATATTTTCTTTTAAAGATCTTGCACCATACCAAAGAGTGACTTTTCTCTTTGTATTTTCTGTTAAAAAAAGATGCATGATATGAGACCGACCAAAAGAGGCTCCGGCACCTCCAATTAAGAAAACTAGCTCTCGATTGTCATCGATCATAAATGATTCGCCATAAGGGCCAGAGAGCTTGACCTGATCATTTGGTTTCAAAGAAAAAATATAACTGGAGCAAATCCCCCATGGCTTATTGGCCACTTTTCCTTTAATGATAGGTGGTGTTGCAATTCTAACAGTAAATTTTAAAACATTTTTTTCGTCGGGATAAGATGCCATTGAATAGGCTCTAATTACTGACTCAATAGGTTTGGAGTTATCAATTGTCACACCAAAAAGTCCATACTTTTCCCACTCAGGATAGTAAATTGGATCAATGGTCTCTTTCCAATCATTAGTATTTGTTTTGTAAGAAGGAACATGAAACTGCAAGTATCCCCCAGACTTGTAGTCAATAGTTTCTTCAACAGGAACTTCCACCACAAGTTCTTTTATGAAAGAGGCAACGTTCTCATTGCTTTTTACAGTTCCTATAAGCTCTTTTACTTCTAAAAGCTCTCCCGGGATATGAACTTTAATATCCCCTTTAATTTTACACTGACAGGAAAGGCGCCACCCTTCTTTAATTTCATGCGGCGTAAAAGTAGACTTTTCAGTCTCTAATGGCTCTCCCCCACCCTCTTTAACAACTACTTTGCACTGCTTGCAGGTAGCTTTTCCTCCGCAAGGCGAAGGGATTGCTATCCCATGAGATAGTAGCCCTTCTAATAGGGTGGAGCCTACCTTTGTTATTTTGGTCAAATCAGGGTCTTCATTGATAATAATTTGACAAGGTTTGTTTCCAACTAACTTGTTACGAGTCAATAGAATCATGCCAGACAAGACCACACCTATAAAAGCAAAGGCAATGATGGCAAAGAAGCTCAACTTTAGGCTAATAAATAAAAAATATAGAACTACCATAATCTTTTATCCCTTAACCCTTTTATTTCAGTAGACGGAGCTTTTTTCAAGCTTTTTTAAAAGAAATATTTTAAATTCCAAAAAACTTACAGCTCCGATCCCTTGACAAGAATAAGATTTTAAGGTTTTATCTAAGGCTTTTTATTCTTTTCAAGGTTCCAAAAATGGCTAAACAAAGAGAGCACTGGGGATCAAGGCTGGGCTTTATCATGGCTACAGCTGGATCTGCCATTGGTTTAGGAAGTCTCTGGCGATTTCCCTATGTAACAGGAGAAAATGGAGGAGGAGCGTTTGTTCTTCTATATTTAATTTTTACATTTCTTATTGGAATTCCTGTATTTTTAGGTGAGTTGATTGTCGGAAGGACAGCTCAAAAAAGTCCTGTCAATGCCTATAGCAGTCTTTCTAATGGCAGCCAGTGGAGAATGATTGGTTGGCTTAATATAATCACAAACTTTTTAATTTTATCCTATTATAGTGTTGTTTCAGGCTGGAGTGTAAACTACGCCCTTATGTCCTTAAATCACTTCACAATGGGAAAAACACCCGAACAAATACGTTCTATTTTTGATATCTTATATAAATCAAGCGACATGAACTTATTGTTCCATTTTATTTTTATGGCACTTACAGCAGGTGTTGTTTATGGTGGAGTAAGAAAAGGGATTGAATACTGGAGTAAAATCCTAACTCCGGCCTTATTAGTATTATTAGTCGGCCTTTTTATATTCTCTGTATTTTTGCCTGGTTTTCCTGAGGCGGCTAAATTCATACTGTATCCAGACTTTTCTAAACTTGGTCCAAATGGAATATTAAATGCACTCGGAATGTCCTTTTTTACATTAAGCGTAGGTTTAGGTATTTTAGTGACATATGGAAGCTATATGAAGCCTGATGAAGACATTCCTAAAACAGGATTTATCATCGGGGCAGTATCTGTTAGCGTTTCACTTTTTGCTGCGCTTATGATTTTCCCTATTATTTTTTCTTTTGGGTTTCAACCAGAGGAAGGCCCTGGGTTAGTATTTAAAACATTACCTGTCCTTTTTGCACAGCTACCAGGAACACTTGTCTTATCAACAGTATTTTTTACCTTGTTTGTTTTTACAGCTCTAACCTCTTCGATCTCGATCATTGAGGTCTTAGTATCTAACTTAATGGAGCTTTTTGATTGGTCTAGAAAAAAAGCTGTTCTAGTATGTGCTTCTATTGCCTTTATACTGGGCGTTCCAACAGCTTTATCTGGCTCCGGAGGGCTTTTTCCCCAATGGAAGGAAATGTATCAAGGAGACTTTTTTGATACCGTTAACTATATTACTGCCAGCTGGATGATGCCTCTTGGAGGTCTTTTAGCTGCTGTTTTTGTAGGGTGGCGCCTTGATAGACAAATTGCAAAAGCAGGATTTGAAAGCGGATCTTCCCTAAAATTTTTAGTAAAAATTTGGATATTCTTACTGAAATGGATTGCACCTATTGCTGTTTTTATTATTCTTTTACAGCAAGGTGGCATCATAGATTTTACAAAATTATTTTAAAACCAGAGGAAAATGCATGACTAAAGGTACCTTATCTATTAATAGTGAAAACATTTTACCTATCATTAAAAAATGGCTTTATTCTGACAAAGACATCTTTGTTAGAGAATTAGTTTCTAACTCTTGCGACGCTATTTCAAAACTAAAAGTTTTAGACAGTAGCAAAAGTGAGATGAGAATTGATATTACTATTAACAAAGAAAAGAAAACTTTAGTTATTTCAGATACTGGCCTCGGCATGACAAAAGAAGAGGTAGAAAAGTATATTGCTCAAATTGCCTTTTCAGGAGCTGAAGAATTTGTAAAAAACTACAAAAGTGAAGATCAATTTATCGGCCACTTCGGGTTGGGCTTTTATTCTGCCTATATGGTTGCAAAGCCTGTTGAAATTCTAACAAAATCTTATAAAGAAGAAGAAAAGGCAGTCCACTGGGTTTGTGATGGATCTTCTGAGTATACTATTGACTACGCTGAAAAAGAAAAAGTCGGTACACAGATTACTCTGCATGTACAAGAGGACAGTTTAGAATATCTAGAAGAGAATAAAATTCGCCAAATCTTAGATCAATATTGCAAGTTTTTACCCTATCCTATTTTCTTGAATGGCAATCAAATCAACAGCAAAGATCCTCTTTGGCTTAAAAACCCCAAGGATTGTTCAGATAAAGATTATTTAGAATTTTATAGAGAGCTGTACCCACTAGAACCAGATCCTGTTTTCTGGATTCATTTGAATGTAGATTATCCATTTCATTTGAAAGGAATTTTATATTTCCCCAAAATCCACAGACAATTTGATGCTAACAAAAGCGCCATCAAACTTTTCTGTAACCGTGTTTTTGTTTCTGATAACTGCAAAGATCTTTTCTTAGATTACATGACAGTTATGAGAGGAGCTATTGATAGTCCTGATATCCCTTTAAATGTTTCCAGATCGTACTTGCAAAGTGATCAAACAGTAAAACAAGTAGGGAACCACATATCTAAAAAGATTGCGGATCGACTTTCTTCTCTTTTTAAATCTGACAAGGAAAAATTCATTGAAACTTTTAAAGAAGTGGAAACAATCGTGAAATTGGGAGTTCTTCAAGACGAAAAATTTTACGAGAAGTCTAAAGAATTTTTACTATGGCCTACTTCCTTAGACAACTGGCTTACAGTAGAAGAATATATAGAAAACACTAAGCTGAAAAAAATCCCTTACTCGATGGACAGCTCTTCTACTATTTTAGACCTCTATAAAGAAAAAGGGATCGAAGTTCTTTTGGCACATGGCCAATTAGACTCCGCTTTGATTAGTTTTTTAGAAGCGAAGCTTAGCGATACTTCTTTTCAACGAATTGATTCTGAAATCAATGACTCCCTTTTAGATCCATCTAAAGAAAAAACAGTTTTGGACCAAGACGGTAAAACACTTGCTGGCAAGATGGCCCAGTATTTCCAGTCGCTTTTAAATGAAAAAGAACTGGAAGTAGAAGCTAAAAGTTTTGCTTTGGACAAAATCCCTGCTATGGTCATTTATGATGAAAAGTCAAGAAGATTGAAAGAATACATGATGATGAGCTCTGCAGATACTCAATTTCCATTAAAAAGAAGCTTTATCATTAATACGAACCATAAGCTTGTAGAAAAAGCTTTTCAACTTAAAGATAAAAAACCTGAATTAAGTAAAAAGCTGGTAAAGCATATTTATGACATTACATTACTTGGACAAAAAGAGTATAACCCCAAAAATCTGAATACCTTTATTAGCGATAGTATTACTCTTTTAGAAGATTTAGTTGCCTGTGATTAACTCTTCTTTTGAAGAAATTGTAGGTTTTAAAAGTAGACTTTTCCAATTTTTTTCTAAAAAAATATTGGAGAAGTTTTTTTATTGCTTATGGCAAAGCTGCATTTGACAAGGAACTATCTTCTTCTTCTGTTGCATAAAACTGTTGCAAGAACTTATTTAAAATAGTCTGTTCCAGCCTACCTTTCAAATGCATAGGAGCTGGCACTCGCAGCGTAAGATTAATCTTATCAGGTTCTGGCATTTGAATAGTTACTCTTGGCTCTACAGAGGGCAGCTGAATACCTTTTTGACGCGATGCCTCCTTAACCCTTTTCCTCGCCTGATCTAAAAAAGGACTACATTCTTCTTGTGCAATTTTCAAAAGAAGGTTTTTTGCCTTTTCCCAATCGCTCGTTAAATTCATAGGAACAGTAATATTATGCAAAAAGAAGTGGTCCATAAAGGATTCATTTATCATAAAGTTATTTAACAACAGGCTATTGGCAAAAGTTACCGTTCTTCCTGTATGATGGTGAGAGTTATGACCCGGCCCTGTCTCTAAAATAGTAGTAGAAAGAAGGTTAAAGTCGATAACATCTCCTCTTACTCCATTGACCTCAATTCTATCCCCTAAATTATAGACATTTCCTCTAAGGCGCATTAAAGAGCCGTTAAGAGACATAAAAAGCTCTTTTACAGAAAAAACCAGGGCAAAAGCTATAGCAAAAACAGAGACAACAAAATTATGAAGCTGCTCCCCCCATATAAACAGGATCCCTAAAATGAGTATCCCAAAGGAAAAGCTTTTTAAGTACCCAATCCATCTAAGCCTTTGTTCAGCTGTCCAAGGCTTATTGGACGTTCTAATAGCTCTTACAAGTAAACGCTTAGCTATCAAGAAGATAGCTCCAAAAAGGACTGTTACAATCGTATTATTAAGGAAATAATTGTCTGAAAACCAACTAGTTACCATCCCGACCATCCAAAATACCTATAGAGGTGCCTTATATTATTCTCTTTTCTTTTAAAAAAAGGCAAAAAGAATTGTTTTTCAAGTAAAAATTTTACCCTTTTTATTTGATTTTTAGTAAAAAATTTGTTATAATAATAATTATAAGATAATATAATTAGTTATAATTAATAATGAAAGAAGTAATTAATAATTCAATAAATAGCTCTTGGGATCAAATTGGAGAATTGAGACAACAGTTAGACAATGACCCTAGCTACCAAGCTGCTTTCCCCAAAAAAGGGGGGCATATTTTCCGAAGAGATACTCAAGAAAATAATTCTCAGCAAAGTTATATCATTGAAGGTAATGGGAAAGAGTTTTATGTCCCCTCTGGCTCTCCTTTGGAAAATATTGTAGCCAATATTTTTGCTTCTTTGGAAAAACCAAATGCACCTTCTTCTATGCCTTCCCCTACTCAGCCTGAAAGCTCTCCTAAAAGAAGCTGGGTTAAAAGATTGGGAGATGGGTTAAATAACATTGCTCAAAGAATAATTGGTCCTGATGAAAATGTTCCCAGACCACATACCAATACATCTCCAAACACTCCAACATCCGTTTCTAGATTGCCTGAGCAGGGTGCCCCTTTATCTAAAGGAGCCTTAGATGCTATCCATCACCGGTTAGACAATATAGAAAAACTTATCCAATCCATGTGTGGCCCACGTGGTTATGGATTTTTTCCTTCAAATAGCCCTGTTCCTGTAAGTCCTGACTTAAATATTTATCAGATGTTTTCTGACCTTCAAAATAGGCTATTGCATTTAGAAAATTTATTGAATAACTCTCCTGATAGAAACTCAAACTTTCCGAACTTTCCTTCCCCACCAGCATCACCTAGAGGCCATAGCAGACACGCCTCTAGACACAATGAACTGACACCAGCTTCCTCTCCTCGATCTACTACTACCTCTGAGCATATTGAGAATCTTTTTTCAGCGATTCCTGCTATACAACAAAATTCGCAAGGAAGAAGCGCTACGTCCACTACCTCAGAACAACAGAATACTCCTGAGCAGCCCTTTCCACATATCCCTACAGCTCAGTCTCATCAACAAAGTAATACAGACACATCATCTTTTCCACCAGCTGTTCCCTCATCAAGACAACAAGGAAGCTGCACTACCCCCCCTACTACAAGACCAAAACCTGGTAATTTGACAATAACGGTGCCCTCAAGACCGCAAGAGAGACCTGCCCCGCCTGATACTGAACTCGACTTGGAGGCAAGATTTGCTAGACTGGCAGACCGTCCTCTTCAAACTGAAGAAGAACAAGCCCTTCGTAATGAATTGACTCAATTAAGGGCAAACCACCGGACACAGCTAGAAGATGCACATAATTTACATCAAGCTGAAGTTCGTGAACTAAACAATGAAATCGAAAGATTAAGCAACTCACTCCAAGATTTAAATAGTCAGTTAGAAAGTCAAGCTAAGGACAGCGAAACTGAAAGAACTGAGCTTCAAGCTCAAATAGACTCGACAACAAGGCAACTGTTAGAAACAAGATTTGCTTTAGAAGACATGAAAGCAGCTCACCAAGGCCAGGTTGATTACTTAAGAACTCAGCAAAAACTTACTATGCAAGAGCTGCAAAACCAACTTGAAGCTATTGCTCAACAATTACAATTATCTGATCAACAAGTAGCCCATTTGCTAAAGCAAATAGATACATTAAAACAACAACATCAGCAAGACCTTCAAAAATTAAAAACAGAAGCTAGTCAACAACGACAAGAAGCACTTGAAAATCAAGAAAAAGAACTTAATGTGCAATTTCAAGCCCATTTACAAACTCTTCTACAACAACTACAAGATGCGCAGCGTACTGCTCAAGCTGAAAGAGATCGCATACAGGCTTTTGATATTCTAAAAGCTCAAAACGAGTTATTAGCAAGCCAAAATGCACAACTGCAATCGGCCCTAGAACAAGAACAACAACTTAAAAACAAAGCTCAAATAGCTCAGGCTGCCCTGCAAACTCGCATTAATCAATTACAAAATGATCACGCAGATGATATCAATAAGTTAAATCAACGACACGGACAAAGAATAGCAGCTCTAAAAAGGAAGCTTACAGCACAACATAAGCAAGAACTTGAGGGCCTTACACAGCAATTACTCGATCTTCAAAATGCAACGCGCACACAGTTAGAAAAAGCCAGAGCTAACGTAGAAGCTGCAAAAGAAGATCTTAGAAGAGTTCAAGAGCAACTAAATGAAGCAAATGACTTGAATAGAAAACTGCAATCGGCCCTAGAACAAGAACAACAACTTAAAAACAACGCTCAAATAGCTCAGGCTGCCCTGCAAACTCGCATTAAACAATTACAAAATGATCACGCAAAAGCTATTAATGAGCTAAAACATCAACACGGACAAAGAATAGCAGCTCTAAAAAGGAAGCTTACAGCACAACATAAGCAAGAACTTGAGGGCCTTACACAGCAATTACGCGATCTTCAAAATGCAACGCGCACACAGTTAGAAAAAGCCAGAGCTAACGTAGAAGCTGCAAAAGAAGATCTTAGAAGAGTTCAAGAGAAACTAAATGAAGCAAATGACTTGAATAGAGAACTGCAATTGGCCCTAGCACATGAACAACAACTTAAAAACAACGCTCAAATAGCTCAGGCTGCCCTGCAAACTCGCATTAATCAATTACAAAATGATCACGCAGATGCTATCAATAAGTTAAATCAACGACACGGAAAACATATAGAAGATCTAAGAAAGAGCCTTACAATAAAACACAAACAAGAACTTGACGCTCTTACACAACAATTAAGGGATCTTGAAAATGCAACGCGCACACAGTTAGAAAAAGCCAGAGCTAACGTAGAAGCTGCTAATGAAAATCTTAGAAGAGTTCAAGGGCAGCTAGCTCAAGCAACTGAACTAAATGATACTCAACGTATTGAAATAGGAAGACTGAATGCACAACTACAAGCTAATGAGGTTGCTGCTGCTGCTGCCCAAAAAGAGAATCAAGGATTGCAACAAAAAAATAATGAATTACTTGCTAAACTTAAATCTTTAAAACAAGAACTCCGAACAGCCTTTAAAAACGGGGAAATGGAGGCTACAAAAAGATTTGAACAAAAAATACAAGAAATGAATAACGCTCTTGCTGAAGCAGCTAGAAAAATTGAAAGCTTGCAACAAAGTAATAGCGCCCTAACCGCTGAAGGAGATGAATTAAAGGAAATGCTACAACAATATCAGGATATTCAGGCTAGAGCGCAAGAGGCTGAAGCTAGAAACAGCTCTCTCCAAGAACAACTTGCCGAATTTACCCATCAGAAAATTGATTTTGAACGACAAAAATTGGCATTAGAAACACGGGTGAAATCTTATACAAAAGATCTAGAAACCACTCGAAAGGAGCTTGAATCAAGCCGGGAGAAACTCGATAAAGAGATCCAGTCAAATGGAGCTCGTGTTACTTATCTAAAGAATCAGATAACAGACCGCAATAGCAAAATCAAAGAGTTAGAAGCGAGTTTGCATGGTGCGACAACCGATCTTGATGTTACAACATCGAGACTTATTAATGCCACTCAACTCAATAACAAAATTTTTGAGTCAGCTAAACTAGCTGAAGAACAACAACAAGCTGTTGAAGAACATCTCCAAGCGCTTAGCAAAACACTTAATTTTATAGTAGCAAAGAGAGAAGGTAGAGAACTTTCTAATGAGAATCTGTTGGTAGATGTAGAACTGTTGGAAAAAATTAATGATATCCTTCAATCTCAGGATCACTTAATTGCTGAACAACAAAGAGGCTACGATGATTTATTGGCTGAAAATGAAGAATTGCATAGAAAATTTCAACATGAACTAAGTCATACTAGACATCCAAGTGTTATTTTTGAGCCTGTACCTGCATCTGCAGCAGTTCACGATAGAAGCTTTAGCATGGACGAAACAGCTTTGCAAACCTATGCTAATGGAATTTATAGACAGAATGATGAACGAGCTTCAGCATCCGCTTTACCAGTAAAAAGAAGAACTAAGAGTGTAGGTGGATTTTTAGATTCGGATAGTGACGATGATGAGTCATCATGGTCTTTAGAAAGAGATGGCAGATCTGGATCATCAGATCGGGATAGTAGGTCAGGGTCATCTACTAGTTCTACAGGATCTATGGTCTATACAGGTCCTTAATAGAAATAAAGCCTTACCTAATAGGTAAGGCTTATAAATATTTTATGATTGAGAAGAAGCTTCAGTACTTTGAGCTTGAGACTCTTTTTTCTTTACGTCAGTTACTGCCATTTTTAGCATTTCAATTTTAGAACCGTCCACCATTTTTAGAATCATAGTATTGTCAGTTACTTTATCTACAGTACCAATGATTCCCATTGCTGTTACTTTGTCTCCTTTTTCAATAGAGTTTCTTTGGCTCTCAGCTGCTTTTCTTCTTTTTTGTTCTGGTCTCCATAAAACAAAATAAAAGAAAACCACGGCAACACCAATCATAATTAGCATTTGAGAAAATCCGCCAGTTTGTGGGGGTTGATTCCCTTCTTGAGCAAATAGAGAAGCACTCGCAAACAGCGGAGCTAGCATTAAAAATTTTTTCATATAAAATCCCTTAAAAATTTTGAAAGTTATCCTAATAAGGATGCCTTAAAATAAGGCTAAAATCAAGTTTTAAGGGATAAAACAGCAATATTTTCTATGTGAAAGGTGTGCGGGAATTGATCAATAGGCTGTAAAATTTTACATTGATACATATCAGAAAGCTGCTCGATATTTTCTTTTTGTGTGTAAGGATTACAAGAAATATATAATATTTGTTTAGGCTGCAGTTTTCGGATATTTTCAACTGCCAAAAGATCTAACCCAGCCCTTGGCGGATCAACAATGACCAAGCCAGGCTTTTCAAAGTCTTTTTGAGAGATTAACTCGACAAGAACTTTACCTACATCCCCTTGGTGCATTTGCATATTTTTAATGTTGTTCAGTTCAAGGTTTTCCTTGGCATCGCAAACAGCATGAGCATTCAGCTCAATGCCAATTACTTTTTTAGCCCGTTTAGAAAAAGCCATACCTAAAGTGCCTGTTCCTGCATAAAGGTCATAGACCACTGAGCTCTCATCAATATCTACTAAGTCTAAGCTTTTTTGATATAGCTTTTCTGCTTGGTTAGTATTTGGCTGAAAAAAAGACGTAGGACTAATTTTAAAAGCCAGGCTCCCCGTAGATAAATTAAATGTTTCTGTAATATAAGGCTCTCCTGATAAGTGCATTTCAAAAAACTGTGTAGGCATATTTTTTTTGATTTGCTGCACTCTTATAAATACACTTACTTTTTCCTTTGGTAGTGTATCTTTTATGCATTGTAAAAAACTTTCTATATTACTTTTCTTAAGGGCAAATTGGGGATTGCCAGAGACCGTCAACAATACTAATTTTTCGCTACTACGGAAAGCTTCCCTTAAAATAAGAGTTCTTAAATGCCCTGTATCATCATGATGGTTATAAGCTGAAAGCGAGCTGCTTTCCCACCATGCTCTTACAGCATTTAAGGTTTTAGATACCCAAGATCTTGCCAAATGGCAGTGATGGACATTGAATACATAAGATGCTGCCTGCGCAATCATCAGTCCTAAAAACTTTGTGCCGGCTCTATTTTCAGAAAAAGAAAACTCCATTTTGTTGCGATAGGCGAAGATGGGATCAGCCTTGATAATCGGAAACGTTTGCACTCCCTCTTGTAAAATATAGTTTTGAAAAACATTTTGAATGATCCTCTCTTTTTCTTGGATTTGAGCGGTATAGTCCATTTGTTGCCAAGAACAACCTCCACAAATACCGACATGTTCACAAGGAGGGTCTATTCTATTTTTTGAATAAGAAATTACATTAAGAAGTCTTCCTTTGCGTGTTTTTTTTCTTTTACTGAGAACTTCTACTTCAACTTCATCTCCAATTACAGTATGTGCAACCTCCACTTCTATTTCTTTTTGTAAAGTTTCATGGACAAAGCTGCCTAGACCTAGGCCTTTTTTAGAAAATTTTTGAATAGTAACTATTTGATTTTTTTTCACAAAATATACCTTAAGTGAGATGTAAGAGCTAATAATTGTAATAGTATTTAAGAATGTATACAAGAAAAGAGGAGCGCTTGAAAAAGCACTCCTAACTCACAATTTTTTTTAACGCTTGGTTTTTTTTCTGACAGTTTTTTTTGCTTTTTTAACAGCTTTCTTAGCTGTCTTCTTAACTTTTTTTACTGCCTTTTTCACTTTCTTCTTCCCTTCGGATATAGACTCTTTTCTATAGTCTTTAGCAAGCTTTCCAAATTTAATAGAATTCGTTCTAACTCTTTGTGCAGCAGCTTTATTTCCTTTCATTGCCTTTTTTAAGTCAGAACCTAAAGTTGACAGCATCTTTTCCATAGATGCAGTTGTGTCTTTGAGGGCCATTGTTTATCACTCCTTGTTTACATAGCTTCCAATTCCAATGGATAGTCATTTTTAAAAATTCTCTGCAATAATTTTTTCACTTTCCTTTTTGGAATTTTCATTTCAGAAAATTTATAAATACGTATTCTTGTTAACTAACAACAATAGCCAAATAATTTTATGAATTACCCTTCCATTTTTTACATCAATGGCGAGTACTTAAATAAGAGCCAAGCAAAAATTTCTGTATTGGATTTAGGTTTAACAAGAGGATTTGGAGTTTTTGATTTTTTTAGAACATATAACGGCATACCTTTTCATCTATACGATCATTTAAAAAGATTTCGTAAATCAGCCGAACTTTTAGGGATTCCTTGTGATATTCAACAAGAAGATCTTGAAAATGTCATCCAAAAGCTTATGAAACTCAATAATCAAAAAGAAGCCGCTGTTAAATTCATTCTAACAGGAGGAGAAGCAACTCATTCTCTTATGATGGAAAGCACCCCCACTTTTATCTGCTTTATCCTTCCTTTACTCATTTATCCTAAAAGCTATTATGAAGAAGGAGTCAAGCTGATAACTCTTTCACATACACCTTATCTTTCTGAATGTAAAAGCCTCAATTATTTACCAGCTCTTTTATCCACGCAAAAAGCCAGACAAGAAAATGCTTTTGAAGCTCTTTATGTTGACCGTAACAATTTCATATTAGAAGCTTGTACTGCCAACTTTTTTGCGATTAAACAGAACACATTAATTACTCCCAAAGAAAATATTTTGTATGGCATTACAAGAGAGGTCATTTTAAAAATAGCCAAAAATCACTTTGATATAGAAAAAAGGGAAATTAATTATAATGAACTAATCGAGTTTGATGAAGTTTTCATTGCCTCTAGTAATAAGGAAATTTTACCTGTGAAGCAAATTGATGAACATTGTTATAGAGCACCGGGAATGCAAACTCAAAAATTAATAGCTCTTTTTCGAAATTATACAAAAAATTACAGTCAGCTACATTCTTGTCCATGAAAGGTATTGTTTTTTTTATTTTTTTGACCTGTCATCTATTTGCCATGTTTGTTGGCAATCCTTTAAATCCCATGTTTTATTTTGATGGGATAATTACCAATGATCTTAAAACATTTGGCATGAGAATAGGTTACTTGCAAGAATATGTTTATCAAGGAAAATATAAAGATGAGTTTTTAACAATTGATTCTACAAACTCTAACAATACCTTATCCACTTATGCAGGAATATTAACCTTTAACTTTGTTAACCGATTGGATGTTTATGGTATTTTAGGTAACTCCAAAATGCAAATTGATCGAGTTATTTTTGAAAAACGAAGAATATCTTGGGCGGTAGGTGCAAAAGCAATTCTTTACAAACGAAATAAATTTGCCATTGGCGCCGATATAAAATATTTCGAAACAAACCCGAAACCCGACTATTTTTTAATTGAAGGGATGCCAGCACCTTTAATTACTGACTTTTCCTTGGAATATATGGAAACACAAGGGTCTGTCTTAATTGGATATGAAGGAGAGCTTCTTTCTCCTTATATAGGTGTTACCTACCTATTTTCTAGAATTACCCCATCCCCTTCCACAGGATTACTAGACCTGCCTAATTTTGATATGATTGTAGATTTTGAAATAAGAAAAGCCATTAATCGCAAAAGATGGGGTATGGCGATTGGGACATCAATTTTAAGTAGCCAAAAAATGGCACTCAACTTAGAGTCCAGGTTATTTGATCAAAACTCCGTAAATATTTCAGGAGAAATTAGGTTTTGAAAAAAACTAACTTTATAATTTTTTTTCTTACAGTGTCCTTTTTACAAGCCGTTCCAGTTGGCAATCCAGCAGAGCCTGCTCTTATTCCTAAGGGGCTTGTTTTTGAAGAAAACCCTTACTTGAACCTCCGTTTAGGATATATTTCTAATTATGTTGTAAAATCTCGGTTCAAAAACCAACAAGGTGTAGAGGTAGATACTGGTTATTTTACTTATTTAGGAAAAATAGCTCTTAATTTTTTTGAAAGAGCTGACCTATACGTTTTAGTTGGTTCTACAAGAGGCAACAGCAGGCAAATTTCGACATCCAATAATTCATTAGTAAATGTAGAAGTCCCCTCAAAACTTATGATCTCAGGCGGAGGCGGTATCAAAGCCATTTTGTGGGAATATAAAGAGACTACTTTTATTGGTTTTGATGGCAAGTACTTCCGATACTATCCTAGTATTGACCATATGGTAGTGAACGGCGCCCCTAATTCTTTTGGGCAGACGAAACTTAAGTCATGGCAGTGGGAATTTTCTTTGGCTCTTGCTCAAAAATTTAACTACTTTATTCCTTATGTCGGAGTTAGTTACATATTAAGCAGAATCAAACCGCTTCCTGCTAACCAATATATTGTTAATGCTTCAGAAAGAACTAACTGGGGGTTGTTTGTAGGATCTACTCTAACCAAAGGTGATACTGTTAGCTTAAATGTAGAAGCCAAATTCTTTAATCAAAATGAATATGGCATATCAGCAGAATTTCGTTATTAATTTCCCAGAAAGAACAACTTGAAATTATTTTGGATCAGCTTTTATTAAAGGAAAGGGGTAATGCTCCCTTTCCCAAGTATTTTTGCAACCGTTTGGTTGTATGCCATGCTGCTTGATCACACCAAAGAGGGATCTTTTTCTTATCAAAAATTTAACTTATCTTATTGTTAATAAATTAGATAAGCCCAAAGTTGAAGTATTTATCAAAGTTGAGGTATTTATCAATGATATCTAATAGTGATGCTACTGTTTCTTTTCTCTTTTTAGATAGCTCACCGGTGCTTACTTCTTGAATAATCCTTGTGGCTCCTCCAAAATTTCTAAGCTCGATATATGTCCTAGCAATTTCCTCAAAAGCCTCAAACCTTACATCACCCCTACTTTCTTCTGCGTGTCCAATAAAATTAAAAATCATATCTGGAATTATGTGAGCAACTCTTTCTGCATCTTCTAATTTTCCAAAAGCTATGTACACAAAAACTATTTTTTTAAGTGCTAAAGATCTTTGTAGCGCATCAGGAAACTTCTTAATAGAATCTTCAATTTTTTTCAAAGAAATTATAATTTCTTTTATAAAATCCTCAGATATTATCGGAGCGTTTCTAGCTAGCCCAATAATCTTATTATAAAAAATTGTAATTTTCTTAATAAGAGCAACATTTCTATTTTTTCTTCCATGAAAAATTTTATTTGCTTCTCTGACTTGTCTAAAAAGGCTTTCTTCATCTGTGATATTCTTTCTGTATTTTTGTACTTCGTTTAAAGCAATCTCAAATTGCACCGAATGCCACCTAGCTTGATTTAGCACTTCCTTAGCATTTTCTTCATCGCCCAATTCTTGGTATAAATCAACCATATCCAAGAAAGCTGCCAGTTGCTCAATGTGCAAGATTTTAGATAAAGTAAAAGGACAGCCAAACTTATGCTTTTCTACATGCGAAAAAATTATTTCTTCAGACATTTTAGCAAGTTTCAATGCATGTTTTGTTTGAAGCTCATCATTAGTTTGACTATTTATAGGGACTATTTCACGTGCATCTAATTGAGCAATAGTAGGCAAAAATCTAGGGTTATCTGAAAATAGAGCAATTTCATAAAACAGCTCAGGTGGAACCGAAGCAAGATAATCATGATTAAATCCGTCTTGTGAAGAATTAGTAGGACTTTGCCTTCCAGCGAAGAATGATTTGATTAAAGATGTCATATTGTTACCTTTTGTATTATTAAAAAAAAAGCGAGCAATACTACTCAAAGAATTAATTTTTATTAACCTTTATATTTTCGATGGCTACAAATATAGTAACAAATTGGTAAACCATCTAAATTGAGTCATCATTGAAACAACTTCCAAAAAGACTAATAAAGTAGTTAATTAACCTCTTTATCATATTTGTTTCTTTCTAAGATCATCGAGATGACTTTGAATAAGTCGTTTAAACTTCATTGAAGAAATCTTATTATTAATCCTTTCTGCTTCCTGTAAATTTCCAGCTTCAATATGCGTATTGAAAATCTCAACTAAAGGTAAGTTTCGTTGATCCAGATCTCTTGGAATTATATCGACAATTCTTTCCGCTTCTTTTAAATTTTTGAGCTTAACATAGGCCTCGGCAACAAAAGCAAGAAGCACAGCTTTTAATTTGCCATCTAAATTATCATTAACAACTTTTTCTGTATTACTTAAAAGATCTTCCGCTTTTTTCTTGTTTCCTATTTTAAAGTGTTCTAACGCAATGTCTATAAGAGCATTATATCTATGAACCAAGGGAAGAACTAAGCAAGAGTTTGCTTCAGCAAGCTCTAAAAATTTTTCTGCTTTTGCAATATTTTCTATTTCAGAATATGCCTTAGCAATTTTTAAGAGTGCAGCACATCTATCCTTTTCTTCCAAAAGAGTGCAAGCAATCTCAGAAGCTTCCTGTAAAAATTCTTCAGTTTTTTTCTCACTTTGCATGTCAGAGGCTGTCAAAGCAATTTTTATTAATGCTTCACACTTAAAAACCTTATTGTCGGAATGACTTTTAGTAGCCTCTACAGCTTTTGAAAAAAAGTTTTCAGCATTTTCAAATTCCCTCAATTCATAATAAATAACTGCAATCCCTATAAGAGAAGAGACATATGCATCAGGATTGTGCATTATTCTTTCCAAATCCCCTTCCCTTTTTGCTAAATAATCTCTACATCCATTTAAAAGATCTTGATTTATCTCTAAGAAAAGTTCTTTAGCTTTTGCATTTTGAAGCTCTTGCCATACATTCGCTAGTCCTTTCGATGCCAACGCAAGCCTTGCTTCAAATTTTTTAACATCATTTTCTGAAAAATCTAAAAATCGATCTTTACGTGTTATTATTAATTGGACAATTTTTTTTCTAGCCAAGTCCGCAATAGCCACAGCTTGTTCTTTATAGGGAGGATCACTTTGCACATGCAGCTGTGCAATGCTCGGCAAAAACACAGGGTTTTGCGCCATGTCATCTATGATGGATAGTATTTCTAAGGGAACCTGTTCAAAAGAATGTCTTCTGGAAGAAGAAGGTACTGCAGCTGTTGTCATGGATAATCTCTTACTAAAAATTTTGGATAAAAAAAAACCCTTAAAAGAAACTTGTTCTTTTAAGGGTTGATATTTTGGGTATGTAAAAAAAAAGCTGGCAGCGACCTACTCTTCCGCACTCTTGTGTGCAGTACCATCG
>Ga0210057_1002456_pt1 | contig 26453 bp, 22 predicted proteins | sample CryGeyCG2114_010_2_FD_183968 | JGI IMG/M metagenome (GOLD analysis project Ga0210057, IMG submission 183968) | Groundwater microbial communities from aquifer - Crystal Geyser CG10_big_fil_rev_8/21/14_0.10 (SPAdes) (version 2) | ecosystem: Environmental > Aquatic > Deep subsurface > Groundwater ...
CCGAAACAGTAAAATATTTCAACAACACATGGTTTGCGGTCAAGGTGACTTTTGCCAACCAGTTTTATGATGTTTGTCAAAAAATCGGGGTGGACTATAACCGGGTTATGGAATGTGCCAGCGCCGACCGCAGGATGACCGGAACCTCCCATTTGAAAGTGGATCACGACGGATATCGCGGTTACGGCGGAAAGTGCCTGCCAAAAGATGTGAGAGCGATTATTGCCTATGCGGACAAATTGGGAGTCGACATGAAATTATTAAAAGCCGCTGAAGAAATAAATAAAGAACTAACCGGTGGAGTTGACAAGGGATTATGAGTAAAATATTAGTTACAGGTGGAGCGGGGTTTATTGGTTCACATGTAGCAAAAAAACTTCTTGAAAAAGGGGATGAGGTTGTAATCGTCGATAATTTAAACGACTATTATAGCGTCAAACTTAAACAATCCCGTCTTGATAATTTACTTGAAAGATTAAAATTCACGTTTTACCAAGTTGATATTGCGGATTATCCAGCAATGGAGGCAATTTTTGAGAAACATAAGCTTGATAAGATTTGTCACCTGGCGGCACAGGCTGGGGTTAGACATTCCTTGAAAGATCCTTTTGTCTACGAACGATCTAATAATTTGGGAACTTTAAATTTATTGGAACTTTGTAAAAAATATAAAGTTAATAATTTTATATACGCAAGTTCAAGCAGTATTTACGGCCTGAATAAACAGTTGCCATTTTCTGAAGAAGCAAAGGTTGACACCCCGATTAGTATTTACGCGGCTTCGAAAAGATACAATGAACTTTTAGCGCACACCTATCATCATTTGTACGGTATTCATTGTACCGGGCTTAGATTTTTTACAGTTTATGGTCCTTGGGGGCGGCCGGATATGGCATTATTTTTATTTATAAAAAGCATCACAAAAAATCAGCCGATTAAAATGTTTAATTCTGGAGAGATGTCTCGAGATTTTACGTATATTGATGATATTGTAGACGGAGTGGTTGCTTCCATAGAAAAAAATTATCCATACGAGATTTTTAATTTAGGGCGGGGAGAAACTCAGAAACTGGGGACTTATGTTGAGGCGTTAGAAAAGAGTTTGGGCGTAAAGGCGCAAAAGAACAATTTACCAATGCAGCAAGGCGACGTAGTCGCAACCTCCGCGGATATTTCCAAAGCTAAAAAAATGTTAGGCTTTAACCCAAAAATCAGTATCGCCGAGGGCGTGGATCGTTTCGTTAGCTGGTACAAAACTTATTCAGACGAGCTTGGTTTGGCTGATATGTAATTTCGCTGATAGTTTCACTGTTGTAGGCCCGGTTTTTCCGGGCTTTTTCTTTTGGGCAAAAAAAGCTATAATAATGCTATTCAAAAGTTTTTAAAACGCACGTTTGCTGTAGTTGCCCGATTTTATCGGGCTAATTCGATGGCTTACAAGGCCCCATGAATGGGGCAACTACATATGAAAAATATTTTAATTTTCTCATCCGCGTATTTGCCTTTTGTGGGTGGCGCCGAGGTTGCGCTTACGGAAATTACCAAGCGGCTTTCTGCGGATTTCAATTTTACTTTAATAACCTATCGTTTTAACAAAGAACATCCGGAGACCGAAATGATTGATGGAGTCAAGGTCCATCGTCTGGGTTACGGAACAAAGTTGGATCGGTTTTTTTTGTTCCCTTTTTTAGCGTATCTTAAGGGTCGAGAAATTTTTAAACATGAAAAAGTTGATTTACTTTGGGGAATGATGGTGTCTTATGCTTCGATCGGCGCTTATTTACTCAAAATATTAAAACCCAATTTACCGTTTTTGTTAACCTTGCAAGAAGGAGACTCGGAAAGACACCTAAAGCGAGGCAAGTTGGGCTTACTTGGTTTTTGGTGGAGAAGGATGTTAAAAAAAGCCAATTATATCCAGGCAATCAGCGCGTATTTGGCTGATTACGCAGTCAAGCAGGGAGCGAGACAAAAAATCGCGATTATTCCAAACGGAGTGGCGCTTGCAAACTTTGACAAGATCTCAAACGAAAGAGATCGAGAAAAGACCAGAAAATTTTTAAATCTTTTAGATTCAGATAAAGTCATAATGACTTCCTCTCGACTGGTTACCAAAAATGCCGTGGATATTTTGATACGATCTTTAAAATTTTTAGGACCTTCTTATGTTTTGTTGGTTGCGGGGACAGGAGTCCAAGAAGAACAGTTGAAAAATCTTGCTGAAGAATTGGATATTGAAGAGCAGGTATTATTTTTAGGCCAAGTCCCTCAAAGTGAACTTTTTGAATATTTAGCCATCTCCTCGGTGTTTTCTCGTCCCTCTCGATCAGAGGGTCTGGGTAATTCATTTTTGGAAGCGATGGCCGTGGGGGTGCCGGTTGTAGGAACTAAACAGGGTGGTATCCCAGACTTTTTAAAAGACGGAGAGACCGGATTATTTTGTAAAGTCGATGACCCGGAAGATTTGGCGAGTAAGATTCGAAAACTTTCAGAAAACGACGAGCTCCGTAATAAAATAATTTTTCAGAGTAGAAAATTGGTTCGTGAAAGATATTCCTGGGGGTTGATCGCGCTTCACATGAAAGGAGTTTTTACTGAGTTGATAGCTGACGAAAAACCAAAAATAGTATTCGCTTCCGGGACTTATTCTCCAGAAATCGGAGGGATGGCAACTTTTGTCAAAAAAATCGCCGGAGGCTTGACTCTTAAAGGTTTTCAGGTTTCGGTTTTGGCTTATGGTAAGACCGGTAGCATTGAAAGAAATCCTTTTCCGGTTCAGTTGGTGTCAAGGTCGGGCGGTTTCCTGCTTCGGTATTTAAAATATTTTTTAGCTTTACGAAAAACAGTAAAAAAATCTGATCTAATTTACGCCCAAGATCTTGTTAGTTCTGGTTTCCCTGCCGCTCTGGTGAGTTTATTTTCAGGAAAGAAATTAATAATCAGATTAGGCGGGGATTTTTTGTGGGAACAAATGGTTGAACGTGGCAAGGTCAATTGTACTTTAAAAGAATATTACACTTTACCAAAAAGTTTTGTTGAGAAGCTGTATCTGGCGATCTATCGGTTTGTCCTAAAGAGGGCTGAATTGATTATTTTTAACAATTCTTACCAACCGGAGTTGTACAACCAGGTGTTTGGAAAAAATATAAACTTTCAAAAAATTGTTTTTAATCCCATAAGTAAAAAAGCGAAAACCAGTCGGGCTGTTTTTGATGGTGACATAGTTTACTTTGGAAGATTTATTAAAGTGAAAAATCTAAAAGTTTTAATCAAAGCTTTTGGACGTCTAAAAACAAAAAAGAAATTGGTATTAGTGGGAGAGGGACCGGGAAGGATCCGGCTGGAAAGATTGGTTGAAAAACTTTCTCTAAGAGACCGGGTTCAATTCAAAAAAGCCGTTCCCAGAGTGCGAGTATTTGAAATAATGCAAAAAAATTCTTTGGTCGTTATCCCTACATTAACAGAGCTGAATCCAAACGTCGCTTTAGAAGCATTAAGTGTGGGAACTCCCGTGCTTTTAACCAAAGAAAACGGGCTGCCTAGAGAAGTTAAAGATGAACTGCAATTATTTAACCCATTGAGCGAGTCAGAGTTATTTGAGAAGCTGGAGTTTTTTTTGGATAAAAAGAATTATCAAAAATATGAAAGCAAGCTTCGGCGCTTGAAATATAAACAGACATGGGACAGCGTGGTAACGGAGCATATTAAAGTTTTCGAGAATATTTTATGAAAGTTTTAATGATTAGTTTAGACCGCGGCATGTTCGGAGGCGGTTTTTCCGGTGATGTGGTGGAGCGTCATCAAAAATACGCGGATCTCGCCGGGTCTTTGGATGTTTTGGTGTTCGCGTCAGAAAAATTTCAAAATAGACAATGGAAAAAAAATTTCCGTGTTTTTTCGACCCGCTCTTCTCGAACCACCCATTATAAAAAAGCATTCGAAGTGTTTAAAAATCTTCAAACACAAAATTTCTACGATTTAATAGTCACACAAGATTTCGCGGCTCCTGTCGGAAAAAAAATCAAGCAAAAATACGGCCTACCTTGGATAGTCACAATCCACGGAATGTTTTTTTCCGGCCGGTGGATTGGTTTTAATCCTATTAAATGGTTGTTGCTTAGGGAAATAAAAAAGTCTTTGTATCTTGCTGACGGATTCAAGGCCAATAATCAAACGACAAAAGAAAAACTTTTTACTTGGGGTATAAAAAATCCGGTTTTAATTCAACCTACACCTGCAAATATTGAGGGTTTCAAAACAGAAGAAAAACCCCACAATGAAATTTTAAAAATTTTATTTGTAGGTCGGTTATCCCGGGAGAAAAATCTTGCAATGCTTATTCGGGTCGCGAGAAAGATTCAACTGCCATTTGACTTAACGATAGTAGGTGAGGGGGACGAAAGAAAAAAGTTGGAAAATTTATCAAAGGGAGCGAAAAATATTAAATTTGTGGGAGGAAAGCGTTTGCCGGAGCTGGCAGAATATTTTAAACAAGCTGATATTTTTGTTTTACCTTCTGATACTGAAAGTTACGGCGTGGTCTTGCTTCAGGCCGCCGCCGCCGGGTGTGCCATTATAGCCACCAAGACCGCGGGGGCTATGAATTTAATAAAAAATGATCGCGGTATTTTGATAGACGTTGGTGACGAAATAAAACTGGAGGATAGTTTAGAACGATTAATTACCGACAAAAATCTCAGAAATAACTTAGCTGTGAACGCGCGACAGATGATCAAGAATTACGATAGCGAGGAAGGGGTAGAAAAAGTTGTTGAATTTTGGAAAAAAATCATAAACAAATGAACCTTTTAATGATAACTCGAAAAATTGACAAAGATGACTGGCTTGCCGGGCATTCTTACGAGTGGGCAAAAAATATAAGCGAACAGCTGAAAACTAAAAATGCAAAATTGAAAATTATTTGTTTGGAGAAGGGTAATACGGAAGGATTAGACGCGGAAGTTTACTCACTTGGGAAAGAGTTGGGGAATTCACGATGGAAAAGGTTCTGGAAATTTCAGAGATTAGCTGCAAAACTAGTCAAAGAGGTTGATGGGGTTTTTGCTCACCAAAATCCGGAATACGCACTATGGGTTTCGCCTTGGACATTTCTATATCGAAAAAAATTGGTCAGTTGGTACACACATAAAGCGATTACTTGGAGGTCTCGGCTGATGCTCGTCGTCTCTGACAAAGTACTGACAGCATCAGAAAAAAGTTTTCGTATCAGATCACCAAAGGTTCAAATTACCGGACATGGAATAGATGTGGAGAAGTTTACTCGCCCACGGCTGGCGGATAATGTGGCGGAAGGCTTTCACCTTCCACGTGGAGGCCTAAAGGCCTCCGTTACATCTGGAATTTACGGCTCAAGTGAAGATGAGGAAATTCGTAAGTTTAAAATAGTTAGCGTCGGCCGTATTTCACCTGTAAAGGATTTAGAAACCCTAATCCTTGCGGTGAGAAACTTGGTGAGGGAGAGAAAAGTGGAAAACGTACATTTGGATATAATCGGCGGAGTTGGATTAACAGAGCATAAAAACTATCTTCAATCCCTCGAACAAATTGTCGGTAAATCACAACTCGAGGATTATATTAGTTTTAAAGGGTCGGTGCCGCATTCAAGATTGCCAGAGATTTATCAGAACGCCGATTTGTGTGTAAACCTTTCTCAAACCGGAAGTCTGGACAAGGCGGTTTTGGAGGCAATGGCTTGTGAATGCCCGATTATCACTTCAAACGAAGCTTTTTTTGAAATGCTAAGATCGTATGAAGATTTGGTTGTTACCCAATCAAATGATTCATCGTCGCTGTCAAAGAAGATCTCGCAAATAATAGAATTAAAAAAAGCAGATAAAGAAACTTTAACTGCGAACTTGAGGAATATTGTCGTTACGGATCACAGTCTTGATAAGTTAGCGGAAAAGATTGTATCAGCTTTTTAGATTATTATTTCTGGTAGAATACCCTTGCGACTTGACGCAGGGATCGTTATTTTTTTGCAAATATGTAGTAACCCGAAACGCTTGAGCGTTTTTTTGTTTGAAAAAGTTTATCAACAAGTATTGTAATTGGCTTAAAAGTTTTTCGTAAAATTGAAACTGGAAAAAAATTTAACATAGTGGTGAAATATCCATCAACCGGAGAAATCTCCAAGCCTTGAAAATCCCTGAACAATCTTTCAATCCCATCTTTCGAAAACCGCCAATAGTCTTTGTAAAGATTTTTTTTGGCATGGTAAGGATAGATGAAAGGGACATAGACAAGCAGTAAACCTCCGGGTTTTAAAACCCGATGCATTTGTTGTATGGCATTATAAGGGAAGGGAACATGCTGTAAAACGGCCTTGCAGATTATAGCGTCGTAAGACTCGTCCGGCAAAGGTATTTTTTGAACATCGGCGATATGCGTTGCTTGCGATTGCGGGTCAGTATCCAGAGTTTCATAAGTTGTATTTTTGAACCAATCCTTATACTGAGCCATTTCTTTTTGCCAAGGTTTACCGCTTCCCACATCCAAAATTTTTCCCCGTTCAGAAAGAAGTTTCAGTTTTTTTTCAAAAAATTTATTTTGGGATTTCATAGTATTTTAGTGGCCGATTAGTTGGAAAAGACGTCCTAGCAAAGGAACAGGCATTTTTTCTAAAGTTTCGTTTTTTCCTGAATTCACATTTTCCAAATTTACAATCTCTACATTATGCTTTTTCAGTTGTGAAAGAATGTCTGTAAAGATTATTTTTTTAATTCCGCGCCAGTGTGTGGGGTTTTGGGGTGAAAAAAAATCATAGGAGTGGAAAGCAAGGTGTAAAAGCAAGTTTTTGTTATGATACCGCGAGATTATTTTTTTAGTCAGTAAAAAATCGCTGAGTCGTGTCAGAGGGTTTACCGGTTGGCCGTTATAGCTTAGTCCTGGGACTGTAATTAAGCCGTTTATGTTAGCCGGGGGATTGATAATTCCCCGAGGTAAAATATTTGAAGCGTCATGAGTAATGCCTAGTTTCGCGAAAAGCGGGTAAGCTTGTCGGTCGACTTTCCATTTTCCAAAGACCACTGTTTTCGGTTTTATTGAAAGACTTTGGACAAATTGGTTGTAATAGTTTTCATAGGCCGGGAGCTCTAATGGTTTTTCGTATTGCCATTTTGAATTGGTAAAGTTTTCTGCGTGAAAATGAATCCCTAAGTTGATGTTGTTTGGAATTTTAACATTTTTTTCTTTCAGTGCTAAAAGTAGTCGGTTGCCCACCTGACCACCTGCCATTACAGAAACTGTAATCGGGATTTTTAAAGTTCCTATCCAATTCAAAAGTTTCGGGACATGTTCAAATGTCTGTTTTTCGAGAGGAATTTTTTTTGCTTCACCAAAATTATTTCGAAGGTCGTTTTCTAGATGGCAGACAATAACTGCTTTCATAAAAAATGTTTATTATTACTTAAAAAGGATATCACAGCCGTGCCCTAAGGGCAACCAAAATACAAATTGATTTTTTGCGCGATTTCTGATAAAATAGGCAGTAATTGCATGAAAGCTACGATTATTGTTCCGGTTTTTAATGAAGCAGAATCTTTACCAGAATTGGCGCATCGCCTTCGGGAGGTTTTGTCGTCTCAAAATTATGACTACGAGGTGATTTTTATTAACGACGGTTCATGTGATAAAAGTCGTGAAGTTCTTAACAATCTAACCAAAGAAGACCCAAAAGTAAAAATAATCAGTTTTACTAGAAATTTTGGGCAAACCTCGGCACTAGCCGCCGGCATCGAGCATGCCAGTGGTGAAGTGATAGTTCCGATTGACTCCGATTTGGAAAATCATCCGGAAGACATTCCAAAAATGATCGCGAAGTTAAATGAAGGATATGACATTGTGGCGGGCTGGCGTATAAACCGCTGGCAAAATCAAACTTTTACAAGACGGATTCCTTCGGACGTGGCAAGTCGGCTGATATCTTTTATTTCGGGGATTCGCCTCCATGATCATGGCAGCACCTTAAAGGTGTATCGTGTCTCTGTGTTAAAAGGTATTCGGCTTTATGGAGATATGCATCGGTTTATCGCAGCGTATCTTTCGTGGCACGGCGCTAAAATTTTTGAAATGCCGATAGGTTACACTCCCAGGAAGTTCGGGAAATCGAATTATGGAGTAAACCGCGTATTTAAAGTTATTCTGGATTTAATCGCTTTAAAGTTTCTAACTAGATATTTTCATAGACCAATGCATTTTTTTGGCGGCGCAGGGTTGGTTTCAATTTTTATCGGTTGTATTGCCGCAATGGCATCGATTTATTATAAATTTTCAACTGTTCATCAAAAAGATTTTATTTCTACGCCACTACCAATGATTATGGCGTTATTTATAATTGTTGGAGTACTGTTTATTTTAATGGGCTTGCTCGCAGAGATTTTGGTACGGACTTATCATGAGTCACAAAAGAAACGAACTTACGAAATAAAAGAAAAAATAAATTTTTAACTCCCTGAATATATTTGAGTGTGGTATAATGGGATAGGCATGCTTCCTAAAGAAATAAAAATAAGGTTTTGGAAAAATAGTTTTTATTGGAGCCTGGGGTTTTTGACCTTGTGGTCGATTTATTATTACTTCTGGCAAGGATTTTACAATTTTGGAAGTTTTATAAATGCGCTGGCGGGAATCTCCGCTGTAATGATCGCGATTTCATTCGCGTTTGGGACATTTACTTTTTACACGGATTTCCTTGACACAAAACTCGCCTATAGAAAATATTTTGGATTAGTTGGATATTGGTATGCCATGCTTCACGTTTCTTTATTGGCAGCCCTCCATCCGCAAGAAAATTTTGTAAACCCGGTTTTGAAAGGGATAATAACCCAAGACCAACAACTCGGAGCAATAGCAATGTTGATTTTGACTTTTATGACGGTAATTTCTCACGAGAAAGTGCCAGTATTGATCAGCCCAAAACTTTGGAGAAATTCTTTACGATTAGGGTATTTGATTTATATAGTATTTATCCCTCGCGCTATTTTACTTGACGGACCGCTATGGTCGGCATGGTTTGAAGGAGTGTCGGAATCTTTGCTCCTCCCCCCAAGTTTAATCGCGTCTATTTTAGGTATCTTGGTAATAGTTTTTCGATTATCGGCGCCACCGATTAAATTTTTTAAAAAGTCTTTAATCCGCGTAAAAACCACTCCGCCGGTTAAAGTAACAAGTTCGGCTGAAGTACACACAAAAGGATTATAATAGCATATCAGCCAAGGACTGAAATTACGTAATATATTATGTTTCAAATGGGCAGTCATCAAGGACTGCCTTTTTTTATTAAATCAGCTATAATTACTGTATTATGTGTGGAATTGCCGGTTTTGTTGGAAAGCCCAACGAAAACATTGTAAAAAAAATGACGCGTAGCCTTGTTCATCGGGGTCCGGATGAAGAAGGTTATTTTGTTAATAACCGGGTATCCCTTGGTATGCGTCGGTTGCGGATTATTGATCTTGCGGGCGGGAAGCAGCCGATGTTTTCTGGTGATAAAATGTCTGCGATTGTTTTCAATGGTGAAATTTACAATTACCACCAGTTAAAAATTGAGCTTGCAAAATTGGGGCAAACTTTTTCTAGCGATTCTGATACCGAAGTAATCATTCGCGGATACGAGCAGTGGGGGGTCGAAGTTTTTAACAAACTCGACGGGATGTTTGGATTGGCTGTTTGGGATGAAAAAAATAATCAGTTGATTCTGGCTCGAGACCGGTTTGGGGAAAAGCCTCTGTACTATGGAACTTTTGATGGGGTGTTTATTTTTGGATCGGAGCTGAAGGCGATACTTTCTCACCCCGCTGTAAAAAAAGAGCTGGATTTTGAGGCATTTTCAAAATATTTAACTTTTGATTATGTTCCCGCGCCTTTATCTATCTTTAAAGGGATTTATAAACTGGAGCCGGCAAGTTATTTGGAATATCCCGTAGCTTATCGGCAAAGTTCCAAGCCTCTCCCCCAACCCCTCCCCGAAGTCGGGGAGGGTGGCCGGAGGCCGGGAGAGGCAGACGGCGAATCACACGGCTGGACAATTTCAAAATATTGGAGCATGTCCTTCAAAGAATCTGATATTTCCCTTGCCAATGCTTCTGCTCAGCTCGAACACATACTTGAGCGCGCGGTAAAATCTCGCTTGGTTTCCGATGTTCCTTTGGGAGTATTTCTTTCGGGAGGGCTGGATTCTTCAACGATTGCGTATTTTGCGCAAAAAAACAGTGCCCGGAAAGTAAAAACTTTTTCTATTGGGTTTGAGGACAAATCTTTTGACGAATCTACGTACGCAAAAAAAGTCGCCGGTATTTTAGGGACGGAACACACGGAGCACATATTTTCAAGCAAAGACACACAAGGGGTGATCCCCGAAGTTTTTGATAAACTGGACGAACCATTTTCAGATGCTTCAATGCTACCTACTTATCTGTTGTCCAAATTCACTCGGAAAAAAGTTACAGTAGCGCTTGACGGTGATGGTTCGGATGAGTTGCTGGGAGGGTATCCGACAATGCAGGTAAGAAAGTTTTTATGGTTACTAGATTTAATCCCGAAGTCTTTGGTAGATGCATTACCAACATCTTTTAATAATATTACCTGGGAGTATGGATTGAAAAGAGTTGCTTTAAGCAAGCGATATCCAAATCTTTATCGTGATTTTGTTTGGATTAACTCTTTTGCCCCGCATGAGCAGGGAGGGCTTTTGAATGAAGAACTATGCAAACAATTATTCTTCGAGCAAAGAGAAGCGGAGTCGAGAAAGAGTTTCTCGACAAGCTCGAACGATAATTTTTTTATACCCGTCTTCTCCGACATCGCGCGCTATCTCAATGAGGTTCCAAATGCTTCCAGTTTTAACAAAATTATTTATCTTTATTTAAAATTGTATTTGCAGGATAATATTCTGACCAAATCCGACCGGGCGTCAATGATGGTGTCACTGGAAACCAGGGCCCCGTTTTTAGCGGTTGAGCTGGCGGAATTTATCAATTCTTTACCGGTTAAATACAAAATGCGCGGTCTCACTACTAAATATCTTTTAAAACAAGTTATGGGTAAATATCTTCCACGAGAGATAGTAAACCGCAAAAAGAAAGGTTTCGGCATCCCAATGGCAAATTGGCTTGTCGGTTCGCTAAACCCACTTTTGCATGAACTCCTAAACTCAGATAGAATTAAAAGAGAAGGATACTTTAACTCCAACTATGTTCAAAAACTGGTAAGTGAACATACAGCAAGAAAGAAAGATAATCGCAAGGCTCTTTGGACATTAATGGTTTTCCAAATGTGGAAGGAAAAGTGGTTGTAAAATGAAATCAAAATTACTAGAATATTTGACTTGTAAAAAGTGCGATGGAAAATTTGAACTGAAAGTTTATAAACAAGATGGCGCGGAAATAATGGAAGGTAGTGTCTGTTGCGAACCTTGCGGTGACAATTTTTCGATACGTGGAGGAGTGTTAAGGATGTTGCCTGCCAGTTTGTCGGAAGATAAAAAACAGACGGCGGAGGCATTTGGGTATGAATGGAGAAAATTTACTCATTTAACAGATAAATACAGGGATCAGTTTTTAAGCTGGATCAAACCAATAACCAGCGATTTTTTTAAAGACAAAGTGGTGTTAGATGGCGGATGTGGCAAAGGGAGGCATGTTTATTTAGCAGCGGAGTTTGGAGCCAGGGATGTGATAGGAATAGATTTATCGGAAGCTATTGATGTCGCTTTTTTAAATACTCGTAAGTTTTCAAATGTACATTTGATCCAGGCCGATATTTATAATTTGCCTTTTAAGCAAGTTTTTGACTATATATACAGCATCGGAGTGTTACATCACCTACCGGACCCAAAACGGGGTTTTTTGACACTTACGAGCCATTTAAAGCCGGGTGGCAGTATTTCCGCTTGGGTGTACGGACGTGAAGGCAACTGGTGGATTGAAAAAATAATCAACCCGATTCGAATTGGTATTACTTCCAAGTTACCAAAGATTATAACAAAATTTATAGCTTTTATAATTACTGCGCCATTGCAATTGGCGCTAAAAGTTATTTATCGGCCGATAAATAAATATGTTAACCCGCTGAAAAAATTTTTGTTTTATAATGATTATTTATATTCAATTTCAGGTTATTCTTTCCAGGAAAATTATTCTATAGTTTTTGATCATTTAGTCGCCCCAACCGCTTTTTATATCCCCCGTGATGAATTTCAGACATGGTTTGACGAAGCAAGGCTTTCCGAGGTGGTTATTACTTGGAGGAATAAAAATAGTTGGAGAGGGACAGGAGTGAAAATTTAAAATTTTAATTTACGAATTTAAATTTTTTGATGAAAAAAATATTATTTATTATTATAGTAGCCGCCTTTATTCTCCGAATAATCGGTATCGATTACGGTTTGCCGATGTTTTTGGTATCTGACGAGGTAAGTATTACTGGCGCTTCTCTGAAAATGCTTGAGTTGCGCATTTTGGTGCCCGCTTTTCATCCAGAAGATTTTCGTTTGCTTTACTACCCACCTTTGATGTCGTATTTATATTTGATTTTTATTGTCCCAGTTTTATTTTTAAAATTTATTTTCAGCGGAACAGATTTTAATTTATTAAAAGAGACGATTGTTTTAAATCCGACCCCGGTTTGGATGGTTAGCAGAGTAGTTACGGCGGTTTTGGGGACTTTGACTGTTTATCTTACATATACTATCGGCAATAGGGTTTTTGGGAAAAAATTAGGTCTGTTTGCTTCGGTGTTTGTGGCAGGGAGTTTTTTTTCTGTCCAGCTTTCTCATTTTGCTCGCCATTGGGCGCCTGCCGGATTTTTTACTTATCTTATTATTGCGGCCGCGGTGCTTGTATATTTTAAACCAGAAAGGGCAACTTATTTGTGGGCGGGGGCTGTTTCTGGTATCGCATTTGGAGCAAGTTATATAACAGGTATTGGGGTAGTGGTGTTTTTACTCGCGCATTTTTTAAACAAACAAAGTTCTTTGAAGGAGAAATTTATCGGCGCTAAAATTTGGATATTTAATTTGTTGTTTACTTTTATCGGAGCAATATTTACATTGTTAAATTATCCCGAATTCCATCGCATTGTGTTTGGCGAAGATTCAACATTTACAAATCCGAAAAGTTTTTTGGGAATGTTAACCGCTGTCGGAACAAGTTTTTTTTCATTTTTCCAGCATGAGCCGGTTTTGGTTGTCGCTGGAGTTTTGGGTCTAATAATTCTTGGAATAACTCAAAAGAGGCTTTTTGCTTTGTTTGTTAGTTTTCCATTAATTTATTGGATTATCTTATATTTCTTTTTCCATTTCGAACCCCGGTATAATTTGCTACTGGTTCCATGGTTTGCGGTTTTAGGAGGGCTTACTATGCTTCAGCTTTGGGAAATTCCTTTCAGCAATCATTTGCAAAAAGTAGTTGTGATATTTATTTTGCTTTTGTCGTTTTCAGTCAGCATTTATTATGATTATTTACTCACGAAACCTGATTCCCGGGAGCAGGCAAAGGAGTGGATTGAAGAAAATATTCCCGCTGATTCTTCTATAGCGATATATACTCGGACCTTAGAGTTAACTCCAAATCCAGAGGCAATAGAGATTTTAAAAAATAATTTTCCGGAGGCGATAAGAACAAAACATCAAGTTTTAGAAAATATTTCTTTTAATCGATATCCAGTGCCTGCGTATAATGTTTTGAATTTTAATGACTTGTCTGTGGTCGGGTTTGGGATTGATCAAGAAAAGGGAGCGGCAAATAATTATGATTACTTGGTCGTAGAGTATTTTAATGAGGATCAAATTCCTGTGGCAGTTTCTGCAATAAGTGAGGGGTCAGAAATAGTAAAAAGTTTTAATAAAGAAAAGGCAGTAGATATAAACGGCAATCTGGAGGCTCCAATAACTGATATTTTCGCCATTCAAAATTTGGGTCCAAAAATTTTTATTTATAAACTACGATGAAATTGATTTATATTGCCAACGCACGTATTCCAACTGAAAAAGCTCATGGGATTCAAATTATGAAAACCTGTGAAGCCTTGGTGGGGCAAGGTGTCGATTTGGAATTGTGGCTTCCTAGAAGAAATAATCCCGATTTTGAAGAAAAGGATATATTTGAATTCTACGAAGTGAAAAAAAGGTTTAGAGTGCGAAAGTTTTTTTGTCTTGATATGATCGGTAAGTTAAATTTTTTACCAGGCGTCGGTTTTTATATCCAGTCAAAAACGTTTGCAAATTCAATCAAGCAAGAGTTGCGGAGAGGCGACTATAAAGACGCTATATTTTACAGTCGAGACACTTATCCTTTAGTTCCTGTGATTCAGGCTAAATATCGATATTTTTACGAAATTCATACTACCAAAATAAACCCTGGCAAGTTATTGTTGAAGGTTTTTGAAAAATCCCGTGGGGTTGTGGCTATAAATGGAAATTTGGCCAAGCAATTGGAAAAATATCTGTTAGAAGACAAAATTATAGTGGCACATGACGGTGTTGATATGGAAAAATTTGGCGTTTTGATTACCAAACAAAAAGCGCGACAGGCTCTTGGTATGCCCGGAAACAAAAAAATTGTTTTGTACATGGGACATTTATACGATTGGAAAGGTGTTCACACCCTAGCGCATGCCGCAGAGTATTTAGATGATAACGCAACAGTATATATTATTGGAGGGACAGATAAAGATACTTCGAAATTTAAGGAGTTTTTAGAAAAGTTTCGATTAAAAAAAATTAAATTATTAGGACGCGTCTCGCCATCAGAGGTCCCACTATATCTAGCATCAGCTGATGTTTTTGTTTTGCCGAATTCCGCAAAAAAAGATATTAGTAAATATTATACATCCCCGCTAAAACTTTTTGAGTATATGGCATCTCGTCGTCCTGTAATAGCTTCCAAAATTCCTAGCTTGTTAGATGTTTTGGATAAATCTACGGCTATATTTTTTACACCGGATGATCCATTGGATTTGTCAAAAAAAATAAAGGCGGTTTTAGCAGAAGAGGTGCCAACAGAAAGGATTGTCAGTAACGCCTTTCAAGAAGTTCAAAAGTATAGCTGGCAAGCCCGCGCTAAAAAGATTTTGAGTTTTTTAAATTCTAAATTGAATCGTTGATGGCCGGGGTTTTAACAAAACACTATATCGCCATACTATTTGCCGCAGCGGCAGTAGTAATGATCTATTTGCCCCAGTTTTGGTTGAAGAATGATTCGGGGGCCGATTACCAGGGCATTTACTATGGAGGAAGTGATAGTGAGTTATACTACGCCGGCAGAATTCATGATATATATGATGGAAACCTTAAAACAAGTAATGCTTTTTTGGCAGAGTACAAAAATTTGCCATACATCCAACCACCTTTGCCAGAAATAATTTTAGCGGGGCTTGGTTATCTATCGTTTTCTAGTGACGTTGCTTTTCGGATATTTTTCGCTACTAGAGTAGTGTTGCCGTTTTTGTTGTTTTTGTCGGTGTACACTTTCATCTATCGTTTTACTCGTTCCCGTGCCCAAGGGTTGTTGGGCGCGGTTTTGATATTTTTCGGGATAGATTTATTGCAAAATCCTAAAGGGGTTTTAAACTTTTTACAGTTTCAGTTCCCCAATACCAGCCCGGTGGTCTTTTCCCGTCCCGTCTCGCCACAAATGGGAATGCTGTTTTTCTTTGGGTATGCTTCGCTTTTTTGGGAATGGTTAAAAACAAAACGCAATATATTTTTGTACTCCACTGGGATTGTTTTAGGGTTTAGCGTTTATATTTATTTTTATACCTGGACATTTGTTTTAGCGGGGAATGGTTTTTTGGGACTGTACTGGTTGTTTACGAAATCGTTTACAAATTTTAAGAAATTGGTTTTGTTGCATATAACCGCTTTATTAGTGGCCATCCCTTATCTATTTAATGTCTTTGCTTTTTTCAGTATTCCCAACCGGGAGCAACTGGGTTTGCACGTAGGGATGTTTTCGAGCCGTAATTTTTTTATGAACTGGAGCGCGATTGTTGGATTGGCGGCCTCGATTTTAGTGTGGTTTAAAGATCGACAAAAACAAATCTGGTTTGCAAGTTTAATGTTGGGTGGTTTTTTCGCAGTCAACCAGCAGGTATTTACCGGGCAAGAATTAACCCCAGCGCATTTTCATTGGTATTTTATTGCTCCGGTTTTTGGGTTGATTGGATTGATGGCTTTTTTCAAAATTTTCAAATTAGAATCGAGAAAAATTTTGAAACTCGGTATTGTTATTATTTTGGTTGGATTTTTATTCACATCGGGCGTTATAAAACAACAGAAATCCTACGCGCATTATGGGGAATATTATAAAGCAAGGCAGAGGTATGGAGTGGTTTATGACTGGTTAAATGATAATACAGCAACAGATTCCGTCGTTTTGGTTGCTGACAGGGATGAAGGCGACAATATTACAGCGTTTACCCATAACAACGCTTATTTTTCCAGTTTTATGTTTTTATCCAACACTCCACAAGAGCGATTAGCCGACATGCATTATTTGGAGGTAATGTTAGAAGGGGTGTCTGAAAAAAACGCGGAACAGTTTTTCCGCGACAATCCCAATAGAGTGGCCGATCTGCTTGGGGGATTCTCTATAAGGAGAATTTATGGCTGCCGTACTTGTTTTCCTGAAGAGGAGTATACAAAAGCTGTGTCGGATTACCAAAAATATTTAGAGGATGGGCTCCCGGCACTGTTTAATAAATACCAGTTGGATTATATCGTTATTGATTTACAAAAAGATGTTTGGTCGCCAAAAAATTTGTCGGAAGCCGAACGGGTTTTGATTATAGGCGATTTTGAAATTTATCGTTATAATAAAGAATAGTTATTAGTAAGCACGAAAAAATGTCTAACATTTCGGTAGTAATCCCGGTTTACAATGAAGAAAAAGGAGGAGCCAAAGGAATCGATCAAGTTAAACATGTTTTGGAAAATATTCCGGGCCAGTGGGAAATAATTACGGTAAACGACGGATCGACTGATAAAACCGAAGAGGTACTAAAACAATTTTCGTATGCCAAAATTATAAACCATAACAGTAACCGCGGGTATGGTGCGGCTATTAAAACCGGGATAAAGTCAGCTATTTATGAAAATATTTTAATCATTGATGCTGACAATACTTATCCTGCCGACAGAATTCCAGAGCTTTTAGATAATATGGAGCACCATGATATGGTGGTTGGTGCGCGTAACGGAAAAACTGTTCACCACAGTCTTTTAAAACGCCTTGTAAAATGGCCGATTCATATGTTGGCTAATTATTTGGCTGATTATAAAATTCCAGACTTGAATTCAGGTTTACGAGTTTTTAAAAAAGATCTGGCAAAAAAATATTTTAGATTGCTACCGAATGGTTTTTCTTTAACTAGCAATATCACTCTCGCTTTTTTATCAGACGGGTACCGTGTAAAATATGTTCCAATCGACTATTATAAACGTGCCGGAAAATCTAAAGTCCGACCTTTTTCCGACGCGATCAATTATCTTACTTTGGTTTTGAGGATGATTTTATTTTATAATCCTTTAAAGATTTTCATTCCATTGGCAGGTGTTTTCTTTTTTGCAAGCATTATGTCTTTGGCTTATGATATTTTTGTGATAGACAATGTCGGCGATAAATCAATTATGTTATTTATTGGGTTTGTGCAAGTAGCGATTTTGGGTTTATTGGCAGATTTGATTAACCGTCGAGGGTCGGAGTAGTATACAAAAGTGATTTTTTTTAAACACAAAATTTTTAAATTGATTGTTTCAGCGGGGATTACCGCCCTGCTTGTTTATTTAGTTGTAATTCAGTTTCCTACCATTTCATTTAGGGATTTTTTCAACAATATAAACCTTGTCTGGCTTTTACCAGTTATTGGGTTGTATTTAGTAAGCACTATACTTCGCGCTTATCGATATCAGTTGCTAGGTTTGCGTTCAGTAGGGCTTTTTCGACTTGTTAATGTCGGATTTATTCATTTTTTTCTAAGTGGTATTTTACCGTTCCGTAGTGGGGAATTTAGCTTTGTGTATTTAATAAACAAAGACGGAAAAACACATATTTCTAAAAATATTTCTGCTTTAATGTTGGCGAGGATAATGGATTTTTTCGCTGTGGTGATAAGTTTAATTGTTTCGCTGGTGGTTGTCTTTCCCGAAAAAATAAAAGAACTCGACTCGATTGTTGTTAGCGCTTTTGCAGTATTATTTTTTTTGTTTTTAGTGGTGATAATCTTGTTATTTGCCACAGAAAAAATTGGTTCGGTGATTAAATTTTTTACTCGCCTGTTAATACGGAAGCAAGAGCTGTCGGAAAAAATATTGCAGCGTTGGCGAGAATTATCCGATTCCTTATTAGTTTTAAAAGATTGGAAAGTTTTTGGAAAGACCTTGCTAGTGTCAATGGTTAGTTGGGCCCTTTTATACGGCATTACCGCAATGTTTTTAAATTCGCTAGGATATTTCATTGATTACTGGCCGGCAGTTTTTATTACCTCATTTCCGCCAATAGCGTCTTTGATCCCAATCGGCACCATTGGCAATTTTGGCACGGTAGAGGCCGGGTGGGTGTTTGGATTGAGCGCTCTCGGATTTGGTTTAGATTTGGCAGTGGCACTCAGCGTTGCATTGCATATTTTAACTATATTAATGCAGATAATTTTTTCGGTTATCTCGGCGGCGATATTAAAATTTTCTAAATAATGGACAGTAGATTAGCAAAAGAACAAGAGATCCAAGACTTCGTTTCTGATTTTTACGAAGGGGTAAGGTTTACTTTGCCGTACTCTCGTCGTTATCAACTTTGGTTTTTTAAACAGCTAGTGAATTTAGTTAAGCCAGAAGGGTTGATTTTAGACAATGGTTGTGGCAGTGGTCATTTGGGTGAGGTTTTGAGAGATAAAAAAATTATTGGATTAGATTTGTCAGAAAAGATGTTAAAATACGCAACCAAAAGGCTAACCGAGGTTCATCAAGGTAGCGCGGAGTCTCTCCCATTTAATAATAGCCACTTCGATACTATTTTTTGCCGTAGTCTCTTGCACCACCTGCAGAATCCAGAGGTGGCGGTCAAAGAGGTCGCTAGAGTGTTAAAGCCTGGCGGCAAAGTTATTTTTGCGGATACCTTAAAAAATATAGTTACTTCTATCCCTCGCGAGATGATGAGAAAAAAAAGCGAACATTTTTCAGAAACTCACCAAAATTTTTCCAAATCTGAAATGCTGAATCTGGTTGGAAAGGATTTGGAGATTGTAGATGTCCGATATATGGGCTATCTAGCCTACACTTTTTTTGGCTTCCCAGACGTTATTAATTTTCAAAAATATATACCTTTTAAATCAATTGTGTATCCAACCTGTTTGGCCATTGATAAAATTTTAAGCAGGATTCCAATTCTTCGTCGATTGGGCGCTAATATTGTGGTTGTCGCCAAGAAAGTTTGATTTGAGTAAGTTATGCCGTTATCTCAAAAAAATTATTTAATAGTTTTAATTGTTATCGCATTTTTAGTGGCCGGTTTTTTTTCGTTATTCTTTTGGGACCAAGAATTATTAGGTGACGGGCTCCATTACAGCAACTTAGCAAATTCTTTAGTGGAAGACAGAACTTTTTCCGACAATGGCCAGTTAAATTCCCGTCGTGACCCTGGATATCCATTTTTTTTAGCCGCAATCTATACTATCTTCGGGCCCAATGTAAATGTTGTTTACACAATCCAAATTTTACTTTTTGTTGGGATTTGTTTGGTTTCTTATTTTCTAGCAAAGGCTATATTTCAAAAAGAATTGTTAGCTCGTCTGACAGCGATAATCGTAGCGCTTTATTATCCGCTCGCTATGCATGCCGGCATGGTATTTACAGAAATTTTGTTTACCTTGTTATTGTTGGGTTTTGTTCACTTATTGGTTTCAAGTTTGAAAACAGATAAATTGTGGATGTATGGCATAGCCGGATTAATTCTTGGCATGGCAACGCTAACTCGTTCGGTGACTTTGTACTTACCGATTTTTTTGATAGTCGTCATTTTGGTTGTTGGCAGAAAAAAACTGAAACAAAGTTTATTGGGAGGATTGGTATTTATTTTAGTGTTTGGAGCGGTTGTCGCGCCATGGATGATTAGAAACAAAAAACATTTTGACGAATTTGCTATTTCAACTCAGTCCGGCCCCACAATATTTTTCGCGGTGCAAAGATTGCGGATAAAAGATTCTGATCTACCGAAAGTATTTGTCGCAAACATCCTGGGTGACTATTTTGCACAGAAAATGTTTGGTGAATACAATCGATTTGAAATAGAGGAAGGAGATTATGGTCAAAAACTAACAGAGCTTGATAATTTTGGGTTGAGCCAACAGGAAATAAATGACGAGGTTGGAAGGATAGCAATGAATGAAATCAAAGACGCTCCGTTGCGATACTTGCTAGTGGTCCCCCCAATAGAATTTTTAAAAATGCATGCACCTATTTTTCCGTTTAACAGTGTTCAAGGGTTGTTTTCAGACCCTTCAAAATATCAAAACTTGCCAGAAGCGGTTAAAGCGCTAATTATTTTAGGGGTCAGGCTAGCTTACTGGGTATTTTTTGGAATCGTTATTTACGCTATTATACAGTCGAGGAGAAGTTGGAGGGAGTTGATTCCGATTTACACGATATTGGTATATATGATCGCGGTTTATTCAGCGCTCCATGGCATCCCAAGATACGCTTTGCCTATTTATCCTTTCTACATAATGTTTTTCAGCTTCGGAATTTTATATTTATTGAATCAGAGAAATTTAACTAAATGAAAATATTTATAACCGGGGTTTCTTCCGGTATCGGGAGAGAGCTTACAAAGAAACTGGTTGGACAAGGGCACGAGGTATGGGGAATCGCGCGCCGTATAGAATTGCTCGAAAAACTGAAACAAGAAGTTGGAGGTAAATTAAAAGTATCGGAGTGCGATTTGTTAGATAAAAGCGATATGGCTGCTACCGTAAAGAAACTCCGGGATGAAAATTTTATTCCGGATATTATTATTCTTAACGCCGGAGATCATATCGAGGATACCAAAGCCGGACTGGATTTATACGCTTTTGAAAAGACGTTTGATTTAAATGTAACAGGGGCGATGTTTTGGGTTTCAGAATTTCTACCGAATTTTTTTACTCGTAAATCCGGAAGCATAATTGCGATATCTTCGACATCTGCCTATCGACCCGGACTAAAAAGTGTTGCCTATCCCGCTAGCAAAGCGGCGTTGTCTATGGCCTTTCGTGGCTTGCGACTCAAATATCCAAACAAAGGGATAAATTTTAACACAGTGCATTTCGGTCCGATTCGGACTCGGTTATGGGCCGGGTCAAAATCGTTTTTGATCCGCCCGGCAGGGGAAGCGGCTGATTTTATAATCTCGGTTTTTCAAAAGAAGTCGGGAACATTTTTCTTTCCTTTCCTGTCGACGTTTTTATTCCGACTATCACTTCTGTTGCCAGACCGTTTGTTTACTTTTTCTACCGGTTTTTTGAAGAAAGATCAGGATTGAACTCTTTAGATTTCCATGTTAATATGAATAGACGTAAGTTTATAAAATCTCATGAATAACCCATTTCGAAAGGGAATAGACAGGGTTTACTTTGCGAGAGCCGTTTTTGGCGAGGAAGAAATTACCGCGGTATCGAACGCTTTGCGTGAGGGCTGGCTGGGTCCCGCTAAATACACCGAAGAATTCGAGAAAAAAGTATCTGCGATGTTTGGCAAGCATTATGGGTTGTTTGTAAACTCCGGAACCAGCGCCAATTTTTTGGCACTCGATATCGCAAATCTTCCCAAAGGCTCTGAAGTTATAACCCAAGCCTGCACTTTTCCCGCAACTTTATCTCCAATAGTGCAAAAAGGATTTGTTCCGGTTTTTGTTGACTCGAAAATTGGGACATACAACATTGATGTCAGTCAAATTGAGCAAGCGATATCAGATAAGACCAAGGCAATTTTTATCTCGCATGCCATTGGGAATGTAAACGACATGCGACGTTTGCGTCAGATTTGTGACCGCTATAATTTAATTTTAATAGAAGACGCGTGCGATACGATCGGCTGCCGATTTGCAGGCAGGCCAACAGGGGAATTTTCAGATATTGTTACCACCAGTTTTTATGCCGCGCACAACATGACCGCGGCTGGCGGCGGGGGTATGGTAATGGTTGATGATTTGGAGCAAATCAAAGAAGCTCGAATGTTAACCAATTGGGGAAGCGCGTTGCCGGAATCAAATGACGAAGATTTGGAGCGACGATTTTCAGAAAAAGTTGACGATGTAGAGTTTGATAGCAAATTTACATATGTTAAACAAACACATAATTTTAAAGGGGTAGAAATCCAGGCGGCGTTCGGATTGGAGCAACTTAAAAAACTTCCAAGCTTCAATCTCACAAGGAGAAAAAATATCCAGCGGTTGCAAGATTTCTTTGTTCAGCATAAAAATCATTTTATTACTCCGGAATTGCACCCCGAAGCAGAAGTTTATTTGCTGGCTTTCCCTTTGACTGTCAAAGAAAACTCCTCAGTTATAAAAAAAGACTTAGTCAAACATTTGGAAGACAGTAAAATTCAGACTAGGCCGTTATTTTCCGGGAATATTTTGAAACACAAAGCTTATAAAAATATCGATCGCAGAGTGATTGGGGATTTAAAAAATTCTGATTACATAATGAAGAATAGTTTTCTTATCGGGTGTCATCACGGAATGAGCGACGAAATGGTGGATTATGTTATTGAAAAATTTGAAGAATATTTGCGATTGGCCAACATAAAAGCGGTAGAGAAGATGCGTGAGGAAGTCAACCAATCGTTTGATCGAGTAATTAATATAATGCGGTTAGAATAAATTCTTTTCCCTTTTGTGGGGGAGGGTTTCTGAACTTGGCTCAATCCCGTAAGTCTTAAAAAGAGTAAATTTTATAGGTATATGAAATTGACAGATTATTTAGCGCAGTATATAGCTGATTTGGGTGTAAAGCACCCATTTTTGGTAACCGGAGGAGCGGCTGCGCATATTGTCGATTCGCTCGGGAAAAATAAACAAATAAATTATATTTGTATGCAACATGAGCAGGCAGCTGCAATGGCTATGGACGGCTACTCTCGCGTTACGGATAATTTTGCTGTTGGAGTCGCAACCTCGGGTCCCGGCGCGACCAATTTTATAACCGGAACATTGTGTTCTTATTTTGATTCGATTCCTTCGCTTTTTATAACCGGACAGGTAAATACTTGGGAAACCAAAGGTAAACATAAAATCCGACAGTTTGGTTTTCAGGAGACTGATATTATAGATATTGTCCGACCGATTACAAAATTTGCAGTAATGGTAGATGATCCACAGAAAATAAAATATTTTTTGGATAAAGCAGTATACTTGGCACGCTCTGGTCGTCCCGGCCCGACTTGGATAGATTTACCGATGAATGTTCAGCACGCGGAGATTGACCCAAAAAAACTGGAAAGTTTTGACCCGAAAGAACTTGGTGAAAAACAATTGACTGTTGAAAAAGAAGTTATAAAGAAAACTTTTGAAGCGATAAAAAAAGCCAAACGACCGGTAATGATCGTGGGCGCTGGAATCAAGTTGGGACGGGCGAAAAAAGATTTTTTCGAATTTATTGAAAAGTTAAAAGCGCCGATTGTGTCCACTTGGAGCGGTATTGATATTTTACCGTTTGAACATCCGTTACTTGTCGGACAGTATGGTGTCTATGGAAGCCGAGCGGCCAATTTCGCCGTTCAAAACGCTGATCTTGTTATTTCTCTTGGGTCGCGGCTTGATACTCGCCAAACCGGCGGACAGCCAAAGACTTTTGCTCGGGAAGCCTATAAAATCGTTTGTGATATTGATGCGGGAGAGCTAAATAAAAATTGGGTGGTTGCCGATTTATCGGTTGAGGCAAACGTGAAAGATTATTTAATCGCGCTTAATCAAAATTTTACTTCAAAAGCCACGCCTGATTTTGGTTCGTGGGTGAAAAAAACAATTGACTGGAAGAAAAAATACCCTGCGGTATTGCCAGAGTATAGTGAACAAAGTGGTTCTGTGAATTCATACGTTTTTATAAAGGCCTTATCTGACAGACTAAAAGAAGGCGATATCGTGGTTTCTGACCAGGGAGGAAATTTAACATGGACGATTCAGGCGTTCCAGACAAAAAAAGACCAAATGCTATTTTCGGCTTTTGGCAACTCTCCGATGGGATACGCGCTCCCTGCCGCAATTGGCGCGTCGTTTGCCGCTTTAGATAAAAATATTTATTGTATCGATGGTGACGGAGGGTTCCAGATGAACATTCAAGAACTCCAAACCATCAAACATTACGGTTTGCCGATAAAAATATTTATTTTAAATAATCATTCATATGGGATAATTAAACAATTCCAAGAAGTTTATTTCGAGGGACGTTATGAAGGGACTGTTCCGGAAACCGGGTACAGTATGCCGGATTTTATAAAAGTGGCGGAGGCGTACGGCATTAAAACTGAAACAATTCGAAGCCACGACGAATTGCCGGAGAAATTGGATAAAGTTTTGAACACAAAAGGCCCGGTACTAGTCGATGTGATATTAGATACTGCTCAGAAATTGATACCAAAACTAGTCGCGGTAAAATCAGAAGATGGGCAGCGCTATATTTCAAAACCAATAGAAGATATGGTACCATTGTTACCAAGGGATGAGTTTTATAAGAATATGATTATAAAGCCCTTGGACGAAGAAGGGAAAGATAAATCAGCAGAGATAAATTGACCCGCCGCGGCGGGTCATCCCGGAAGCTACGAGTCCGCCTAAGACGGACGAGGGTAATCCGGGATCCAGTTTTTGAAAAATTAGTCTGGATCCTGAATTAAGTTCAGGATGACAAGAATATGCTTACAGATAAAAAAATTTCAGTCGTAGTCATCTGCTACAACGACGGTGGGTCGGTAAAAGAAATGTACCGTCGCGTTACCGAGCAGATGGAAAAAATAACTCCCAACTGGGAGCTGGTTTATGTAAACGATGCTAGTCCCGATGATGCGTACGACCGGTTAAAAGAAATTGCCGAAAAAGACAAGCGCTTGGTTGTTATCACTCATCCGCGGAATTTTGGCGGCCAGAACGCCTACACCTCCGGCCTTTCCTATTGCACCGGTGACGCGGCGATTACTTTGGATGGAGATATCCAAGATCCGCCGGAAATGTTTCCGGATTTGGTAAAAAAATGGCTGGAAGGCTACGATATTGTCTATGGCGCTCGTACCGCTCGCGAGGGAAGTTTGGTGCGCCGGATTTTTTATAAAATTTTCTACCGAATTTTTGCGGCGCTTTCCGTTGTCAAAATGCCGCTAGATGCGTCCGACTTTGCGATTTCTGACCGTAAGGTTATCAACGCTCTAAACGCTATGCCGGAGCAGGGCCGGTTTATTCGGGGGATGAGGGCATACACCGGCTACAAGACAATAGGAATCCCTTACAAGCGCTTAGAGCGATTTTCAGGCGAAACTAACCTGTCTTTTATGGGCAACGTTTACTGGGCGAAGCTTGGGATATTTTCTTTTTCCTATAAACCGCTTGAAATGATTTCATTTTTTGCGATGTTTATTACCGGGTTGTCTGCCGCCGCAATTATATTTTATGTGATTTTGAATTTTTTTGTCCCGGCCCCGCGCGGATTTATGACGACTCTGGTTGCGATTTTGTTTTTAGGCTCGGTCCAACTTTTGTCTCTTTCGATAATCGGTGAATACATTGCCAGGATTTTTGAGGAAGTAAAAAATCGTCCAAAATTCGTTCGTAAGGAAATTTTAAATGACTACCGCGGCTGGATGAATGACAAAGACAAAACCAGCTATCACGGCAATTGAGATTTATTGAATATATTACAAAAAATACAAACGGCTCAAGTGAGCCGTTTATACTCATGTCATCCCGGAATCCGCTTGAGGAGGATATCCGGGATCCAGAATTCAGAAAAAAATACCGGCAGTCTGCGCAATCGCGCTAGCTGTCGGTTTTTGACACCCGTGGGCTATATGGTTGACAAACAGTATAAAAATTTATAATATATTGTTTCAGCAAAGGAGGCTGTGATGCGAAGAAAGAGGGTTGATATCTTTGTGCGTCATTCCCAGGGGAAGGGGTTTGTCTCGGTCCTGCATTTCGATGTAAGAACCGACGACGATCTCCGATGGAGGGGGAGTTTAAATGACCTCGTGGCATGGCTTTTGGTCACAATTTGTACTCAGGAATTTAGCGCACTACTTAATTGTTCTTGTAAGACTTCGTTAGGAGTGCGGAAGTTAAGTTTTTTCCTTGGTCGATTGTTGATTTTTTCTTGAATCTTGTAAATATCATCATCTGTTAGTTTAGCAAGGTCGGTATTTTTCGGTAAGTGTCTTCTAATAATGCCAATAGTGTTTTCTACCCCTCCCTTTTGCC